>Ga0209284_10000839_pt1 | contig 49700 bp, 45 predicted proteins | sample FRY03_FD_187211 | JGI IMG/M metagenome (GOLD analysis project Ga0209284, IMG submission 187211) | Freshwater microbial communities from Lake Fryxell liftoff mats and glacier meltwater in Antarctica - FRY-03 (SPAdes) (version 2) | ecosystem: Environmental > Aquatic > Freshwater > Ice > Glacier...
CTCTTTCTTATCTACAACATTTATATTCTCTTGAGGATCTTTTTCTAAATCATACAACATGTACTCTTCTAGTGAGTCTGTTAAATAATGAGTAAGCGTATATCGTTCTGTAATCACTGCATCTCCTGTTTCGTATCTTGAGAATGCCGAATGCTTCCACTCAGTAACAGGATTTTTAAGTAGTGGCACAAAACTTTTTCCAGCCAGATGTGATGGTAATTTGATGTTTGCCAAATCACATAGCGTGGGATATATGTCAAGGAACTCAACCAGCGCCTCTGATTTTTTATTTTTTAAATACCCAGGAGCATTAACAATAAGAGGTGCATTCATAGAGTTGTGCATGGTGTTATGCTTACTCCAGAAATTAAGTTCCCCCAGATTCCATCCATGATCTCCTATAAGTACCACAATTGTATTATCTCTTAAATTCAAACTATCTAAAGTAGATAGTAAATGGCCAATCAAAGCATCTGTGTAGCTTATACAAGCATAATAGCCATGTCTGGCCGTACGATGGAATTCATCGCTATTGTACTCAATATTCTTTCCATGGTAAAATTTAATTTCTTCAGAACCGATCAATGAAGCAGGAGTGTTTTCAGGCAAACTTTTGTTTTGAGCAATCTCAATAGAATCACGATTGTATAAATCCCAATATTTCTTCGGTGCATAAAAAGGTAAATGTGGTTTGGTGAATCCTACCGTTAGAAAAAATGGTTGATCTTTTTTACTTAACCTTTTCAAATCTGCAATAGATTTATCAAGAATTTGACCGTCTGGATAGGCATTATCCGGGACATCAGGACTTTCAAAAAACGGACCTCTGTTTCTTATACCTCCAATGTAGTTTTCAGAATCAGGATCCAGGTATTTTCTACCATTAATATATTCAGGCTGCCATATTGGTTCACTCCAACTACGTTCCTCACTATCATTTTTTATGTGAAATACCTTTCCATTGGAAATCGTATAATACCCATTTTCCTTAAAGATTTGAGGTAATACAACAATCCCTGGTGCATCTTCGTCAACCGAGGAATTATATTTTAAAAACCGTTCTCTAGTAGGACGTAATCCTGAAAGTAAGCTAGCTCTTGAAGCACCACAAACTGGAACCTGACAGTAAGCACGGTTGAATTGAAGTCCCTGACTTGCCAAAGCATCAATATTAGGAGATATAATTTGATTATCCCCATAGGTATTAAGTTCTGTTCTCAAATCATCAACAATTATAAAGAGTACATTAGGCTTGGAAGTTTTAGATTGGCTTTCCTTCTTGGAACTACAACCTAAACAACAAGTGAAACACAGTAAAATTAAAATTCTTTTCATAATTTATTTTTTAAGTTTATCTAGGATCCATTTCAATATCAGAGCTAAAAACAGGATATAAAAGATTTATTTCAGCAGCAATATCATTGTTTATAAACATTTTTTTATACGCTTTTTTTATGAGCTCATCATCTAAATATTGATTAGCAATCCAGATTAATTCTTTGAATTTTTCCATTGGTTGCTCAAGCCCACCGTATTGTGTGTAAGGCCATTCTTTTTCACCCAACATAAAAGGTATTAAAAATTTTATAGCTTTTTTTATGGAGCGCCCATCTGCAGCATTATAATTCCATATATCTATGCCGTAGTATTGGGCCAGTATTGCATTTTCCATTAAATGATTTAAATTCTTTATGCTATAACTCACGGATTTCGTTCGCTCCAACTCTATTGGTTGACGTCCATCTGGCTCTATTTGTTTATTGATTCGTTTTACAATAACCGAATCTAGAATCATATTAGCGATAGAATCTTTACCTACAAATAAAGAATATCCAGAGACCTGACTATCGTATGATGAACCATGATTATTGGGCCACATACGTTCTTCCCATCCTATTTTACTGGTAACCAGCCAGTGGTTATAATCTTTAAACCATTTTTTTAAATTATCATAATTAGCTGATGAAAAAGATTCAGATCCCTTTATAAACCCAGCGGCATTTACAATCTTTAAAAGACATCCTGTTTCAATAATTCCAATACCTCTACCTTCTGTAATTCCAGGAATGGCTTGCCCATATTCCAGATGTGGATTCATTTTTGTCTCAGGATTTATAAACCATGCACTTATGAGTTCATTTGCCTTTTTAGCATATAATCCTTCTGAAGTATAAAAATAGGCCAATGATAAAGTAAATACTGAACTTGCCATTTTTTCAATGATCTTACCATCGTAATTTTTTAATTCAGGGTTTCTTTTCCCATCATGACGAATATAAGGCAATCCATCTTTTGCGTCCGGATTAGGCCACCAGTAGGGCCCCAAACTGTAAAAATCGTGTTTATCATTGCTAGGTGGTACCATTGTTTTTTGCATTACAGAATAAGGTTTTAATACAAGTAATTCATCTGCATTAGACTTTAATTTGTTTACCAATTCTACAAAAGGTTCCTTTTTTTGCTGGTATTGCTGTTTTGCATAAAGTAAATTGGCTTGGTTGTATAAAAAAACCTCAGGTTGTGCTTTTAAACCTGGTATCGATTCATCAAATTTCTTATGAAGTTTTACAGATAATGCTTTTATTATTTCGGTATTAGCTTTATCATTCGCAACATTGAAATTTTCTAATGAATCTGTTTTATGGTTATATAATTCAAAACCTAGTTTTCTTCCCGAGGCAATATGAATCCATTCTGTATATCTATATTGATCTGTACGCATGCTAAAACCTGTTATTGTTTTCTTGTCATTCGTTCGATTGCGAGGAAAAATACTAAATGCGGCATCTCTTGTTTGATTCGATGGGTTTTCAAGTATCGGAACTAGACTTTCACCTTCAAGGTGTTTTGGTTTATCAATTCCCGCCAATTCGCAAAGTGTAGGATACAAATCCACCAACTCAGCAAAAGAATAGGTTTTAGCACCAGAATTCTTCATCTTAGGAACACTGATTATAAGCGGAACTTGAGCATCAATTTCAAAATTAGTATGTTTACTCCATGCATGATGATCTCCAAGTTTAAAGCCATTATCACCCCAAAAAACAATAATTGTATTCTCTTTTAAGCCATATTTTTCCAATGCTTCCATAACCTTACCTAATTGCGCATCGGCATAACTCACACTCGCATAATAAGCTCTTCTCAACTGGATAGCTAATTCATCTGACACTTGATCATGACCCTGAGGAATTCCAAAGTATCCTCGCAACTCTCCCCAGTTAGTTAACGAATATGGAGTAAGATTAGTTGGATAGTCTGGTGCTGAACTTAGAGATATATCTTCTGCAGGATACATATCCCAATATTTTTTGGGAGCACAAAATGGTAAATGTGGCCTATGAAAACCTAGTGCCAAAAAAAATGGTTGCGTCTGTTTCTTAAAGGTCTTTAGCTTTGAAATGACATAATCGGCATTCGCTCCATCAACATAATAGTTATCATGAACATCAGCCATTTCATAAGCAGGTCCATTGCCTCTTTTTCCTGGATTGAATTTTGAGTTAGCATTTAATTCTGATATTGCTTCTTCTGTTATATATCCTTTTCCTTTGTATTTATCTTTAACGTCATGCCAGTTATTACCAAATTGTGCGATATTATCGGAATCATAATGGTATACTTTGCCAATAGCATCGGTACTATACCCGTTTTTGGAAAAATGCTTATTCATTGTAAGAACGTCCGGAGCTAAATCTTTTAAGGAAGAAGTGTTGTATATTTTCTGATTCTCTGGTCTAATCCCGCTCATGATGCTTGCACGAGAAGCCATACAAATAGCTTGCTGACAATAGGCTCTATTAAATACCATTCCTTCACTAGCCAATTTGTCTATGCTTGGTGTTTTCATAGCACTTTTACCATAACAATTCAATTCAGTCCGTAGATCGTCCATCGCAATGAATAGCACATTCATTTTTGGTTTTTCAACATTTCCTTGAGAAAAAGCGATAAATGATTTTAATAGAAATATTATTAAAATAACACCTATTTTATTTCTTAATAATAGTTTCATCTATTTATAAATTTCAATTAGTAATTGCCAAGTAAGTGGCTTTAATACTTTGGTTTATAACTAATATTTCAATTAGCTTGCTTTTTTCTTCCGGAATAACTTCGATTTAAGCTAATGTTTCAAACAGATACAAATCATATAAAATTCTATTAAACCGATTTTATTAACTTTTACTCACATGCTCATTTAAGTTCATTTAATATTAAATAGGTTTTATTTCCCAACCAGGTTCATAGGTGCGAGACCATAAATTCATAGCCTCTCTGTTAAAAATTCTACCCGTTTGTTCATCTACTTCAAATCCGCTATCAATTCTTGAAGCAATATTAGCATAATGTGTTAACATTTGGCTAATAGCACCTTCCTCTATTGGAGAAGTTAACTCGGCTTTACCTCTTATAGCGTCGAAAAAATTGACTGTATGCCGTGTTGACAAATCACCTCCTCCACCAAGAGCGACACCTCCTTCAGCTACTTTAGAGATGTTTTCTTTTATCAGCTTTCCTTTTAAATCAAATAATTTAAAACCTGAACGATCTACGTAAACTGATCCTTTAGAACCATAAATGATGGTTCCTCGTCCTAAACCAAACTTGTCATAACCGTTTCTACTTTGTCCATCCCATTGAATGGTTTTATTATTAGAAAAGTTAAATGTTGCCTCCATGGTATCATACATCTCCCAACCATCATCCTTGTATTGAAATTTACCTGAATACGCATTTACTTTTTCAGGATATTTTACACCTAAAGCCCAACGTGCGATATCCAATTCATGAGTAGCATTATTACCCATTTCGGCTGTTCCATAATCCCATCCATACCAGTGCCAGTTGTAATTCCATGTATTATCTGTATACTCTCTTCTAGGCGCAGGTCCTTGGAACAATTCCCAATCCAATCCTTCGGGCGGCGCTGATTTAGTCTGAAGTGGAACAGCACCTCTAGAATTTTGATAAAAAGCAACCGCTCTGTAAGCATCTCCAATGATGCCGTTATGAATCCCATTAATGATTTCTGTAGATTCCGGAGAAGACCGTTGTTGATTTCCCATTTGCACTAACCTGTTATAATGCTTTTGATAAGCAACCAACAATTCTCCTTCTTCAGGATTGTGACTACATGGTTTTTCTAAATATACGTGCTTTCCTGCCTGCACTGCCATACAGGCGCCTGGTGCATGCCAATGATCTGGAGTTGCCATAAAAACAGCATCTACATGTTTGTCATTCAGTATATTTCTAATATCATTTTCTAAAGTAGGCCTTTGACCTATTACTTTTAAAACCTTTTCTTCAGCCTTGTCTCGCTGACTTTTCATTACATCGCACAAATACAATAAATCAATATTATTTTTCTTATCGGCTATGGCTTCTAAATAAGCTTCATAGCGCCTTCCTAATCCTTGAACAGCAATTTGTATCCTATCATTAGCACCAATAATTCTTGAGTAACTCTTTGCTGTCATAGCATTTACACTATTGCTAAATGTTACACCAACAGCACCAATTGCGGCTTTTTTCATAAAATCTCTTCTGTTCGTACCCATAATTTAATTATTTTTTATCTTTATTAATGGTGCGAATTTTAATATTCTTAAATGACGCTTTATTACCATGCTCCTGCAACAGAATAGTACCTTTTTCCAACCTACCAAAATTTGGCCATTTGGCATATTTACTTTCTGCAACCAGTTTTAAAAATTCGGGACTTTCTCTTTCGTATTCCAATACCTTCACACCATTTAACCAATGTTCCACATGATTGTTATTTGAAGAAATGTAAGCAGTGTTCCATTCGCCAACTGGGTTTATTGGTTTATTAGGGTCTGCCTGAATTAAATCGTATAAAGAAGTTACTGCTCTACTGCCTTCCTGTGCTCCCAATTTAGCATCTGGATGCAACTCATCATCCAGTATTTGGTATTCTAACCCTATTGATGACCCCGGTCCCTTATTAAGCGCTGTATCTACATAATATTTGATTCCGGAATTTCCTCCAGAACTTATTTTAAAATCAACAGATAATTCAAAATCTTCATATAAATCAGTAGTCACAATATCACCGCCTTCGGCAGATTCCAGCCCTCCTGCGGTTATTACCGATAGTTCTCCTTTTTTGATTTGCCAGATGCTATTGGATGGGAATTTATTAGATCTAGCACTTCGCCACCCAGTGGTGGTTTTACCGTCCCAAAGCATTTTCCAACCGTTTGCTTCTTCAGTAATAGTTAATTGATTCTTCGTAATTACCGGTTCTATACCTATTTTTGTTGAAAACTTTTCAGGGTTATCTGTTATGATTCTTATATTTTTCCACATGATTGACTTACCCGGTTTTTGATCACCTGAAATACGGTGAACCTGTAATCCAATAAAACCTGTTGCTGTCTTGTCATCAATAAGGTAAGCTGCAGGAACCTCATTAATCCATGTCTTAATGGTATCACCTATTGCTTCAATTCTATAATGGTTCCAATCATTTTGCTTAAATGCCTTTTGCGCTTTTGAATTATCTGTCAAAGTATTTAGCCATTTTCGCCCTTGTTCATCATAAATACCTGCACTCCAAGCGCGGTCTGATGGGTCAATCTCGATTTGATATCCGTGAACCACGCCATCTCTATAATACGGAAAACTATTTGACCGGATTTGTATACCAGAATTCATGGTGGAATCAACTTTATAATCGAGTTCCAATATAAAATCCCCGTAATTTTTGTCTGAAGTCAAAAAGGAATTTGGAGATTCTGAAACGGTGGTTCCTACTATTATTCCATCTTCAACTTTATAGGTTGCATTCCCGCCCTTAATTGACCAACCATTAAATGTATTACCATCGAAAATGTTTACCCAAGGCGCATTGTCTTTCTTAACCTTTGAACAACTGCAGAAACAAGCAATCACAAAAATTAAAATTTTATTTGTTGGTGAATTTTTCATGTATTTAGTTTATTTGCTATCATTTTTTTATTTCAAAATCTTTATCTTAATAAAGATTGTTTACTACTTTAACAAAAAATTAAAGTGCTTTTTGCCTAAGAGTAGCTTCTAAATAATAATAATCTCCGTAAACAATGGGTTCATCCACCTCATCGTTTTTAGGCCAATTACCTGTGCAATGATCTAAAATAAAGGGTCCTTTTACCGATTCATTTAAAATATATGTCGGAGAGTTTAAAGTTTTTAATACCTTATTTGCATAATTTAAATATATCCTGTTTTTTGTAAAACCATATAATTCAAATAACCCTGAAGCAGTGACGGTAGCTGCTGAGACATCTCTAGAAGTATTTGGAATTGATGGGGCGTTAAAATCCCAATACGGAATACCGTCTTCAGGTAAGTTCTTATTATTTAAAAAAAACTTTGCCGTTGCTTCTGCTTGTTTTAAATAGGCACTATCTTTTGTATAGCGATACGCCATTGTATAACCATAAATAGCCCATGCTTGTCCCCTTGCCCAAGACGATTCATCATTAAATCCTTGATGGGTTACTTTATCTTTTGTTAGACCTGTAATTGTGTCGTAAACCACTACATGATATGTACTATTATCTTTTCTGAAATGATTTTTCAAGGTTGTGTTTGCATGTTTTACAGCAATGTTATGATAGGCACTATCGCCAGAGATTATTGCAGCTTCAAAAAGCAGCTCCAGATTGAGCATATTATCTATAATCACTGGAAATTCCCAAATATCGCTATTAAAATCCCAAGACCTTATGGCTCCCACTTTAGCATTAAATCGGGTACTTAATGTTTGGGCACTTTTTAAAATCACATCTTTGTAATGTTGATTTTCTTCAACTTCTAAACCTTTTCCAAAACTGCAAAACACTTTAAAACCCATATCATGTGTTATATCATTGTGCTTTTCTTTCTCTATAAACGCAGTCCATTTGACTGCTCTTTCTTTAAAAGCAGCATTTCCAGTAATTTTAAATAATTGCCATAGGTTTCCTGCAAAAAAACCACTCGTCCAATCTTTTGAAGGTACTTTTTTTATACTATCTGTTTTAACGGACATACTACGTGGAAACCCAATAGAATCTATTGGATACTCTAAAATTTGAGAATATCTATTCTCTAAAAGAGAATTAACGCTACTTATTCCAGCTTCTGCACTTTTATTATTAGGCTTACACGAGCAAAAAAACAGTATAAACCCAATAAGAAAAAAACTAAATCTAAATATAAAAAAACAAATATTTTTGATAACCATAATTACTGAGTTTTATATTAATTATAAACCAATATAAATTACCCATAAACATAGAATGATTATCAATGCAGCTAAGGAATATTCAATAAGATTGGTTTTATTCAATTTCATAATTACAAATATATTGGTGGTTATGAAATTAATAATCCAAAAACAGGGTTGTAATTATCCAAAAACAGGATTGATTCGCCTTATTTTCGATATAAAACGGATTTAATTATAAAGTATCGGAAAATTTACTAGCATACTGGGTAGGAGTTATGCCATATTTTTTTTGAAAGCACTTACTAAAATATTTCGGATTTTTAAAACCTACTTTATAGCTTACTTGAGAAATATTAATTTTATGCTGTTCTAATAACTGAGTAGCACTTTTTAAACGTATTTCATGTATAAATTCATTGGGTGTCAAATTTGTCCAAGCTTTTATTTTGGTAAATAATAAAGACCTGCTTACACCTAATTCTGAACAAAAGAAAGGAATGTCAAATTGTTCGTTTGAGATATTGTTTTCAACAATCTTAAATGCTTTTTTTATAAGTTCCTCATCTAAAGATGTTATCGCAATATTACTTGCAACAAATTCATTTTCATTTAAAAATTTTTCTTTAAAGCGCTCTTTTAATTCTAAAAGGTTTTTAATTCTTAATTTAAATTCTTTTAAATTAAACGGCTTACTTATATAATCGTCTGCTCCACTTTCTAAACCTTCAACCTTATAAATTAAAGAGGTTCTGGAGGTTAGCAAAATAACTGGAATATGACTTGTTTTTAAATTGCTCTTAATTAAAGAACATAATTCGGTACCAACCATTTCTGGCATAATTACATCGCTAATTATTAAATCCGGAAGGTTTTTTAGTGCTTTTTTCATTGCAATTTCACCATTTTCTGCTTGAAGAATATTGTAATCTTTTTTTAATAGATTTTTCATAAAAATAAGAAGCGCTTTGTTGTCTTCAACTAACAAAATGGTGTGCTTTTTATCTCCTTTAATTATGTCGTCTAGAACTTCATTTGGTGATTCTGGGGAACTACTGAGTTGTGAAACATATTGAGATACATCATCGCTAGGCATGAAATCTTTTAGTATTTCATTTTCTGAAAGATGGCTACTTCCTAAGGGTAATTCCACTTTAAAAATTACGCCTTGCCTCTTTTTAGTCCCTATATTGATTGAACCTTGATGCAGCTTTACTATATTTTTTGCAATTGAAAGGCCTATACCCGTTCCTTTATTATAATTTTTTTGTGGACTATTATGAATTGCGACTTCAAAGAATCTATCAAAAATCTTTTCTTTATATTCTTCTGAAATACCAACACCTGTATCTTCAACTTCAATTTTAATATAATTTTCTTCTTTACTAACATTTACAGAGATATGACCACCCTTTGGTGTATATCGAAAAGCATTGGATATTAAATTATAAAAAACACGCTCTAGTTTATACCGGTCATAATAAACCAAAATTTCTTCATTTGAAGTATTAAAAATATACGTGTAATCACCATCTTTCGCAAATTCAGAAAATGATAAAAATATTTCTTGTAAAAACTTAACAATATTGCCCTCAGCAGCTTCTAATTTAAATTGATTGTCCTCCAGTTTTCTAAAATCCATCAACCTATTAATCAATTGTAAAAGATGATTAGCGCTACTTTCTATAACCAATAATTTTTTATATAGGATATTGCTTCCATTATATCCTGAAAGAATTTGCTGTAATGGACCCAAAATTAAGGTTAATGGTGTTCTAAACTCATGTGATATATTCGTGAAAAATTGCAATTTGGCAGTATTAATTTCTTTTGTTCTTTCTACTTCTATATGTTCTAACTTAAGTTCGAGTTTTAATTTTGCCTTAGATTTTATAATCCAATTCAACCAATAAATTGCTAATCCAATCAATAAAGCGTAAATGGAAAATGCCCAATAACTTCTCCATGGTGCTGGTTTCACTGTAATTTTTAAGGTTGTAGGCTCTATGTTCCAAACACCATCATTATTTGCGCCTTTTACCTCAAAAATGTAAGTGCCTGCATTTTGAATGGTATAAGTTGCTTCTGTGTTTTTTGTTGTAGTCCATAGGTTATCTAGACCTACTAATCTATAGGAATATTCGTTATTGCTAGAATTTACGAAATTTGGAATTGAAAAATTTATTGAAAAATTTGCACGGTCATAGCTTAGTGTTACAGCTTTTGTATAAGCGATACTTTGCTTTAAAACACCTTTTTCACTATTTACTTTAACACTAGCATTCTTAATTTTAAAATCTGTGAGTAGCACTTGTGGCGCACTGTTGTTTAAAACTATATTATTTGGATTAAAAGAAGACATCCCTGCTGGCCCTCCAAAATAAAATTTATTGTCATTAAATTTTAAGCTAGAATTATCATTAAACTCATTACTAATTAAACCATCGGATTGACTATAAATAACAGATGCTTTTGTTAACGGATTATATTTAACAATACCATAATTGGAACTTAACCATAAATTACCATTTTTATCTTCAATTACGGAGTGAACAGATGTTATTTCAAATTCTCTATAATTAATTTTAATTTTATTAAACTGTTTTCCATCAAATAAGTAAAATCCTTTTGCCTTAATTCCTACCCATATATTTTTATTAGAGTCTTCAAAAATTGTTAAAATATCTTCACCAGATTGTGTTTCTTGGTCAAAAAAGAAGCGTTTTACTGTTTCTTTGTATTGGTAAAGTTCAATTAGGTTTAATCCACTCTGCGTTCCAACCCATATCTGCCTATTATTATCTATTAAAACAGAACGAACTCTATCATTTGAGATTGAATTAGTAACATCCTCTTCATTTTTAAACAATTTAAATGTTTTATTTTTAAGGTTATAGCATATTAATCCAATATTAAAAGTACCTAACCAAACTACATCTTCATTTTCTTTTTTAATAACATATACGCTCTGTCCTTTTAATAGATTTTGTAATTCGTAACTAAGCTTTTTATTATCAATCCTTTTTTTATTTAAATCATAAATAGTAAGGCCAGCGTCTAAAGTACCTATCCATAAATCTTGTTCATCCGTAATTAGTAACGTTTTTATATTTCCGGATGAAAGTCCTTTGGTATTTTTAGTCTTTATAAAACTTGTTGTATTAGATTTTTTATTAAGAACTGTAATCCCTCCTCCTTCTGTACCAATATATATATTCTCCTTTAAATCTGATTCGATAGAACTTACCACATCAAAACTTAAGCTATTTTTATCATTATTCTCTGTGAAATTTGTAAAGTTGTTATTGCTTTGATCCCAAAAATTCACACCGTTGTAATAAGTGCCAACCCAAACAGAGCCTTTTTTGTCTGTATATATAGATTTTACTTTACTCAAATTTTTATTGTCAATAAGGTTATAAAAATCTTTTTTAGACACTTTCTTATCCTTTAAAATGTATAAACCACTGTAAGTACCTAGCCATAAACGACCAGATTTATCGCTACCGATAGCTCTAAAATCTACATCATTGCCTAGATTATTCTCTTTACTATTGAATGAAATTAGATTGTCAGATTTTCTTTCATATTTATATAATCCACTTGTTTTAGTTGCAACCCAAATGATGTTATTTTTATCTTCATATATATCTTGTACGTATAGATTATTCTCATTTTCAGATGATTGAACTGGTAATTCATAATTTTTGAAAAAGAAAGTATCCTTTTCTCTCCTCACCAACTTACATAATCCTTTAGCAGTACCTATCCATATATCACCCGTTTTAGAATGTAAAATTTTTCTAATAAAGTTATCTGGCAAGCTTTTTGGTTTATTTTTTTCTTTAACTAATGAAATGAATTTGCCGGTTTTTTTGCTATAAATAGAAATGCCGTTTGAAGTACCTACCCAAATTTCATCTTTAATTTCCTTTACACACCAAACCGTATTATTATTTAAAGAATAATCACTTTTTGAATGGAAGAAGGTTTTAAAAGTATTGCTTACTGGGTTATAACAATTAAGACCATTATAAGTGCCAATCCATATTTTCCCCAAAGCATCTTCTTCAATAGCCAAAATATCATTATTACTTATTGATAAAGAGTCTGTTGGGTTATTTTTATAAACGGTAAATGTACTACCGTCATATTTATTTAACCCATCTCTAGTACCAAACCACATTTGTCCGAAATTGTCTTGATGAATTGCAATTACTGTGCTTTGTGATAACCCATCTGCTGTTGATAAATTTCTGAATTTATATTCAATATCTTGAGACGACATATAAGTCGAAATCAAGATAAACGAGAAAAATGGAAATATAAATCGATTCATAAATAATATTAAAAAAGTCAAAAAATTAAAATTTTAAAATTAAAGCTTTTATTTTAAATTGTGTGTGGCTTTAATTCTTAATTTTAATACTGCCTCAAACACCCTTTATAAGAAACAGGTTATTTTACTACTTTTCCTCACTAGTGTCCACTTAAAATAAGTTGAAAACCAGTTGATTAGTAATTTGTTCATTGACATTATTGTAATCTGATTTCATAGGCAGTTCATTTAGAGGTGTTTTATCCATTTAAAGAAAAGTTCCACTTACCATCTCTGTTTGTAGAGCAAGGCAATGTCACTAGCTGACAGTTTAAAATTGTTTTTCAAAAAGACCAGTGTTTTTTTGGTCTCGCTATCGAAGAATTTTACTTTCCGTATTTTCTTTGGATAATCTTTAGAGCTATAAAAACCTTCTATTTTCCTGATTTGGTCATATTTAATGCCAGTGCTTTTATCTACTTTTCTTTAATACATTCTTTTAAATCTGATATTGGACTTTGCCCTTACCACAAAATATGCCCTAGCTTTTTTTATTCGATAAAGACGTTCGTAATCCACATAGGCACGGTCAAAAATATAATATGCAAATGGTTCATAATCAATAATATCCATTGCATTAACATCATGGATATTTGCCCATGTAATATGTATAAAAACAGGGATTTGGGTATTGACATCAAACAGTGTGTGAAGTTTTATCCCAGCCTTGGTCTTACGAAAATGTGTCCAACAGAATACACTCAGACAAAGGTCAATTGTAGATGAGTCAAAAGCGTAAACATTGCCCTTTATCCCAAAGGTGTCATTGCTGTTTTTATCTTGGGCAATCATTGTCAAATGTTCGGCAAACTCTTCAAATATCTTAAAGTTGCGGTTTTCATTTGCCTTTGACAAATTACTGCGGGTAGCTTTTTTTCCAAGGCCCAAATGATATGATTTTGTTTTGTGCGCCTCAATGATGGTTATCAAATCTCTCAAACTTTTTTTGGCCGATAACTGGCCGAAGATCATACATAACAGTTGATTCCAACATGTAAAATGCTTGACCGATTTGTTCCCTGAATATTCAGCCGTGATTCTATCAAAAACACGTTGAGGGAGAAAGTTGACCAATTGAGAAAAAACATATTTACCTTGATTCATATCCTTTAAGTTGAGATACGAACATGCTAATCATTTCAAATCGTCACGCTTCAGAATGAGACTTAAAATACAGATTTACAATAATTTCAAAGAACTTTGTTTCACTTTTGGTGGACAAAAGTGAAATTATGTCTATTTTTATTAAAAAATAACTTTTAAAAATTATAGCTTTTGATTTGTGCCAGAGGCATTTTCCAAATGATTGTATTTGTATTATCAGAGTGTAAAGTATTTCGCTTTGAAGTTCATTTATAATACCGTCAACAAATCGGCTAACAGTTCATTTTTGGTTTCGGTAACTAATTGATATATAAATAATTATGGGATAGTAGTGTAATCCTGTCATCCCGACTTTAAGGTTGGATTTTTGTTTAGCCTTTTTTGTTTATCGTAATAATATGTTACAGATTTTCCCGATGTTTCGGAACTGTCATCTCGACAGTTAAGGTGTTATCTGACACCAAAATATGGTTAATCTTATAAAAATCATGATTTTTCATATTTTTTGAAATTACAAGATTAGCTTTATTATTAAATGAAAGGTTACCTATTCGGTTACCTAAATTGTTACCAAAATTTTCACGTAAAGCAAGATTTTATGCAGCCCTCATTGGATTTTTAATTCACTTTTGGCCTCGCTTATATTGAGAATAGAAACTAAAATAATTAACGGCTATGGTTGTTTTTCTTTGATTTTTGTACTTTTATTAAGGTCTTAATATTATCCGATTTTTTTATCTACATAAAAATCTAAATTAATTAGGTACACCAAGATCTTTTAGATTTTTAGGAGTTCCAAGACCTAAGTATTGTCACCCTAAAAAGCGAGCATAATTTTAACGGTAGTTCTGTTGTTACTTAAGCGCGGCGTTTAAAAAATCTTAAAATTATTGATGGGCCAAATTAAAATAGCAAATGTCAACACCATCTTCTTAATGTTTTAATAATTGATTTGTTCAACACATTTCAAAAGTAGAATTTTGTAGGTTGCAAATAAATCGAAAGCAAATTTTTATGGAGGAAGAAAAATTTATTTTCTGTCTTGAAGCCATTCCAGATATAGATAGGGCCCACACTACTGAAGTTATGAAAATCTTAGAAGACATGGCCTTAAACCAAAATATTTCCAGTATTTACAAAGCTTGTGATACCATAGAAGGATTAGAGGAGAGCTTAAGTAATTTACTCTATGATGACCATAACTTTAAAGATTACGAAATTATTTATCTGGTAATGCCTGGAGAACCAAATAATATTCTTCTGAACGATTATTATTACAGCATTGAAGAGATAGCTGAACTTTTTGAAGGTAAAATGAAGGGAAAAGTGATACATTTTGCGAACGAAAAAATATTGAATCTCACGGATGAGGAGTCACAGTATTTTTTGGATGTTACTGGCGCACGCGCTATTTCTGGATACGGAAATAACCATAGTGAAATTTCTAGTGCAAGCACTATTGACCGGGTTTTTTTTAGTTTATACCAAGAGAATGATGATCTTAAGGAAGTGGTGGAGTTGATGTTTCAAAAGCATTATAATCTCTGTAAATTACTAGATTTTAGATTGTATTATTAAAACGCTTTTAAAATATAATTTTTTGTTTTTTGAGGTCGGTTTTGAATGATAACACCACCATAAAAACTTCCATGTAACTCCGAAAAATTTAGCTATAATTGCTCTTTATTCAAAATAGGAAATAAGGTTTATCATTATAGTTCACGACGCACCTTCCTCTATATTTCGCAGAAAAAAGTCCGTTGTGACCTTTTGTCTAAAGGCTTCATTCTTAGAAAAGCCCTTACTGAACAAAGGTCTTGAACACAAGGCTGAAGCTTCCGATTTTCATTCTATGGGAGATTTAAAATAAGGGATATATCATAAAACATAAATTACAATTCAAAACCTTTTTTAAAAGCAAATCATTCTTATAAAAATGATTAATTTATTTTGTACTGGTGTACTACCCAGAGTGTAGAGATCTAGTAATCTTTCTAAAATAAAAAGAAGCCGACTCCAATTTTAATTGAAGCGGCTTCTAAACCACTAAGTTAACAAATATTAAGGCCGCTGGGATAAACCAGTAGCAGTAGTTTTGGCTTTTTTAAACGATTAGTTGCTCCAAGATTTATTCGTTTGGATTGATCAACATAGGCGTTTTACCGTCGGTAATGATAATTTTACTATTTGGCGATGCAGATAATCTATTAAAGGCATCTATACTTTTAATTTTAATGATTTCTGGCGTAAGTCCTGTTGCTAGAATAATTTGAGCATCTCGTTCTCCTTTGGCATCTATAATTTTTCTTTCGGCTTCCAATTTGGCCTGCTGTATAACAAATTCCATACGCATGGCATCTTGTTCGGCTTGTAGTTTTTCCTCAATAGAATTAGCTAAACCTCTTGGAAGTCGAATACTTTTCATTAAAACGGCAATAAGCTCAATACCTTCTGCTTGCTTTAAAAGATTTTCTTCCATTTTAATTTTAATTTCTTCCTCTATAGTTGATCTCATCCCAGAGTGCATATCCTTTGCGAAAAACTTAGCGCAAACATCAGAAGAGGCAGATCTAAATACACTGGTAATAATATCCTCATATTCCTGCCCTAAATTTTCTAAAACAGAAGGGATTTTATTTTGCTCCAGACGGTACAAAATAGAAATCTCGGAATCTACACTTAAACCTTCTTTACTAGGTAAACTCAAAACTAGTTTTATATTATTAGTCTGTGTTGATTCTTTTACAATCTTACTGATAAAAGGGTTATAAACGACTGTACCCTCTGTGATTACTTTATCCGAAAATTTACCTAACGTCTGTTTTACACCAGCCTCTCCTGGTCTAATTACTGCACAATTAGAAAATAGTAGCAATATTACTGTCAATAGTAAAAAATTAGTTTTCATAGTATTATTATTTATAGTTTATAATTTAGTTTACTTTTTTTATTTGTTTTAAAGCAGCTTACAGCTGAAATAGGACGGTAATTAATGGAATAAAAAACAAGCTTTTGTTTAGCCGATATTAAATTAATCATATTCAGCTTTTTTAGTTATTGCTTTGTTTTCTCGCTTTAATCGTTTGCATTGATCAACATCGGCGTTTTCCCATCGGTGATGATAATCTTACTATTTGGCGAAATTGATAACTTATTAAAGGCATCTATACTTTTTATTTTAATAATATCTGGAGTAAGACCTGTAGCTAAAATTATCTGAGCATCTCGTTCTCCTTCTGCATCAATAATTTTTCTTTCTGCCTCCAGTATCGCTTGTTTTATAACAAATTCCAAGCGCATGGCATCTTGTTCGGCTTGTAACTTTTGCTCTATCGAATTAGATAAACCCATTGGCAGTCGAATTCGCTTCATCAAAACGGAGATAAGTTCAATGCCATCAGCTTGCCTTAAAAGATTATTATCCATTTTAAGTTTTATTTCCTGTTCTATGTCAGCACGCATACCAGAGTGCATATCTTTTGCAAAAAATTTGGCACAAACATCGGAAGAAGCAGATCTAAACACACTCGTAATAATATCTTCGTAATCCTGTCCTAAATTTCTTAACACAGAAGGAATTTTATTCTGCTCTAAACGATACAAAATTGAGATTTCTGCATCAACACTCAAACCTTCTTTACTAGGTAATGACATTACTAAATTTATATTATTGGTTTGTGTTGATTCTTTTAAAACTTTACTTATAAAGGGATTATAAACCACAGTACCTTGGGTGATAACCTTATCTGAAAATTTACCCAAAGTTTGTTTAACGCCGGCCTCACCAGGTCTTATCACGGCACAATTAGAAAACAATATCAATACACCAGTTAAAAGAAAAAAATTATTTTTCATCGTAAATTAATTTTAGTTTAATATTTAGTTTCTTAATTTATTTTAAGATAGACTAATGGACAAAAATGGATTATTCAGGGTTTGAATTCGAATCAAACGCTCATTCTTTAAAATCGAATTACTTATAGTTTTATGTCTTTATGCATTATTTTTAAACATCAGTAGTTTTGCCAGGTAACTTATTTATGTATCTAAATTTTTAATAAGTTTTAGAATGGTTTACGTCATAATATTTTAAAAATAATGAACTATCTGGTCCATTTGAATAGTCTATTTGCCTTTTTCTTTTTAGTCATTTTAAAATTTCAAGGAACTTCTTTTTTAAAGTTATAAAATATATTGCTCATATTATAATTGATAATTATTATGTAATATATAAATATTACTTATGATAACATCAATTTAGTTCTTTGGGTTCTTGCTATATAAAAAGTGAATTTTGTCTTGTTTTTAGAATTAAATCATAATGTTAAAAGTATAGTACAATTCTAAAATTCTGATTCCAATTTTGTTTTTTTTTAACTTTTAAAATAAAGATTGAAAAAATATTCAATATTTTTTTTAGTCTAAAAAGGCAGATTTATAAAAAATGTTGGGCGAAATTTTTATCTATGAGGTAATATTTTACTCGAATACGTTAAATTTTTTGCAGTAATTTTTATATAGAATTGAAATAATTTTGAACTTATTATAGACTGATTTATGGAGTTGAATAGCATTGTCAAGATGAAGGTTGAACGTAACATTTTACTTGAAATTGCTACTTCAGAGCCTACCAAACTAATCGTTTGGATGGTTATTAGAACAATTAAGTAATTTTTATTATTTTAATGAAGAGATTTTTTCTAGTCTAAGTTCAAATTGAGAAATCCAAAATTTCGTTAAAAATTAATGGTTTATCGAAAGTTGTCGATTGCGTAAAAATTATCGCATCTTATAAAAAGTATCAGTTCAAGAAGATATTTTGTGAAACGAATAGCGATTACTGGAGTTGGATTAGCGATACTAACAAATATATCCTTCGGGGCTTTATTAAATGCCTCAAGCCAACAATTAATATTAGTTTTATTTGAGTAGATTTTAGAGATGTTAACTATTTAAACAATGCCATACTAATAAAGGATACCGAAATTTCGGCCATCTGCGATGTTGATGCTTCTAGAATAGACCCATCCTTAAAAATGATTGATAAGTCAGGATTTAAAAAACCGAAAGTATGTGGTAATTCTGATTATGACCACAGAAATTTATTAGAATTAAAAAAAGTTTATGCAGCTGTGATATCAACACCCTGGCTTTGGCATACAAGAATGGCTGTTCACTTCATGAAAGCTGGTAAATATACTGGATCAGAGGTTTTACTGCCAATACTCTAGAAGAATGTTGGGATTTGGTAAATACGCATAAAGAAACAGGTACACACCTTACGATTCTTGAAAATGTAAATTATCGTAGAGATGTATTGGCAGTACCCAATATGGTAAAGTAAAATGTTTTCGGAGAGTTGGTTCATTTTAAATGTGGCTACCAACACGATTTGAGAGGGGTAAAGTTTAATGACGGAAAAACGGCTTACGGTAAAGGCGTTGAATTTGGTGAAAAGGGTATTTCTGACTCTAAATGGAGAACACAACATTCACTTTTGCGCAACGCCGATGTATATCCAACGCATGGCGCTGGCTCAATTGCTGGGATATGGGATATCAATTATAAAATGGCTAAAGAAAAAATTGCTCCTCCCACGGATGCTATTGACGCAGCCGCTTGGACCGTTATCACGTCACTATCGGAAGTATCTATAGAAAATAATGGTGAACCTCAAAATTTTCTAGATTTCACAAGAGTTTTGTGGTTGAAAAGAAAACCTTATAATTGGATGAAAGACATGTTTTAAACAATTATTAAAGTTTTAAATTTTTGTTGAATAGACTTTGAGAAAATAAATTTAAATGGGGCGTTTTATCAATACTTAATCTAAATATTTTTCGTAAAACCCCTTTTTACTAAATCCGTTTGTAATATAATTTCTTCTAATAAAATAGGTTGATTTTCTTTTCTATCTTTTATCTCTTTATACAATTGTTTAAAAGCGGTTGTGCCCATCAAATAACCAGGATGGTCTATCGTGGTTAAACTAGGAGAAACCACTTCGGACATCTGCCAATTGCTAAATCCAACAATAGCAATGGTGTCGGGTAACTTAACATTTTGCCTATTCAATTCAGTTATCGCCCCAATGGCAATTAAATCGTTGGTGATAAAAATCCCATCAACATCCTCGTGATCTTTTAGAAGCTGTTGTACATTAAAAATGCCTTCTTCAAAGCTTTTATCATCACATTCACAATGATATACCAAAGTGGGGTCAAAAGGAATATGATTGTCTGATAATGCCTTTTTGTAGCCTAAAAATCGGTCGATAGCATTTTGTGGTAAAAATGGGCCTCTAAAATGTGCAATTTTTTAACAACCTGTATCGATAAGATGCTGGGTACATCATAAGCCGCTTTTTTGTCGTTAATAATTACCTTGGAACATCGCACTAATTTCGCAATTTTATCGAACATGACTAAAGGCTTATCCTGTACTATTACCTCGTTTAAATGCTTGTATTCTGCGGTGCTATTTGCCATGGAAATTAATATTCCATCCACTAGCTGACTCAGTAATAAATCTATTTGTTTTTTTTCTAATTCGTACGATTCATTCGATTGTAAAATAATGACCAAATAGCCATTTTTTTCGGCTTGGGAAACGATACCTTTTATAACACTAGAAAAAAAGTGATGTACAATTTTAGGTATAATTAAACCTACGGTTTTAGATTCTTTATTTTTAAGATTAACAGCAAAAGTATTAGGCTTATAATCCAATGTTTTTGCCAATTCGAGTACTAGATTTTTTGTTTTTTTACTTACATCCGGGTAATCTTTTAAGGCTTTTGAAACGGTAGAAACAGAAATACGTAGTTGCTAGGCTATTTGTTTCAGAGTTGCAGGTTTCACAAAATGAGAATAATGCTACGTATCAAATGTAAAAAAAGAAAGCATAAATAATATAAAGAAGGTAAAAAATAGTGCTATAGCAAAATAGAATATTGAAATGAAAGTAAAAGAAAAATAAGTTTTGGATAGCAATCCTCAAAAGAAATCATGAGTCAGAGGTGGATAGTTAATTCGATAGTAATTACTACTTATAATTTGTAAATTTACTCATTCTGTAAAATAAAAATATGAAAAGGCAATTAGTATATTATTTTTTTATTGTGATTTTAATTTTATTTACGATACAATGTAAAGAAAGTTTGAAACAGGCTGAAACTGAAAATAGTTCAGAATTAGATAAGGAAAAAGTAGAAAATAATTTAGACAGTACGACTTTAATAATTGATAAACCAAGTGATATTAGTATTCCCGAAGGCATGGTTTGGATACCCGGCGGTACTTTTCAACAAGGAGCTGTTATTCAAGATAAAATGGCTATGCCCCACGAAAAACCGGAACATTTGGTGGGTGTTGATGGTTTTTTTATGGATATGACAGAAGTTACCAATGCACAATTTTCAAAATTCGTTAAAGAAACTAGATATATAACCATTGCAGAGCGCGCTATTGATTGGGAGGAAATGAAAAAACAATTACCCGAAGGCACTCCTAAACCAAATGATACTATTTTGCAACCCGGCGCTTTAGTGTTTAAAAAGACAAAAAGCTCAGTTCCTAATTTATACGATTTTTCGCAATGGTGGGAATGGAAAATAGGCGCGAATTGGGATCACCCGAATGGACCTAAAAGTACTATTATTGGGAAAGAAAATGATCCGGTTGTACAAATTTCTTTTGAAGATGCCTTAGCCTATTGTAATTGGGCGGGCAGAAGATTACCAACTGAAGCGGAGTGGGAGCGTGCAGCACGAGGCAATCAAGATAAAAAAATTTACTCATGGGGTGATGATGTTTCTGTATTAAATACAAAGGCCAATACCTGGGAAGGAGAGTTCCCCGTTACCAATACAAAAGCAGACGGTTTTGAAAGACGAGCAAAAGTAAAGTCGTACCCACCCAACGATTTTGGATTGTATGATATCGCAGGTAACGTTTGGGAATGGACTTCTGATTGGTACAGTACCAAATATTACAGTAATCTATTAGGTTTAAACTCCCCCATAATAAACCCCAAAGGGCCAGAAGTGGCTTATAATCCTAATAACCCGTATGTTCAAGAAAAAGTAATCAAAGGCGGTTCTTTTTTATGTAGTGATTCGTATTGTGCAAGTTACCGCATTTCGTCGCGAATGCAAACAAGTCCCGATTCTGCCTCAGAACATGTTGGATTTAGAACGGTTTTATCCTTGGATATGTTATCAGAAAAAAAATAGAACTATCAAAAGCAGCGGTAATAAAAAATCAATACCTCTATAACAACTTTTGATAACTTTTAGGCTATTTTTTTTTGTAAAAAAACTACTTTTGAAGTATTAAAATGAAGAATTAGATTATGTCAGACAAAATTGAAAGAATAAAAACATTAATTATCGGATCAGGACCAGCGGGTTATACAGCTGCCATATACGCAGCAAGAGCAGATTTAAAACCTGTAGTTTATACAGGAATGGAGCCAGGAGGGCAATTAACGACCACTACCGAAGTCGATAATTTCCCAGGCTATCCTGACGGTATTGATGGACCGACGATGATGGTGCAAATGCAACATCAGGCACAACGTTTTGGTACCGAAGTAAGAATAGGAATGATAACTGCTGTTACTTTAAGCAAAGAAGTGGGCGGTATTCATAAGGCTACAGTGGATAACAATAAAGAAATTGAAGCTGAAACTGTTATTATTTCAACAGGTGCAACAGCAAAATATTTAAATATACCTAGCGAAAAAAAATTGCGTGGTGGTGGGGTTTCGGCCTGCGCGGTTTGCGACGGATTTTTTTATAAAGGCCAAGATGTTGCTATTGTTGGTGCTGGTGATACGGCTGCGGAAGAAGCATCATACCTTGCTAATATTTGTAAAAGTGTTACCATGCTAGTTCGTAAAGACGAAATGAGAGCATCAAAAGCGATGCAACACAGAGTCAGTAACTTAAAAAATATTACGATTCGTTTTAATACAGAAGTAGATGAGGTTTTAGGTGATCAAGTGGTGGAAGGTCTAAGAATGGTCAATAATGTTACTGGGGAGAAAAGCGAAATAGCCATTACAGGTTTATTTATTGCCATTGGCCACACGCCAAATACAGATATTTTTAAAGGTCAACTTGATATGGATGAAACAGGGTATTTAATCACCAAAGGGAAAACTACCAAAACCAATCTGCCCGGCGTTTTTGCATGTGGAGATTCTCAAGATAAAGAATATCGTCAAGCTATTACCGCTGCGGGAACAGGTTGCATGGCAGCCTTAGATGCAGAAAGGTATCTTGCCACTATTGAAACACCGGTTTCAGTATTTTAAAAATATAAGGGCTTTCTAGAATAATTTTAGAAAGCTTTTTTTATTTAAGAGATGCTCAGAGGTCTTAGGTCTTGGAAATGTAATTTAAATAGACTTCTAAATCTTTTGAGTTGGCGAGAGTACAAATATTGCGATCATTTTTATTTGGATTTTAGAGGATTTTTTGAAATTTTCACTCGTTAAAATATTTTCAATTTTCAAATGCATTAAGCACCTCACAAAGTCTATTTATATCATTTTTGGTATGTGCAGCGGTGAGTACAATTCTACTCATAAGATTTGCATCTTCATTTGGATACCGAAAGCTAGTCACTAGAATTTTATTTTTTTCAAGGTAAACTGTTAAGTTTTCATTCACAAAACTAAAGGCTGGATGCCCTTCCATATATTTGAATTTTAAATTGGTATTCAAATTCGTTTTAAAATATTCAATATTGTCTTGTAAAAGTTGTCTCTTCTCAGTATAAATTTTTTTACCGGCAACTAAAGTGCCTAGACTCGCGGGGTTAGCAGGACTAGCGCCTCCGAAAAAATCGGTTTGCATTAAATTTTTAATTCTTTCTTTGGTGCCAAAAATAGCACCAGTTTGTATGCCGTATCCTTTACCAAGGGAGCAACTAACAATTAATTCTTTCGGATCTAAGTGTCGTATATACCGAAATACTCCTCCGCCATTTTCACCGACGACACCAATTCCGTGAGAATCATCGACTACTAAAATAATCGAGGCTAAAGGAAGCATTTTCAAACCTTCAAAAAAGGGATAATTTGCTCCTGAAAAATCAATAGCATCTAAAAAAACTACAGGCACAGTTCTTTTATTTTCGCCTAAATAGTGTCTCACTGCAAGGTTTAAGGCACTAAAGGTAATGTAGGTTTTATTTTTTTGTTCTGGTGTGTCTGTTCTGTACAGTGCGGAATGGGTATTTGGCGCATAAAAGAAACTGTGTTTTTCTTTAGCTAAATTTTGAGCTAAAAACTGACCCGCCAAATAGCCCGATGATAAAGTTAAACAGGCTTCACTGCCCACTAAATTTGCCAAATAGTTTTCCGCCTTTTCAAAAATTGAAATCTGAATATTCGATTTTCTTGAAGCACCATAATTGGTGCCGTATTTTTGAATAGCATCCATGAATAGTTGTTTGAAACCCTCATCGGTTTGAAGTCCTAAATACGCAGTACCCCCAAAATAGAGATATTTACTATTGTTTATTGTAATTTCTCTACCTGGAAAACCATCAACTTCAACTGTCATTTTAATCTCATCTAAGGGTTACACCGGTGCCACCAAGAGTTGGGAAGATAAGCTTTGCATCCTTCTTAATAATCACGCCATCGGCTATATCTTCTTTTAAAAGTAAGGCGCCATCCATATCAACATAATCTAATTGCGGTAATAATTGTGCAATGGCCGATATACCAACTGTAGATTCCGTCATGCAGCCTACCATTACTTTAAGACCTAGATTTTTCGCTTCTTTAATCATACGAAGTGCAGGAGTAAGTCCGCCACATTTGGTCAGTTTTATATTGATGCCACTAAAATGAAGCGCGCATTTTTCAACATCGGTTTCTACAATACAACTTTCATCAGCCATAATGGGTAATATGCTGTGGTGCATTATCTGTTTCATACCTTCCCAATTAACAGCATTTAAAGGTTGTTCTAAAAACTCTACTCCTAAAGCTTTTAATTGAGGGGCATTATAAATGGTTTCTTCGGCGGTCCAAGCACAATTAGCATCAATCCTAAAAATAGCATCGCTGTGTTTTCTAAGTTCTTTTACAATAGCCACGTCTTCATCAGTACCTAATTTTATTTTATAAATAGGCCAAGGAGTTTCTTGCATTTTTGCCACCATTTTTTCAATGCTAGCAATGCCAACAGTATAGTTGGTTGTGGGATATTTATCGATTGTTGTGCCCCAAATTTCATATAATGGTTTGCCTAATATTTTTCCATATAAATCATGCGCTGCTATGTCTAAAGCACAAATTGCAAAGTTAGATAAGCCTTTCTCTATCAAAAACTGATGGAATATTTCAGGTTTTGTAAAATTAAAAGTTTCTATTTCTTTTCTTATGCCATTAATTTCTGCCAACATACTTTCTATGGTAATGTTGTAATAAGGGTTTGCGGTAGCTTCACCATAACCCGTTTTTCCATCTAAAAAAAGACCAACGATTAAACTGTCTTGAAAATCTCTCGATTCTCTAGAAATATTAAAGGTGTGTTTTAAAGGTAAAATATATTTTTTAAGGCTTATAATCATGCTACACAATATTGTACTAAAGTAGCTAATCTATAAAGATAATAAAAATCAAAAGCCTCTGAAAGTTCAGCTGCTTTTAAGTTTATTGTTAAGATTATGTCAGTTATTATAGGTAACACTACCTGAAACACTCTTTTTTGTACTAATTTTTGCTTTCCCTGAGTAGGATATATTTCCAGCACTATTTGCATCGGCCTTCAAAGTTTCGCTAACATTAAGCTTGATATTTGCACCACTACTGGCTTGTGCATTGGATCTCTCTGATTTTAAATCCGATGCGTTTATGTATGCACCGCTGCTCGCTTCAATATTCATATTTTTTGTGGTTCCAGTGAGTTTAATGTTAGCACCGCTACTTGCAGCAACGTCAATATTCTCGGTAAAAATTTTAGCAGATAAAACTGCACCGCTACTCGTCTCTAACTTTAATTTTTTCGTTAAAATTGTACTTTCAGCTTTTAATTTTGCACCACTTGAGCTTTTTAGACTCATAATTTTAGGTAAGAAAACATAGATATTTTTTGTGGCATTACCAATATTTTTTATGGCATATATTTTTAAAACATCATTTTCAATATTGGTGCCTATTAAGTCAATAATGTTTTCATCGGCTTCCACTTTAATTTTAAAATCATCAGCTTGGGTTACGAAAACGTTTAAACCTTCTGATGCCGCCACTGTTGTAAAACTTTCAATTATTATTCTGTTTTGTGATGTTAGGTTTCCATTCCCTTTTTCTCCGTTACTAAAATCTAATCCGCAAGATGATAATAATAGACTTAATGTTAAAGCAATGGCAATTTTTACTAGTGTTGTCATATTCTTGGTTTTTAAGTTTGATGTAAATTTGTTGTCATTTGTTTATTATTGGCACTAATTATGACTCAATTGTCGGTATTAATGCTTGACTTGTTGTTATGAGTCAAAAGTCGAAGGTCGAAAGACGAAACTTTTTTTGTTTTGCGCTTTGCACTGATCGCCAATAATACAAAAGTTATAATTTGTATTCATCATTGATTGTAATTCCTTATAGTTCAATAGCTATATAGAAAGTTTAAGTTACGCACGAATAACAATCAATGAGCAACAATCAACGATTTTCAACATCAATATCAATTCCGTTTTTGTCAATTTTAATTTTTCCTTTTTCGCCGTTATCGTTGATGTTAATATCAATGCCGTTGGCATTTATTTTTATACGATTATTGTCATCAGAAATATTGAATTCTTTTTTTGGACAATTGGTACAGATTAAATTATCGTTAGTACTTATTTTATAGGTGAAATCCGAAATTTGGGAATCATCTGGATAGTCATCTCTTTGTACATCTAATTTCCACCAATCATCGTCAAAGCCTGCATATTGAAGCTGTTTTCCTTTAGGAACGAAAACAATAACTTTTACTTCCTGATTTTTAAATTTATTATTTCGGTCTGTGGTTAAAAAGTCATTTAAATTGATAGTATTACCAATAATAGTATAACCATAAGTTATTTTTTCTGCGGTTTCTCGGGCGTTTGAAAAGGTATTTCCGTTGGCGTTTTTTTGTATTTCTATTCTCACTAAAGAATCAGTAGAAGTTTTGAACTTAAAACGCACATCGTTTGACACCAATATTTCATTTCCATTATCATCAAAACTGATAATTAAATCGCCTAAATTCATTTTTTTTCTTTTCCAATACACATCGTTAGAGATAAGTGCGATATTTAAGGTATCCAACTCGTTTTCTACAAAGTGTTCATTTGTAACCACAGACGTATCCCAAAAAGCTCTCGAAGTGGCTTGCTGAACACCTAAAACTATAATGGATATTAATGAAATCAACCAAACACCTAATAAAGTAAATTTAGCAATTGAACCTATGGATTTTAAATTAGTAACTAAAATTTTTAATCCTAAATACATCAAAAAGAAAAACGGAATAGCGGTTAAAAAGAAGGAGAAAATGGCAACAATCCATTTTGGAGTATCCGTGGCGTCAACCAACTCATATAAATTTAGTGGTCCTAAGTGAACGCTATCAAAAATACCTACGGTAAATAAGCCAACCAAAAGTGCAATTAAACCAGCGCCACCCGCTAGTATGAGTAGAATTCCAATAAATTTTCCAAAAATTTTAAAGAAAAATAAGATAATATCGCCAATTGTATCAAAAAAAGTTTTACCGCTACTTTTAACTTTATTGCCTACTTTCTCGTAATCTACATTTTTAACTCGGTCTGCAACATCGTCAAAGCCTTCTTTTACTTTACGCTCAATGTTGCTAATGTTTACGTCTTCGCCCCGCATATCTAATTTTTGCGATGTTGTTTTGGCTTCTGGGATTAAAATCCATAATAAACCGTAAATCAAGATGAAACCTCCCCCTGAGAAAAAGGCTAATCCAATCCAAAGTATTCGAACCCAAAGAGGGTCAACATTCACATAATGCGCAAGTCCTGAAGACACCCCAGCCACATATTTTGTATCAATATCGCGATATAGTTTTTTAACTCTTTTAGGTTCGGCAGTATTACTTTTTGGTTCGTCATCAAAAATATCTTCGTCGACCATGTAATCTTCTGGTTGCCCCATAATGGTGATCACTTCGTCCACTTCCTTTAAAGTAATTACCTGTCTTTCATTCGCTAATTTTTCGTGAAAAAGCTCTGCAATTCTGGCTTCGATATCGGCTAAAATTTCATCACTTCCTGAGGTATTCGCAAAGGAGCGCTTTACCGATTCAAGATATCTTTTCATTCTGTCATAAGCGTTTTCATCAATATGAAAAAGAATATTAGCGAGATTTATATTTACTGTTTTGTTCATCGTTAGTTGTTTTTGTTGTTGGTTACCAAATTTGTTGCACTTCTTAATTCATCCCAAGTGGTATCTAGTTCTTTTAAAAATAGTTTACCTGTTTCGGTTAATGTGTAGTATTTTCTTGGCGGGCCAGAGGTGGACTCTTCCCATCGATAATTTAATAATCCAGCATTTTTTAATCGGGTAAGTAAAGGGTAAATAGTACCTTCTACTACTAGCATTTTAGCGTCTTTAAGCGTGTCTAGAATTTCGGAAGCATATTTATCTTCGCCATTTAAAATAGCGAGGATACAATACTCTAATACCCCTTTACGCATTTGGGCTTTTGTATTTTCTACATTCATAATTTTTTCTTGCTTTTAATGCAGTTGGTAAACTTTACAAAGTTAGTTTGTTCATTGGATAGGATTGGCTGCATAGTTAAACTGTTCGTTTTTTGTTTAAATGATTCTGATGAGGAATACACATTTTTGACTGATTTATTTTGATTGATAAATAAACTCCGATAATTCCTCCATGATTTTTTTAGAAAGAATTCACGATTTTTAAAAACTTTTAAGTAAAAAGTTTTTATACAATTTACCTTATAAATTTTATGGTTAAAGGATAGGCGAATTTTTGTCCGTCATTGGTTTTAATAACTGCCAATATGGTGTAAACAATATTGACGATAAATAGTGCCCCTTGCAACAATCCCGCAATACCAAAAGGGATTAACCAACTTCCAAATTTGAAGTCATTTCTGTCAAAATCAAAATTAAAACTGTTGTATTTATTGAGATTTCCAAAAGAAAAATTTCCAAATTCAAATAGATTAGGCAAAAAACCTATGATAAAAGGAATAGTTATAATGCCTAATATAATAGAATAAAGCAACAAACTAATTTGGAAGTTTAAAACTTGTTTGCCATTGTAGTCCACAAATTTATAGTCATTTCTATTCGCTGTCCAAAGCACCAAGGGCACTATAAAATTGCCAAACGGAATAAAGAACTTTGAAAACGTTGCGGCATGCGTAAGTGCGGATAGGTTTTTTTCGTGTTTGCTTATAGTATCGGTCATAACTTAGTATTTTCTTATGCAAATATATGGCTAAAAAAAGGTACTATGTAACACATAGTACTATAAATTAACATATATTTAACTATGTAAATATTATTAGTTTATAGCGTTTTGGTTTTTTTCCTTGAGTTCTTAAGGGCTGCCGAATAAACTTCCCTTTTCGGATATCGAAATTAAAATTTTATAACTTTAGGCGAAATGATAAGAAATTTCTATTTTGTTATCGAACAATAAATGAAAAGTCCAAAGTACTTCTATATAGCGATGAGTGGTTTTGAAGAAATTTTTTATTTACTTTTATAAAAATTTTAATTCTGTTATGGCAGTTTCCCCAAGTAAGTTCAATACCTTTTCTTTTTTTAAATTACCGTCTGCATGGTGGTGCGGTGTGCGCTTGCGTTCTTTAGATAAAAATAAAGCAGTCGTAACCGTAACGCACAGATGGGTAAATCAGAATCCATTTAATTCTATGTTTTGGGCGGTGCAGGGAATGGCAGCAGAATTAACTACTGGTGCTATGATGATTGACCAAATAAAGGAAAGTGGTCATAAAATATCGATGTTAGTAGCCAATAACAATGCAAATTTTTCTAAAAAGGCAACTGGTAAAATTACGTTTACCTGTCAAGACGGACATTTAATACAAGAAGCAATCGATAAAACGGTAGCTGATGGTGATGGACAGACTATTTGGATGCAATCGGTCGGTGTAAATACAGATGGGGTTGTGGTTTCTATTTTTAATTTCGAATGGTCCATTCGATTAAAATCTTAATTCATGAAAAACGGAATAATAAAGAACATTAAAAAAGAAGTTTTATCAGATAATTGGTACACTTTAAATAAGTTTACTTTTGATTATCAACGGGAAGATGGCTTGTGGGAAGAGCAAAAACGTGAAGTTTATGATTGTGGTGATGCGGCGGCAATACTTTTAATCCATAAAAAAGAGAAATTGGTAGTTTTAACGCGACAGTTCAGAATGCCAACTTACCAAAATGCACATAAATCAGGAATGTTAATCGAAGTTTGCGCAGGACTTTTAGATGGAGATTCCCCTGAAGTTTGTATTAAAAAGGAAGTTTTAGAAGAAACTGGTTATAAAATTGAAAGGGTGAGCAAAGTTTTTGAAAGCTTTATGGTTCCAGGTACAGTAATGCAAAAAATTCATTTTTTTATAGGCTATATTGATGATGCCGTAATAGTTAACGAGGGCGGAGGTGCCGAAGATGAAACAGAAAATATTGAGTTGCTGAATCTCCCATTTGAAACTGCCTTTAAAATGATTGGTTCCGGCGAAATAATTGATGGTAAATCGATTATGCTGCTACAGCATGCAAAAATCCATCAGTTATGTTAGTGAAATGGTGGTTTAGTTAGTGAAATAGTCATTAGTGAAATAGTAGTTAGTGATTTAGTAATTAGGGAGTTAGTTGGTTTAGAAGAATAGACTCCTAAATTTATTTATAAACTCATAAACTTGGCCCTTGAATTAAAGAACATCCAAAACTTTAACTACGTAATATTTTGGTTAAAAAATCTAAATCATAAACTCCTATATCTTTATTTGAACCTTAAACTAGAAACTTGAAAACCGAAAGCTATTCTAATAATTATCCCTTAAGTTTTCAAAAATCGCAAACATTCTTTTTTTCAATTCTGATGTAGGTGTTTTGTAATGATTGTTCATAAAACTGAAAATTAAAACTTTACCTGATTTTGTAAGCAAATAACCACTCAAATTATAATTGTTGCCAAAAGAGCCTGATTTTGCATAGATATAAGGCTTTTCAGCGGCGTCGGAGTTTTGTGATTTTTGAATAGGAAATAAATTGAATAAGCGTTTTCTTGGTTGTTCTGCATACATTTTGTCTAAAATATGAACCAAAGATGCAGGTGAAAATAAATTGTACCGCGATAATCCTGAACCATCAACCCATCTAGGAGCTTCGTTTAAATCTGACAATTGAATATTAAGCATATTTTCTTGCGCTTTTTCAATACTCAAGTTGTCAGATAAGGTAGAACTTGATAATACCAACAATTGTTCGGCTAAAAAATTATCACTTACTTTCATCATTCTTTTGTAAACTGAGTCTGATGCTACGCTATACAAGGTACTTTTTTCTCCCATTGGAAAGGAACTGGTAATCCTTATTTTTTTATTCAATACTTCTTCTAAAAGAGATTTAGTTAACAAACTGTCGGTTATAAAAGGAGTTTCAAGCGTATCCTTTCTTTGAGGGTTGAAATAAAAGGTATTGCTGTAATCCTCGCGCATTTTAGGATAATCAATGGCTGTAACCTTATTGGCAAAATAATCAGGAATTACGTGTAACGAATCGGACTTAAAAATAGAAGCTACATTTCCATATATAGGAAAACTGTTGCGTTCTGGCTGATAGTAAAATTCATAATCTTCCCAAGCCCAACCTGGACCAAAGCGTTCTGATTCAAAATTGTTTAGGTATAAAGCAATGTTTTCATATTTTTTTAAAAATTGTAGCGTGGTACTATCTTTAAAATAGGGGTGCAATAAAGTTGGGTCTCCCGTGCCTTGAATGTATAGCGTGTCTTTAACATCGATATATTTTAATGTAGGAATACGCTCTGGTAATGTTTGTAGCGAGGTATATAAAGTTACAATTTTGGTATTGCTTGCTGGTGTAAAATACTTACGACTGTTAAAACTTATGAGAGTATCTTTTTTTTCTGGGTGATACACCAGAACTCCTAAAAACTGATTTTCAAAAAAAGTATCTTTTAAAAGCTGACTAGATTGTTTTTTTAGTTGCCTATATTTGGTTGATGAACAAGCGGTTAAAAAGCAGACTGCTAATAATATAAGTATCGATTTTTTCATACAAGTGGATGGTCAAAAAGCCTTTGAAATTAATTGTTTCAACTAATTTATGAGCAATTTATCTAAATTTTAACGATTAGAAAGCAATTAGATGTACCTTTTTTTGGTTAACTTAGACGACATCTAATTAATATTTTATTTATTATGGGCGATTCAATGCTTGAGTACACGAAAATGGTACTTAATAAAGTTAGTTTTGATACAATATTATTTTGTAAAGAAGTGAAAAAAGCAATTTTAACATTGTTACCCGAAGAGGTGGAAGAACTAAAAATTTGGCTACAACAATTTATCACTGATAAGCCAGAATTAAAACAAAGTTTAATGTATATAAGCATGTAAAACAAAGCCACCAAAATCGGTGGCTTTGTTGTTTTTTCTTATTTTGTTTTGCCTATGGGACTTATAATTTTTACATCCTGAAAGGCAATAGCGCCTCGGACAATGGCGGAAATAACATCTTTAAGCGCATCTGTAATCTGAATTTTTAATTCGCTTTTGTGGTAAATAATACTTACTTCTCTGGCAGGTGAAGGTGCATTAAAATACTTTAAGTTTTCTTGTTTCTTTTCGTCAAGGTTTAAGGTATTTAAAAATGGCAAGAGGGTCATGCCCATGCCTTCATTCACTAAATTAATTAGGGTTTCAAAACTTCCGCTTTGCAACTGAAAACTTTCTTTATGCTCTTTTTTTGAAGTTTTACATAAGTTTAACACGCCATCTCTAAAGCAATGTCCATCTTGTAATAATAAAATATCATTGATGTCTAAATCATCAGTATTAATTTTATTAACATTACTTAATCGATGATTTTTAGGAATATACCCTACAAAAGGTTCATAATACAAAGGTCGTTCTTTAATGAATTCAATTTCTAAAGGAGTTACTGCAATTGCGGCATCAATATGGCCGTCCTGAATATTACGAATTAAATCATCAGTATTTTGTTCTACAATAATCAAATTAACTTTAGGATATTTTTTAATAAAAGTATTTAAAAACATTGGTAAAAGAGTGGGCATTACGGTAGGTATAATTCCCAAGACAAATTCTCCTCCGATAAAACCTTTTTCTTGATCTACAATATCCTTTATTCTATTGGCCTCATTTACAATATTCTTAGCTTGTGCTACAATTTTTTTACCGACCTCAGTTATTGCTATTGGTTTTTTGCTTCTATCAAAAATTAAAATATCTAATTCATCCTCCAACTTTTGTACTTGCATACTTAAAGTAGGTTGTGTAACAAAACTTTTTTCTGCTGCTAGTGTAAAGTTTTGATACTCTGCAACAGCCAGAACGTATTGTAATTGCGTAATCGTCATCCAATTTTTTTTAGACTATAAAATTATAAAAACTATCTATAATATAGCTGTTTTTTAGGTCTTATATTGGCTAGCTTTTTAAGTTTAAAAATGCTAATTTCCAGATGTGTTTTACTAAAATAAATATGAAACCAATTTTAAAATAGTTTAATTGGTGTTTAATAAATAAATATTGAAAAAGCGCAGAGGAAAACGTTATTTTGGATCTTCTGCACTTTTTACCCCGATTTACTAATTTAAATTCCTCTAAAATCGAATATTATAAGTTAAATCTTCATCTTTTACATCAAAGTTTGCATCTGCAAAATTTGGGTGACCAAAAGTCATTTCGTTGTTAGACATACCGTAACTTTCCTTTGGCATTCCATTAGCTTCAAAATCCATTTGTTTGTTATCATTAGCATCATGCAAGGTCATAATGGCATAGGTTCCATTCGCTACATTCTTGAAAGTAAAAGTGACGTTGCCATCTTTAATTTCACATTCTAAATTTTGAATTCCCTTTCCTTTCATAAATGTTTCTGAAGTGTGGAGGGAGATTAAGACTTGACCTTCGTTGCTAGGCACATTGTCTATAGTTACGGTAATGTATTGCCCTTTTATTTCTTGTGAAAACCCAAAGCTGGTCATTAATAATAATACGGAGGTAAGTAATAAGTTTTTCATTTGATTGTTTTTTAGCTACTGATGTGTTTCAGCAGGTATTCATTACATGACAAAACTGACACTATTATTCTTTTAAAAGAAAAGGAAGCTACTCAACCGTAGAAATATCTGGCTGAAGTGGTATTTTTGAGGGATAATATTATTTTTCGTATTGTTTATAGCATTTTCAATGATTCAAAACTAGAAATAAAAAATACAATAAGTAGAACTTCTATTTTAAAAAAGTACAAAGACTAGGCACTGCTTCCTAAAAGGTTTATGTGCTAAATTTTAAGCCTTAAGTTTTAAGTTTGATGTGGATTTTTTTATTTTTAACTCACTTACTCACTAACCCACTAACCCACTAACCCACTAATCCACTAACTCATAAATCTAAATCAAATTCACGTCTTAAAATATCAATTGCTGGGTTTTTTTCTCTTAGCTTTTCGTACTTTTCTTCTGGTGTAAAAGCAAATTTTTTGGCGGTTGTTTCGTTGACTGTAATTTTAAGTTTTATAGCGTAATTGTTTAACTTTATTCTCAAATACTCTAATAAATCGAACTGTTCGCGTTCAATTTCTTTTTTCATGGTACTATTGGGCAACTCTATCCAAATAGTAGTATCTTCTTTAAGTTTTGGAATATCGGTATTTAAGTTTGATGCCAAAATTTTTCGACCTTCAACATCAATTTGACGCACAAAATCTGCCCAATGTTTTTGCATTTCTTCTTCGCTAAAGGGCGATTCAGGCAGTTGACTTTCATCAATAGTAGCATCTTTTTTGTTTTGTTGATGCTCTTTTTTTAATTTCAGGCTAGATAATGATAAACCCGAAACTCGGTTGTGGGGTGTATTAATATTTATTTTAATTGGTTTGTCCTCTTCATTTCTTTCAGAATTGTTAGCCTTAGATTCCATAGTTTCTTTTTCTGAGGTTTCACTATTGTCGGGACTACTTTCGGATAAACGATTTTCTAAAGTACTTTCTTCAGAATTTTTTGTTTCAATTTCATTAATTGAGACAGGTAAAACACTATCTATTATTTCATTAACAAGCTCAGGAAGCTCTTTGGTCGTTAATAAAGGTTCTGTATTTAAACTTTTTTTAATTACAACGCTATTTTTAAATAGCGCAGCAGGAAGAATATAGTTTGGAGTCTGAGATTGGTTTAGGAATTCAGATTTTTTTTTTCTCCATCATAATCGATAGAGGATAATTTCATTAGGGTTAGTTCTACTAACAGCCGCTGATTTTTGCTTGTTTTGTATTTAATATCTCCGTCATTAGCAATGTCAATTGCTTGAAACAGAAAAGAACTTGAGGTATTTTGCGATTGTTCTAAATATTGTTTTTTTGCTTCATCGCTAACTTCTAAAAGTGTGATAGTGGCTTGATACTGGCAAACCATTAAATCTCTAAAATGCGATGCTAAACCACTTATAAAATGATGCCCATCAAAACCTTTGGCTAAGGTTTCATTAAATAAAACCAAGAGTGATGGAATATCATGTGCTAAAATAAATTTGGTAGCAGCGAAATAAGTATCGTAATCTAAAACGTTTAAATTGTCTGTTACCGCTTTTCGAGTTAATTTTTTACCTGAAAAACTAACCACCCGGTCAAAAATAGAAAGGGCGTCGCGCATGGCACCATCTGCTTTTTGAGCGATAATGTGCAAAGCATCATCTTCTGCATCTATTCCTTGATTTTCAGCTATGTATTTTAAATAGTTAGTGGCGTCTTTTACTGTAATCCTTTTAAAATCGAATATTTGACAACGCGAAAGTATGGTCGGAATTATCTTATGCTTTTCTGTTGTAGCTAAAATAAAAATAGCATGTTTTGGCGGTTCTTCTAAAGTTTTTAAAAAAGCATTAAAAGCCGATTGCGATAACATGTGCACCTCGTCAATAATATAGACTTTATATTTGCCAACCTGAGGTGGAATGCGAACCTGATCGGTTAAATTTCGAATATCATCAACGGAGTTATTAGATGCTGCATCTAGCTCAAAAATATTAAAGGCATAGTCTTCATCTTGCTGTTGACTGCCATCTTCATTAATTTTTTTGGCTAAAATACGTGCACAAGTAGTTTTCCCAACACCTCTTGGCCCACAAAATAACAAGGCTTGCGCAAGATGATTGTTTTCAATAGCATTCAAGAGCGTGTTTGTTATGGCTTCTTGCCCAACAACATCTTTAAATGTTTGAGGTCTATATTTACGTGCAGATACTACAAAGGGTTCCAAATACTGAGTGCTTTTTTACTTATTTATGCTGGTCATTGACGAATTACAAATATAAAAATAGCCAGCTATTTTATGGTGTAATTAATAGGGATAAGATATTTATTTATCAACAATCCATAAATTATATTTTCAGATTACACCTCTCCTTCGGGGAGGTTGAAAGTACTTTTTTTAATATTGGGTGAGGCAAATAAAAAAATTTTGATTTGCTGGTCAGAAATAATAATACCGGTTTTCTCTCTATTTATGGTTTTTGTAGTGTCCATTTCAAGAAATTTTTTATTTACCTTTGTGCCAGCAGGTCACCTTATCGCCGTGTGCTGAACTTGTTTCAGTACCTTTTTATTATTTTCGAATATTTAGACGGGTCTCGAATCAAGTTCGGGGCAAGGAGGAAAGTCCGGACACCATAGTGCAGCATAGCGGGTAACGCCCGCCGCTCTAAACTAGTTTTAGGGTAGGACAAGTGCAACAGAAAGCAAGTACAGGTAATGCTGTAGTGAAACCAGGTAAACTCTATGCGGTGAAACGTCATGTAAATCAGTTTTAAGGGCTGCACGCCCGTGCTGAAGGGTAGGCGGTTAGAGCTTTTAAGCAATTAAAAGCCCAGATAAATGATAAGGTATTTTTGGAATCATTCAAAGAGAACAGAATCCGGCTTATGACCTGCTTTTTAATTAAACGCTATTTTTAAAAGTTGCGTGGCAACAAATTTAAAATAGTTGGTTGAATTAATCCCACTTTTCTGTGGGATAAAGTCAATCCACTTATCGGCATTTATTTTAAAAGCACATTACTTTTGCTTTCATTTCAGAAACCAGAAACATCTTCCTTAAATTTAAACATTTTTTGTTCTACAAAAGCTCCGGTTTTTCCGGTAGCATCCGTCGCCTTAAAATCGTTGGACAATCTGGTAATATTAAAAACAAACTTAATAGGAAAGTTCAGATTATTCATGGCTGGTTTATTTTTTTAGATAAGGGTTAAGATAAACTTTAGTTATGCTTTTAAATTTATTATTCGGCCTCAAAAAAACTAAAAACACTACCGCCATATTTTCGTTCGCTGCTAAAGTTGGGTAGCCCGGATAAAATGGTATGTTTTGAATGTTCTATAATAAGCAAGCCATTTTCTAAGAGTAGTTTATTTTTAAAAATTAAAGCCGGAATTTTGCTAAAACCTTCCAATTCTAAATTGTAAGGTGGGTCTGCAAATATAATGTCGAACTTTTGACTCGTTTTTTCAAGATATGTAAAAACATCATTTTTTATGCTGCTAATATTTAAAGCTAATGTTTCTGAAGTTTTGGCGATAAAGTTAATACAGCCTAAGTTTTCATCAACACAAATAATTTTATCGCATCCTCTAGAACCAAATTCATAGGCTACATTTCCTGTTCCTGCAAATAAATCCAACACTACCAAATCTTCAAAATAATAGGTATTGTTTAAAATATTGAACAAGGCTTCTTTAGCCATATCAGTCGTTGGCCTTACAGGTAATTTCTTGGGGGCATTGATTTTTCTTCCTTTATGTTTTCCTGATATTATTCTCATTACAAAGCGCTTAATGTGGTGAAGTCTATACTTTTGTGATGGTTAATATCCATTAAGTATGATAGGTTTGATGGTACAAAAACGGATACATTTCTAACATATTTGAAGCATACATTAAAAAGTTGGTCATCTTCTTCAATGTTGCCAAAAAGCTTTAGTTTTATGGTTTCCACATCTAATTTTAATTGCTCAATTACAAAAAGAACATAATAAATAAAATCTTCTTTGGTGCTGAAGTTAAAGCTGTTGTAAAACAGTAATTTTTTATTGGCTATTACAATAATATCAAGTTGTTGCTCTAAAACATGAACATAACAAACTGGTTCTTTTCCGCCATCAAAATTATTCAATAGACTTTGTATAAGTACGGTGCCATTATGTTGAAATACAAATTCACCATAAAGTCCATAGATATAATTATTGATGTTAACGAAAGGCACGTAAACATTTATAATGTCAAAATTAAGTATTTCATCCCAAGCAATAAGGTCATTAGCCAAAATTTTAGTATTAAATTTAAGGTAATTCGCTACTTCTTTTTCATCAAAAAGTGCTTTTGGGATGAGGCTAAACAAGGTATTTCGATGGATGATAGTAACATCTGAAAACGACATTTTATCGATTTCATTATTTTCTAAAACCTCTTTTAATTTTTTTAAAACCTGAAACGGAATTAATTCTTCAGAGAACGTAGTACTCTCTTGTTTAATAATGGTATTGCTAATAGAGTCTAAGACACAAAAAGAAAGTCCATTCAAACTAATCTGAATGGACAATTTGGTATAACTCAAATCGGAGTTGTTATTTGTATTAATTTCTTTGATTTTTTTTATCATATATCGGTGGCCAGTTACCATTGGTGCTTACCTCTTCCATGGAACCAACTTTAATGTCTGGTCCGTTAACTTCTTCAACATTTACATAGGTCTTTTCTCTAGCCACTAAATCTTTCGGTTGATCGGCTAATACCACTTCCTTAGGAACTTTAGCTTCGAAAACTGCAACTCTAAAACTGCTTTTCTCTACAAAACCAGCATCCATCGTAAATTTTTCGCCATTTGCAGCGAAAGGAACATTCATCATTGTTTTGTAACGATCATCTTTTTTAAATAAAGAATCTTTAACAGAAACAAAATCTAAAGTATCAATAATTTTTTTCTCAGTAAGCATGTCAATTCCAAAATCTTTATTGAACTCTAAATAAGAGGTATCTCTTTGTTGTGTAATTACGTATTTGCCAGTTTCAACAAAGCTAATTAACGAATTAAAATCTTTAGCATATCTCCCGTTTGATAATTTAAATGCTTCTTGGGTATTTCTAATGTCCTTTAAGCTATTAATAACTTTCTGGAAACGTTCTTGTTTCACATTGGCGAATTCGATTGGTGCATTTACTGATTTGTAAATTAAGAATGCAAAACCAAAAGATGCAATCCAAAGTATTATTTGTAAAACGATTTTCATTTTTTTTTCGTGTTATTTAATTAATGCGGTCGTCACAAATCTACAATTTTTTTTTAATCACAAAAGTATTTATGCTTAAAAATCATTATGGAACTGATTTTTACTTTTTCATTCGCTAAATCGCCAAGCCTGAGGCGCTCTTTTTCTTCTTTTTTTTTCATTCCTTTATTTCGCAGTTTCTATTGTTAGGGATTATGCGACTAAAAAAAGACATCACCTGTCCGAAAAAAACCTAAATTTTGCTAGAACGCAAAAAGTTTAAATCAGTTCATTATCTTTGACCTAATATGAAAGCTTTAACTTCTGAAACATTTTACAGCTTATTAAAAGAGAATTTTCCACATCAGCCAACGCACAAGCAAAATAGTGCTTTGGAGCAATTGGCAGGCTTTATTTTATCTAACGAAAAGGAGGCTATATTTTTATTAAAAGGATTTGCAGGAACAGGAAAAACGACAATAATTGGCACCATAGTTTCCAATTTATGGCATACCACTATGAAGTCTGTTTTAATGGCGCCAACCGGTCGGGCAGCTAAAGTAATGTCTAATTACTCTAATACACAAGCTTTTACCATTCATCGAAAAATATATTTTCCCAAAAAGCAAAGTGGGGGAGGAGTGCAATTTATTTTAGCACCCAACAAACACAGGAATACTATTTTTATTGTAGATGAAGCCTCAATGATACCTGATACTCCAGCCGATTCTAAATTATTTGAAAATGGTTCTTTGCTAGACGATTTAATTCAATTTGTATATTCTGGTCATGGATGTAAAATTATTTTAATAGGCGACACAGCACAGTTACCGCCAGTTAGGTTAGAGTTGAGTCCAGCTTTAGACGAAGGTAAATTATCTTTAAACTATAATAAAGAGGTAAAACTGCTGGAGTTAGATGAAGTAGTACGGCAAGCCCAAGATTCCGGAATTTTATATAATGCTACCAATCTAAGAGAACAGCTGCAAAGTGAATTTTACGACGATTTTAAGTTTGATGTAGCGCCATTCAAAGATATCGTGCGCTTAATTGAGGGTAATGAAATTTTAGAAGCCATAGAAGAATCGTATTCCGTTAACGGAAAAGAAGAAACAGCATTTATAGTACGTTCTAATAAACGCGCTAATTTGTACAATGAAAATATTCGGCAACGGATTCTTAATTTAGAAAACGATATTTCGGTGGGCGATTATATGATGGTAGTTAAGAATAATTATTTTTGGTTGAAACCAAACTCTGAGGCTGGTTTTATTGCGAATGGCGACATCATTGAAGTACTTGAAATTTTTAGCATCAAAGAATTATATACTTTTAAATTTGCCGAGGTAAAAGTAAAAATGGTTGATTATCCAAAGCAGGACCCTTTTGAAACTGTTTTACTCTTAGATACCATTGCCACCGAAGCACCATCATTACCCTACGAAGACGGAAATCGATTGTACCAAGAAGTGATGAAAGACTATGAAAGCGAAACCTCAAAATATAAAAAATTTATGGCGGTTAAAAACAATCCTTTTTTTAACGCTTTACAAGTTAAGTTTTCTTACGCGATTACCTGTCATAAATCGCAAGGTGGTCAGTGGAATACGGTTTTTGTAGAACAACCCTACATGCCCAATGGTATGGATAAAGAAAATATGCGTTGGTTATATACCGCTGTAACAAGAGCAAAAAATAAGTTATATTTAATCGGTTTTAAAAAGGATTTTTTTCTTGAGTAACTAACTAGAATTGAAAATTTACATTAGCATATCGTATGACGTCAGAAACCATATTAAGCATCTTTTTAGGTATTGGGCTTTCAGCTTCTGTGGGGTTTAGAGTTTTTTTGCCCTTATTTGCTTTGAATATGGCTGCCTTTTTTGGTAAATGGGAACTAAATTATAGTTGGCAATGGATAGGAAGTTTAACCGCCGTGATAACACTTGGTGTGGCTATGATTATCGAAACATTTGCTTATTTCATACCTTGGGTCGATAATGTATTAGATGGTTTTGCCTTACCCTTAGCCGCTATTGCTGGAACGGCAGTTATGGTATCAGCAGTCGCAAATTTAGATCCATTGGCAACATGGTCATTAGCTATTATTGCTGGTGGAGGAACCGCAACAGCTATTAAAGCTACGTCTGCAACGAGCAGATTGGCGTCAACAGCATCAACTGGCGGTTTAGCCAACCCTATAGTGTCCACTATTGAAACAGGAACTGCTGTTGTGGTTACAATAGCTTCCATTTTTGCGCCTATGCTAGCAATTGTTCTAGTCATCATCATTTTATCAATAATTTTTTGGATTTATAGGAAAATACGTCCTCGAAAAACAAATATTTAATACCTCATTTTTAAAAATGAAACGAATAGCAATGATTCCCGCACGCTATGCGGCTTCTCGTTTTCCAGCTAAATTAATGCAAGACTTAGTCGGAAAGCCAGTGATTTTAAGAACTTACGAAGCAACAGTACAAACAAATTTGTTCGATGCCGTTTTTGTGGTTACCGATAGTCAAATCATTTTTGATTTAATTGTCCAAGCTGGCGGAAAGGCCATTATGAGTAAAAAAGAACACGAATGTGGCAGCGACCGCATAGCAGAAGCCGTGGAAGATATGGATGTTGATATTATTGTCAATGTGCAAGGCGATGAGCCTTTTACTGAAAAAGAGAGTTTAGCTAGCGTTTTGCAAGTGTTTGATGAAGACTCAAATAAAGAAATAGATTTAGCGTCATTAATGGTGAAAATAACCGATTGGGAGGAAATAAGTAGTCCGAATACCGTAAAAGTTATTGTCGACACCAACAATTTTGCTTTATATTTTTCAAGATCGCCTATTCCATATCCACGTGCTAAAGACATCAATAGTATTTATTATAAGCACAAAGGCATTTACGCGTTCAGGAAAAGAGCTTTGATGGATTTTCAACGTTTGCCGATGTTGCAATTAGAAGCTACAGAAAAAGTTGAAGCCATTCGGTATTTAGAATATGGTAAAAAATTAAAGATGGTAGAAACAACGGTTTCTGGTATCGAAATAGATACTCCAGAGGATTTAGAAAGAGCCAAAAAAGCATGGAAATAGATTATAAAGAAATAAAAGTCATTGGTTTTGATGCAGATGACACCCTTTGGGTGAATGAAACCTATTTTAGAGAAGCCGAAGAAAAATTTGCGAGCTTATTAGAAGGTTACGAAACCAAAAACAAAATAGACCAAGAGCTTTTTAAAATAGAAATTAAAAATTTAACACTTTACGGCTACGGCATCAAAGGCTTTATGCTTTCAATGATTGAGTCGGCTTTAGATTTATCGAACCAAAAAGTGTCACAAAAAACTATTTCAGAGATTTTGGCGATAGGTAAAGAGATGATTTCGCATCCTGTGGAGTTGTTAAATGATGTAGAACTGGTATTAAAAAATCTCTCTAAAAAATACCGTTTAATTGTATTGACGAAAGGTGATTTATTAGATCAAGAACGAAAATTAGAACGTTCTAATCTTTCACATTATTTTCATCATGTAGAAGTATTGAGTGATAAAAAAGAAAAGAATTACCAAAATCTATTAGCACATTTAGAAGTGCCTGTGGCCGAATTTTTAATGATTGGGAATTCTTTAAAATCAGACGTTTTACCCTTGGTCAATATTGGTGCAAAAGCCATTCACGTGCCTTTTCATACCACATGGCAACATGAAGAAGTACATGAAAATGATACGAATGGTAAAACGTTTGTAACCATAAATGGATTAAAAGAACTTTTAAAATTTTTATAAGCATGCAGTATAGGAATTTTCCGATGGTACCCAGAGTAGTATTTGGTCATGGTAGTTTTCAGCAGTTGGGCGAAATACTAATGCCAAAAAGAAAAAATTCTGAAGCACCTTTTATTTTTTTTGTGGATGATGTTTTTGAAGGACAAGGACTGGTTAAAGAAATTCCTTTATTATTTAACGATCAAATTATTTTTATTTCAGCACAGGAAGAGCCCAAAACGGAGCAGATTGATGTTTTAGTAGAAAAAATTAAAGAAAGCTTTTCCGAATTGCCTTCTGGAATTATAGGAATTGGCGGTGGTACCTTATTAGACTTGGCCAAAGCAGTTGCTATTATGCTAACCAACAGCGGAAGTGCAGCGGAATATCAAGGCTGGGATTTGGTAAAAAACCCGGCTATTTATCATGTCGGAATTCCAACTATTAGCGGAACTGGGGCAGAAGTTTCAAGAACTACGGTGCTCATGGGTCCAGAAAAAAAATTGGGTATTAACTCCGACTACACGCCTTTTGATCAAGTTGTATTGGATCCTAATTTAACGCAAGGCGTTCCAAAAGACCAATGGTTTTATACGGGGATGGACTGTTATATTCATTGTATTGAGTCGCTTAATGGTACTTTTTTAAACGCCTTTAGTCAGAGTTATGGAGAAAAGGCATTAGACTTATGTAAAGAGGTGTATTTAAAGGATATCAAACCGGCAGAATCGAGAAATAAATTAATGATGGCTTCGTGGCATGGTGGCATGAGTATCGCCTATTCACAAGTAGGCGTGGCACACGCTATGAGTTATGGTTTGTCCTATTTATTAGGTCTAAAACACGGCATCGGTAATTGTTTGGTCTTTCAGCATTTAGAAGAATTTTACCCTGAAGGCGTGGCGTTGTTTAAAAAGATGCAAGAAAAACATAAAATCAACTTACCAAAGGGAATATGTACAAACTTAACGGATCAAGAATTTGATATTTTGATAAACGTTTCCTTTGGATTAGCACCTTTATGGGAAAATGCTTTAGGTAAAGACTGGAAAACGATTATGACTAAAGAGCGGTTGTTGGCATTGTTTAAGAGGGTCTAGTAAAAAGTTCAAGTGCAAACTTAAACTGCGCTCAGTGCAAGAGTTCTAGTTCAGAAAAAGTACAAAGTAATAAGTACAAAGTAATAAGTACAAAGTATTAAGTAAAAAAGTTTAATTGCACGCTTTGACTCTGTTCAGTGCAAGAGTGCAAGTTAAGACCCGACTAAAGAATGCCACGAGCTTTAATCTCTAAATACTTATTGATGGTATTAACGGTCAAATGTTCTGGCTTCGTAAGGATTGTTTGTATGCCGTATTTTTGAAGTTCTTTCTGCATTAAGCGTTTTTCAAGCGAGAATTTTTCAGCTATAGTTTTATGGTAAATGCTTTGTAAATCTTCTGCATCACTAGCAATCAAACTTTCTAACTCTGTGTTTTCAAAAAAGATAACGACCAGCATGTGTTTTTTGTCAATAGCCGTTAGAAAAGGCAATTGTCTGCGCAATGCGGAGATATGTTCAAAATTGGTGTAAAAAAGTAAAAGGCTTCGATGATTTATTTTTCGTTTTATATGGGCGTAAAGTAATCCAAAATCAGAATCCGTATAAGCGGTGTTGATATTATAGAGTTTTTCTAGAATGGTATTTAAATAGGTAATTTTTTGCACGGCTGGTAAAAAGGTTTCTATTTTTTTCGAGAAGGAAAGCATGCCTGTTTTATCGTTTCGCTTTAAAGCTACGTTCGAAAAAGCTAAGGTAGAATTTATAGCATAATCGAGTAATTTAAGTCCGTTGAAAGGCATTTTCATCACTCGCCCTGTATCGATGATAGAATAAATAGGTTGCGATTTTTCGTCTTGGTATTGGTTGACCATTAACTGACTTTTTTTAGCCGTTGCTTTCCAATTGATAGTTCTAAAATCGTCACCAGGAATGTATTCCTTTATTTGCTCAAATTCTTGTGTATGCCCAATACGTCGTATTTTCTTGAGTCCAAATTCGGTTAAATGGTTACTCATTGCCAGAAAATCGTACTGTTGCATTTGTATAATACTCGGATACACAGGTACCATTTGATCTTTTTGAAATACAAATCTTCGTTTTACAATACGTAAGGTGGTAGAAACAAAAATATTCATATTCCCAAACACATATTCCCCGCGGTCAACGGGTCGCACGGTATAATCAAACTCCCTTTTTTCACTTTTTAAGGCTGTTGTTTTGTATTCAAAATCACGTTTTTGAAACTGTACAGGCAGTTCATCAATAATACTTAGTAGCACTTTAAAAGGGTAAGCACTTTTAAAGCGAATAGTAATAGGGTTTAAATCGCTATTCGATAATTTTTGAGGTGCTTTTCGACTGGCTTCGATTCCGTTTTTGGTGGCGTATAACAGAAAAATATCAAACAGAAAAAAAGCTACTAAAATATAGGTAGTAACCCAAGCAATTGGGTAAATAGCTTTTATCCAATACGAAAGAATAAAACCCGCTGCCAACAGCGCTAAATACCAGAAAAAGGTATTGTGTATGTATAAGGATTTTATGAATTTCATATTATTTTTTGTTTCGAATTTCAGGTTTAAAGTTTCAGATTATTTGCTTGAAGTTTTAAACTTTGCTTTACCATTGATTATTGACCACTATATTTTTTACTTTTTCATCCTACGTTTTTATTTTTTTATTTTCAATGAAAAATATTGATTTAGTCGTTACTGCGTTAAATGAAAGTTTTCAATAAAAAAGGTAAATTTTAAGAAACTTTTAACCCTTGCACTGAGCGAAGCCGAAGTATAAAACTTTTTAAACTTCTTTCAAGAACCCAACACCCAGTAACCAATTTTACCTCGGCACTTCTACCGATTCCATAATCATCATAATTACACTGTCAGTACTCATGCCTTCCATTTCGCGTTCTGGGGTTAAAATTATTCTGTGATTCAGGACAGGCACTAAGGCTCTTTTTACATCGGTTGGGATTACAAAATCGCGCCCATCGATGGCGGCAAAAGCCTTTGCACTATTTAAAGTAGCAATACTTGCTCTTGGTGAACCGCCTAAATACAAATGCGGGTGGTTACGGGTTTTGGCAATAATTTCAGCCACATAGCGGATGATTTTTTCCTCGACCAGTACTTCTTGTATTTTTTGTTTAAACTCTTGTAATTTTTCGGGAGTTATAACGGCTTCAATTAAGCCTTGTGGTTTTATGCCTTTGCGCTCGTGGTGGGTTTGTAAAATGCGCACTTCTTCTTCGAGTGTTGGATAATCGACCTTAATTTTAAACAAAAATCGATCTAATTGCGCTTCGGGTAGGGCATAAGTGCCTTCTTGCTCAATAGGGTTTTGCGTTGCTAGCACCATAAACGGCGCTTCCAATTTATAAGTGGTGCCATCCATAGTCACTTGCATTTCTTCCATAATTTCGAACATGGCAGCTTGTGTTTTTGCTGGGGCACGGTTAATCTCATCAATTAAAACCACATTGGAAAAAATAGGGCCTTTTTTGAACTCAAATTCTGAATTTTTTACATTGAAAATTGATGTTCCTAGAATATCGCTCGGCATTAAATCGGGCGTAAACTGAATGCGACTAAAATTAGTTTTTAAGGTTTTAGCGAACAATTTAGCGGTGATTGTTTTTGCAATTCCAGGCACACCTTCAATAAGTACATGACCTTCGACTAAAAGCGAAACAATTAATAAATCTATAAAACGCTCTTGCCCAATAATTACTTTAGCCAGTTCTGCTTTAATACTATTTACCGCATTTTTTAATTCTTCAAGCGGAATTCTATTGTCGAAATTTAAATCGTTTTCTTGTTGATTTTCAAAAGGGGTTTCATTATTTTCCATCTGCTTTGGCTTTAAATTTTTCTATGGAAGTATTTAGTTTTACTAAATCTTCATCGGTTAATAGGGTACGACTTTTAATCTGATTTATTTTTTTGAATAAGGCTTCAATTTCTATAGGGTTGTGATGACTGCGCGATGCTAGATTTTTATAAAAATCATCATTCTGTTCTTCCGTATTCAAATAAAAGCGCGTTCTGATACCTTCTAAAAAATATGAAATTTTATGTTCAGCAATTGGTTTGCGTTCCCCTTTTTCAAAATACATATCTGCAATGGTTCGTGTAAATCCTAAACTTTGATTTACTAAAGGCTTTACCACAGGTATCGCTCTTTGTTTTCGTTTTCCTTCGAAAATTACATAAAGTAAGGCTCCGATAATGACCAAATAATAGGCCCATTTTAATTCTTTTGTATTCAGAAAAATATACATGGGCGAGGTGTAAAATTCTTTACCACTTTTGTAATAGGTATCCATATAAATGGCTTGTTGCCTGTCTAAATACGAAAGCAAACCTGCCGTATAATCAGTATTGTTATCTTTTAAAATAAAATAATTGGTAAAAGCAGCTGGAAAAGTGGACAATATAATTTTACCTGCTCCAAATTTTTGTTTTATAATACTGGGATGAATTTCAAAATCGTTATTCACATTAGAAGCATTGGAGACTTCACCTAAAACGATGGTATTCAGCGTGTCTAATCCACTGAAATACATCATGCTATAGCTTTTTTTGTAACTATAATTTCGTTTTAAATCTAAGGCAGGATTTACAAGTTTGTATTGAAATTCGTGCGCCAGACCTTTATCGCCAAATAGGTTCGCAGTTTTTAAATGTAAGGTATCTAAAAGTCTTTTTTCAAAATTGTTTGATGCCACAAAAAGGGTATTTCCCCTGGCCGTCCATTTTAAAAGCGAATTTAATTCGTCATCTCCAAAAGTTACCTCGTTATTTACAAAAAAATAGGTGCTTTCGGTATCCGTATTTGTTTTTAAAAACTCGAAAGGTGGGCGATCAACTTGTTTATTATTTGCAAATTTTTTCTGCATTACATCACTTATCACTTTGGTGCCAAACGGAATTTTATGATGCGTAACATAAGACGGATACCAATTTAACTCTTGCTTTTTATTATATTCTAAAAAAAGAATAAGGGCTAAGGTTAAGCTGCCAATGATGATATAGACTATGTTTTTCTTAATCATTTTTTAAGTCTATTTTTTAAGGCATCAAAAGTTACCGTCAATTTTTGATATTTGGTTTCGTCTATTGAAAAATCGCCATACCAGATATAATCATACCATCGCGTAACCGTTCCGAAAAGTGCTTTAAGGTCGGGCTGCGTTATTTCATATAAATAATCACTGTTTGTTTTTTGCAGTTCCCAAGCGATGATTTCTTTTTCGCTTAGTAATTTCAGAATTTGTAAATAGTAATACCTAACCGCTAATCGGTAATTTTTTTGAGCGACGGCTTGTTGGATTAAATCATCAATATTTTCATTTTTGATAATATTTTCTTCATCCGATAAACCAACGATACTTCTATTAATTTCAGCATTCTTTATGCCTAAAATATTGGCATTGATAAAGAAACGAATCAATAAAAACACCAAAAAGAACAATAGTAAATACGGAATCAATTTAAGGACAATAGCCATAGGCCCAACGGCTGCATCTATACCAAAAATCCATTCGAAAAATCGGCGATACCAATTGTAAAACCATGCTTTAATATCATTCCACCATGAATTTTCTGCTACTTCAACTTCATAATTATATTCAGGATTGTTGCGATACGTACTTAAATCTTTTTCACTTATTTTCTTTAGTTCAATAGCTTCCGTGTCATATTGCACCACTAGCGAATCTAGTTGTGCAAAGAACGTAAGGGTAAAAAGAAAAAAGTAAAAAATAGAAAGTAGTAATCGGAGCATAAATTATTCTTCTGGATTACCTCCTAATTTTTTAATCCGTTCAAAAGTACCTTCATTATTTTTAATTTCATTTAAATTAAAATAGATGAGTGCAACAGCTATTAAGGATATAATATTTAACAGAAATTGTGCAAGGGTAGAAATTAAATTTAGAACAACGTATATGGGATCAGAGAGAACACCTCCAAAATTTTCAGCATCAATTTCACCAGACAAAATACCCATTTTTGCATATTGATAAATTACCGCGGGAATAGAAAAAGCAGAACTAGCAACCGTAACAATAATTAGTAGGACAAAAATAGTGGCAAAGGTTATCCACCAATGGTCTTTTACCAAATCAAAACTATAGCCAAAAGAATCGGTAACACTTTTTCCTTTAAATACTAAAATAGCGAAACTCAGCGATAAAGGCACATACAAGAAAATACCAGGCACACAACAAAACATAAGACCTATAATTAATGATAGACCAACTAAAAAACCAAGTCCTATAAAGCTCCAGAATTTGTTGTAAACATTATTTTTAATTTCTCCAAAATTAATAACGCCGTTATTTTCCGCATACGACTGCATATAAAATAAGGTGGTTGCCTGAGACAAAACATAACTGGCCAATACTGAAAAAACAAGAACTACTATCGCTAAAAAGAAATAAACGCCATTAAAGGCATCAAAATCGATACTGTCAATGCGGTTAAAATTTAATAACTGACTAAAACTTGAAAAGTAAAAGCCATAGCTAATCAACATGACCAATAAATAAGGCCCTACAATTTTTAAAAACGTACTAAAAAAAGGTTTAAACTGACTGCGTAAAAATGCAAACGTATCGCTTAAAATATCGCCTAACT
>Ga0209284_10000840_pt1 | contig 49682 bp, 43 predicted proteins | sample FRY03_FD_187211 | JGI IMG/M metagenome (GOLD analysis project Ga0209284, IMG submission 187211) | Freshwater microbial communities from Lake Fryxell liftoff mats and glacier meltwater in Antarctica - FRY-03 (SPAdes) (version 2) | ecosystem: Environmental > Aquatic > Freshwater > Ice > Glacier...
ATAGTGAAATAAGAATATCCATCGAAGAAAAAAAGTAGGATATGTACAAGTGTTTATAAGTGATCCCGATGGTCACCTGGTGGAACTCTGCTCGATAGTGAAATAAGAATATCCATCGAAGAAAAAAAGTAGGATATGTACAAGTGTTTATAAGTGATCCCGATGGTCACCTGGTGGAACTCTGCTCGATAGTGAAATAAGAATATCCATCGAAGAAAAAAAGTAGGATATGTACAAGTGTTTATAAGTGATCCCGATGGTCACCTGGTGGAACTCTGCTCGATAGTGAAATAAGAATATCCATCGAAGAAAAAAGTAGGATATGTGCAAGTGTTTATAAGTGATCCCGATGGTCACCTGGTGGAACTCTGCTCGATAGTGAAATAAGAATATCCATCGAAGAAAAAAAGTAGGATATGTACAAGTGTTTATAAGTGATCCCGATGGTCACCTGGTGGAACTCTGCTCGATAGTGAAATAAGAATATCCATCGAAGGGAAGATTTTTAGGCAAGTAATTCGTCGATCACGGTTGCATCTGTAACAGTGGCACGCTCATCTCGGCCGTTGTGTTTGTAGGTTAGCAAATCATTTTCTAGGCCGGCAATTCGCAGAATCGTGGCATGGATATCTTTGATGGGGGCGGGGCGATCCACCGCATAAAGCCCAATTTCATCGGTGCTACCAACAACCGTGCCTGCTTTAACTCCGCCTCCTGCAAACCACATAGAGAACCCCCACGGGTTGTGATCACGGCCATTACCGCTTTCGCTCATAGGCGTACGGCCAAACTCACCGCCCCAAATAACCAGAGTTTCTTCAAGTAATCCTCTGCGTTTTAAATCGCTGAGAAATGCAGCAACAGGTTGGTCAGTTTCTTTACAAAGAGTTGAATGATTATCTTCGAGGTCGGAGTGAGCATCCCAAGCGCTGCCACTGCCCAGATAAACTTGAATGAATCGTACACCTCGCTCGACAAGCCTTCGTGCCATCAGGCAGGCACGGGCTGCAGGTTTGGTGGTTTCGTTTTCGATGCCATAAAGGTTGAGTGTTTCGCGGGTTTCGTTGGAAAGATTATTCACATCAGGGATGCTGGTCTGCATTTTCCATGCAAGTTCGTAGCTGGCAATGCGAGCCTCGAGCCTATCCGTTGGAGTGGATTGGTTTTTATGTCTTTCGTTCAGCCAGTTTAAATAATCAAGTTTTCTTCGTTGTCTAATGGGAGTGATTTGAGGAGGAGGAGAGTGGAAGAGAACGGGTTCGGCGCCTTCGAGAAAACGAGTACCTTGGTAGGTTGCAGGGATAAAGCCACTGCCCCAGTTGCGGCTGCCCCCGGGTACATCTCCCTTGCGGTCAGAAAGAACCACGAAGGATGGTAGATTATCGCAATCATTACCCAACCCATAAACCGACCAAGCGCCCAGAGAGGGTCTGCCTGGAAGCGTGCTGCAAGTATTCATTTGGGAAACGCCCGCAACATGGGTCAAACCTTCACCTACGCAGGAGCGCAAAACCGCAATATCATCTGCATGACGCGAGAGGTTCGGTAGCCAGTCACTAAGGGCGATCCCTGATTTTCCATGTTGTTTGAAAGTTCGTTTAGAAGCCATTAGAGGGGTATTAGCAGTAACGCCCATGGCGGTTCGTGGTTTGGCAAAGCTTGGGGGTAGCGGAAAACCAGCGAGTTTTTGCAGAGCGGGTTTGGGGTCTAAAAGGTCGATATGGCTTGGTCCCCCATCGAGGAAAAACCAAACGATGCTACGCACTTTGGATGGGTGATGGCGAAGGGGATCCTCAGAAAGATTAGAACCGTGTGCCTCGCGGGCTAGCATCGAGCTAAGCGCAAGAGTGCCAAAGCCATTGCCGATGGTTTGAATAAATTGTCTGCGAGATTGGGGAATCATTCCAGCTCCAAAAATTCGCTTGTGTTCAACAAGGCGTGAAGGAGATCGGCAAGCCTTTCAAGGGGGTCAACTGAAGCGGAGGTTACATCAATAAAAACTTTGGATTGTTCTAATTCTTTAGAATCGGGGGCTCTTTTTAAGATAGCAAGAAAACCGAATTGAATCTGCAGGTGGGTGTTATTGCCTGCTTTTTCTAGGATGTTTGCAGCCAAGTTATGGGCGTGATCAAGGATTTCAGGATCGTTCAAGAGCGCCAGTGCTTGCACTGCGGTTACGGTGTCATTGCGGATTGAGCAGCTAAGGTTACGATCAGGAAAATCGAAAGCTTCAAGCGAGGGGTTGGGCATGTTGCGTCTTTGGATCAAATAGATGGAGCGTTTTTTTGATGCCGCTAGTGTTTCATCTTTTGTCCATGCATACCGGCTGTTTGAAAGTGCTGCTGGCAGTGCAAAACGAACCACTCCTTCGTGTGTACCAGCGTTCAAGGTGCCCGAGGCGTGGAGGATGGCATCTCGAACTTGCTCTGCAGAAAGCCTACGGACCTCTGCATGCCATACCAAATGATTTTCCGGATCGATCTGGTTGCCTTTTTTAAGAACCTCTTGGTCTGTGATTTTGCTGGCAAGCTTGTAGGGGGTGCTATTTACGATCAAGCGGTGGATTGATTTGAGGCTGTACTGGTTGCGTACAAGATCGGATGCGAGCCAGTCGAGGATCTCGGGTTGGTGGTAAGGCTCGCTGGCCTGGCCAAAATCGCTGGAGTTTGCAACTAGCCCGGTGCCAAAATAACCCTGCCAGATGCGGTTGACAATAACTCTACTGGTAAGGGGGTGATCAGGTTGGGTAAGCCATTTTGCAAGGGCGGTTCTTCTACCCGAACTGTTCGATAATGCCGATATATGGGGCGGTTCTTTTTCAAGCCATGAGGGAAAGCCGGGTTGAACTTCTTCTTTGGGTTTACGCACATCGCCTTGTGCCAGTCGGAATGTTGCAGGCGTCTTTGCATATTTTTCTGTTACCCCCATGTAGGCTTCTTGGGTTGGCAGTTCTTTTGCAAGGTTCGTAAGGCTCTCAAATGTTTTATCGTAAACGGCTCGCTGTTCGGGTTTTAATCTCCGGTAGAGCTTTAATTTTCTTCGATCGATTTGCTTGCTTGCTAGGGTTGCAAGCTGGATTTGGATGACAGTCCGATTTTCTGCAGAGGTTTTTAATGCTATCTGGGTCTGCGGATCTAATGCAGCTACGATTTCTTCAAATAAATCTTTTTCATGTTCCCGCATCATTAGTTCGAGATCGTTTCGCATCGGCTTGGATTGTTCTACCAAGGCTTTTTGCTTAAGAGTCATCGAAATCGGGACAAGCGGAATCGCATCCGGATATATGATACCGCTGAAGAATGCCTGAAACTGAAAGTATTCTTCATGGCGGATCGGATCAAATTTATGGTGATGGCATCGGGCGCAGCCTAGTGTCAAACCCAGAAATGCCTGGGCAGTAACATCCGTAACATCGTTTAAAATATCTTGACGGATCTGAGTGTAATCAGCGCCGTTTGATTCTTCAGGTGCTAACCTTAAAAATCCAGTGGCAATTCGACCCATTTTATTGTTAGGTGCTATCTCATCACCGGCTATTTGCCAGCTGATAAACTGGTCGTAGGGAAGATCTGCGTTGAAAGATTGAATCACCCAGTTCCGAAATTTCCAAGCATTCGGCCTAATGCGATCGATTTTGAAACCTTCCGAGTCGCTATACCTTACCAAATCTAACCATTGTTGCCCCCAGTGTTCACCAAATGCCGGCGATGCCAATAATTTTTCCACCACTTTTTCATAGGTGTCTGGAGAAGTAGCATTTAAAAACTCCTGCATTTCTTCAGCATTGGGTGGCAGGCCTGTTATATCCATATGCAATCTACGCAACAGGGTTTGCTTGTTGGCTTCTTGTGCCGGGGTGATACCCACCTTATTAAGGGAGGCTTTCCAGAATGCATCAATGGGGTTGGAGGCGGGGCTTGTTTCTGTTGGAATTTTTGGCCTGACCAGGGCCCGAAACGATGGCGTAGTGCGTGCGGTCTCAGTTGCACAGGTATATCCCAGCATTAAAAAGCAACAAAAGATGAATGGGAAAACCATAGATGTATGGTGCTTCCCCAAGAGACTTTTCATGAAGTCCTACGGTTGGATCTTAGCTAAATACCAATATTCGGGGCTATCCACGGTTAGCAAATAAGTTCTATTCTTGCAATAGGTTTATACTTTCAAATTAAAGTATTTTTCAAAGCAGTTCAATATTCAATTGTCTACCTTGCTGATAATTCTGTAAAAAAGGCTGAAATTTAAACTAATAGACATTTTAAAGACATTATTGGCACTTTTTACTTATTTTTCTTGCGTGATGTCAATGTAGGCAAGTGTCCAGCATGGAGATTTTTGGTTTAGAAAATCTTAACTATCGGGTTAATATAGAAATAGTAATAGGCTAGAAAGCCCAAGGCTACAAGGGCTAGAAGGCTAAAGATGACGAGGGGATTGAACAGGCCAGACCAAGAAGCTGCTACAAAATCTTCATCGGAGTGGGCCCCATTTCTTAAATATTCCACTGCATCTTGAAGCGATTCGTCTTCAGTAAAATGGTGGATATCGGGGTTTGAAAAATTGTTATGAGCTTCTTCATTACCACTTTGTGCGTAAACCGTTTGCAGACAGGATAGGTTTTCTTGCTCGATAGCCGCAATTACATCATAATCTTTTTCATTGTGGTGCAAATCAGGCTCAGAAACCGGCCCCTTAAAATTTAGGTTGAGCTTTGCAAAAAAAGTGCGCAACCCTTTCACATGCTTAGCCTTTTTCCATACTTTTTGAAAATCGCAAAATACCAAGTCATCAGCACGAAGCTTCCCCTTCTTCGCCAGCTTTTTTAAACCTTCACCAGAGACAATTAAAGGTTTGTACCCTTCCTTGGCGATGATGTAGCCATTGATTTTTTTTTCTGGATTATTCATGGTAGGTACTTCTATAAAAACTCACCACCCAATGTTCATTATAACATCAAGGGGGTTAAAACTTTAATTATCAGCAATTTTTAATGTTTAATCTGATTCAGAAAAGGGGCAAGCTTTAACGATAGTAACCTATTTGCTGATTATAACCGGTTATTTGATAGGGGGAGCTGATTGAATTCAAAAAGGCCGGTTGCCCAGTTTAATTTTATTTTTGATATTTTTATCGGGTTTTAAAATCTTTGGCTTTGTTCTTTCCAGCTTGCACACTGTAAGTTTTTGCATCTTTTCCAACTCTTACGATGACGGTTTCAGCAGAGCAATCTTCCCCCTCGTTTGCGATAAAGCTGGGTTCGGTGTTTTCTCCTGGGCCCGCATTTACATTGCGGTGAATCTGAAAAATCGCCTCTAAGCCGGGTACACGCCTTAGCGTTCCGGTTACCTGGGGGTGGCACCCCTTCTTAGAACCGTTGTTGAAAATCGCAACCCGGGGTTCTACGGTGTTGATAACCACGGGGTTGTTACTTATTTCTAATCCATGGTGCGTGGATTGATAAACATCGATCTTTCCAATTTTATCACTTGGGTGAACTAGCTTGTATTCGATATTCCAAGTGAGATCACCCAGATCAAGAAACTTCCAATCGCCAAACTGTAGTAAGAAACCTAAACTTTTAGCGTTGTCGGAAGGATCTTCTGGTCGGGGCTGATGTTGTTTTGCAATCGGGTTTTCACTTGCACCAAGTTTGTCTGCAAGTACATTCCCACTTGCACTTAAGCAAAGTAATTGGATTTTAGGCGACCCGGATAGCTGTTTAAGTGGAACTTGATCTCCAGCTTTTAAAGTGGTTGATTTCGCACCACCCGCTGCCTTGTACGCTTGAATTAAAATGGGAAAATTCTTGGCATCTTCGGGTAGAGTTTCTGGAATCCCTCGGTCCCAGAAATGATGAATGGGCATCAGTGAGCGAAGGCGTTCTGCTCCGCCGTAATGATCCAAATGCCAATGCGTAATAAAAAGATGATCGATTGCTTTTATTTTTGCTTGCTCGGTTGCGACTTTGAAAATGCGTTCAGCATCTCGTTTGCCTGGGTTTCCACAATCAATTAGGAGCGATTCCCCTGCAGGAGTGATGATAAGAGTTGCAGCGCCCCCTTCGACATCGACAAAAAAGATGCGAAGCTCGGAAGCAATAGTGCTAGAGGTTAAAACTAAAATGGAAAAAATGGCTACAAAGGATTGCTTTAACATGAGATTCTCCGGGATGAAGGAATACGGATATTTTGAATGATGTGAAAAGGTATTGGAAGTGAAAATTGGAAATAAAGTTAAAACCAAGTGGTAGGCTCACTCTCGGTCAGGGTTATTTTTTGTTCCCGATCAATTCAAAGGGTGATAATTTATTTTCACCATTCTTTAACTCTGCAACAAGAGGGGTCTTGGCTTGAAGGTTGTAATGAGGGTGCAAAAGGTTTACCTCCGGGGCACCCATTGCATTGGTCTGAATAGGAGGAATTTTGGAAATAAGCACCATGAATTTTCCTGGCATCAACCAGTTATTATCTTTGTCATCAGGCTTAATGATAAATTCGCCTTTAGAATTCGTCTTGGTTTTGGCTGTTCCAAGTTCTGGTTTGTTATCTTTGGAAAGGAATCGAACTTGGGCGTCTGCAACTGCAGCACCATCAAGGGTTACCGAACCTATAACAATGGCATTGTCCCCTTTTCGGCCATTTGAACAGCCAATGAGAAGAGAAAGAATTAAAAGGGGTAAAGAAAATCGTAGTGTAGAAAGTTGAAACATGAACTTACACCTTTAGCAAGCGTGTTTAGGTAAGTAAAAAAGTTCGGGTTAGAAATCTGTAATAACATTGCCATCGCGTGGGTCGCAGATATTAGCCCAGATGGCAGGTGAAATATTAATTGAAATATTGCGTACCGCGCCATCTCCCAGACCAATGGTGGTTCCCCCGACATGGGGAGAATTGCCTCCGCCACCCGCATTGGAAGCGCTTGCAACGGAAGGTTGGACTTGGAAAAGTGGGCAAGCAGCATATCCGGTTCCACCCGCATAGGGGGCACTACAGATTTGCGCCATCCAGCGGTTTTCTGAATTAAACCAAAGGCTGGAAAGTGGCCCGCCCCCTGAATTTCCACTGCCGTACCACGCGTAGCGCTCGCCAAAGAAAACAGTTTGGGAAAGCCCATCAGGGAAAGATTTTGATAAATTAGCAGCACCCTCTTGCCTATTGGAAGAGGGTTCTCCTAGGGCTAGATAATTCCAAGCATAGTTTGAGATGGCAAAGGTGGCATCTGACCCTGCGGGATTTCCAAGCCCGCTGTTACCAGATCCACTGCTATCAGTAGGGCAGCGGAAAATTTGTATTTTGCTACCTTGATACGCTGTTGGTGTTGAAACATTTCCACCTTGTGATATTACAGAATTGTAAATAGCCGTCTGTTCAATGTAGGGGAATAGTTGAAAGAAACCTGGTGTTTGATTCTTGAATGGCCCAGTTATCGAAACAACGGAATTCCAACCAGATCCAGATGCAGCACCTGCACCGGGTGGCGGAAGAACTCCGTATGTAGTATTGATATTGTGGACAGCTAAAAGGAGTTGCTTGATATTATTCTGGCATTTCATGCGGGCTGCAGCTTCTCTAACTTTCTGCACCGCTGGTAGTAACAATCCAATTAATATGGCAATAATAGCAATTACAACTAGCAACTCAATTAGGGTAAAGGCTTTTTTTGATTTCATTCTAGCAGTCCTTACGATCAAAAGTGCCCGAGAAGGCATTTGTTTTCAAATGTTTATTAATCGTACCTTCTATCTTATTTGTAGTCAACCAAGTAATTAATTCCTTTTATCAAGTATTAATCTTGGTTAGTTTGATTAACTAATCCTGCAAGACGGCCAAAACGCTACCCCCTATCAAATTTCAGAGGGCCTAAATATGATTTTTCGAAGAACTTACCTTGTGCCCTTAGTAATGGCTAGAAGCGTAGGTTGATCTGCATTTTAAGGCGAATTATCATGCAAGCAAATGCACATATTGAAAACTATAGCGCAAAGTGAAAATAGTGTGAATCAACCTATTGGGTGCAATTTTTTAAGGGGTTTGAGTCAAGTTGGCTATCTGGTTCGGGGTGGGAACGGGGCTGTTTTTTTCGCATGAACCAAGTACAGTCGTTTCCCACTTATTGATATCTAAAAAAGTTGCAAAAGGGCTTCTGCCACAAAGCATCCTTCCTAAAGAGTAGCGGAATTTTCTCCATTTAGAAACGGGTTGATGGGCATACAAGCGCAATGCAGTTTGGAATTTCTGATGTAATTCGGGGGTGATGATGGGGGCAGGATCTTTGAATGCGATTGCCCAAACTTGTAATGGTTTATTGGCAGGCCCTTGAAACCCAATTAATTTTTGGGGGTATTTTTCTAACAGATAGGCGAACGCATCGGGGGTGAAGCGCCAGTAATCATTGGGGTAGGAATGGCGGTGCAGAAAGAACGGGCACGAAACAAAGAATGCGCCGCCTGGCCTTAGCACACGGTAGACTTCATCGAAACCCTTCCAAAAGCAGCGTACATGTTCGAAAAGATTTAAAGCGATCACCGTGCCTACGGAATTATCTTCCATGGGAAGATCTTCAACATTTCCAAGGATATCAACTCCGGGGCCTTTGCGCATATCAAGCCCTTGGTATTCGTGGTGGGGAAACAATTCCCGTAGGTTCGAATAATATTCCTGCCCTTGAACTTGATAGGCCCCTATTTCCAGCATGGTATCAGGCAGGGTGAATGTTTGGGCAACTGCTTGTGTCACGCCATGAAGAAACTGGTTCATAAGCTACTCTAGATTGAAATCAATTTTGTTGATTTGGCCTGAAAGAATTTGTTTAACTTGCCCAGAAAGATTGGGATCAGAGAACTTGGATGGAAGGCCTTGCGAGGCAAAAGAAATCTTGTACCAGCCTGAACGGATGGAGTCTTTTCCTGGTTGGGGTAGAACCGAGTAAGTACCATCTGTAAAGATTTCGCCTGAGGCCATCGGGCCAACGGAACCTCGCCCCATATCTGGAGTAAAAACAAGGGTACCGCCCCTTAGTGGTTGTTTTTGGAACAAGATTCTACCTTGAATGGAAGTGGGAACAACGGGGCCGGATGAGCAGCCCAAAATTACAATAAGTAGGCAGAAAGCAGGCATTAGCTGGCGCATTCTCCCTCCTTGGAGAGTTACCTTTTCAGGAACAAAGGTTCCTAGTTTTTGCCATACTACAACAAACTTGGGAAAACAGGCAAGACAGAGTGGGTTTTGGCGACCTATTTCAGACTTCGCCTTGACCCTATGATTTCACTTAGGTAAAAGCCTTGAAATGTAATGGTTTTTCGGGTGATTTTTGAAGACATGACTTTTACTCCGAAATCGCATGGATGCGGCTTCCATAAAGTCTTTAATAATCCCGGATTCAGGAGAAATTATTGTGAATAAGAAACTGGCATGGTTTGCTGGATGTACAACACTCGCTATGGTTGTTTATTTTGGTACCAATTTACTGCGTGCTCAAACTGCACCTGCGAAAGTTCCAATCCAAGGAACGGAACAGCGTTCCCGCATTGCCCTTTTGAACCTCCATCATGTTGTTAAAAATTATCAGAAGGCAGTTGCCCTCAATAATGAAATGAAGGAAGTGTTCACGCCTTTGCAAGTGAAGACCAAAGCTAAGACCACCCAGTTGGAAGCTTTGAACAAAGAAGGCCAGATGAAACCTGAAATGCGCGAAACCATTGAAAAGCAAATGCGCGTCCTTAAACGCGAACTCGAAGATCTTTCCAACGAAGCTCAGGCCCTTATTGGCAAAAAGCAGGATGAGCAAGTTGTTTTAATTTATCGTGAAGTTCAGGAAGCTTCGCAACGCGTTGCTGTAGCTCATGGCTACGACATGGTTCTTCATTACAACGACCCTACGACTTCTGCAGAATATTGGAGTGCAGGCAATATTGTCCGTAAGATGCAGGCAGGTGCTTGTATGCCGATTTACTTTGCACCTGGTATTGATATCAGTGCAGATGTGGTTAACGCCTTGAATCAGGCTTACAGCCGGATTGCGCCCCCCGCGGTTCCCGCAGGTTCGGGTATCACTCCAACCTCTGCAACGGCTCCCAAGTAGTAAGTATAAAAAGCCCGGCAGAAAGGATTTTGCCGGGTTTACTTTTCTTTTATTAGTCAAGGATGGCCTACTCGTGATACCGATTTCATCACGCCAAGAAAGAACATTGGCGAAACCAGTGGAAGTGGAAGGCATCGGCTTTATCACTGGATCATTTGTAACACTGCGATTCTGCCCAGCAGCAGAAAACACAGGGATAGTGTTTTACCGCACCGATCTTTCGCCTAAAACATTCATACCTGCGCATGTTTCTAATGTAACAGGAACAAACAGGCGTACCACACTTGGTCAAAAACCTTATCAAGTAACTTTGGTTGAACATGTACTTGCTGCACTTAGCGGATTAAGAATAGATAATTGTATTGTAGAACTGAATGCTGGAGAACCGCCCGGGTTGGATGGATCTGCAGGTGAATTTGTAGAGGCGCTAAAGAAAGCAGGCAGTGTATCTCAGAACTCCAAGAAAATGATTTACGGTGTTGAAAGCCCGATTATTGTTGAATCCAACGGCTCTACCCTTGCGCTTCATCCCTGTGAAGGCTTGGGTTTAAAGATGACCTACTTTCTTGATTATGGGAATCAATCCCCGATTCAAAAACAAGTTCATACCCAGAATATTGAACCCGCGCTTTTCTCGAGAGAAATCTCTCGTTGCAGAACTTTCATTCTTGAAGAAGAAGCAGAAATGCTTAAAAGCCAAGGGATTGGTTCGAGAACCACGGCACAAGACCTCATAATATTCGGCCCCAAAGGGCCAATTGATAATCCGCTTCGCTTTGCTAATGAACCTGCTAGGCACAAGGTTCTGGATATGGTCGGGGATTTGGCATTATTGGGCGTTGATCTGTGTGGACATGTAGTTGCCTATAGATCGGGGCATCCCTTGAATGTGGAATTAGCTAGGGTTCTATTGCAAAAATTAAAAATGAGTGTGCAACCTTCTATACGACTTGCGGCTTAATGGATTCTTTATTGAAAGGTTATTATGCCAGATTTGAAAATCGGTGTTATCGGGGTTGGGCACTTGGGCCAGCAGCATGCTAGAATTCTTTCCTCTCTTAAGGGTGTGCAACTAGTAGGCGTGGTTGATGCTTCAAGGCAGCAGGCCGAAAATATCGCAATGCGTTATTCCACCACCCCTTATACTTCGCACCTTGAATTACTACCTAAGGTAGATGCTGCGATTATTGTGGTACCTACCCGTTTTCATTTTGATGTTGCACGAGATTTTCTTGAACAAGGCAAAGCTCTGCTCATCGAGAAACCCATTACCATTGAACCAGAAAAAGCGTATCAGCTTTGTGACCTCGCAAAAAGCAAAAACACCATAATTCAAGTAGGCCATGTTGAGCGCTTTAACCCGGCTTATGAAGCCCTTTGTGATCTTCCCATGAAACCTCGTTACATCCGGGCTGAACGCTTAGGAGGCTTTTCAGGTCGGTCTTCGGATACGGGTGTTGTTCTTGATCTGATGGTTCACGATATTGATCTTGTTTGCTCTCTTGTTCAATCTGAAGTCACCTCAGTTTCGGGTTTGGGTGTTGCAGTTCTGGGCGGGCACGAAGATATTGCCCAAGCAAGAATCACCTTTGCCAATGGCACAATCTGTGATCTTTCTGCCAGCCGGGCGCACCCTGAAGCAAGGCGCAGAATGGAGGTATGGGGTGCTGAAGGTTATGCAGGCATTGATTTCATCAGCAAGAAAATCACTCTGATGCAACCCAGTGATTCTTTGCGCTACCTTGCAGAATGTGCCCCGGGTAAAGTGGACTCAAGTACCTTGAACTCCTTCAAAACCGAATTATTTGCCAACCATGTTGAAACCCGAACCATGGATTGCTCACGCACTGATGGCGATCAATTGACTTGGGAACTACTTGATTTTTTGCAGGCTGTTACTCTGGGAGTAAAACCCCGAGTGGATGGTAATGCTGGTGCTCGTGCGGTTGAAATTTCCACTATGATTCTTGATAGTATTTGCTCGCATCAATGGGAAGGTGCCACGGGCACTGCAACCGGCCCTTGGGATCTGCCTTATTCTGAAGGCAAATTATTCCACAATCTTAATATCAGCAAAGATGCTGCAGCGTGATGCTAGTGTTCTTAGTTTAAATATTAAAACAAAGTAAGAGGTGCGTTATAACACCTCTTACTTTGTTTTTGGATGATCATTTGAAGCAAGTTTTAATTGTAATCTGAACCATTGATAATGCCGCCATCATTAGTACCTGCAAGGTAAAGCCAAGCAGTAGGGTTGATAGTTAAGGCAATATTATGAACAGATCCATCTGCAAAAACAGTGGTAAGTGTAGTGTGAGCAGTGCCAAAATTACCACCACAAGTGCCAATACGTCCATGGTATTGGGGAACTAGGATTGCACCGTTGGCGCCCCCTGTACCTCGCGCCCAGCAAATAGTGTCATTATCCCAACCATCAACCCATCCTTGGTCATCGTTGCAATCTGGGCTGGTAGTCGCTCGCATGATGTTAAGGTATTTTTCACCAATAATGAGAGTGCTGGAAGTTCCATCCTTGATATCGTTAATGCTAACTTTTCTTTTTCCTGAAGGGGTAAGGGGCCCATCTAATGCATTATTATTTGGATCAAAGTTTCCCCAAGTTCCGCCGTTACCTACATAATCCATCATAGCTCGGAGTCCAGTAGGGGCGGATCCAGTGTAATTAAATCTGGTAGGCCCGCGAAGCGAAGGGCACTGCATTAAGCTTAGCGGGGTGCCCGCAACATCTGCACTATTCGGATTTGACCAAAGGTTTCCTAGTTCCATGTAAGGCAGGATCTGAAAAGCCCAGCCCCAATTCTGGGTTTGGTAATCTGTAGGAGAGCCCCCATTCATGGTGCGGTCCAAATACCAATTAAGTCCACCTGATGGAAAGGCACCAAGTTGATCGTGGTGAACCTGAAAAGCTATACCAACTTGCTTAAGATTGTTGCCACATTTGATTTTATTGGAGGCTTCCCGCACTTTTTGTACTGCAGGGAGAAGTAATCCAATCAATATGGCGATGATGGCAATCACCACCAAGAGTTCAATAAGAGTGAACCCCTTTCTTTGCTTATAATCATTCATAACTGTCTCCAAAAGAAAAAGAATTAAAAAGGAAAATTATAGCCTTGTGGAAAAACAGAAGCTTTTAATTGATCTTCGGTAAGCTGCACAATGGTATTCATGCCTCTTAGTACATAGCGTTTGCCATCTTTACCGGATTTTTCAAAGGCCACAACAGGAAGTTGGGCCCCAGTGACTTTAAGACCTTTTAATTCAACTCCGTATACGATGATAAATTCTTGCCGATCGCTTGGGGAAATAAGAAGTTCTTTTGGATGATTGCATAATTTGAAAATGGCAAGAAGTTCTGCAGGGGTTTTTGGTGGTGGGGTACCACGGATATAGGCGCTACCAATTTTATCCAAGGCAATAACGGTAGCATCTGTGGTTATAGGTACGGTTTTTTCACCACCACACCCAACAAGAACGAAAGTCAAAAACAGCAAGGCGGTTTTGATTTTATTGGAAGGAAAAAACATGACTTAGCTCCTTGAATCCACAAAACCACTGAATTCTCTAATGATATGCAATAAATATAGTATCGATCTTTTAGCTAAATTTGAAAAGACAATAATTCATAATATCTTCATTTTTTAAAAATGAATTGGGAAGTTGTTCACATAGTCTTTAATGGGAAAGACGATGCTTGGTCATCTGTCAGGTGTTTTTAACGGACACGAACAAGTGTAAGTTTCGCTATAAGTTGTTTCATGTAAAAAGGTTACAGTTTTTGTTTCCCGAGGGAACGGATTAACGCAAGTTGCGATTCTGCATCTTTTCTTAGTTTGCCACATACCAAATTGCAAAGTTCAAAAATCATAGGGTCTGCAATGGAGTAGAAGATTTGGTTGCCTTGTCGTTCTCTTTTCAAAAGCCCGGAATCGTGAAGGATGCCAAGCTGTTTGGAGATGTTGGATTGTTTGGCATGGGTGGCCTGGACAATCTGTCCAACGGAGAGGGCCATTTGCTTAAGATTTTGCAGGATATCAAGTCGGGTGGGTTCTGCCAGTAGATCGAAGAGCTTTGCAACTGCCTGTAGTTGGTTTTGATTCAGCAATGTAGCCATGGTTATCTTTCATTGACAATATTACTAATTAGCAATATTATGTTAATAAATGAATAGAGATTTGTCGATAAGAAAGTTAGAAAAGAAAAAGGGGTTTCAGCATGGCAAGGCGAATTCTTATCGTAGGTGGCGTTGCAGGTGGTGCCAGTGCTGCAGCTAGGCTTCGTAGGCTAGATGAAAATGCGGTCATTATTCTGTTCGAGCGCGGCCCAGATGTTTCCTTTGCCAATTGTGGTCTGCCTTATTACCTCGGTGGGGAAATCAAGGAGCGTGGAAAGCTTCTGGTGCAGACGCCCGAAAAACTTGGGGCCAACCTTAATCTGGATGTTCGCGTTCGCTCGGAAGTGATTGAAATTCTGCGCAAATCTAAATCCATTCGTATCCGAAATTTGCAAACCAATGTCATCTATGAAGAAGGTTACGATACTCTGATCTTGGCGCCTGGGGCATCGCCTTTAATCCCCCCTATTCCTGGGATAGAAAAACCAGGCATATTTTCGCTGCGCAACCTTGTTGATACTGATCGCATTCATACTTGGATTCAAAATCAGCAAGCTAAAAAAGCAGTGGTGGTGGGTGGCGGATTCATCGGGCTGGAAATGGCAGAGCAACTTAAAACACGCGGCCTAGAAGTTGCCTTAATTCAGCGCTCGGCTCAGGTGCTTGATCCGTTCGATCCCGAAATGATCTCTCCCATTCATCAAGAACTTATTACCCAGGGAATTGATTTGCGCCTTAATCGCCAAGTGATTCGGTTTGATGATACCACGCCGAAGGGTAATTCGTTGAATGTGGTGCTAGATGATAATTCGAGCATTGTTGCTGATGTGGTTATTTTGGGAATTGGTGTAAGACCTGATTCGCATCTTGCAAGTGATGCAAAGTTAGAGGTGAATGCGCGCGGTGCAATAAAGGTGAACGATCATCTAGGTACTTCAGACCCTTGTATATATGCGATTGGCGATGCAATTGAAGTGGCCGATCCCATCACGAGAAATCAAACCCAAGTTCCGTTGGCAGGGCCCGCGAACAGGCAAGGAAGAATTGTTGCAGATAACATTGCTGGAAAGCCCACGCGTTATCGGGGAACCTTGGGAACTGCGATATTGCGCATCTTTGATTACACTACCGCTTGTACTGGGGCCAATGCCAAGGCCCTTACTAAAGCAGGAATTACTTTCAAAGCGGTTTATCTACATCCTAATTCTCATGCGGGTTATTACCCCGGCGCCCATCCCCTTTCCTTGAAGGTTTTATTCTCGCCTACTGATGGGAAAATACTAGGCGCACAAGCAGTGGGCAAAGATGGTGCAGATAAGCGCATCGATGTTATTGCTACTTCCATTCATCATGGAGGCACCATGGATGATCTCGTGGATTACGAATTATGCTATGCCCCGCCTTTTGGAAGTGCCAAGGATCCCGTTAACCTTGCAGGCATGGTAATTCAAAATAATATCAATCATCTGGTGGAGATTATACATTGGAGCGAGGTTGAAGGCCGAGTTCAGCGAGGTGCAAAGTTGTTGGATGTTCGTGAACCCAAAGAGGTAGAAACAGGAATGATTCTAGGGGCTTTAAATATTCCCCTGGGGCAAATTCGCTCTCGCCTTAATGAGCTTGATCCTTCAAGCGATTGGATTATCTACTGCCAATCGGGGCAGCGTTCTTACAACGCTTGCAGAATTCTTTCGCAACATGGTTACAAGTGTTGCAATCTTAGTGGTGCCTATAAAACTTTCAGTGCAGCAAAGAGCATGGGTGTATAATTCTTTAAACAAGGAGAATGCCATGAATGTAATCGAGATTACCCCTCGAGAATTAATGGAACGAAAAAATGCGGGTCCAATTAACTTGATTGATGTTCGCACGCCTGTTGAGTTTCAAGAGATGCATGTTTCTTTTGCAAACCTTGTTCCATTAGATACGCTTACTGCAAAATTGGTGGGTGAAAAATTCAATGGCCCCAACCCTGTTTATGTGGTGTGTAGAAGTGGTTCGCGTGGCAAGAAAGCCTGCGAAATGTTACTTGCCTCAGGGCACACCAATGTTTTTAACATCCAAGGGGGAACACTTGCTTGTGCTCAGGCAGGTTTACCCATCACGCTTGGTAAAAAAATCATGTCTTTGGAAAGGCAGGTACGCATCGCTGCGGGTTTTCTAGTTGCGCTCGGTAGCTTACTGGGATTTTTTGTTGATCCCCAATGGTGCTTCCTTGCTGCTTTTGTGGGGTCTGGTTTGGTCTTTGCCGGGGTTACAGATACATGTGGCATGGGAATGATGTTGGCAAAAATGCCTTGGAACCGGGTTGCCATAAACCCTAGTTGCTCTCTGCCTAAAACTTGATCACTTTTCAAGTTTCTTAGGATAAATCGTAGAATCTTTTGCTGATGTTTCACCCTTGTTAAATGGATTATTTACGCCATCTCGCCATCTCGGCCTTGTACTTAACATCACCTTTTTGATAAACATAGTATGTACTGAATATTTTAATGCAAAATGGGTTGCCCTCATGGCATTGACTCAATGGACAGAACAGCAGTTGAATGAAGCGTGTGTTTCGTTAGAAACAGCGACGCCTCAGGATATTTTGCGTTATGCGGTTAAAAACTTTTATCCCAAGTTGACGATGGCGACTGCGTTTGGCGCAGAGGGTTGCTGTATCCTCCACATGCTTGCTGAAATCGAGCCAAAGGTGAAGGTGTTTAACCTAGAAACAGGTTATCAGTTTCAGGAAACCCTCGACCTCCGCGAAAAAATTAAACAACGCTATAACATTGAAGTGGAATTTGTAAAGCCCGAACTGACCATCGAAGAATATGAAAAAGAGCATGGCGGGCCACTCTACAGGCATAGGCCGGACCAATGTTGCTTTGATCGTAAGGTACTGCCTTTGCGTAAAGCGGTAGTAGGTTATGATGCCTGGTTGAGTGCCATTCGTGCCGATCAGACAACTCAACGCGCAGGCGCAGGCGTGGTGCAATGGGATGCCAAGTTCAATCTGGTGAAAATCAATCCGCTGTTGCGTTGGAATAAAAAAGATGTTTGGGATTTCATTGTTAAAAACGATGTTCCTTACAATCCCCTGCATGATCAGGGTTACCCCAGCATAGGTTGCTGGCCCTGCACTCATCAGGTGAAGGATGGCGAAGATGAGCGTAGCGGTCGTTGGGCTGGCTCTGCAAAAAAAGAGTGCGGCCTCCATGTGATTGAACATCAAGAGGGAAGTGGTATTTAGAAGATCAGCAATTGATCTGATTGAATTGTTTCAATCCGGGAATTTACTTGGAAGGAAGTTCCAAAGATGCGATTGTCTGCCAAAGCTGACTATGCCTGCCTTGCGATGCTTGAACTTGCTGCGACGATGGATGCTACGCAACCAACCCGTATAAAGGTGATAGCCGATACCCACCAGATACCCCAGCGATTTTTAGTGCAGATTTTGTTGCAGTTGAAAACCTCAGGATTGGTGAAAAGCGTGCGTGGTGCTTCGGGTGGTTATAATTTGGCAAGGAAGCCCGAAAATATTAGTATCGCTGAGGTGATCCGTGCGGTGGATGATCGTGCTCTCGCAGCCCCCGAAGCCGCAAATTTTCTAACTTCCTCTTCGATTGTAAATGCCCTTTCCGAAACTTGGAAACAAGTGCATACCGAGCAACTTCGCATTCTTGAAAAACTATCCCTTGCAGAGATTTTGCGCAGGGCCAACGCTGATAATGTATCTAGCTATCAGATTTGAGTCTTGTCTTAACAATTCGGTACAGCTTGTTTTTTCTAACTTTATAAGGCTGGGATTTCAGGATAGTTATTAAGCATCCGGCGCATTCCCACAAATACATCCACAAGTGCCGGGTCGAACTGAGTGTTCCTACCTTTGCCTATTTCCTCGAATGCTTGTTCGAGTGAAAGACCCTTGCGATAGGGTCTTTCCGAAACCATGGCATCCATGGCATCTGCGATTGCAACCACCCTGGCGATACGGGGAATTTTTTCGCCCATCAAGCCATCTGGGTATCCTTTGCCATCCCATCTTTCGTGATGGGATCTTACGATAGGAATGATTTCAACAAGGTCGGGAACCAGCATGATGATGGCAGCACCCTTGGTGGTATGCTGTTTCATGATTTCGGATTCTTCGTTGGTGAGTTTGCTAGGTTTACGCAGGATGGCATCATCGATGCCGATTTTACCGATGTCGTGAAGTGGGGTTCCCGTCCGAATTTTGTCGAGTTCGTCTTCAGTCATTTTTGCCTCATTGGCAAGCAGCATAGCAATTGCGGTAACTCGTTGGGTATGCCCCCCGGTATAGATATCGCGTAGTTCCACCGCCTGAGCCAGAATTGTGACCGTGTTTAAAAACAGATTGCGTTGCTTATCAAGAAGCATGGCGCATTCGATACCGGAAGATACATTTGCAGCAAGTGCATCTGCAAGTTTAAGATCTTCTTTGGTGAATTCAGGCTGCAAAGGGTTACGGTCTAGATGAAGAATGCCAAGTTTTTTCCGGGGCGTGCGCAGTAACACGCAAAGAATGGATCCCATTACCCCTTCCGATATGCTGCCGGCCTCTCCACCGACGCTTTTCAAATTATCTGAACATTTATAAAGAATGGATTCCCCTTTTGTCATGCACCTTTGGGCAATGGTGTCGCTATAAGGAATACGGATGCTGGTGATTTTTATATTATTTTTAGATTCAATACCGGTTTCGATGGATTTGAGTACAAGCATGTTGGTGATGGGGGAAAGCAGAGCGATAGCCCCTCTTTGTGCATCAAGAACTGCCACGGTATCGGTAAGGATATTCTTAAGCAACTCTTCTTGTTTTGCTATATTTGCGAGGTAGTGGCCTGCTCGAAGAAGGGCGAAGGTTTTTTCACCCGCTTTGGGTGTTCGGTTGCCCAGAACCCCGAGGCTTTGAAGCGCTTCATCCCACTTGGAACTGTATACTGACTCGATATTAAATTCATCAGTATCAACTTCGTCCATGGGTTTGGTGGGTGGTAGATCATGGATAGCCTCGACATGCAATGCAATTTCACCAAATTGCACGGTGTCGTTAAGTAGAAGGAGAAACGATTTTTTTGATATTTTCTTGCCGTTGATGAAGGTGCCATTGGTACTACCAAGATCGCACACCTGCCAGCCATTTTTTGTAAGAGAGATTTCAGCATGTTTCCTGCTGACGGAATTATCATCAAGGAAGATTTTAAGGGTTTTATCTCTGCCTACAAAGGTGGATTCAGAAAGGCTCCAAGTCAAAGATGTAAAGCTTGGATTTACGCCCCGCAGAATGATGGTGGATGGTTTATTCATGAGGATCACCTAGGGAAGCAGAATGACTTTTCCTGAAAGCGTTCCTGCACCTTTAAGAGTATTTTCTTCTAAAAGTTTATGGGCTTCTTGAGCCTTTGACAAAGGGAATGCTGCCCCAATATGAGATCGAAGTTTGCCAGATGCTAGCCATGCGTTGATATCGTTGGCACAGCGCCTTTGCTCATCAGGCGTAGCATTAAACATTGCAAAGCCAGTAAGGGTAAGGCCCTTGACATAAAACGGACCCACAGGAAATAAAGGCTGTGCGGTTCTTCCTGCCATGATAATAATTCTGCCGCGGGCAGCCATTAAGTCTACGATTTTTAAAAAGTCAGGCTCCCTTTGGGTTTCGAACCAAACATTGACGCCTTGATTGCTGGTGTAATCCTTAACTTCTTTGGAGATATCATCGGTTTTGTAATTGATAATTTTATCTGCACCCCAACTTCTGCACAATTCTTCCTTGGCGCTGGAGCCAACGGTAGTGATAACCTTGGCCCCAATGGCCTTTGCCATTTGCACCACCATGCTGCCCACTCCACCGGTACCACCATTTACAAAAATAGTTTCGCCTGCTTTGAGATTTACATTGCGGAATAAGCCAAGGTGGGCGGTGATGCCGGTTAGGGAGGTTGCAGCCAACTGCTGGTCATCAACGCCTTCTGGAGATGGATAAAGCCAATCTTCCTTGACGGCAGCAAATTCTGCGCTGGTGCCCTGCCTGCCTAAAAGACCTTGGTTTGAACCCCAAACCCGATCGCCTTCTTTAAACCGGGAGCAATTTTCTCCAACGCTTTCAATCACGCCTGCAAAGTCGCATCCCGAAATAAACTGCTTGGGTAAAGGCATAGCGATGGTGCCTGCCCGAATATAAATATCAATGGGATTAAGGGCGATGGCCTTGATTTGTATCAGATATTCATCCTGCGTGGGTTGGGGTGTGGGTATCTCGCCCACAATGAGTTCGTTAAAAGGCCCGGGCTTGTTGATATATGCAGCTATCATTTTATATTCCTTTTAGAATTAGTCAGAGATTATTCTATGAGTACATGCCCTTCAATGGAGAAGATTATTCTGGATTGAGGGGTAAAGAACCATTTCTAAGCAATTCCTGCCATCTTGCTGCCTCAATAGAGCGGGAGGCAGGCTGGGCCAAAGGTAGAAAGTTAGGAATATTTTTTTCGATTTTAGCGTAGTGTCGCAATTGCAGGTATGCCAACTCTCGGATTTTTGTATTCTCATTTAATAACAATTCGAATAACTCTTCGTAATCCTGCTTTCGAGCTACTTTGGGCATTGCAGCCAGAAGCTTTTTAAAAATCTGGGATTGTTCAGGCGTGTATCCCGCTTGCAGTAACCAGCCTTCTTTCAAAGATGCATTATAAAGGAAGTCTGCACCTGCTGGTTCCATCATTAGCCATAATTTTAATCCTTGGATGCCGTATAGTTTCAGCATGCTTTGTTGTGCGGTGTCGGTGCGCCATAATTCCAGAAGTTTTTTTTCTTCCCCCAGGGCAGCCAATGCTAGGCATCCGATATTTCGCCTGGCATCATTGCTATTGTTGGCAAGGATGTAGGCAAGGATTGCCTGAGAGATATCAATATTGGGTTTTAATGCAAGTAGTAGTTCATCCAATGCAGCAGCGAGGGCTTTGTTGTTAGAAACAAACTCGAGGGGAATGGGTTGGTTTGAAAAGATCAAATGATTTTCTTGGGGTGTTAGCTTTTTCGTTTCTCCCTGAGGATAAATTGCAAGCAGGTTGCCTGCAAGAAATTCTGGAAGGGGCTTTTCTTTTCCCTCTTGATGAATGCTGCAAGATCCTTGTAAAACTCCTAGAAGAATCGTTTCTGTGTTTGCTTCGAGCACTAGTTCCGAATCATTTTTAAGATAAATTTCTAATGCGGTTTTTAAGTCCCAGGAGCGTACGATCATTGTTGCGGGAGCTTTTGTTTTAATAAAAGCTCTGCCACTTTTTAACGCTATATCCACTTGCTTTGCACCCTTGGCATAAAATCTGAATATGCAAGGTGCATGCATGGGATCAGCGCTTACCCCTCGGGTTTCCCCCATGAAGTTAATTTGTAGTTGGTTGTTTATCTCCGTGTTGAGAGTGCAGCCAGGCAGGCACAGATAAATAAAGGAAGTGCTGAGATGGGTAGGATTTAATGCCCGAGTAAAAGGTTGGTTTGCAAGGGGTTTGTGTAACAGCAGTATTTTTTCTCGCGCCACTTCTTGCAGGCTTGCAATTTCAGTTTGGGTTTCGCCATCAGGTTTCTCAAGTATTTTTAAAACCTTAGGTTCTTCCTTTGTAATTGGGCGGGTCTGCTTGGGTGTTAAATTTGCTGGATCACTTTTCTTCATTTCGATTTTGGGTACCTCATTGGGTGTTTCTTTTTTTTCAGGTAGCTTTGCTAGGGGTTTGATCTCTTGTTGCACCTTGGGTGCTTCCGTTTTAATTTCAGATTCTGTTGAAGTGTTTACCGTGGGCGGAATTAATTTAAGTAGCAAAATTCCAAGAATTATCATCAGCATGGGGCCACTGATCATCAGAAACAATTGGTTTTTTGAGAAGACTTTTGGTTCTATCTCGGCTTTGGGTATGACCGAAGATTTTACCTTGGGTCTTGGCGGGGAACTTTGTGTGGCGCCCACTTCTTTTCCTAATTCATAAGAGCGGACCGAAGTTCTAGGTGGAATAGGAATGGGAATCAAGCCACTAATCACTTTATGGCAGGTTGCAAGATGGGCTAGGAAATGATCATCGGATTGCAAAACATCTTCCACGGTTTTTAGATCTTCACCTTTAAGAGTACCTTCTAGATAGGTGGAAACTAAGTTGGCATTGGGCCAGTCGCCCTCTTTGCCATGAGGTTGTTGGAGCAGGGGATTTTTTAAAACCTGCATGAGCCGGTCGAGCATTTCCCGCACCCTTGGTTCCTCTTTAAGCGAAGTCATCAACTCGTGGGTTTGCGATGCATCAAGCCGATCATCGAGGTAATTAAAGAGGAACTTATAATTAATGCGCATGCTTGAATTCCGGAAGAATTAAATTTAGAAGCCGAGCCACCTTATTAGTGGGATCTACTATGAGATTTAGTACAAAAGTTTTTAACAATTTTGAAGTTCACAACTGAGATTGATCCAATCTTAAATTTAGATACAAGGGGATCGGTTATCAAATGGAAATTACCAGAATAAGGCTGGAGAGGTAAATGACAAAAAGTAGGTTAATAATGCTGGCCGTGTTAGGTTTGGGGTTATGGGCTAGAGTGCCCGTTGCCCGAGCTGACCTTTTCTGCCCAGAACCTTCTTTTAATTCCAAGCCCCTGCTTGCAGGCAAGCCTTTCAAGCATTCTTTTACCCTTAACAACAATGGTAAAGAAACCATTCAAATTCTCGAAGCTCTGCCTAGTTGTGGCTGTTTAAGGCCTACTCTTCCCAAGGCGATTTTAAGCCCAGGCGAAGCAATTTCTTTGCCTATTGAAATCCATACCCTGACCAAACCCCACGGGGAGCACCGCTTCAGTATCAGCATTCGTTATCAGGAAGCTGGGGAAATCAAAAATCTGGCGTTAGAGGTAAAAGCCCTAATCCAAGTTGAGGTAGAAGTTACACCTGCAGCATCTGCGATTTTTACAGACCGGGCGATCACCCATACCTTTAGTGTGAAAGATATCCGTGCCAAACCCATGCGGATCGTCGCTGCAGAATCAAGCAACGCCCAAGTTGCATTTAAGATTCATCCTTCAACGCTCAATGAAAATAAAGAATCAGTTCAAACCATCATGGTTTTAATTTCAGATTTGTTAGCCTCTGGTAAGCATGATCTTTGGATACATTTGGTTTCTGACGATCCCTCCTATGCCGAGATGAAAATTCCTCTGACTATTGTTAAACGCGATGGGAAGCTAGCGAGTGCAGCACCTTCAAGGTTGTATTTGGAGGGCAGTGTAGGGGTTCCTTTTGGTGCAAAAATGGTGCGCATTAATAAAGCAGGCGCAGAACCTGTGAGGGTTGATAAAGTTGAATGTTCACACCCTGCATTCAAATGCACTTGGGCGCAAGGCCCGGGGGATGATGCAACTATCAGATTACTTTTAGATGAAAAAAAACTATCCCCAGGCGAAACCATCGCAGAGCTTCGGGTGCAGTTGAAAGGGAATCAAACCCAATGCGTGCTTATTCCCGTTAATATCCAATTAAAGTAATTAATTGTTACGACCTCCACTTTCATGACTGATGTTTGAAAATCCTCACATCTGCCGTTATGCCTTATGGTCGCAATAAAGCGTTTGATTAAAACCATTGGTAAAGCTTGGGAAAATGTCTGGATTATCTTCCTAGAATTATATTCTTCCAAGGTTGTTTGGTCTCTAATGTCGTTATAACCGGCCCTCCATTTTGAAAAAATTTCAATTTTAATTAAAGTTTACCCCGCCTATATGCCGAGCATGAGGCACATTATTTTTGAAAGTATGTTGGCCATTGGGGTTAAACATGCAAACAGATCTGAACTCATATGCAAAAAAATACTATGGAAACATTTTGGTCTTTTATTGTTTCATTTTGGGTGGATGGCGTTGGTATTGGTCAGGCGCCCCCTGCGATACTAGGCCGACATCAATTTGAACGGGTCAACCGCACGCTTCATGGCACCTTGGTGGATTACACCAACAATCATGGGAAAGACCGTCGTATTTATTCTGCTGCAATGGGGCAGAAGCGGGATATGTATGTTTACCTTCCCCCAGGATACGACCCTTCAAAGAAATATCCCTTTGCAATGTTTTTGCATGGCGCAGCTCAGGATGAAGAGTTTTTCTTCCAAGCTCAGGTTGATAAGTTTGATCAAGCCATCAAAGATGGGAGGTTGGACCCGGTTATTCTTGTGGCGCCTGATGGCAGCATGAATGGGAAGGCAAGTTTGAGCAAGCCCGCAACTTTCTGGGCGAACTCCCGTGCAGGGAATTTCGAAGATTATGTTATGAATGATGTTTATGATTTTATGATGGCCAATTATCCCATCAGGCCGGAACGCGAATTCCATGCATTACTAGGGCCTTCAATGGGCGGATCTGCATCTTTCGCTTTGGGTATCAAGCATCGAGATCGCTTTAAGGTGGCAATTGCATTCATGCCTTTGTTGAATCTTCGGTATGTGGATAGCAATGGGGATTATAAGGGAAAGTATGTGCCTGAAGCTTGGTCTTTCAGGTCCCGCATGAAGGGGCTAGAACCCTTGGGTACCAGAAAATTCTTCGTGCTGCGATTTGGCACCCTTTACCGACCTCTTTTTGGCATGGGAAATCAGGCACTCGGCGGTTTAAGTGCGATCAACCCGATAGAGATCATGGAAGCTTATAATCTTAAAGATGGGGAAATGGATCTCTATATTTCTTACGGTGGCAAAGATGAGTTCCATGTTCCCAACCAAGTGCAAAGTTTTCTCGAGGTTGCTAACAAGCGGGGTATCAAAATTACTGTTGATTACGACCCGCAAGGCCAGCATGATTTAAAGAGTGGTAACAAAGCGGTTCCCAAAGCGCTTGAATGGGTTCAGACTAGGTTTAACCCATTGAAAAACATGGCAGCTTCGGAGTAGATGTTTTTATTGCCCCGGGGATTATTCTTTCCCCGGAGCAATCTGTTTTCTCACACCTTTCATAATTCATCACATCTTTTTTTCTTGCCACACCTTTATAGTTGATCGTTGTTGCCATGCCTTATAGCTGCAATAATAATGCTAATGGTTTTGTTAAACTTAAGGATCATCTTTTATGTTTAAATCATTGGGCATTATTTTGCTGACATTTTTGCTTGCAATCCCTTGCATGGCACAGGATCAGTTGTCAAAAGAAGAAATCCGTTTGTTCATGAAGAAACTTGCAACATTCGTTGCAGATAAGCACATGCGAACTAACAAAGATTCGATGCAGCATGGGATGACTTATGAATATAGAGATATGCGTAAGGAAAAAGCCCCTGATTGTTTTGTTCAGGGGGAGGCCTTAGACACCATGCATGATGGCGCTTGGTTTGGCGCAGCTATGGTGAATGCCAGTCTTGCAACAGGCGACCCAATATACCGTGATCTGCTTGAAAACAATGTGCTTCCTTTTTATTGCAGGGTGTTGAACCACTCAGATAAAATTTTCTCGAACAAAACGAACCACGCTAGGCCTGCCTCTCAACAAATCTGGGCACAGCAGAAAGAATGGCTTTTTCAGGAAGGGGAGAAAGGTTTTGTACCTTACTGGTGGGATGATGGTGGCTCCGTAAGCTTAGAACGATTGCGGGACAAAAATCAGCTCCCTGCTTTTCCTTCGTTTGATCAGTTTGTCAGTGATAAAAAACCAAACCCGGAGTTTATTCTTTCAGGCTTCTCTCTTGGTTCTTCGAATCACCTCGCCCAAGATTTAGGGGTCTTACTTCAACTCTCCTGGCTTTATTACAGAGAATACAAAGGCAAAGAGGGCGATTGCTTCCGCAGTGAACTTTCCGATGCTGCTCAAAACCTGCAGGCTTCTAGGATGCGACACCATGGCCATATTCCCATGTGTGATGCGCCAGCCGCGCTTATACTTTCAGATCCTGCGTTCATGCGCCTTGTTCCTGATGCCTCGGTTTTAAACTTGGCCCTTTTAAACAATCATTACAGGCGGGCCCTAGAAGCTACAATTTCCGATCGCAAATACCCCACCCCTGCTTTTGCTGATGACCAGCAGTACAAGTACTATGCTGCGATAGCTAGGCACGGAAAATTACCCGAGGCTGCAGCATTTAAGCTTGTTTACGATGCCTTCACCGAGCCAAAGCTTTATCGTTATTACTCAGATGATGCGTTGGTTGCAGCGGGAATGAATCGATTTGATTTGCATCCGATTAATTTTATTTCAGGGAAACCTGCTGATTATCGTTCAGATAAGAAAGGGCCCTCAGGAAAGCCGAGGCCCATGGGTTCGAGATTCGGGCCACAAAATATGATCCAATGCGCCTTAGCATTGCAAGCTTTCAAGCAGTTCCCCGATCTTTGGGATACTTCAATTGAAACCTTTTATCAAGGTATTGTGCGGGTGAACATTCACGATCCAATCACCAACCCAGGGAAGAACACCCTACCCGTTAACCTTAGCTTGGGTAAGCATGTTGTTGCAATTGAAGCCACGCCTTCCTCTGTAGCCCTCAAAGCCACTCTTCCTATTAACATCAAGAAACTCACGATTGCTACGGTTCGAGATTCAAAACGGTTAGGCTGCGATTTGATCATTAAGGATGATGGCGTGTTAGAGGCAAGAAATTTTGCAGGTGCATTGCTTAGCGGAAAATTTTCTGCAACACTTGATGGTGGGAATAGAATCCTCGATTGTATTATTCCCACCACGGCGGATAAAGCCCAGTCCCCCTGGATGAATACCATCGAATTAGAAAAGTATTCGATTAAAATCGAAGGTGATGAAGTGGAATTTGTTTTGGCAAGCAAACAAGCCGAGGTTGTTAAAAGTCTCGAGCGGGAAGTTGCAAAGGGTATTTTCAACTGGAGCAAAGTTTTTGCAATTAAGGGATATATTCCAACAGGAATGGGAACCGGTGCAGATTGGGATCACTATTCAGATACCGGTGGTTATGCTCATTTGATTTCTGCATGCGCACAATATCTGAATCATCTGGAAGGTAAAAAAGATTGGGAAGTGTTGCGTATCCCAGCCTTGATTGAATCTAATAAGTAATAGGAGTTTTACATGATCTTGAATTTGATTTTGGGGTTGTTGTTGAATCAGACGGATGATGCCAAGAAGCCCTTGGTAACCCGTTGGAAATTTGAGAATGTAGAAACGGTTTTGTTTGAAGGGGAACTTTCATATAGGGTGAGTGGCGAAAACATTAATGTTAAAGAGTGGGGTATTTTCACCTGCAAGGCACCGGAATTACTAACTCAGAAAAATGTACAAACGAAGGTGCAGGTGTTGAACGCTAAGGCCCCTCCGCTGCAGGTTCGTGATTTTAGCCCCATGATGCGAACTGTTTATTTGAGCCGCCTTCCTGTCAAGGAGGCAATCAACAAGGATTTAGTCGATGTGAAAGTAAGTTATCAGGCAGAATTGATAGCGCGGAAACTGGTTCCTGCAACTGCGGATATGGCATTGGAAAAAGTTGAACCTTTAAAGGAACAGGAAAAAAATCTTTACCTGATGGAGTGGGGCGATGTGAAATTCAAGGACAAAGAATTTCAGGCTTGGATGGAAAACAACAAAGTGATGCGCCAAGAGGGAGAACGCGATCTAGACTTTGCACGCAGGGTGTTTCGGCAAATAAATTACAAGTTGGATTTTGATCTTGCAGACAAGATGGATCGTAAATCCACTGCGGTAAGCATCATGATGAAGTCGGATGCTGGGGGTATCTCAAATTTATTTGTTGCGATACTTCGCGCCAACAAGGTTCCTGCAAAATCTCTTTGGGGTCGTATGGTTATGACTGAAGCAGAGCTGGAAAAACAGAAGATCAAGGGTTCAAACCAGATGAGTGTACGGTGCGAGTTTTTTGCTGAAGATATCGGTTGGGTACCTGCAGATCCGGGCTCTGCCCTCTACAGTAAAAAGAATAAGATCGATCCAGATACTTGTTTTGGTATTGATTACGCAGCATTTTTTACGCAGCATGTTGATCCAAATATTGATGTTCACAACCCACTGAGTAACAAACGCATCAATATTACCGCATTGCAAACCCCGGCTTATTGGATCACTTCCCAAGTTACCTCGCTTGGCGTAATCAAAGTTACGCAGGATTGGAAAGTGATTAAGCGCGAGAAGAAAATGGCCCCAGTAAAGTAGCATCTTATCGAGATGTTGTTTGCAAAATTTCAGCTACTTAAGAATCTTTTTTGGGCATAAAGACCATAGATATAAAGTACTTCGTCGCCTTTGTTGATATCCTTGAGGGCGATTAGATATACCTTCGAGCCTTTGACGATTTTTTTTGCGTTTGGGGTATTTGAATGATTGGCAATGCCGCCTAACCCGGTGGGGATGAGTAGATATTTCCCGATACGGAACTTGTAGGCATCTGCGTAAGTGGTGCACTTATCTGCAAGTGATTTTGCAGGAACAAGCACGCCTAAAACCTCGAGTTTCTCGCCCTTGGTAATTGCAATCTTTGCAAACAAACCCTTGCCCGCACCATTAATGGTAGATTTTGCAACATAGAACCGTGGATCAGATTCATTGCTGATCATTTCAATCCTTGGGGTAAGTAATAAGGTTTCGCCATTTATGCTACCTGAGGCTGTTTACTTTTTTTCACAGGGGGTTGGTGCTTCCATCTTCGGTGCAGCCAGAAGTATTGTTCGGGGTATTTGCGGATCATCCGTTCTAGGGCACTGGTGTAGCGCTGGGTGATTGCGTGAAGTGCATCAGGTCGGCCTTCGTATTCTTGGGGATCGATTATATCTTCGCAAACGACTTGGTATTTCATCGGTTTGCCCACGCGAGGTACTCCAACTACCGCCATGGGAACATTAAATTCCATTGCTAAAAGGGCGATGGCTTTATGGGTCGAGGCAGGCCGGCCAAAGAATTGGACAAATTGACCGCGTGGCCCTGCATCTTGATCTGCAAGTGTTGCGATGGTGCCCCCTGCTGCAAGGATGTGAGTCATCTGGTCGAAGTCGCCTTTCTTGGCGAGTAATTTTTGTCCGGTGCGTTCGCGGAAAGAGCGGAGGAAGTTTTCGAGGTGGGGGTTATCTAGGGTGCGTGCAATGGCATGAGTGGTAAAGCCAAGAAGGCCGAGAGAAAATCCTGCCATCTCCCAGTTTCCAAAATGCCCGGTAACAATCATAAGAGGGCGGTTTTTTAAAAGCGCATCAACGATGATAGGGCTATCGCCCAGATCTAGAAATTTGCGCCAGTTGCGACTGTTCATAATGCGGGGCAAATGCACAATTTCGATAAGTAGGGTGCAGAAGTGTTCGAGAACTTTGCGCACGATGCGATCCCGGGCAGGAAAATCCCCTGCAAGTTCTGGAAAAGCGAGCGAAAGATTTTCGTGGGCCACCTGTCTGTGCCTTTTATCTACTTTATAGATTAGCCATGCCAATCCTCTTGCCAGCGATTTCCCCGCTTCTAATGATATGGCTTGCAAGGCCGCAACAACGATGCGAATTGCAAGGTACACTAGATAATTCAACAGAGGTTTTTCTTTTTTCGCCATGGGATCCATCCCGTTTACATGATGTTAGAGGTATAAAAGTACCATGAAACAAAGAAACTCAGAAAGCCCGGTTTTTGCCTATCTTTACTTTTACATTGACCTTCCCCTTCTGTTAGATTGTAATTATAGAGTCCAAGAGATATGTATCCATTAAGCTTTTTCATACCAACCGGGAGGCACCCATCATGGGGACCATTAATAAGGCTAATATTTCGCGTCGAGAAGTGTTAAAAACCAGCAGTTCTGTTGCTGCAAGTCTGGCCGTTGCTGCAATGAGTGTTCAAGGCGTTTACGCTTGGGAAAGCAATACCGTGCAAGTGGCGTTGATAGGTTGCGGTGGCCGTGGTACTGGGGCTGCACAAAATGCCCTTTCCACCAAAAGTGGCCCCATCAAGCTTACTGCGATGGCTGATGTGTTTGAAGACAATCTAAAAGGTAGCTATAATTCGATCAAAAAAGCCTTTGATAAACAAGTTGATGTTCCGGTTGACAGGCAGTTTATTGGGTTTGAGGGCTATAAGAGTGCCATGGATTCTTTAAAGCCAGGCGATGTCGTAATTCTTACGACTCCGGTCGCATTTCGCTGGGTGATGTTTACTTATGCGATTGAAAAGGGCTTGAATGTATTCATGGAAAAGCCCACCACGGTGGACGGCCCAGGCACTCGCAGGATGCTTGAGTTGGCATCGAAATCTGAAGCTAAGAACTTGAAGGTTGGTGTTGGCCTTATGTGCAGGCATTGTAGGGCCCGAGGCGAATTGCATGATCGAATCAAGGGTGGCGAAATTGGCGATATCATGCTTCTTCGCGCTTATCGTGTTGCTGGTCCTACAGGCAGTGCTTTTGTAAAGCCCAAGCCCGCCAACATGAACGAAACCCTTTATCAAATCAAAAACTTCCATGGGTTCCTTTGGGCCAGTGGTGGTGCTTACTCCGACTTCCTCATTCATAACATTGATGAATCTTGTTGGATGAAAGATGCGTGGCCGATTTCTGCAAAAGGATACGGCGGCAGACATTACCGTGAAGATTATGTCGATCAGAATTTCGATTCTTACTCGACAGAATTTAGTTTTGCAGATGGTGCTAAATTGATTCTTGAAGGGCGTTACATGTCTGATTGCGATCAAGAGTTTGCGAGTTATGCGCATGGCACCAAGGGTTCTGCCACCATTTCTGCAAGGGGCCATTGGCCAGCCAATGCAAAAATGTACAAGGGTCAGAATATGACCCCTGCCAACGAGATTTGGAAATACACCAAGGAAGACCTTAACCCCTACCAATTAGAATGGGATCATCTGATTGAGGCAATTCGTCAGGATAAGAAGTATAACGAATGCCGTCGGGGTGCGGAAGCTAGCTTGGTAACCTCGATGGGTCGAATGGCATGCCATACAGGCAAGGTCATCACCTATGATGAGATGTTAAATTGCGAACACGAGTTTGCACCCAACTTGGATAAACTATCGTTAGAAGGGCCAGCGCCATTGGTTGCAGATAAGAATGGTAAATACCCGATTCCTCAACCAGGAAAGTTTATTCGCCCCAAGCGCGAGTACCAAAGTTAATTAGTAATCAACGAATAAACCCCACAGGTTTTAATCCTGTGGGGTTTATTTTTTACTTAGGTTCTAGAACTTGGTGTTGAATAGAAAGCCAATCAATAATTTTCGGAAGAAACTTAAGTGCAGTTTTGTTGTCATGTCTGCCTTGCGGGTTGTAATCGACTTCGACATAGATATTTTTCTTTTTGGTGTAGTGTAAAAAGCTTTCTGCATGGGCATCGAGGTTAAACTGATCATTTTTCCCGTAGGCCAAATAAAAATTAAGCATACCATTTTCTATATGGTAGTAGTCAAGCATTTCGATTGGGTTGACTGCGGAAAATTCTTTAGCCACATCAGGATCTTTTATATTAAACAAATCGGATTGAATGATTTTAGCTTTAACCAGAAAAAAGCCAAGAAACTTTCCTACGGTCATATGCCCATTTGAAAAGTCGGTTCTAAAATCGGTAAAGTTAAGGTTAAAATTGCCCATATAAGAGCCTCTTTGATCCATATATCGAGTATTTAATGGGGGATAAATACCAATAATATTTTTGAAAAACTTGTTGTGCTTAATTCCTAGGGAATAAGCCCCTGCACCGCCCATCGAAGTTCCACCTATGCTATGGGCTTCTCTTTCGGGCCGTATGATGTAATTTTTGGTTATAAAACCAACGACATCTTTTATAAGGAAGTCTTCGTAATTTCCCGCATTACTATTAATGAAGAAGCTACCCCGGGGTATCAATTTAAAATCTTTATGTAAGTTTCCGTCCGGTACAGCAATGATCATCGGAGGAAGTTTGCCTGAAGCCATCGCACGATCAAACGGTTTAACCACATAATCAAGGAATACATTTTCATCTTGGCTGAACCCATGCAGCCAAATTAAAAGGGGATAAGATTTACTGGAATCATAATTCGGGGGAAGATAGACATAAAGATCGCGCTTTTGGCAGAGCGACTCCGACCATATTCTATTATCCATTTTGGAATTGTTGGTGTAATCCACCAAGGTGCCATAAATGTTGCGGTTTACCCTATTGAATAAAAAAGGGTTACTAAATTTGAAGGCTAAAAGAGAAGGAGTAAGAACCAGCATAAACACAAGTGCGCTGGCACGAATAAAATGCATGATCCTTGAAGCCTTTCTGAAACTGAAAAAAAAAATTATCTTTTAAGAAACATAGCGTCAAAACACCGCCCGGGCAATTTTTAAGCTACCCTAATTTATGGAGCTTTAAACAATACTGGTATGCCTGCATGGATTTGATCGATTAAAGCATTTATTTGGAGGGCACTTCGATGGTGATGGCTTTTCCTGCAACCAACTCCATGGGTAATTCATAAGCGGAAAAAATAGCTTTTCCCATGGGCGCTTCTTCTCTTGGTTTGCCATCGAACCCGGTGATCCGAACCATGTATTTCCCCGTGACAACGCCGGTATTAAAATCTTTGGTAGAAAATTTCCCTTCTCGGATAAGGGCCTTGCCATGGGTGCCTTTAATCGAAGGATCTGGATCGAAATAGATTTCCCCTTTGGGTATTGCTTTGCCCTTGAATGTTACCGATCCTTCCACAGGAAAAGTTATAATTTCAGAGGTACAACCCAAGATGGCCAGCCATACGATTAACAAAAGGAACTTGGAAGCAGATTTTAGCATGAGAAATAATCCAAAGGTTAGACTTCGCCACCATTAAAACTGGAAGCTGGCTGAAAAGCATTATGGTAGGAATGCGCCCCGATGCCCAGTTCTTTGTGGTTATTTTAGCATTTCTTGCGGGCTAATGCTTCTCTAGCTTTTTGTGCCGCGGGCAGAAGTAAGCAAAGTAATAAGGCTGCAAGGGGTGAAGAACACCATTAGTGAAATCGTCGTAAACTCTTTTTTTCAAACAACTTATATCATAAAAATAAAATATATATAAGGAATTGAAGCATAGGATATAGATTATTTAATCTATGAAAGAAACGCAGTTTCGCAAATCAATTCCCTTGGGAGAGTTGACTTTAGGTTCTAAAATTATAATTTGACTTCCTTAGGTGTATTTGATTTTTTATTAACGAGAAGTTGAGAGTAACCATGGTTCGCAAGAAATTGGGTAAAGGTAAGAAGAATCGTTGTCGTTTTTGCACCAAGGAAGGTTGCCCTCGTCCCGCTTTTGTTGATTACAAGGATGTTAGCACCCTTAAGAAAATGTCTACCGGGCAAGGCAAAATGCTCAGCCGTAAGCGTACAGGCAACTGTGCTGCTTTCCAGCGCGCTGTTCAAGATGCTGTCAAACGCGCCCGATTTATGGCTTTAATGCCTTATGTTGGCGAGTAATCTCCGCCTCAATCCATTAAGTATTTCCCATGATTACCCTGAAACTGCCAGACGGTTCTACTAGGCAGGTTCCCTTGGGAACCAGGGCTAGGGATGTTGCTGAATCCATTGGCAAAAGACTGGCCCAAGCAGCAATTGCTGCCAAGGTTGATGGCATTATTGTTGATCTAGAAAGTGAACTTCCTTCTAAGGAAGAATCTTCTTTTCAAATTCTCACTGAAAAAGATCCTGATGCTTTAGAAGTTCTCAGGCATTCTTGTGCCCACATCATGGCCCGTGCGGTCATGCGCTTATTTCCCAACACTCAACTTGCATTTGGCCCTGCAACTGAAACTGGTTTCTACTACGACATAGAATCTACGACTCCGATCCGTGAGGAAGATTTTCCCCGCATCGAACAGGAAATGCGCAAGATTATCGAAAAGGCTGAACCCTTCGAACGCTTCGAGCGCAGCACCAGTGAAGCCCGTGAACTTGTTAATGATCTTAAGCAAGATTACAAAGTTGAACACATTGATGATGAGTTAAAGAAATACCCAGTCCTTAGTTTTTATCGCCAAGGTGAATTTGTTGATCTTTGTAGAGGTCCACACATTCCTCATGCGGGCAAAGTTGGGGCAGTAAAACTGCTTAGCATTGCAGGGGCATACTGGAAGAATGATGTCTCCAGGAAGCAATTGCAGCGCCTTTACGCCACCGCTTTCTTTTCCCAAAAAGATCTCGATGCCTACCTTAAATTAGTGGAAGAATCTAAAAAGCGCGATCATCGATTACTCGGTAAACAACTTCGCCTTTTCACCATTAGCAATCTTGTGGGCGCAGGCCTTATTTTGTGGATGCCCAAAGGTGCAATCATTCGCGGGTTGCTCGAATCTTTTATTAAAGATGAATTGGTCAAACGCGGTTATTCCCCTGTTTATACCCCCCATGTGGGCAAGCTTGATCTCTACCGTACCTCAGGCCATTTTCCTTATTATCGCGATGCCCAGTTTCCTCCGCTTTACTACCATCCTGCAGCTTCTGCACTCGACTTATGCCAATATAGGCTCGCTGCTGGGGTTCTTGATGAAGCTAAAGAACGAGACATGGCTTTGTTCCTCGATCGAGCGCAACTTACCATTCCTGGCTATGCCGAAGCTAATACTAATGAAAAGAAACTAGAGTGTGTTCATCAGTTGGTATTGAAGATATTAGATACCATGAAGGTAGAAATTGCACCTTATGTTGCTGTAGTTTCCATGCCTGAACGAGCGACTGCCCTTCTGGGGTGGTTGGTGAACCAAGAAGGCTATTTGCTTAAGCCGATGAATTGTCCGCATCATATTCAAATTTATAAGGCTGAACCTCGCAGTTATCGTGATCTTCCAGTTCGCTTGGCAGAGTTTGGCACGGTTTATCGCTACGAGCAAACGGGCGAACTTTCGGGTTTGACTCGTGTCCGCGGATTCACCCAAGATGATGCGCATCTTTTCGTTACCGCAGATCAGGTTGAAGAAGAAATGCGGGCCAATATCGAACTAGTTCTCTTCGTATTAAAAGATCTTGGCTTAACTGATTTCCGTATCCGCATTGGCTTACGCGATCCAAAAAGTGATAAGTATGTTGGTGCTGATGAAGATTGGAACAATGCTCAGGCTGCTATTATTAATATTGTTAAAGCCCTCAACATGCCCTTCTCTGCCGAAGAAGGCGAAGCAGCATTCTATGGCCCTAAGATTGATTTCGTAGTTAAGGATTGCATTGGCAGGGAATGGCAACTAGGCACCGTGCAACTCGATTACAATCTGCCCAAGCGCTTCGATCTTGAGTATGTTGGCGCAGATAACAAGATGCACCGACCCATCATGATTCATCGGGCCCCATTTGGCTCTATGGAACGATTCATGGGTATTCTTATCGAGCATTTTTGTGGCGCATTCCCTCTCTGGCTTTCCCCAGAACAAGTTCGCGTTCTTCCCGTCAGCGATAAATTCAACGACTATGGCAAACAAATTGAAGCCCAACTTCGAAGCGCTGGCCTTCGTGCAACGGGTGATTATCGTTCCGATAAAGTCGGTGCAAAGATCCGCGAAGCAAGCCTTGAAAAAATTCCCTATATGCTCGTCGTTGGCGATAAAGAAGTTTCTGCTTCCACGGTTGCAGTGCGACATCGCACTGAGGGCGATTTGGGCACCATGCCTCTCGCTGATCTTTTAGGTAAACTTGCTGAAGAAATCTCTGCCCGTAGATTGGTTCGAACGCCTAGTTAAATCATTTATCCAAGACTCTCTTCTAACTTATCAATCTAATTTGGCTATTTACGATTTCGTTTTAATCAATTAACCGGAGGCTTTCCATCGCTAAGTCATCTGCTAAATCTGTACTCTTTCTTGTGAATGCCCAAATCAATATCGGGGAAATTTTGAGGGTGAGTTTTGAAAACTCCATCAAGATGATGGGCCTACCTTATGTTGCAGAGATCAAATCGTATTCTATTCCTTTCGTAAAACCTGAGATTCCTGCAGATAAGTTGGTAGTAGTTTGTTTGCCTGAAGAAGTAGCAGTTATACTAGAAACCCTCGATGCAAAATCTTGCACTTTTGAACTATGGGATATGACTGCTAAACAGGCGAATAAAGAATTGGTTGCTGCTGAAGTTAACAGTTGGATCGCAAGGTTGATCACAGGCACTGCACGCCTAGGCGCACCAGATTTAACCCCTTTACCCCAAAAAGTTATCGCATCTCCTGCAGTTCAGCCCAGTAATAAAAAACAAGTTATCAGCGTGGGAAGGGAAACCAAAGGCCGTAAAGGTAAAGGGGTCACCATTCTTTCTGATCTGCCCTTAAACGAAGAACAAATTCACGAACTTGCAACAAAGTTGAAGTCCAAGTGTGGAACCGGGGGTACCGTCAAGGAAGGCAAAATCGAAATCCAAGGCGATCAAAGAGAACGCATTATCATTGAGTTAGAAAAGCTTGGTTTCAAAACCAAAAAAGTGGGTGGCTGACCCCTATGTTTTTTTTGTTCTGCCTCCCTCAAAAATAGAATAATAGATATCTTGCTTTTTAATTTTATCCGCCTTTATTATTGCCTTCGAGAAAACTAAAGTTTTCCTTCCACGCCCAATTGATGAAAGTAATGTTCGACTTTATCTTGGTTTTTTAAAAGCCAGTCAATGCTTGGTTCGCCTAGGATGGCTTTACGAATAACCTTGGTGGTGGCTTCACGGTGAACTGCAAACAAAGCTTTATGATCGATTTTATTCGCAGGGACTTTGAGAATATTGGGATCAAGCCATACCGAGTAAATGATGCCTAAGTCATTGGCTTTTTTCTTGGGGATGATTCCTTCACGCACCGCATCGAGTACACCATGGGCGATGGCTGCTTGCACGGTGCCCATTAAAATATTTGTGTAACGGGCATCATTCACGGTGACTTTGCTCACCATGATCGTGGCGGGTTTTACCTGAACATCGCTGTTAAGAATTGCAAAAACTTTGGTATGACCTTTGATCTGGTTGCCTAAGAGGTTGGCGAAAGCAATACCAACGGGGCCATCCAATTCACCGATCACGATTTCTGGTTCTGCGCAGAGATAATCGAGATCGCCTTCAACTAGGGCTTCGCCTGTGCGCAATATGATTCTTTTGGAAGAAGGTTTTTTAGCAGCCATGATTCTTGTCTCCTAAGGATTGAATATCAGACAATATACTTGGGTGTTTTATTGCAGTTAGCAAGGGAAACAAGCGGGCATTTTCAAAAATAGGGTTAAATTTGTATTGCACCTGCTTCGCTTAAATAAAACCAAGTTTATTAAAATGAATATCTATTTGATACTGATTTTTGGTAAAATGAAGATATGAATAAGGAAGCATTAACTGTGGGTACAACAAAGGCAGCAAGTTCTTTTACCTTACCTTTGGGTTTAGATAAGCTTCGTTCTTCGGATTGTTCATTTCATAATGCCATTATTGGAATTCTGCTTTATGGGTCGTACGCCCGAGGTGAAGCAACAAGCAGGTCGGACATTGATATTCTTGTTGTGTTAGATTCTTCTGTATTAATAAAGAGGGTTATCTACTCAGAAATTGATTCTTTAAGTGGCATGGATCAACGCTATTCTGTGATGTTATCGCATTTGCCTGAACCTGAAAAAAGGTCTAGCACCCTTTGGTTAGAGGTAGCTCAAGAGTGTGTTATTTTATCAGATCAAGATCATAAAATTGCAAAGGCTATTGCTTTTTTACAAAGTCTGATCAGTAAAGGGAAAGTTCAGCGTAAAGAAAGCCACGGCCAGGGGTATTGGGTTTATGCACAATAAAAAACTAGCGCACGACTATATTGTAAGATCAGGCAAAAGATTGCTTGCTGTCGAAGTTTTATTTCATGAGAAGAGTTGGCCAGATGTCGTTAGGGAATGTCAAGAAATTGTGGAGTTAACGCTTAAAGGGTTGTTGATCTATTGTAATGTTGAGGTACCTCGCATTCACGATGTTAGTAGCGCTCTAGATTTGGAGCGTAAGTTATTAGCAGAACCTTCTAGATCTAATGTTGATTTTTTTATTCAGGCTTCGAAAACACTTAGGCGAGATCGAGAACTTGCTTTTTATGGTTCTGAAGATTTAACACCCTCTGAGTTTTACACCCGACAGGATGCCAAAACCGCATTAGATATGGCTCATAAGATTCATCAAATCGTTTCTGATTCTGTGCCTGGGCTTCCGTAGTTCGTGTCCGTTCTGCGAAGTACAAGTGCCAAAAAAGCGCATTCAATTAGGCTTTATTATTACCTGATGGTCAAAAGTTGTAAGGTTGATTTGTAGGAGTAATGGGTCAAAGATGTGTTATTCCGGAGATTACTCTAATTAATAGCATTAGTTCCGCCCCGAGTTTTGGAAGACTAAGGTTAAAATACTGAACAAAAGATGAAGTTTTGTTGAACAGTTATTAAAATTTTAAAACTCTAAATACCAATTATTGTAGAAAAAATTACAAAGTATGTAAGGATACAATAACAATTTTTTGTCGCCCGACAAATATGAGTAATTAATCGACAAGCGCAGACAAAGCACAAGGCCCAAATGTCAGAATCAAATTTACAAAAAGAACCAGCAAAAAACAACCCAGTTGTTGAAACTGAAAAATCTCAGGAAAAAACAGTAAGCACCAGCCCAAACAACAATGAACCATTAAAAAACGAAACTAGAAATGAATCGGCAACGATAAACGCACAAGAAGCAGCAATCCTTGTAGGATTAGAAAAAAAAATCGACCTATTACAGTCCTCTTTTGAAGAAAAATTAAAGTTCGACTTGTCCAAGGAAAACCAAATAAATAATTTGCACTCCGAATTGCAAGCATATAAAAACGGCTTAATGTTTAAAATCCTAAAACCCTTAGTTTTGGATCTGATAACCATTCATGACAATATCGGAAAAATAGCTACTGAACAGTGTCCGACTGCCTCAGAAATCGATGTAAAACTATATGAAAGTTTTCAAACGGATATTGAGGATACACTGTACAGGTATGGCTTTGAAGCATTTTCAACAGGGGAAGATGTAATCGAGTTTGATTCCAAACGCCAAAGAGTAGCAAAAACCATTCCCTCAAGTGACGCCTTAATGGATCGTAAGATTGCTGAACGCCTAAGAAAAGGGTTCACTTATGAAGGCCTTGTTATTCGGCCTGAAATAATATCAGCTTACACATATAAACCAACACCTAACAGCTAATTTAAAAACGGAGAACCAATATGACCAAAAATATGAAAAAAGTATATGGTATTGATCTTGGCACAACATATTCATGTATTTCTTATGTTGACGATCATGGAAAACCAGTCATCATACCTAATTCCGAAAATGAAAGAATCACACCTTCTGCGGTTTTTTTTGATGGCAACAATGTGATTGTAGGTGGTGAAGCTAAGGCTAATTCAAAACTTCAGCCCAACGCTGTTGTTGAAATGGTTAAGCGAAGTATGGGCGATGCCAATTATTTATTTGAACACAATGGACAAACATATAGAGCAGAAGAAATATCTGCCTTAATTTTAAGAAAATTAGTTGGAGATGGGGAACAAGTTACTGGCGAAAAAATAACTGATGTAATAATTACTTGCCCAGCATATTTTGGGGTGAACCAGCGAGATGCCACCGCAAAAGCTGGAGAAATTGCCGGATTAAATGTTCGATCAATTATAAACGAACCAACCGCAGCAGCTATTGCTTACGGATTAGATCGTGAAAAAGATCAAGTAGTACTTGTATTCGATCTTGGTGGTGGAACTTTTGACATAACCATGATCGAAATAAAAGATGGACCAATCACCGTTTTATGCACTGGGGGAGATCACAATCTTGGTGGAAAAGATTGGGATTCAAGTGTTGTAAAATACTTAGCGGACCAATTTCGGGAACAAACCGGAACCACAGAGGATATCTTGGATGATTCTGAAACACTTCAGGATTTATACATTAATGCCGAACGTGCAAAAAAATCACTTTCTGTTCGCGATAAAGCACCAATATCAATCACCCACTCCGGACAAAAAGCAAAGGTGGAATTATCCAGAGAAAAATTTGATGAGCTTACAGCCCCTTTGCTTGAACGAACAGTTGTGTTAACAAAACAAATGCTGGATGAAGCTAAAATCAAAGGAAATATTCGCTATGATAAAATCCTTCTTGTTGGAGGATCAACAAGGATGCCTCAGGTCAGCAAACGGCTAAAAGAAGAATTTAAAATTGAATGTGAGTCCTACGATCCGGATGAATCAGTGGCCAAAGGAGCCGCCATATATGGTTGGAAACTTGCTCTCGATGAAGAAATTAAAATAGCAATAGCATCGAATACCGGCCAAAATGCAGAAACTCTAAATATTGAAAATATTTCAGAAGCCGAAATAAAGAAGGCTGAAAAAGCTGTTGCTGAAAAATTTGGTTTATTGCCATCCACGGTTTCCAAAGCGGGCAAAATAGCGCTTAGGAATGTAACCAGCAAAACTTTTGGAATTGTAATAACCGATCAAAAAGAAAAAGAAATGGTATCAAATCTTATATTCAGAAATGACAAAATCCCATCAGATGTCACTAAAGAGTTTGGGACATTATTATCGAATCAAACCAATGTTAACATTAGACTTATGGAGGGTCTGGAACTAAAGGAGATTGTTGAACTAAATATGTGCTCAGAAATTGGAAATGTCATTTTGGATTTACCCTCAGATTTACCAGCAAACTCGCCTATCATTGTAAATTTTAACCTTAATGAACAAGGTTTAATGGTAGTAACAGCAACAGACCCCAAAAGCAAAAATGTCAAGAAATTAAAAATTCAAACTGCAAGTGTAATGTCTGAGGAAGAAGTCGAAAAGGCAAAATCCCGCGGAATGGCACTTGTGGTATCTTAAGAAATTTCGGCTCTGCGCCAAAGAAACTAAATTTCATGTCCCAAGAAAATTATTTTTTGCTTTTAGAACTTGATCCATCCGAGAAAGACCTTTCGAGGATTAACAAAGCAATTGAAAAAATGCAGGTAAAATGGTCAAAAGATCGCAACCACCCCGCAAAAGGCAGATTAGCCCAAAAAAATCTTGAACAACTTGATAACATTCGGAAAGTAATGCGTGAGGATAACTCCGAGCGAAATGAAATGGCTAGAGCTGCCAAAACGGTTGAAACCGATAATCTAAAAAAAGTTTTCCAAAGTTTAGAAGAATTATTAGCAATTTTTATACCAGATGGGTTTATAAATGAAATTCAACTAAATGATTTATTTAAAAAGTTTAAATCCCAAATTTCAGAAAAAGAAATAAGAGAAAGAATTCTTTCCTCAAAAATTGCAATCAAGAAAACAAACAGCACTTTCGAAAAACCAATATCTGTAATTGACAAAAACATATTTAAAGAAATATGTGAAAGGCTAAATTTCCTAAAGGTTTTTGATCTTTATTCATTTTTAGGCTTACACCAAGAATCAAAAATAAAAGATCTTGAAGCAAAAGCAAAACAGCTTTACTCCGAAATCCAGAATGTCAACAATAAAACGGCTGAGATAACAGCTAAACAAGAACTTCTCGGTCACTGCCTGAATCTATTCAAAGATATAGATGGAAAAGAAAAATATAACAATGCACTGAAAGAAGCAAAACTTCATGAATTAAATGACTTAATAGAATTATCCTCCAAAGGCGGAAGCATCTCATCAAAACAAATGGAAGTATTAGTTAGTATAGGGGCACAAAAAGGAATTTCGGTCAGCGATAGTAGGCAATATATCATAAGTTTTATAAACAAAATGAATATTACTAAATGCGTTTCCTGCGAACACCCCAACGACAAAGAAGAAAGGGCGTGTATAAATTGTGGAAAACCTCTTTACACAGATTGTCCGAAATGTAACAACTTAAATGCACATAAAAACGAGGTGTGCTTCAAATGCGGATTTTCACTTTCCAGAGCACCAGAAATCACCAAATTAATAGGTGAAGCCGACTTTGCGATTTCTCGTGGTGATATGACTTTAGCCCAGGCATTATTAAAAAAAATAGAAGCTATCTGCCCAGACTCATCAGATATGAGACGACGGTTTGACGATATTTCCAAAATCAAAAAAGACCTACAAAAATATTTAGAAAACATAAATAATGCATTAACCGCAGGAAAATGTCTCAAAGGATTGGAACTTATAGCCGAACTCAAACAATCATATCAGGGAATTTCAATACCAAGTGACATTGAAGATTTACTTCGTAACTCAGTTGAAAACGCAAGAAAGAATTATACGATAGGTCAAAAATGTTTAGCTTCAGGAAAAACAGAGGAAGCATATGAATATTTTTTAAAAGCACTTTCTTCATGCAAAGATTTTAAAGATGCACAAATGGCTTCTAATTTGTGCAATCCTTCACCACCAGAAAATCTTTTTGCAAAACAAAGTCCAGACGGAATCATTCTCTCGTGGAAAAAAAGCTTTGCAAAAGGTGCAAAGGCTTACGAAATAGCCAGAAAAATACAATCTGACCAATCACCATTTACGCCAAAACATATAATTGGAAAAGTTTCCAATGAAACTTTCTCAGACAACAAAATCATTCCGGGAGAAATTTACAACTATGGTGTATACACTAACCGCGATGAGTGTATTTCAAATACTCCGACTGTGGTAGGCCCAATTTTATATGTCTCTAATGTAAGTGAAGTAAGAGTAATACCAGGAAATAAAACCGTCAGTATTGAATGGGAGGCGCCATTAAAAGCAATCAATATTGAAGTCTGGCGTAATGACAAAACAAAACCTAAAAAACGAGGGGATGGTAAACTTTTAAATTCCGCGACTTTAAAATCAGTTTCTGACACAAACCTTGCAAATGGACAGGATTATGGCTATCTGATAGTTGCGGTATTCAAAGGAATAGACGGCAAACCCGTCTATTCTGATGGTGCATCAGTTATAACAACTCCAAATGAATTACCCGCCCCCGTATCGCATTTAACAATTACAATTAAAGGAGTTAAGATAAATATATCTTGGTCAGCCTCAATAAATACCGGGGTCCAAATATATAATTGCATCAACAAACCTAATTATAAACTTGGGGATTTAATCCCAATTTCTGATTTAAACAAATTGGGAAACAGAATTCCTAGTTTAGGACCAAATTCCGCACAAGGAAATGTAGATCCAAATAACCTACTTCATCTTTTTCCTGTAAGCATTGCCGGTTCTGTGGCGGTGGCGGGAAAGCCAATAACATTAAATTGGTTTGATGATATAAGCGAGCTTAAGGTTTCAACAAATGGAAATGAATTGTTTGCAACATGGAATTGGCCCCAAAAATCAGAAAGTGCCCTTATAGCAATACGGCCAGATTGTTTTGCTGGGAGTCACGAAGATGATAAATCAAATAAAATTATTTATGAAAGATACAAGTATGAAAAATATGGTGGATACCGTGTAAATGCACCGTCCTTTAAGAAAATTTACATAACTGTTTTTGCTATAATAAAGCAGGGAAATCAAGAATATTATGCATCAGGCTGTTCAGAAGGCGCCCGCAAATATTTCCCCATCGGTCAATACTGCGCATTAAAATACCGAATATCCAAAGCAGGTAAATGGTTTAAACCATCTAATGATTACTTGTTGAAAATAACCCCAAGCATTAATACAATTTTGCCTGACATTGTTCTAGTTGCAAAAACTAATGGAATTCCTTTAGATCCAAATAATGGAACGATCATTTTAAATATACCAAAAGGTTCAATGTGTTCACCGGATCAACCATTTGAAAAAACATTCAGGCCACCAGATGATTTCAATGAAAAATGGCGTACAAGATTATTTTATTTAGATGAACAATTATGTGGCCTGCTAGATATTGAAGAAGAATAAATTATTTTAGGAACATAAACAAATGGCATTTATTAATCCACTAAGTAAAGCAACATGCCCTTTTTGTTTCTACAGTTTCCATTTATCCAAAGCTCCGAGGAGGTTGACGGATGCAAATCTTACATCAATTAAAGACTCAAAGATGGGAAGGTTTTTAAGAAGACCAGATCCTGAACTGGGTGCCGTAACAGAACCTTCAGATTTCCCAACACTAGAAAAATTATTTAGGAAAATATTCATTGCGGATGATTGGAAAAGCGGTCACAAAAAAATCTGCCCTAATTGCCACATGTATCTGCCCCATGCTACTGCGAGCGGACAATTAAACAGCAAGACAATTGCAATCATTGGTGCAAGAAGTTCTGGCAAAAGTAATTATATTGGTGTTTTGTTAAATGAACTGGAGAACCGTTACGCAGATGAAGTAGGATTTGCGTTATATGATCAAGAAACTTATTCCGTAGATCAACAAAAACAGATCAGTTCAAAAAAATTATATAAGGAAAGATATGGGTCTAGGCTTTATGGAAACAATAAAATCTTTGCGATCGAACAAAACAAATCCGCTAGTCAAGATGCATCACTGCGGATACCATTAATCTATAGATTAGAATTCCCAAAATTTAAATTCCAAAAACTGTTTTCATTTTTCAAGCCAGCAGTATCGATGGATCTTGTGATATTTGATGCGGCCGGAGAAGATTTGCAAGATCCACAGGCAATGGAGGAACTTTGCCGTTACCTTTTAAATTCATCTGGCATTTTAATTTTAATTGACCCTCTTCAATTTGATCCTATTAGACAGAAACTTTACGGAACAAAAGAAGAATCACAAAAAGCAAAAATTGATTTTGATGCCTCAGATATGATAGCAAGGGTGGCAAATTTATTTCAATCAAGAGGCGGCTTAAAACCTGGACAAAAAATTACGATACCCACGGCTTTTGCTTTTTCCAAATTTGATCTTATAGAAAAATTGATTTCTCCTCAATCAGTATTACATAAAAACAATATTCATAAAGGAGGGTTTAACATTAAAAATTGCCTGAAGGCCTCGGAGGAAGTGGCTGAATTTACAAAGGAATGGGAAAGCAATAAATTATCGAATTTAATATCACGAAAATTTAAGTCCTATTGTTATTTTGCACTTTCAGCCTTGGGGCAATCACCCAAGGTTGGGGATTTGCAGATTGATAGAGTTAAACCAAAAAATATAGCAGACCCTCTTCTATGGTTGTTGTGGAAAAACGGTTATATACCCTCGATCTAATACCCAATCATTTTATACGGAAGCACCAATGAAACAGTTATATTACACATCATGTAGAACAGGAAAAAGCATTGGAGGAAGCAGCGGCTTCCAGGTCAGAGCAACTTCACCAAATTTACCTCCAGACCGCTTGCGTGCGACAATACCATATGTAGGATATTCTTTACCTCAGAATATAATTCCAAAAGAAGATACGCATTTAACATCGCCTATTAGGCTTGCATTCCTAATTACCCCAGATGAGGAAAAGCTTTTGTGCCATGGGGCGTACATTGGAAAAGACCCTATGACGGGAAGATTTGGAAACTTCTTCTCCCACGCATTATTAAATCTTCCAGAAAATCTAGAAGCAGGAGAGGCCATCCTCACATGGAAAAGCAAGTTTTGGAAAAAAACCGATTATGATGGAGATTCTAATCTTGAAGAAATTGAATCATTGCCAGAAGGAAATATCTCAGCCTCTGATTTTAATAGCTTCTTAAAAATTGAAGCTAACAAAAAAATGTTTCGGTTTTTATTGCAAGCAATATTAATTGTAAAAGAAGGAGGAAGGATTTTTATAGCTGCATCAGCGGAGGAAGTAGCCCTTTGCATTTTTGGAATAACGCAGTTATTACCCAAAACGGTTCTTAATAATTTAACTTTTTCTACTTATGAATCAGACCCCCTTTCATGCGGGGCAAAATTAATCGGAACCTGGTTAGGAGACAACCACGAATCAGAACTTCCTTCCTCTTGCTTCCGAGGAACAAACATTGGATATAACAAAATAACTGAAAAAAAAACTGGAGGGGTACCGGAAGAGAACATTTTTACTAACTTTTGCATTTCAGCTATAACATCTGAAAAAGGTTTTGAAACTGTAACAAAGTTTCGAAAACAATGTGAAAACCTTGAAATAAACTCAATCGCTCTTTTTCTCACATATTTCTTTTTTCGTACAAATAAATCAAAACCACTGTCCAATGATGATTCATTGGTTTTGTTTTCAAGTACAAAAATTGCAGGGAGTATTTTAAAAGGTAAAGAAATTGCAAAGGATATATTTGACTTTGTAAAAACTACTGCAATTTTAAATAATATTTTCTTAGCATCAAAATTAAATGAAGAATACCACCAAAAAATTTATCCACTCATCGGACAAATCGTTAACGACCACCCTGACTTAATTGCTTATCTTAAAAATAATAATGACGAATTGTTCAAAAGAATAAACTCTTGGGTTTGCTTAACCTCATTCATGACAACCCCAACTTTCACCAAATCAATTCTAAATTCTATTTCACATGGAATTAAAATTGACATTAATGCAAACCCTAAACAAGAAAAAGCATTGTCTCAATTGATTGACCTTACAATAATTACAATGCTTCAAAAGAAAAATCACGATTATGATGAAATTAATTCAAGCTTGAAATTATTTTTTATGTGCCTTGGTCCTGCTGTCACTAATCATGCGGATCTTTTCAAATTAATAAAAAAACCGTATGAAAAAAATAAAAAATCTTATCCATATAGTACTGTTTTACGAGAAGCCCTTATTTCAATAGGACTGGGTAACGACATAGATCACCCGGAATTCAATCCCGATTCCAGTCCTGATCTGAGTTGGAAATCCTTTGGGAATAGGCTAACTGATGATCTCAAATATTACATTGCAGAATTCAAGAATAAGTCGGAAAAAAACAAACTTAAAAAGCTTGATAACAAAAATATGAAATGGAATAAAGAAGCAAAAAAACGTTGGATTGAGTATACGGAAGACTTAATTGACCGCCGAACATTGTGGCAAAAAATTTGCATAAGATTCATACTGTTCAGTAAAATATTTTTATTATTAACAGTACTTTTAATACCCCTTGTAGTTTTGGATGAATTAAAATTTAAGCGTATTATGCCTTATACGCGATTCCTTAGTTGTATAGATTGTATAAAAAATATGATTTGGGGACCTGCAACAGAACCCCCCAAATCAAACGATCAAAACATAAACAAATAAAGGTACCCCGCCCATGGTCAAAAAATCTGAAAAGACATTTTTTTTGTCATCAAAATGGCTTTTAATTAGCTCATCTATAGTATTTGTAAATTTAATAGCAGCCTATTTTTTTCAATCATCAATATTAGCAATACTTGGATTCATTGTTGGGGTATTTCCTCAAGCAATTGCAAGTTTGATACTTATTTTTTTTATGCTGAAAAACATCTTCTACCAATATGCAAAAAAAATTTACCATACATGTCCAAAATGTTCTAATCAAGCATTTCCTTTTTATATTTGCCCAGGTTGCGATAAAAATTTAGAAGGACTTCAACCTTCAATTTACGGAATTTTTAATGTTCAATGTAGTGGTTGCGATCAATCGCTTCCCACCATAGACTCTGGAGGTCGTTCATTACTTAAAAAGATTTGTAGTCATTGCAATGAAGATATGGCCCACTCCAAATTGGGAAAACAATCTGAATATCGATTTGGGATTGTCGGTGCCAGGTCTAGTGGAAAAACAACATTAATGATATCGGCAGTTTCTGCATTGAAAATAGAATTTGCTGAAAAAAACGAAATCGAAATAAGTTTTGGAGATCCAGTAGAAGAACGGGAATTTAATAAAAACAATAAAAGTCTTGAAACGGGATTTGTATTACCCCAAACCCCACGCTCTTTTCCAAAAGCACTTACAATTTCATTGACGCCAAACCATGGCAATGGCGTTCTAATTTATATTTATGATGCTGCAGGTGAAGATTTTACTGAAGATGAGGAAAGATTAGAAAAACATCCAATACATCTTTATGATGGTATTTTGTTAGTGGTTGACCCTTTTGCCGAAAGAGGGGTTCGGGCTGGCCTTGTTGGGAAATTTGACATAGAAGAAATTGATCTGAATAATCCCGCAGAATTTGATGCTACTGAAGTTCTCGGCAGGTTAATTAATGTTTTGGAAAGAGTACTTAAGGTTCGGGTGGGAGGAAAATTCCCATTACCCCTTGCAATAGTTACAACTAAGATTGATGCTTTTGATTCACTAAATTCAATAAAACGAAAACCTTTTGGCGGATGGTATTTCAGCCTTACCGTTGCTGCTGACGATGCAGAATATCATTCTTCAAGAATTCGTAATTTTTTACAAAAAGCTGAACTTGGAAATTTTATAAGGCTTGCGGAATCAAGGTTTGCTAGAGTTTGTTATTTTGGAGTAAGTGCACTTGGGCGAACAGATGATAATTATGGTGGTATAGCCTTTAAATCTTTTGGTGTTTCAGCACCATTTGTCTGGCTGGCTTATTATTCAGGTGCGTTAACAGATGAAGATTCATGGGAAAGAGCATTTGCAAATGCCCATATCAATTTTATTCGGTCACTTAGAGGTACCGAGGGGCCGGTATTAGCTAGATGGTCATGGCTGATTCTTTTTTGCCTATTATTATTTTTGATAAGTGTCTCTTTTTTGATTTTTTTATTTATGCCAGCCTTACTTATAGCTTTAACAATTGGGATACCTGCTATAGGTTTGCTTTTTCTTTACGGTTGGCTTTTTGCAGTCTTAGTTTTTCGAAGGTTTTATTAAATTTTTGAAAAGGATATCTATAACGATTATTAAGTCCGTTCTGCAAAATACAAGTGCCAAAAAAGCGCATTCAATTAGGCTTTTTAATTACCTGCTTGGCAAAAGCGTGGGAAGTTTATTTTCAGGCTCAGCGACCGCGCCGGCAGGTGAGTTAGTCGAAAATAGCCGGTCATCGTAGATGCGAATCTGCACCGATGCCATTGCTGGAGTAACTGGGATGTGCCGTTCGTTCCTAGGCGAGTTCTTTTTGAATGCTGCTGATAAAGATGCGTTTGCGCTTCATGCGAGCACCTCCCAATGGCCGCCCTTGCGAGGGCCCACGAACCTCAGCTTCCCAGATTTGACGAGCCTTGAGCTGGCGCGTTCGACGGCGCTCAACGATTTCCTGATCGCCGTGGCGACTTCTGCCAGAGTTGCGTGCGGGGTTGTTCTGAGGAATCCGAGGATCATTGCTGGTGTTTTCACCTGCGTTTCTACCTGCGTTTCTACCTGCGTTTCTACCTGCGTTTTTCCTAGCGGTGTCCGTTCGGTGAAGTACAGGTGGCAAAAAGCGAATTGAATCAGGTTTTTTGATTACCTGCTTGGCAAAAGCATGTGAAGTTGATCCGCAGGAGTGGTGGGTAACTTGATCAGCGTATCTCGCAGATAAGTCCAAGGATTGATTCCGAACTGTTGACAGGTGGCAGTGAAGCTTGACAGAATGGCTAACGACTTCCCACCTCGATCAGAACCAAAGAACAACCAATTTTTTCTGCCAATAGCAAACGGCTTGATCGCTCGTTCAGCAGTGTTGTTGTCAATAGATAGGTTGCCATCACAGGTGTAGGTGTTCAATGCTGCCCACTGATT
>Ga0209284_10000844_pt1 | contig 49571 bp, 45 predicted proteins | sample FRY03_FD_187211 | JGI IMG/M metagenome (GOLD analysis project Ga0209284, IMG submission 187211) | Freshwater microbial communities from Lake Fryxell liftoff mats and glacier meltwater in Antarctica - FRY-03 (SPAdes) (version 2) | ecosystem: Environmental > Aquatic > Freshwater > Ice > Glacier...
CCCGGGCATGACCACCTCGTCGAGAAGGGTATCGCCATCCGGATCGGCCATGTCGAGCAAGACGCGAAGACGACCGAGGGCGGCATCGGATCGATCGATCGTCACTCCCGCCTCCGTTCCCGAGAAGTCCTTCACGCGGATGCGGTCAGCGTCGTCGCCGCGGAAGTCGCCTTCATTGGCCGTGACAAGATAACGGACGCCGCCGTAGAGGAAAGAAGTCAGCGTATCCGGCATCGGCATGCCCTTGACGACGTCGTCGATGAGAGCGACCGCGGTGCCGCCCGGGCCGTCGCGATCCGAAGCGTCGATCGTCTGCTCGATGAGACCGAGCGGGAAGATCGCGGTGAAGAGATTCGCATTCGGGCCGGTGAGCGAGAACTCGGCGATGCCGTTGTTTTCCTGGAGGGTGACATAGATTTTGCCTTCCCCTTCGGTGATGTATTCGGGCTCGACGTGACGGTGGGCGTTGCCTGGGGTGAAGGTGTCGTCGTTGTAGCGCAGATCATTGAGATTGACACCGGCGGCGAGGTTGCCGGCAGTGAAATCGACCGTGGTCACGTCCGTGTTATCGAGGCCGCCTGCGCCACCCGCATTCGTGATGCCGGTCAGATCGATCACGCTGACCGAGCCGGGCGCATCGGTATCACCGCCGCTCGTGAACTCACCTTCGTTGGCCACGAACACTTTCGAACCATCACGAGAGAAGTTGACATTGTCGGGATGGAATCCGACCTCAACCGTGGAGAGCACCGCGCCGTTTAAATAATCGAAAAAGACCGCAACGCCCTCGGTCGTTCCGTTTGCCGTCGGGGTCACCGTCATGACCCCGAAGCCGCGCTCGAGCGGATCGAGAGCCACCGAACTCACCGAGGCGATCGCCCCGCCGAACTCGGTCGCGATCGAGACGAACTGACGGGGAGTCAGTGAGCCGTCGGCCTCGAGTGTGAAGAGTTGCACACCAATAGTCGGTGCGAGACCGGTCACATTCGTCGCGACGGTATCTCCGCTCGGAGTGTAGGCAATGATCTCGGCCCCATTGAGGACAGGGATTTGAGAATCAAGGGTGATGCTCTGGGCGTGAGTGGAAGCCGGAGCATTTCCAAAAACGGCGAGAGCCAGACAAAGGGTGAGTGAAGGATGTTTCATCGGGACATTCCGTCTACCCTCCGCAACTCCCTTTCCAATCCCCTTTGGAAACCCTTTCGTCACATTGCCACCCGCTCTCGCCCCACTAGACACGGAAAGCAAATTCTCCACGCCTACCCTCATCATGAATCCGGCGAACCGTCAAATCGTGATGTGTCCCGTCGCCGCTTTCGTCCTCGCATCCCGGGCATTTGCCCGGTGCAGCCCCGCTCAAACCAGACGCAGAGGAAATGGAGAGGGTGACGAAACCGCGGCGGAGGGTGGCCCAACAGGGTTTCGCTCCTCACCCAACCCTCTTCACTCCGCCAAGGGCACGTCCGCGGCATGATTGCTCGATGCGAGCCTGGAAATTACCGGTTCGGCAGCGGCGGGAGGTAGGGTAACTCCCCATCGCGCGCTGGATGCCGAGAAAGTAGGGTATCGCCGAAAAAGTAAAGAGTCTTTTTTCACCAGCAGGCCTGGTCCGATCACGGGCGTCTGACGGGACCGGAACCAGCCTAGCGAAGTCAAAACGGATGAAAAATAAATACGCGGTAATTGAGTTGCGGCATCGAGGCTGCACCGACAGTCTGGATCCCGGCCTCGGTGGAACTTTTCCCGTTTGAATCGATCTAGCCCTTACCCGCACCCCCCGCATCCTGGACGGCCTTTCACGGTGCCTTGCTGAATGAACCGAGCCACTCCACAGATGCGGGATTTCGCCGCGCGCCTCATGGCTCATGAGGCGGCGGAATCCCGGTCTGCCGATACGGGAGTGTCCGCAGCTTTCGCCGTTCCCGACAAGATGCGAGGGCCTCTCGCGACGCTCATGGGAGGCGGGGGCCATCGTGCGCTTTTGATGCGCACACTCGCGCTTGCTGGTGTGGAGGTTCCCTGGCTGAAGAGAAGCCGGGTCGGCGCTGACGGCAGTTTGGAAGAATCTTCTCCATCCGATGTCCCGGTCGATCCCGAAGAGGTGCTTGAGGGCGGGAAAGTGCTGGTGGCCCAGTTGATCGGACTACTCGTGGCCTTCATCGGCGAGAGGATGACGCTGCAACTGGTGCGGGAGGTGTGGCCGAAACTGCCCGCCAGGGATTTGAAATTCAAGATTTGACATTGACCATGAAAAAACAAAGCGCCGCAGCGAAACGCAACGCGTCCAAAGCAAACACGGCCGAATCGGCCAAAGTCGCGATCCGCCAACTGCCAACCGGCGTGCGCGGACTCGACGAAATCCTTGGCGGAGGCATTCCGGAGTTTTCCTTCAATATCATCGCCGGCACACCCGGCTGCGGCAAGACGACTCTGGCGCATCAGATAGTCTTCGCCAACGCGACGCCGAAGAACCCCGTCCTCTACTTCACCGTCCTCGGCGAGCCCGCGATGAAGATGCTGCGCTATCAACAGCAGTTTTCCTTTTTTGACGGATCGAAGCTGGGCAAGGCCATCCGCTTCTTCAACCTGTCCGAAGTGTTGATGGAGCAGGATCTGGACGCAGTCCTCGCGGAGATCGTAAAGCAGGTCACAAGCGTCAGTCCGGGCATCGTGGTGGTCGATTCCTTTCGCACCGTGATGCGCAACGCGACGAACACGGCGAGCGAGGCGGAGCTGCAGGTCTTCATCCAGCGCCTTGCGCAGTTCCTCACCAGTTGGGAAGCGACGACCTTCCTCGTCGGTGAGTATGCCGAGTCGGAGATCAAGGACAACCCGCTCTTCACCATTGCCGACGGACTTTTGTGGCTTTGGCAGGTGACGGAGAGAAACTCGGTCGTGCGCAAGATGCAGGTCATGAAGCTGCGCGGGCAGGCCTCGGTGCCCGGCCTCCACACCATCCGCATCGGCGACGAGGGGCTGCAGGCCTTCCCCCGCACGCTCGGATTGACGGGCAAGAAAACGAAACCGGGAAGACGCCGGCGCCTCTCCATCGGCATTCCCGAGCTGGACACGATGATGGGCGGGGGAATCCTCGAAGGTGATAGCCTCATCGTGGCGGGGCCATCGGGGACGGGGAAGTCCGCCCTCGCGACGCATTTCATCGCCGAGGGTTTGCGCCAGGGGGAGTCGGCGATCATGGCTCTCTTCGAGGAACGCCCGCAGGGATACACGGATCGAGCCGGTGGTTTCGGGCTCGATCTGAAAAAGCCGCAGGCGACGGGCAAGCTCGAGGTGCTCTACCTCCGCCCCCTCGACTTGTCGGTGGACGAGGCCATGCAGGCCATCCTCGACGCCATCGAGCGGACCGGCGCGAGGCGGCTCGTGATCGATTCGCTGATGGGTTTCGAGATGGCCCTGGCTCCGGGATTCCGGACTGACTTCCGCGAGTCGCTTTACCGCATGATCGGGGCGCTGACCGGTGCCGGCGTCACCATTCTCAGCACTGTCGAGGTGGAGGATTCGTTCACTGCGATGCCGCTCAGCCATTACGCGATCTCCTTTCTCACCGACGACATCATTCGGATGCGCTACGTGGAGATCGACGGCCAGATTCGAAAAGTGATGGTCGTCATGAAGATGCGCGGGGGCAATCACAGCAAAGACATCCGTGAGTATGTCATCACGGACGAAGGCGTGGTCATCATCGGTCCGCGGCAGACAGACTACACCGGACTCACCACGGGGATACCGACGCGGGTCGGAAAGAGGGAGGATGCCACGCCCGAACCAAAGGAAACGAAGTAGCAGGGGAAAACCCGATGGTCGAAGAATCTCCATCCGCCGCCATGCCGAACATGCTCTCGAGCCTTTCCCTCGAGCATGCGCCCCTGCCCATGGCCACGGTGGAGGGAGCGACGCATCTTGTGCGTTACGTCAATCCCGCCTTCTGTCAGCTTTTGGGGAAATCGTCGGATCAACTTCTCGGGATTCCGCTTTCGGATCTGTTGCCTAACAAGGTCAAATGCGTCCCCCTGATCGAACGTGTCTTTCGCTCGGGAAAACCTCTGAACCACACTGAAAAGGATCCCTCAACGCCCGACGCGGTTTTCTGGTCGTACACGATGTGGCCTCTGATGACCGACGAAAGGCACGTCGGCGTCATGATTCAGGTGACCGAATCCACCAGGGCTCATGAGACGATGGTCGAAATGAACGAAGCGCTCCTGCTCGGTTCACTCCGCCAACATGAACTCACCGAAGCGGCGGAGGGTCTCAACGAGCGGCTTCTGAGGGAAATCGCCGAGCGTGAGCGAACTGCAAAAGAGCTGGCGGAAAAGGCCCGCCTCCTCGATCTCACCCACGACGCCATCATCGTGCGCGATCTCGAGGGTCGCATCACCTACTGGAATCACGGGGCGAAGGAGATCTACGGATGGTCCTCCGAAGAGGTGATCGGAAAAGTCAGCAACACCCTTTTCGAGACAAAATACCCGGTACCGGCGGAGGAGATGATCGCTGAACTCCATCGAACCGGGCGCTGGACGGGTGAGCTCGTCCACACCCGACGAGACGGGCAAAGCATCACCGTGCTCGTTCGCAAGACCCTGGATCGCGACAGCGAGGGAAACCCGGCTTCGGTCCTGCAAAACATCACCGACATCACTGAGCGCAAGCAGGCGGAGGAAGCCCTGCGCGAAGCCGGGGAACGGTTCCGGTTCATGGCCGACTCGATGCCTCAGAAAATCTTCACCGCGAGGCCCGAGGGTGAAGTGGACTATCTGAACCGGCAATGGAAGGAGTTCACAGGCCTGCCTTCCGATAAAATGCAGGGATGGGGCTGGGTGAGCTACACTCACCCTGATGACCTCGAAGAAAATGCTCGGTGCTGGAAAGAATCACTGGCGACGGGGGCGGATTATGATCTGGAGCACCGATTCCGCCGCAAGGACGGAGTCTATCGGTGGCACCTCACCCGCGCCTACGCGATGCGCGATGCCGATGGAGAAGTCACGCTCTGGATCGGCTCGAGCACCGACATCGATGACATGATGCGGGCGCAGGAGGAATTGATGGACGCCGAAGAGCAACTGGCCGACCGGGCCGTCCAACTCGAGGGACTCGTCGTCGAGCGAACCGGGGAACTGACCACAGCGCACGCCCGGTTGCTGTTGGAGACGGAAGAGCGCAAACGCCTCGAAGCCTCCATCGCCGATGCCATCGAGGGTGAGCGTGAACGGCTCGGCAGTGAACTGCATGACGGGCTCGTGCAGGAACTGACCGGCATCTCGATGATGATGCACGTGCTGGCTCGGACGCTAGAGGAACCGGCGCCCGCGAAGGAGGCAGAGAGGCTCTGTCGCATGCTGGAGACCGCGAATAGCAACGTGAGGAACCTGTCGAAGGATTTTTATCCAGTGGAACTCAAGCAATACGGGTTGCTCGTGGCGTTGAGAAGTATCGCGCACCGCTCGCAGGAGCAATTCGGCATCTCATGTGCGGTTCAGTCCAACGCCAAGGCCATGGAGACGCTGAGCGCCGCCAAGGCAGTCCAGCTTTTCCGCATCGCGCAGGAGGCGGTCCAGAACGGCATCAAGCATGCCCGCGCCAACAGGATTATCATCCACTTCGGAAAGAAGAAGGGCGCCTGGCAGCTAACCGTGAGGGATGACGGGATCGGGTTGCCGCAAGGTTCCCCGAAGACCGGAGGCATGGGCCTCCGCATCATGCGGTATCGCGCGCAGATCATTGAGGGAACCCTGCGGGTGGAGAATGATGAAAGCGGCTGCGGTACGCTGGTATCCTGCACCGTCCCCGTCGATGACTCGGGCAGGTGAGGGAACGAGTCGCAGAACCGTGCCCGGCCGAGCCTCTTTACTCCGCCGTCGGAACGTCCGGGACGTGGCGTTTTGCCTTTGAGCGACCGCCTTTCGAGAGATCGTACTCCGGATCGGCGATGGTGTCGAAGCGGGCCTCGAGGATCTCCCCGACCCCGTCATCGACCGCGCTGATCTCGGCCGCGCCGCGCCGGATGCTGATGTCGTTGTTGTGATACTTCGGATCGAGAAAGGAGTGCACCCCGTGCTGCGAGGGAATCAGACCGGTGAGAAAAGTAGAGCGAGGGGGGGGAGTCACCATCTCCGTAAGCCCGTTTGTAGCGGATCACTCCGTCGCTGGCAATCCCGCGATGGGGCCCATTCGACCTCATCCTCCACCCGTCCAGCGTAAATCGTAGTGGTGACGTCCAATGACCCCTTCACCCCACCGACCGTGGCAGGCTCCGTCCCTGCCCGGCGGGATCGATCGGATTCTGGCTTCGGAACTCTCTCGGGGTCATTCCTTTGCGATCGCGGAAGCGCCGGTTGAAGTTCGAGAGATTGTTGAAGCCGCATTCAAAGGCGATCTCCGAGATGGTGCGGTCGCTCTCGAGGAGGAGCCGGCAGGCGTCGCCGATGCGGAGTTCGTGCAGGTACTCGACGAGGGTCTTGCCGGTGTTGGCCTTGAAGAAGCGGCAAAAGGACTTGGGGCTCATCTTCGCAACGGCAGCGGCCTCTTCGAGCGTGACGGCGCCGGTCTTGTTTTTCCGCAGGTAGCCGAGGACGAGGTCGAGTCGGGAGATGTCGCGTTCTTTCAGGGAAGGGGAGTAGGCCGGACTGGCGAGGGGGCGCTTTTCGTCCGATTCGGCGAAGAGATGGAGTAGTCGCAGCAACTGCATGAAGCGCTCGAAGCTGCTCTGGTGCTCCATCGCGAGAATGAGAGCGGCGGCCTGCTCTGCGGTCGTGCCGTGGAATTCGAATCCGAAGCGGGCCTCGTCGAGAAAGTCGCGCACGGCCTGCAGCTCGTGTTTGCGCAGGAGATCCTCGCCGAGGGACTCCCGGGAAAACTGGATCACCGCGAGCGAGGGGCGCGCCCAGTCGCTCTCATCGGGCTTCCCCGAGTGGAGGGCGTGCGGGATGTCAGGCCCGTTCATGAAGAGGGTCCCGCGCTGGAGGCGTCCGATGTGGTCGCCCGAGAGGAACTCGCCGCCGTGGTCCTTCAGGGAGAGGAGGATGTCGTACTCGGGGTGGTAATGATAGACCGGCCAGATGTCCTGATCGATTTTGAAGATCATGGCCTGCGAAGGGCCGGTGGGGATGAATTCCAATTGTGGGCGGGCCATGGGAGATAGCGAGATCGCGTGAAGTGGTCCTAAAATTACCCGCAATTTGGCAGTATTGCGACTAAAAGTGTTAAAATCGTATCAGTTTCTGTCTTGAGGTAATTTGTAGGTTCGACGGAAGGGGCGGATCTTTCGTATAGTTAACCAGCGATCCTTTTCTCCACCCATGATCCGTAGCTCCACTCTCCTCGCGCTCTTCCTCGTGTTCGGCGGCACCGCCCGCGGCGAGTTCGCTGATACGGCGGCGGCGCTCACCTTTTTCGAAGAGAAGATACGTCCTGTCCTCGCGGAGAAATGCTACTCTTGTCACAGCGCCGAGGCCGACAAGGTGAAGGGCTCGCTCCAGCTCGATCATCTCGAGCACCTCCTCGCGGGCGGCGACACCGGCGCCTCGGTCGTGGCGGGGGATGCGGAGGCGAGTCTGCTCGTCGAGGCGATGAGCTACGAGAACAAAGATCTCCAGATGCCGCCGAAGGAGCGTCTCTCGCCCGAGGTCGTCGAGGATTTCCGCAAGTGGATCGTCGCCGGTGCCCCCTGGCCCGAAGAGCCCGTCCCCGTAGCGGGAGATCACTCCGCCCCCGAGGTCTTCGATCTGGAAAAGCGCCACCGCGAGCACTGGTCGTGGCGTCCTCTCGCCGTGCCCGCGATTCCCGCAGTAGCGGGAAAGGAGTGGCCCCGATCGCCCATCGATTCTTTTATCCTAGCCCGTCTCGAAGCGGCGAAGTTGCGTCCGGCCGAGCCGGCCGATGACCGCACCTGGCTGCGGAGGGTCCATTTTGACCTCACCGGCCTGCCGCCCACGCTCGAGGAGATCCGCCGTTTTCTCGACGATTCCTCGCCGGAGCGGCGCGCCACCGTCGTCGACGGGCTCCTCGCTTCGTCGCACTACGGGGAAAAGTGGGCGCGTCATTGGATGGATCTGGTACGCTACGCCGAGACCTACGGGCATGAGTTCGATTACCCGATCGACTACGCCTACGAGTATCGCGACTATCTCATCCGCGCCTTCAATGCCGACCTGCCCTACGACCAGTTCGCCAGAGAGCATATCGCGGGAGATCTCATGCGCGAGCCGCGGCTCAACGCGGAGGAGAAGTTCAATGAGTCCGTCCTCGCGACCGGCTTCTGGTATCTGAGCGAGGCGACCCACGCACCCACCGACGTCCTCGCGAATGAGGCGGACCACATGTCCAATCAGATCGACGTCTACAGCAAGGCTTTTCTTGGGCTCACGGTCTCGTGCGCCCGCTGTCACGATCACAAGTTCGATGCGATCTCGACGGCCGACTACTACGCCCTCACCGGCTATCTCCACGGCAGTGCCCGCACCGAGCGCTCGATGGATCCGGGCGGCACCAGACGGGATACCGCCGCCCGGCAGCGCGCCCTGCTGACCTCGGCCAATGCGGAGTTCGGTATGCCGGGGGGAGTGGATTTTGGAAAGTATCTCAGTGTTTCCACCGCCCTCGTCAGGGAGGCTTTCGCCAAAAGCCCGGCCCCCGCCGATCCGTGGGCGGGGATCGTCTTTGACGATTTCGAGGGCGGTTACGGCAAATGGACCGTGAGCGGCGAAGCCTTCGGCAAAGCCCCTGTCACGGGAGCGATCGGTGCTCAGAAACCCATCGCGGGGATATCGGGCAAACATTTTGCGAACTCCTTTGCCGGGAAGGGCGACCGGTCAAAAGGCAGCCTGCGCTCGCAGCCCTTTGTCATTGAGAAGCCTTACCTCAACTTCCACATCGGCGGGGGCAGCCACGCCACGACCGCGCTCGAGCTCCATGTCGGCGGGAAAAAAGTGCGCACGGCATCAGGGAAGAATGTCGATACCCTCGCGGCGGCGAGCTGGGAGCTAAGTGAATTCCGCGGTCAATCGGCCGAGCTCGTTCTCGTCGATGATCACGAGGGAGGCTGGGGCCATGTCATCGTCGATCGACTCGTCTTCAGCGACGCGCCGGCCATGACCGAGGGCAGCCTGCCGCTCGTGGATCGGGAGACAATCGCGGCTGCCGCGACCTCGCAGGGTCTCGAGGCGGGGGTGCTGGAGCGCTGGTGCGACCTCATCAGCAAAGGGGGGAACGAAGGCACGAGCCCGGGCAGCTTCCTGAGCCGTTGGACCCTCGATCCCCGGTCCGTGAAAAGCGCGGCAAAGGCTGTGGCCGACGCGGCGGCGCGGGACGATGACTTCCTCGCCGGATCGACCCTCTACGAAGCGTTCGACAAAGACGTGCTGCCCGACGGCTGGGCTCTCTCGGGCGAGGCATTCTCCCTCACCGGGACCAAGCCGGGATTCACCCTGACAGAGGCCCATTTTTTGTCCCTTCCCGGCATGATCTCCAGCGCGACCCTCGGGGAGAAGCACTCCGGGGTCCTGAGATCGCCCACTTTTACGATTGATAGTGATCAGATCCATGTCCGCCTGCGCGGGCAGGGCGGATACATGCGAGTGGTGATGGACAACTATCACATGGCCGTCTTCCAGCCGCTCCTCTTCCGCGGCACGATCCAGAAAGACTTCGACACCGCCGGCCGGTTTCAATGGAAGAGCTTCGACGCCGACCTGAAAAAGTACCGCGGCCATCGTGCCTACCTCGAGTTCGTCGATGAGGGCGCGGGTTCGCTCGAGGTCGATGAGATCCGTTTTTCCGACGCACCCGCCCCGCAGGCGGAGCCTCACCCCTTCGTCGCGCTGCTCGCCCCGGTGGAGGAAAAGGACTGGGCGCCCGCGCTCAATGCCGCGGCCTCGTCCGATCCCGTCCTCCTCGCTTCGCTCGGGGCGGCCGGACTCGTCCCCGGCGACGTCTTTTCCCCTGCCGCTCTTAAGACTGCGGCCGAGTCCCGCGCCCTCGACGACACTCTCCCGCCGGAGCGCTTTGCCCTGACCATGGCCGAAGGCACCCCGGAGAATGCCCGGGTCTACGTGCGCGGCAGCCACCGCAGCCTCGGCGAAGAGGTCCCGCCCCGCTTCCTTGAGGCGCTCGGTGGCAAAGCAGGCGATCGTCTCACCCTCGCGGCGGAGACGGTCGCGCCGGAGAATCCGCTCACCTCCCGCGTCATCGTGAACCGGCTCTGGCATCACCTCATGGGAGAGGGCCTCGTCCCCAGCGTCGATGACTTCGGTCCGATGGGGCAGCTGCCCTCGCACCCGGAGCTGCTCGACTGGCTCGCGACCGATCTCATCGCGCACGCCTGGTCGCTCAAACACACGATACGCGAGATCGTCCTCTCGCAGACTTACGCCCAGGCGAGCGTGGTAAATCCTGACATCGACAAAAACTTTCTTGCTACGGCCGATCCGACGAACCTACTGCTGCACCACATGCCGGTGCGGCGGCTTAGTGCCGAGGCGATCCGGGACGGTATCCTCGCGGTGTCGGGCTCCCTCGATCCGGCGCTCTACGGCCCCTCGGTCGCGACGCACCGCACCGACTTCATGAGCGGACGCGGTGCCCGCGCGAGCGGTCCTCTCGACGGGGCCGGACGCCGCACCGTCTACGGCGCGATCTACCGGAACTTCCTCTCGCCCTTTCTCATGACCTTCGACATGCCCAATCCCTTCGGGCCGAAGGGCAATCGCGGCGCCTCCAACGTTCCCGCCCAGGCCCTCGCGCTCATGAACGATCCCTTTGTCATCGATCAGGGAAAAAAGTGGGCCGACCGGCTCCTCGCCGAAGGTCAGCTCACCGACGAAGCGCGCATCGCCCTGATGTATGAGAGCGCGACCGCCCACCTCCCCGACCCCGCCATCACCGCCGCTCTCGCCGCCTTCTTAAAAGAGCAATCCACCACCTACGGCACCACCGACGCCCGCGCCTGGTCCGACCTCGCCCACGTCCTCTTCAATCAAAAAGAGTTCCTCTACCTCCGCTGAATATTCCCTTCTCTACTTCTTTCCTACTCCAGCTCCTCTCCTCCTTCTCCCAAAATGCACTGCCACCAGTTCCATCCCCGCCAGCTCAATCGCCGAGACATGCTGCGCCGTTGCGCGATGGGCTTCGGCGGTGTCGCGATGCAGGCGCTCCTCCACGACGAAGCCACCGCCTCCGTCGGGATCTCCGACCCGCTCGCGCCGAAGGCCCCCCATTTCCCGGCGAAGGCGAGGAACGTGATCTTTCTCTACATGGACGGCGGTCCCTCGCAGGTCGATACCTTTGACTACAAACCGCTCCTTGAGAAATATCACGGCCGCGATCCGCGCGAGGTCATCGGCGAACTCGCCCCGACCCAGTTTGATAATGTAGGCAAGGTGCTCAAAAGTCAGTGGGCCTTCAAGCAGCGCGGCGAGAGCGGCGCCTGGGTCAGCGATCTCTTCCCCCACCTCGCCGACCCCGAAGTGATCGACGAGATCGCCTTCGTGAAGTCGATGACCTCGAAGTTCTCCGAGCACACCTCGGCGAACTATTTCCTCCACACCGGCAGCGGACTTCAGGGACGCCCCAGCATGGGAGCGTGGTTCGGTTACGGCCTCGGCACGATGAACCGGAATCTCCCCGGTTTTGTTGTGCTTAATGGCGGGCTCATTCCTCCGGGCGGCCTCGACTGTTTCGGCTCAGGCTTCCTCCCCGCCGCCTACCAGGGGTCCATCTTTCTCCCCCGCGAGCAGCCCATCGCGAATATCAAACCGCAGGAGTCCGATCCCCGGCTCCAGACGAACAAACTTAAACTCATCGCCGAGCTCGACCGCGCCACCTACGCCGCGAGCGGCTACGACCCCCAGATCGAAGGCGCGATTCAGAACTACGAGACCGCCTTCCGCATGCAGACCTCGGTCCCCGACCTAATGGATCTGCGGGGCGAACCTGACTCGGTGAAAAAGCTCTACGGTCTCGAGACCGACTTTGAAAACACGAAGACCTTCGGCCTGCAATGTCTTCTCGCGCGCCGCCTCGTCGAGCGCGGGGTGAGGTTCATCGAGCTTACCTGCCCGACCGGCAACGGCGACCGCTGGGATCAGCACGGGAATCTCTTTGAAGGCCATTCGAGGAATTGCAAGACCGTCGACCAGCCCATTGCCGCGCTCATCAAGGATCTCAAACGCACCGGCCTGCTCGAGTCGACCCTCGTCGTCTGGGCGGGCGAGTTCGGACGCACCCCCTTTGCCCAGGGCGGCGACGGACGCGACCACAATCCCTTCGGCTTCACCGTCTGGATGGCCGGCGGCGGCGTGAAAGGCGGAGTCAGTGTCGGCGAGACCGACGAGTGGGGCTACCGCGCGGTGCAGGACCGCTTCGAGATGTACGACCTCCACGCAACGATGCTGCACCTCCTCGGCGTTGAGCATACCCGCAGCACCTTCCGCTTCAGCGGACGCGACATGCGCCTGACAGACGTACACGGCCACGTCATCAAGCAGATCGTGGCGTGAGACAGGTAGGGCCGCACCGCGGGGGCGTCCGCAGGGTTGGTGGATTGGGTGCTCTCCGTGACTTGCTTCTTCGAGCTCTGCTCTGTGAGGCCGGATTGCGCTTTCGCGCGGCGTTTGGCTGCGATCAAACATTTTCAATTACCCGCAAAGCGACAACAGAGATCCCGACCACCGGGAACGAAAGGGTGCCGAAGGCGGGGGTTGCGGGGAGAGCGAATCGCCGAGGAGGGGGCGCTGGTGGGTGAATGTTAGATTAGGAATTGTTTCCCTGACCCCGTCTCCGTGGCAAAACGTTAACACGGCGGAAGACTCCCGCAGTCGGGGCAACCCGGTCGCGGGAGTATTTTCCTCTCACACCCAAACCATCGAACTACCCATGAAAAATCTAAAATCACTATTCCTCGCCGAACTGGCCGACATCTACGATGCCGAAAAGGGGCGCGTTAAATCCTTGCCGAAGATGGCGAAAGCAGCCACCTGCAATCACCTGAAGGCTGCCATTCTGGCTCACCTCGAAGAGACGAAGGGCCATGTCTCCAAGCTCGAAGAGGTCTTCGCCTGCTTTGGCATCTTTTCGGCGCCGCTTGCGCGCCACCATTCCGCTTGTCCTTACCGCCACAAGACGACAGCTTTTAACCGCTTCACCGGCTTTGACAGACATATCGATAATGCTTCCGCAGTGGCGGTGAAGCAGCCTTCCGAGAGCCTCGCCGGATTCGGACTGAACACCGGGAGTGAGAGGAACGCGTGTCAGCCAATATGCTCCACGGCGTTCAAGTTCAACGAAATCTGAAAGAGCAAAGTATCCCATGTCCCGGAGTACGAGGTCACTCTCGCGCACCGTCGGGACGAATTCTTTGCCGATGGTCTTGTCCTGCTCTGTAGCGGAATGGAGTGAATGGGAACACACTTCACCGGCGAGTAAGTCGTAAGCAAAGTCAATCTTCACTCCGGCGGTGCTGCCATGTCTGTTACCACAGGCAGGGAAGATTGCGGCGTTGGCTTTGGGCATGGTTTGAACCGAGGAGTCCTCCACGAGAATGCGGCGGATCACGCCAAGACCTCCGGTGGAAAATCCCGAGGAAAAGCGTTCACCGAAGAGGCGATGCATCACCCCGGTGAGGAACGCGGTGGACGCCTCCGAGAAGCGTCCATGGATCGCCTGGCTGCTGATGGATAGGCCGGTTCGCCGAGACAAACCGATGGCGATTTGATTGTGGGAGGCAAGCCCAGAGGTCACTGCGCTGGAGAGAGTTTGGAGAAATGTCGAAGGGTCCATTTTGGGTGATTCGCGGATCACGAATTGGGTTTCCCTTGCGAGTGTGTCGAGATCAGGGAGAGTAAGGAGCGAGGAGTCGGCGAGAGAATTTCTTTGCATAGAAAACCTGCCGGGCCTCTCGCAAAGTCAAGGAAAAATTCGTAGCTGTTTATATTTACCTCTCTAATAATTAACAGGTTAAGCGCTTAGGTTGACGCGAATGGGTGTCAACGTTATCGCCTGATATACAGCGCCGGGTGCCCCCCGTCGTACCTGATTCCGCCATGCCCTTCGCGACGAAAATCGGGTAAAAGATCGTCATGCCTTTCTCCCGCTTGACCGCCGCGCTTCTCACTCTCCTCATCGTCTCTGCGGCCGCGGCTGAGGGCGATTCCCTCTCCCGCACCTTCACGCCTCCGGCGGAATTTGCAGGTGACCTGGGCGAGTTTCGCTCCCCGCTGCTCTTCAACGACGGCAGCGAAGTTCGCAGCGCCGCTGACTGGGCGAAAAGGCGAGAGGAGATCCGCACGACCTGGCACGGACTTATGGGCGCATGGCCGCCGCTCATCACGGAACCCGCCGTGGAGATCCTCGAGTCAGTGAAGCAGGAAAATTTCACCCGTCACCAGGTCCGCTTTCTATGGACGCCGACGCAGCTGACGACGGGCTACCTTTTCATCCCTGACAAAGCCACCGAAGGCCCACTTCCCGCGGTCCTCACCGTCTACTACGAGCCCGAGACGGCGGCGGGAATGGGCAAAGAGCTCCGCGACTTCGCCTACCAGCTCGCGAGGCGGGGATTCGTGACCCTCTCCCTCGGCACGAAAGAGGCGACCGAAGCGAAGGAATATTCCCTCTACTGGCCCTCGCTCGAGCACGCGACCGTCGAGCCGCTTTCCATGCTCGCCTATGCGGCGGCCAATGCCTGGCACGTCCTCGCCTCGCGGCCCGAGGTCGATCCCGCCCGCATCGGGGTGACGGGGCATTCCTTCGGCGGAAAGTGGGCCATGTTCGCCTCGTGCCTCTACGATAAATTCGCCTGCGCCGCCTGGAGCGACCCCGGGATCGTCTTCGACACCCGCCCGAGCGTGAACTACTGGGAGCCCTGGTATCTCGGCTACTATCCGAAACCCTGGAGCGCGCGAGGGGTGCCCTCGGCAGAGAATCCGGCGCGCGGGCTCTATCCCGAGTTGCTGAAACAAGGACGCGACCTCCACGAACTGCACGCCCTGATGGCCCCGCGACCGTTCTTTGTCTCAGGCGGGAGCGAGGATCCGCCGTATCGCTGGAAGGCGCTGAATCACAGCATCGCCGTGAACCGTCTCCTCGGTCAAGAGAACCGCGCCGCGATGCACAACCGCCCCGGCCATGCCCCGACGCCGGAGTCGAATGAGATGATTTATGAGTTTTTCGAGCGGGTTTTGAGGCCGTGAGCATAGGCTCATGGAGAAGGTCGAGGCGGACTTAATCCCGGCAGAGGCAAGCGCCCCGCCTTCCTGCCAGACGAGATCGATATCATTGCCGTTGCTGTCGCGAAAGAACCAGAGGGCTCATAGTAATTCGAATAGGCCGTGGAAGGACGCTGTGCCAGTTCCCTCACTCTATGCAAAACAGGAGTTCAAGTCCCGTATTGCATAAATAATCCGTTTGAAAGAGTGCCTGAGGCAGGTGAGAATTTTCATCCCCAACCCATGATTTTGCCTTCTTGTCTTTGGAGCCGGTCTCCGGCCATGACCATATTCATGATTCTTTCCCTGATTTTCCTTTCTCTCAGCGAGGCGGAAGAGGCGGGGAAGACTTCGGAAAATGTAAGCCAAACCGTCGAGACGCTACCCGCCTCAGTCGCGGCGAAGACCGATAATCTGAACGACAAGTTCTGGCTCTATCTCCCGAAACGCTACTCCGATAGCGAAGAGAGACTCCCGCTCATCATTTATCTCCATGGCAGCAGTCGTCGCGGTCGCGATATCGAGCAGGTAAAAGCAAACGGGCTCCCCGCGGTGCTCGACGCAAGAGACGACTTCGAATTTGTCGTGGCGTCTCCCCAGGCGCTCTCGAACTATCCCTGGCAAGAGAGCTGGCGACCGGATGATCTCATTCTCCTGCTCGATCATCTCCTCGCGACCTGCCGGATCGATCCGGATCGCGTCTACCTCACCGGGCTCAGCATGGGCGGTTACGGGACGTGGGCAGGCATCGCCGCCCATCCCGGTCGCTTTGCCGCCGCCGCGCCCATTTGCGGAGGCGGGGATCCGGAGTGGGGCGCAGCCATCGGTGATCTCCCGATCCGGGCCTTCCATGGAGATGACGACGACATCGTCCCGGTGGAGCGATCCGTCGAGATGGTGGAGGCGGTCAACGCCGCCGGCGGCGAGGCGCAACTGACCCGCTACCCCGGGGTCGGTCATGACTCCCACACCCGCACCTATGCCGATCCGGAACTCTACCGTTGGTTCCTCGAACAAAAGCGCAAAGAATCCCCATAGGCGGATCAAGATGATTGACATTGGACCTTGTCACCGGAAACGTGCCGCGAATCATTGGCAACGAAGAAAGTATGGCATCACAACCGATATTGGACCCCGCAACCATCGTCACCGAAGAGGTGGCGGTGACTAAGGATGAGATTCTTGCGCTGAATGCGCAACGCGATGAATTCGAGCAGGTGGACCGCCTCATTTCCCTTGATCTGGAAGAGGGCCTCGCAGTGGGAATCAAGACCCAGCGGTCCGACGAGTTCTGGACGAGAGGGCATATCCCCGGGCGGCCGATCATGCCCGGTGTTCTCATGATCGAAATGGCTGCTCAGATCAGCTCCGTGATTTATCATCTGAAATTCGAGACCGGCGGGAAAAAGTTTTTCGGATTCGGCGGAGTGAATAACGTGAAATTTCGGGGCAGCGTCGAGCCCGGCAACGATCTCATCATGATCGTCAAAGCCAAGACCCTGCGATCGAGAATGGCCATCTTTGATGCCCAGGGATTTGTGGACGGGAAGATGGTCTTCGAGGGAGAGGTCACGGGAATCGTGATTTAGACGGGACGAGTCTCTCCTTGCGGTACCTTCATAAAGTAGCATGGGCATCCTGCCCATGCCTTCGGAGGTGAGGGCGTGGGACATCGAAAGGAACTCCCCTTGCTCGTCAGCGCCGGGGAGGCGTTAGCCTGAAGAGCGAACGGATCATTGGGGCGGTCCCGCGTCCTCTCACGATGCATGGGCAGGATGCCCATGCTACTTTTGTTCTCAGTGGGAGTTGCCCGCTCACCCGCCCGACGAGAGAAAATAACCGACGAGAACGGAGAACGAATTGTTCGCGGCATGCAGGTAAAAGCTCATGCGGAGATTGCCGGTTCTGTAACGAAGCCAGCCGATCAGTAGGGAGAGAAAGAGCAGCGGCACAAAGAAGGTCAACCCGTGTACGAGCGCGAAGAACACGGAACTGACGACGAGGGCGGTTTTGCCTCCCCAGCGCCGCTCGAGCGATTCGAAGAGAAATCCGCGGAAGAAGACCTCTTCGTAAAACGGGATCGCGAGACCGACGACGAGGACGGTGCCGGCGAGTTGGAGCAGGTTCTCACTCTTCAGGAAAAGACTCACGAGCTGCTTGTCGAGAGGACCGCCTGAGATCGCTTCGTAGACCGCGCTGTATCCCATCGCGGCGAGTTGCATTCCGGCCACGCCGGCGATCACGATCCCGGCACCTTTGAGGAAAGGCAGCCAACCGGTGAAGAGAGCACCTTTTCCAAAATAGCGCCCCCACCCGCCCATCTTTATCGCCGCCAGGGTGGCCGCAGTCACGAGGATCGCCCCGATCCAGTGCCCGACTCCGTTGTCGAGCCCGGGAAGTCGGATGTTGAACCCGATCCCCGCCGCGAGGACGGAGGCGGAAATCCAGAACAGGCTGAGCCGCAGACTGGGGCCCTCGCTCTCCCTCCACGAGCGACGGGTCCGCCGGAGGAGGAAGACCAGAATCAGTCCCAGGATCACCGGGATAGACCACGCGAGCGGACCGTTCAGACCGAGGGAGTCCTTGCTGATCTGAAGAAACTCGTCCGGATCGATCTTCGACAAATCCCCGCCGAGGACCGCCGCCGAAATTTTGGCCGCTTTCGCGCGACGCAATTCCTCTTCGATGATCCCGTGGCCGTCGGGCACCGCGAGGAATCCCTTTTCCGCCTTTTCGGCATAGGTGAACGCGGCGGCATAGTTCTTCTGATAGATGAGAAGCTTGGCTTTGATGAGCTGAACGAGAGGATTCCCCGGCAGGACTTTCTCCACCGCATCGAGGATAACCTCCGCCTTCACCAGGTCCTTTTCCGCGCCATACCAGGCGAAAAGGTGGACACTCGCGAGAGAGATCGCGAGTGAGGCCGCCCCCTCGTGACCTGCCTCGAGCACGGCGACGGTGAGGGCTCCGGCATGATCGAAATCGCGCGCCCGCTCTGCCGCGTCGCGCTCTTTGCGCATCCCTTCCTTGTAGTAAAAGTCGGCGAGGTAGATTAGCCCGTCGGGACGTCCCAGGTCAAGACCGCGCCGGAATGCCTCTTCCGCCTTCCCGAGATCCTTCTCCGTGACGGTGCCGTCGAGATAGAAAAAACCGATGATCCAGACGTATGGTGTCTTGCCCGCCTCCGCTCCGGCCCGCGCTTCGGGGAAGTACTTTTCACGAAGCAGGCGGACCTTCTCGTCGGCGCTGAGATCGCGGATCTCCCCTGCCGCATCCTTGATCTCCCAGGCGAGCTCCCCGTCTTCGTTGGCCGTGATCGAGTATTCCAGCCCGAGGGAGTCCGGCGCCTCTTCGGCCCTCAGCGTAAAAGCCGGTGCGGCGAGGAGGAGGAGCGCCAGTCGAATTCCAGTCAGTATTTTTCCCATGTATTGCGCGAAAATATACGGCGTATTTGGGAATACGCGACGGAGATTCAGTGATTTTGATAATTTCCAGAAGCCGAGGAATCCCGCATTGTCGAGGGGCGCGGGTTTTCAGGCCATGGAGGTTGCCAGGGTGGGGCAGTTGGACGAGGTCGCCGTCCCCTCGCGTGACGCCGAGGGATTGCACTTGGCCAGCCATTCCGGACGACGCCGTGCCCGCGAACGACGAACGACGAACGACGAACGACGAACGACGAACGACGAACGGGGGGACCAGACAATGACTTCTGAAAAAATCCCGTCGACTCTCGTCTCCACCGAGCAGAGGGATCTCGCCATGGAATGCGGCGATTTCGGGCGCTTTGCAAACCTCAACAATCTGCTCAGCCAATCCCGCCGCTTTCCCCTCGATCCCGACGAAGCAAAAATGATCCTTGAAGACGTCGAAGCGGTCTTAGGTCATTTCTGAAATCACACCGCCCGTGCCTGCGGGGTCACAGACGAAGACTGCCGAGAGATTGAGGGAGCCTTTGCCTATCGCGGCCTCCGTCAAAAGATCGGGGAAAATCGCTGATCGCTTTTGTTCCTGGGGATCAACGATTACCCGCGCGCTGCGGGAGAATCGCTCACAAATCGTAGACATGGCGCAGGAAGGTCGCGTTCGGGGAACCATCTCAAGAGTAACGGTGGGAGCGGGAATGAATTCCCGCCGGAGGGATTCGAACCCTCATCTCCGAGCGAAGCACGGACGCTACTCTCATCCTTTCAGGACCTCCCCGATGCCTGGAAGAAATTGCTCAGTCTTGACGAGGGCAATGCGGCGACTCGCGCCCGCGAGATGGCTCGGACCGGAAGCTCGCCTGGAATTCGATCTCGGCGGAATACGATTCCTACAAACACAATTCCCTCACGGTGAATGCGGGAGACGAGGCCTATCGGATTACTGTCGAAATAAGGCCTTTCTCGAGAAGGACCCCAAGGCGCACCTCGAAGAGATGATTCGTTCCCCGCAGAAACCTTTCTCCCTGACCGTGCTGGGAATTCCGACCAGAAGGGTCTTGGCGTCGACTTGCGTAATTTTTCACAAACTCCATCACGGTTTCGGAGTAAGTCAAAAACTCTCGATTCTGCTGCAGTTAGGCATCGGCCACCGATCTCCCAGTTAGCCAGGAAGAGCTTGCGCGAAATCGGTCCTTCGCCGCGGGGGCCGAGCGAAAATTTGACTGATGGGACAAGCCATCAACGCCGAAGTGGCTCGCGAGGCCGGGGTGAAGTCGTTGAGTCGGGGGAGGCAGCTGATCCTAAAGTCGGAGAGAGCCCAGACAAGATCTGATCGTTTCCCGGGCCATTGCCAGGTTGCGACTCGCAAAGGGTTGATCCCATGGTATTGTCGCCGGATACGGTGACACCGATCCCGCTCCGGGCACACTTCACCGATTTCACTTCCACCTGATGCGCGACGAGGATTACGAAAAGGAGAGCAACGACGCGGATGTCGAGGACCACATTCCCCGTGAGCGGGAGCAATCTCTCTGCCCGTGCAAGAGCCGGCAGTCCTATGCCCTGTGTTGCCTGCCCTGTCACCAGGGAAAGGCCAGGCCGGAGACGGCGGTGCAGTTGATGCGCTCGCGCTACAGTGCCTACTTCTTTCGCCTCGTCGACTACCTGGTGGAGACGACCCATCCCGACACCCGCGAGCCAGGGTTGAGGCAGTCACTCGAGAAGATCATTCATCAGGCGAATTGGAGCTATCTCACCATCCTGGGGGTGGCGCAAGGGGGCAAAGATGACAAGCGGGGCAAGGTCGAGTTCGTGGCCGACTACTACGTGGATGACGAACCCTGCGAACTGCATGAGGTCTCTCGATTCAAGCGATACAAAGGTGCCTGGAAGTATCTGGATGGAAAGTCGTAGGCCTGCGGTTCCCGGATAATCCCGCCGGATGCAATGTCCCGTGAGATCTCGACGCTCGCGAAGTTGAAGTATTCAGCTCGTTCAGCAATGGAGCGCCGATTTTGAACCGAAGAGCATTGACTCATCCGCTCGAATCAGGCGATTCTTGCCCGCGAAGGCCCCAAATTTCCCTGAACCCCCTCCGACCCCGGGCCGATGGGCGGCGAGGGAACGTTGGACTTGAAAAAGCAATTACCCAAGAGCGGGAAGCACGGTGTCGCCACCGACGATCTTTTTAATACGATCACACCCGACCTTTCCGCGATGCAGAATCCGAACGACGTTCACTTCAACTTCGCAGGCTACGACTTCCCCGGCTAGACCGTTGCCGACGCCATCCCCAAAGACCCTTTTATCCATGAAACACATCATCATCACGCTGCTCTTCGCATGCCTGGCCGCCCACGCGGGCTACGACCCGGACGTCCTTCCCAAAGGCCGCGAATACTTCGAACTACGCGATGGACTCGCAAATTGCCGGATCAAATTCGAGCGCGAAAAGACGGGACGCATTGCCTTCCTCGGTGGTTCGATCACGGCGAGCGGAGGATGGCGTGATCACACGATCAAGTATTTCCAGCAGAAATATCCGGCCACGAAGTTTGACTTCATCAGCGCGGGCATCGGCTCGATGGGATCGGTGCCGCATGCGTTCCGGCTGGAGCGCGATGTATTGTCGCATGGACTGGTCGATCCGCTGTTCGTGGAAGCCGCTGTGAACGATGCGTCGAACATCCCGGATCATCCCGAGCAGATGCTGCGTGGCACGGAGCCGGGCGCGGAGTTTGAGTTCGAGTTTGATGGCACCGGCTGCGGTCTTTTCATCGCTGCGGGGCCAGACGAGGGACGCATCGAGAGCAGCATCGACGGCAGTGAGTATCGCCTGACGGAGACCTTCACGCGCTGGAATACCGGCCTCCACTTGCCTTGGGCGTTGATTCTCGACGACGGCCTCAAAGACGGCCATCACACGGTGAAGGTGCGCATTGCCGAAGGCCACGACGCTAAAGGCGCAGGCACCGCGCTGCGCGTGTTTCATTTACTTCTGAACTGATTCCACAACCCTGCACGGTCCGAACCAACGGGTGCAACCCCGGGAATTCCTTTTTCTATTGGTTACTGGAGTTGGAGAATTAACTCCTCGTCGAACACGATATCCTGTCGGGGCCATCCTTGGCGAGGATCCCCGAAGGTATCGCGGAACTCAATCCCTCTGACTACGTTCTCTCCTATGAATAAACCAACCTCCTCATTCTATCACGGACCGATCTGGCTCAATCATGGCCTCGCCAAGTGTAGTCCTTTTACCGCAATGCTGCTTCTCATCGGAGTGGTCTTTGTTGCAGAGGAGAAGAATTTTATTCCAGATCGTCCTGTGACCTACGAGACGGCCAGCGAGTTTGAACTCTAACTCCACATTTTCAATCCGCATGGACATGCGGCAACGGACCAGCGTCCTGCCATTGTCTTCTTCTTTGGAGGTGGCTGGTCGGGTGGCACACCGAAGCAGTTTTACCAACAAGCCCGGGAAGTCGCTGATCTCGGCATGGTGGCGATCCCGGCGGACTACCGCGTGAAAAGTCGAAACAAGACATCACCGGTCGAATCGGTGGCGGATGCCAAATCGGCGATTCGCTGGGGCGACAGCATGCCAAAGAACTGGGGGTCGATCCGAACAAGATTGTCGGGACCGGTGGTTCGGCGGGCGGGCATGTCGCCGCCTGCACGGGTGTCATTGAAGGCAATGAGGAAGCAGGGGAGGACCTCTCGATCTACCGGCGTGCTCGCGTGGTTCGAGGGGCGCTATGCGAAAGTGCCGCCGACCATGTTCGCGAAGAAAAAGCCCAACGAACTCAATCCTGGCGATTACCGTATCATGCCGCCCTACGAGCCTGCATTGAAAAAAAGGGTTGATGGAGGTCGCTCCCGATTTTGTGGATGGCGAATGCCTGACGCGATTCACCGACAAGGCGATTGAGTGGATCAACGGACGCGTGGCGTCGAAGGACGGTAAGCCGTTCTTCCTCTATCTACCCTACACCTCGCCGCACCTGCCGGTCATTCCGTTGGAGCGGTTTCGCGGCAAGAGCGGCTGCGGCGCCTACGGCGACTTCATGATGGAGACTGACTGGCATGTGGGCCGTCTGCTGGACACGCTGGAGGCAGCGGGACTCACGCGGGATACGCTCATCATCTTTTCCAGCGACAACGGCCCGGAGAATCCGTGGGAAAAGCGCATCACCGAGTATGATCACTTCAGCAGCGGCGTGTATCGCGATGGCAAGCGCTCCATCTACGACGGCGGTCATCGCGTGCCGTTCATCGTACGCTGGCCTGCCAAAGTGAAGGCGGGCGTCGTCGTCGATCAAACCGTCGGCCAGATCGACCTGCTGGCGACCTTTGCCGAAATCGTCGGAGCCGGGCTACCGGACGACGCCGGTGAAGACAGCGTGAGTTTCTACCCCCTGCTGACCGGCGCGACACAGGCACCCGAACGCACGGCGATGATTCATCACGCCTCCAATGGCCGTTTTGCTATCCGAGAAGGTCGGTGGAAGCTGATCATGGAGCACGCCCGCGACGAGCGCGAACTGTATGACATGAGAGCAGATCCCGGTGAGAAAAAAAACGTCATCTCCCAGCACCCGGATATCGCCGCTCGACTCACCGAACGCATTAGTGCTATCGTGCAGCATGGCCGCACCTCGCCCGGAACCGTGCAGGCCAACGACACTGGGTGGTGGCCCGATCTCGCGTGGATCGCGGGCGAAGAATCCACCAACCCGCGCAGGGCGAAGCGCAAGAAATCGACCACACCCGAGAACCCATGAAAACCACGACCCTCCTGCTCACCGCATTCACTCTTGGCCTGGTGCCTCCCCTTGCCGCCGCTGATGCCGCAGGCAAGCCGAACATCGTCGTCCTTTACGCCGACGACCTGGGCTACGGTGACGTGCAGTGCTACAATCCTGAGCGCGGCAGGATCCCCACGCCGCACATCGACAAGCTCGCCGCGCAGGGCATGCGATTCACCGACGGGCACTCGTCATCCGGTGTCTGCACGCCGTCGCGCTACACGATTCTCACGGGGCGCTATCACTGGCGCTCGCGTTTGCAAAGCGGCATCGTGGGGGTGTTCGGCGCACCCTTGATTGCGCCGGATCGCATGACCATCGGCACTTTGGCGAAACAAAATGGCTACCACACCGCCATCGTCGGCAAATGGCATCTGGGTTGGGACTGGCCCATTGCCGCCGACCAGATGAAATTTTTTCAGGGCGCGGGCAAGAAGGGCGGGAACGACGAGGCACCGGTTCCCAGCGGCGAGCACATCGCCGCCTGGCGCGATGTTTTCACCAAGCCCATCGCCGGAGGTCCGACGACGCGCGGCTTCGACAGCTACTTCGGCACCGACGTGCCCAACTGGCCGCCGTATTGCTTCATCGAAAACGACCGCACCGTTGGCGTTCCGAGTGAATTTCTGCCACTTGAGGATTTCAAAGACCATCGTGCCAGCACGCAAGGTCCTGCGCTGACGGATTGGAAGCTCGAGGGCATCCTGCCCGCGCTCGGCGATCGTGCGGTCTCCTTCATCGAGCGCGAAGCGAAGACCCCGGAGCCGTTCCTGCTCTTTCTCCCCTTCACCACTCCTCACACTCCGCTGGCAGTGAATGAGGAGTGGAGGGATAAGAGCGGCCTCAATCGCTTTGCTGATCTCGTGATGGAGACCGACGCCGTCATCGGCCGGGTTCTCGACGCGCTGGGTAAGAGCGGCACGGCGGACAACACGCTCGTCGTGTTCACCAGCGACAACGGTTGTGCGCCCTACATAGGAGTGACTGAACTCGAAAAAATGGGCCACTATCCCAGCGGACCACTCCGCGGCTACAAGGCCGATGCCTGGGAAGGCGGTCACCGCGTTCCTTTCATCGTGCGCTGGCCGGGCCATGTGGAGCCCGGTAGCACCTGCGACCAGCTCGTGCATCAGGCCGATCTCCTCCGTACCTTCGCCGATGTTCTCGGAACGAAGCTGCCCGACAACAACGGCGAAGACAGCTTCAGCCTGCTGCCGCTGCTGAAGGGTGAGAACCAACCGATCCGCGAGAGTGCGATCAGCGCCTCCATCAGCGGCACACCGGCCGTTCGCTCCGGCACATGGAAATACATCGCCGCACCTGGTTCCGGTGGATGGGGCAAGGGCGGCGACCAAAGTCAACCGGTTCAGCTTTACGATCTCGCCAACGACATCGGCGAAACCATGAACCTTGCCGCAGCTCAACCCGAACGCGTCGCGGAGATGCAGGCGCTACTCGAAAAGCTCATCACCGACGGCCGCAGCACACCCGGTGCGTCGCAGAAAAATGATGTCAAGGTGAAACGCTATCCCGCCCAACCCGCCACCCCTGGCAAAGCGGAGCGCAAGAAATCAACATCACCCGCCAATCCATGAAAACCAGGCGGGGGCCAGTCCTAAAATTTAGAATCTGATTCCCCATTTCCTCCCCGCTACCTTCGCCTCATGCCCCGAGACCCCCGCATCAAACATGTGGACGATCCCCCTCCGACCCCTGGCCTTCAGCGGAGTGGGTGCGGAAGGTTTGATAAGAAACCTGGCAATAACCCGCAGAACCCCGGGAGCTTGCGGAATAGCCGTTTGCGTGCCCTCATCTCCCTACGATCCTGCATAACATGAGCGAAACATTTCACGGATGGGCGGCGAAGAAGCAGGGCGGCAAGCTGGAGGAGTTCGAATTCGATCCCGGTGAGATGCGGCCGGAGCAGGTGCAGATTGAGATCGAGTCATGCGGCATCTGCCACTCGGACCTTTCGGTCATCGACAACGAATGGGGCAATGCCGGGTACCCGCTCGTCCCCGGCCACGAAGTCATCGGCACGATCGAGAAACTCGGCGATCAGGCAAAGGGCCTTTCCGTCGGTGATCGCGTCGGACTTGGATGGTTCTCCGGAAGCTGCCTGCATTGCCACCCCTGCCTCTCCGGACGCCAGCAGCTCTGCTCCGACAGCGAATCAACCATCATCGGCCGGCACGGTGGATTCGCCGACCGCGTCCGCGGAAATTGGGAATGGGTTTTCAAGCTCCCCGACAAGCTCGACCCCCTCAAGTCCGGCCCGCTCTTCTGCGGCGGTGCGACGGTTTTCTCACCGATCGCCGACTTCGGCGTGAAACCCACCGATCGCGTCGGCGTGATCGGCATCGGCGGCCTCGGCCACCTCGCGATCCAGTTCCTCAATGCATGGGGCTGCGAGGTCACCGCCTTCTCCTCAAGCGATTCGAAAACCGAAGAGGCGAAGAAACTCGGTGCCCATCACGTCGTCAACAGCACCAAAAAATCCGAAATCGAAAAACTCGGAGGCTCCCTCGATTTCATCCTGAACACCGCGAACGTGCCCCTCGATTGGGACGCCTTCATCAACGCACTCCGCCCCGACGGCCGCCTGCATTTCGTCGGCGCCGTCCTGGAACCAATCCCTGTTCAGGCTTTCTCGCTCATCACGGGGCGGAAGTCCGTATCCGGCTCTCCGCTGGCCTCGCCGTCCACCGTCAGCGACATGCTCGAGTTCTGCGCCAGGCACGGGATCGCTCCCGTAACCGAAACCTTCGCCATGGACGACGTCAATGACGCCCTCGACCACCTGCGCGCCGGCAAGGCCCGCCACCGCATCGTGTTGAAACGCTAGTGTAGTCCATCCAACAGATTGGGCGCTATGGGAAGAGGGTCACCTCGATTAAAAAGTAAGCCGCCGCAAAGCACGAAACGGTCAAACCTCTCAAATATGCCCACAATGTGCAAGCTGTTGAATGGGCTAAACTGGCAATTCGAGGTGGAAGAGTGCGCCGCCAAGGTGGACGCCGGCGTTGCGATTTCGGCTATTCGTCTTTTCCGGAAAGAGCTGCCGCGACAGCTTGCGCGGAGGCGACATTGAACTGTCGCAGCGCTTCCTTCCCACGGACGGTCAGATCGCTCATGAACTGAAACTGGTCGCGCGCATCGATCGGATAACCCTTCCATCGATAATGAGTCGCCCACGGTTTCTCCGCGACGATGACCGCGACGGGCCGGTCGATCTTCACCCAGTCTCCCGGCCGGTAGGGCCGCTCGGTCACGGCCACCACCCCGGCGATGAGGCTGCTGACGTAGTCCTTAAAAGCGAAACCGATTGCGACACTGGCCGCGCCGAAGACGACGACTAGATTTTGCATCGTTTGATTGATGACCAGCGGGACGATAAGGACCGCGGCGGTCGAAAGCGGGACGAGGCGCAGAATCGGGACGGCACCGAGCACGTAGAGCCGCACGCGACTGGGGCTTCGCTCGGCCACGAAAGGGAAAAGCTACCGGCGCCACGCTCCATTTGCCTTCGCGGGAAACGAGGATTTTTCCCGTCGCCAGTTTATGCACGACGTGAAGGGTGCGAATCGGGGGCATAACCGTTTCGAGTTCAGAGAGAGCCAGTTCGCCGTGGATGAGGAGCGCGTGAAAGACGAGCAAAGCGGCCGCGCGCTCGCGCTTCTCCATTTCCGGAAGGTCCCGGGTAAACTTCGGGCTTACCCGGACAGTGCGACCGCGATCCCGCTCAGTGCTGGTGGTGCCGTTCTTTGGTCGCACCTGCTTGTTTTGGCGAAAAAGGCGCCAGGCCAGCCACGGGTGACCGCGACTGGTCGCAGCGAGAACCTGGATGAAGTCCCGCCGACCGTTCCCGTTCCCGTTTCCGTTTCCGTTTTCGAACTCGCAGGCTGCTGAGCAATCCTTCACCGGGTCGAGCACCACCTGAGCGTTATCATCGCGACGAAAGACGATGTTTTCTTCCGCGAGGTCGCTGAGCCAGGTGCACAGGGCGGAAGCCTCGAAGGGCGCAAGGGTGAGGGGAGTGGGTAACTCGACCGATATCTCCGCGGCGCGGTTCAGATAGCTCCAGGCCCGGCTATCCATCCCCGCGACACCCGGTCGCTCGTCTCCCACAGCAGTATCAAATACCACGCGGCGCTTTGTCCGTGCGCGAAGTTCTCCGGGTAACGGAAGATGGGGTGCCCGACCACCGCGTTTTTATAGGAGCAATGGCGAAGTCCTCAAGATCGGTCAAAGTGGCCAGAACAGCAGGATAGCCGGCACACCGAGGAGGATGACCAGCACCTCCAAAGGCAAGCCCATGCGCCAGTAGTCGCCAAAGCGATAGCCTCCCGGGCCCATGATGATCGTGTTATTCTTGTGACCGATGGGGGTCAGGAAGGCGCAGGAGGAGGCGACCGCCACCGCCATCAGAAAGGGATCGGGATGGACTTCGAGACGCTGCGCGATGCCAACGGCAATCGGCGCAGCGATCAGAGCGGTGGCCACGTTGTTGAGCACATCGGACAGGGTCATGGTGACGACCATGAGCAGGGTGAGCACCGCGACCGTCGGCAGGCCCGTCGTCCAGTCGACAATGCTGCCGGCAATCAATTCGGTCCCGCCGGTTGACTCCAGCGCCCCGCCGATCGGGATCAGGCAGCCCAGCAGGACGATCACCGACCACTCGACCGAAGTGTAAATCTGGCGCAGCGGCACGATGCGCAGGCCAATGTAGGCCACTACCACGGCAAGCAGGGCGACCGGCAGATAAATCCAGCCCAGACTCGCCGCCACCACTGCGGCTGAGAACACCGCCACCGCAGGCAGAGCCTTGTGCCGCTGCGTCACCTGCAGCCCCCGCTCCGCGAGCGGCAGGCAGCCCATCGCCGCCACCGCCTCCTGCAGGGCTTCCTCGGGTCCGATGAGGAGCAGAATGTCGCCGCCCTCCACATTGAGCCGACGCACCCGGGTGCGAATCTTTTTCCCTTTTCGAGCCACCCCCAGCAGGGTCACGCCGAAGCGCCGCAGCAAGCCAAAGTGAATCGCCGACCGCCCGATCACCGCGGCATTAGTTAGCACCACCACCTCGGTCATCAATACCGCTTCACTGGTCAGACTGGCGTATTTCTCCGCGCCGCTATATTTCAGTTTCGCCGCCCCCAAAAATTGCTCGATAGCCTCGGGGCCACCTTCCAGCAGCAGAATATCGGCACGCTCCACCGTCTCCCGCATCGCCAGGCCGGGCAGTCTTTTCTTGCCGCGGATAATGCCTACGACCGAGACATCACTCTCCTCCGCCAGATCGTGCAAGACGCGGGTGGACTCGCCGATGAACTTGTTCTCCTCCGGAACGATCGCTTCGGCGATGTAGCCATCCAGATCCCGCAAGTCCTGCAGCACGTTACCCCGAACACAGGACTCCGGTAGCAGTCTCCAGCCTACCAGCGCCACATAGAGCACGCCAACTCCCGCCACCACAAGGCCCACCGGAGCGAAGTCAAACATGCCGAATGGCTCGCCCAGAGCCTCCCCACGGTAGGTCGCAATCACCACATTGGGCGGGGTGCCGATCAAAGTGATCATCCCGCCCAGGATCGAGGCAAAACTCAGTGGCATCAGAGTGAGGGCCGGGCTGCGCTTGGCCTTGGCCGCCGCCTGCATGTCCACCGGCATCAGCAGCGCCAGAGCCGCCACATTATTCATGATCGCCGACAAAGCCGCGGCCACCCCGGACATCAATCCGATGTGCAGCCCCAAGGGTCGGCTCGAGGAAACCAGATAGCGCGCCAGCACCTCAATCGCGCCCGAATTCGACAGACCCCGGCTGACGATCAGCACCAGTGCGATAATCACCGTGGCCGGATGACCGAACCCGGCTACAACGGAACTATTCAGGTCCCAATGTGCGGCGGCTGCCGCAAGGCGAAACAAGGAATGCCGCGAGACCGACTGGCAATTTTCGTGCGAAGATTCCAGGGTAAAGCTCAAGTCGCTATACCATGCTTTTCAAGTTTGACGGACTACCAGGTCGATCCAGCCTAGCGCTTGTGAAGGCTTCCGCGAACCCGCCCCCAACCCGGGCCTTCGGAGGGAAGGGAGCCGAAGGGTTGAAAAAGCAGTTCTCTGCAGTTCTCCTCGAATTCCTTCAGGATACGGATAGGTTACCGCTCCATGGAAAAAGGCAGAGAATCGAGATCTTTAAAAGAGCGAATCCAACAATGGAACGCAGAGCACGCCGCCGACTTCCCCGCAGAAGTGCAGGCCATCTTTGCGACAAAGACCGAGGAGATCATCCAGTCCGGAATCCTCTCGCAGTGCATGCGAGAGGGAGATAAGGCTCCCGACTTCGCGATTACCAATCATCGCGGGGAAACCGTCGCGCTTCGACAGAAGCTCGAAAATGGTCCCGCCATCCTCAGCTTCTATCGCGGAACGTGGTGCCCCTATTGCAATCTGGAATTTCGCGAGTTGCTGGACCATCTCCCGCAGTTCCGCTCGCGGGACACGGTGGTCCTCGCCCTCAGTCCTCAGGTTATCGACCGGAACGAATCCCCGGAGCAACAGGGATTCGAAGATCTCAGCGACCGGGGCAATGCCGTCGCCCGAACCTATGGTCTCGTCTATCCGCTCGGTCAGGAGATTCGGCGGATCTATGAGTCCTTCGGCCTCCGCCTTGAGGAACTCAACGGAGATGAAAGCTTCGAGCTGCCCCTCCCGGCGACCTTCGTTATTGATCGTGATTCATCGGTTCGCTACGCATTCATCAGTGGCGAAATCAGCGAGCGTGCCGAGCCCGAAGAACTCGTCCAGATCCTCGCGGATCTGTAGCAGGATCTCACCGGAAGAACTCACGTCGACAGCTAGCCATTGGAATTTCGCGGTATTTCACCAATGGCAAGGTTTCAAGCAGAGTCGCTTTTGCGGAAAGAGGCGCCATGTCAGGGACAGACTTCTTGTCCCGCCCCACCCATCCATAAGCTGACCGGCGGCGGTTGCCATAAGAAATAAAACTCGTGCTCCCGCCGTTGCTTTCATGATCCCGGTTCTCGCCACCTCAACCACCTTAGCTCTGCTGCGTGCAGCGGAAAGCCAGGGGCGTGGCCGGAGAAAATGATCGCGGAGTTTGATCCAGAGGGGTTTAAAGGCCCATCCTGGCAAATCGTGAATGATGGTGTCATGGGCGAACTCTCGAAAGGGAGCGTTCAAATTTCAGAAGGGATCATGACATTTTCGGAGACTCTCTCCCTGGAAAACAGCGAAGTATTCTCGCTGGTCGCAAGCGGGGACATTACTCTCGATCTGAGCAGCGGTCTCGGCACTCTTCTTTCGGTCAAAGGCGAAGTCGAAGTGGACTGGCTCCGCACCTGCGGAAAAGCCCCGGGAGCAGTGACGCCGGGCTTCAGGATTCGAAGCCGGGAGACAAAGAAGGCGCGTCAGAACGAGACCTGCAGACTCACCCCGCCATGGAGGGCGTCCCCCTGAGGAAAGTAGACTCCCCACTGCTGCACGCCGTTGTAGCCGATGTAGGGAGTGAGCGTCGTCCGGCAATTGAGTGCGATGGGGAGCGATGCCGCGAGGTAGTAATGACTCCAATCGTGCGTGCCCGGCACCGCGTAGAAAAATCCGTCGTGATAGGCGACTCCTCCGCTCAGGTGGAGGGAGGTGGATTCGCAGAGTGGGATCGTCTTTTCGAGTCCCGCCGTGTGTATCCATCCGTCGCCGCCACCCGCCGCGAAGAAGGAGTCGCGCGACTGCAGGCCGAGAGTCGAAGACGCCACGAACTCGACAAATCCGAAATCACGGCGGAGCTCGAGAGAGACCTCGCCGTAGTCAGTCGAGAGATCACCGGGCGCTCCAGTGAAATCGATGAAGCGATGCAGGTAGCCGAGAGACAAATCGAAGCCGAGAAAACTTCCGAGTTCGGCCTCGATTCCCACATCCGTGAGATCGACCGGGCCCACCGCAGTGTAGGGAAAATGGTCGAGATCCCCATCGATTGGGTGACCCCGATCGTGAGGGGAACGATCGACTCGAATCGATAACCCGCTGTGACCGCTACGGTATCGCGATTCAGCCGCATCCCGTGGATGAATTGATCGCTGAGGTAGGTGATCCCGACGAAACCTCCGAGTTCGATACATTCCTCAAGAGGAGCCTTGCCGGGGGCAAGCGGTTCTTTTCCGCTCCCCGATAGCTCCCCACCGTGGGAGGAATACGAGATAGCGAGAGCAAAGATGGTGAGGGCGGAGAGATGCTGTTTCATGGCAGGGAAGAAGAAATGAGGATGAGAAGAGATTCAGAAATGCTATCGAAAGAGGCTCGTCGGGCGCACCGGGCGACGGGGTTTTGCTTTCTTCGACTTCGGCGTCTCGAGACGGGATTCGAAGAGTCCGGTATCGGATAGATCGCCGCCGCTGAGAGTGACCCGGAAGGTCTCTTTCCAGACTCCCTTCCCGGGTCGTGAGTAGGCCACCTTCAGATCGGCTGAACTCCCCGAAGCGAGGGGCAGCTCCATGCCGGCAAGCACGAGGGCCGTCACATTCTCCCCATCGAGCATGTAGGTGACCCGGTCTCTCGCACCGCCGCCAGTTGCGTTCAGGGAGAAGACCCCCGCACCCGAACCATCGTTCTCAAGGATGGCGTGGAAAGAGCCCACCAATCGACGCGATTTGCTGCGCGTCCGCGCCGTCTGACCGCTGCCCGACTCGCTGTAGAAGTCCTGGCCGATGAGCCGGTTTCTCGCGGGTCCGATCTGGACATCGGGCTGAGCGGAAAGGTTCACCCCGCAAACGAGATAGGCGAAGAACGGAGTTTCTGACTCTGCGACGAGTTCCCAGTTCTCATCGAAGGAGAAAAAATAGGTCGTGGCCTCGTTGGCCCCCTCCTCCTCGAGCAACCACGGATCATAATACGGCATGGCCGAGAGGATGAGGCGACCTTCGTAGAATAGGAGCCCGATGACATAGAATTCCTCAAGGCCCGGCAACTCTGCCACGACCTCGAAGACACCCTCACTATCCCAGCGACCCAGGCTGGCGACGGCTTGCCAACTCGAGTCATCAGCCATACGGAGAAAGAGATAGAAACGCTCCTCATCGGAGTTCCAGACGAGATATTCCTCCTGAGACGACTCCTCGGGCCTCGACTCCCAGGCATCGACCACGGTGACCACACCACTCTCGAGATCGATGTGGACGAACTCGCCATTTTCGTCGAGACCAAAGGGCCTACCCGATCCGTCGAAAGCGAGCCCCTCGACGGTGAGAGGGATCTCGGAAGGCACGGTCAATTCTTTCAAGACCTCCGCTTCTCCCGTCGCATCCTCGATCGCCACAAAATATCGTTGCCCCATGATCCCGAAGAGATCGCCCTCGCCATTGCGCGCCAGGGTGGAGAAGCTCCCGGAAGCACGTATCCCTCAGCCCGAGCCCGACACTTCGCGCGACGCCTGGCTGCCCTTCCCCGGCAGCGCGTTCCAGGAAGCCTCGGGGGCCGCCTCACTGAACCGCGTGCTTGAGATGGTCTGCGCGGCGGTGCGGGTGGAGTAAGGAGGGCGGGATAAAATGCCGGGTAGCAGCCCCGCCTTTCTGATCATTCTATTTTCGGCCGACTCTCTCAGCCCGCTCGTTTGATGGAGTGGGAGGCGAGGCTCTGGACAAACAGAGCCGCCGCGAGACCACCGCTGCTGAGGAGCATGAGCATGACGAGGATCTGGTAGCGGACAGCGATGAGGGGGTCTGCGCCGGCGAGGATCTGGCCGGTCATCATGCCGGGCAGCTGGACAAGGCCGACGGCGAAGAAGGTATTCAGAAGCGGGATGAGAGAGGCGCGGATCGCGATGGCGCGCGCGGCGGGGTGGTCGAGGTCGCGGGCGCGTTCGGCGAGGTAGCGCTCGGCGGAGAGGCTGATCTGATTCATCGAGCTGGCAAAGATCATGCCCGCGAGGGGAATGACGACACGAGGGTCGTACCAGAGAGGAGGCCGGAGGACGCCCCAGACCGCGAGAGCGAGGGTGCTGCCGCCACAGAGGAGGATGATGGCGAGGGAGCGGAGATAGAGGGCAGCGGATTTTTCGGCGAGAGGACGGAGGGCGATCCAACCGGCGGCAGCAGCCATCAGGGTGAGAGCCACGAGAACCCAGGCGGGATTGTCCGTTCGGAAGACCCAGACGAGAACGTAGCCGATCAGGGCCAACTGGGCCACCATGCGGACCGAGGCGTGGAGCAGCGCCTTTCCCTGATCGGTCCAGCGGAAGAGCAGGACGAGCATGAGGGCGAAAGGGGGCAGCATGAGCAAGAGGCGCCACCAGGGGATGGAAAGGGTGGAGTCTTGCATACACGGCGCGATGGCATGGGATGGTCGGGCAGAAAGGAGAGACCCGGGCTGACCAGCGACAAAAACAACTACAGGCTCCAATTCTAGCGAAGCCCGCGCCACCATCAAGCCCGGAATCGACGCCGGGTAACCGCTCGATCTCCTTTTGAAGAGCGGAAATCCCTCACCGCATTGGCTTCATTGAGACGGAACGAATCTCCACCGTCTCCCCCTCCCGTATCGCGAGGGTGATCACGAAATCCTCGACGTAGTCGAATTGGAAATGCACCATCGGCACCGCCCGACCGTCCCGCCGGATCGTGAAACGGTTGCCCTCGCGGCTGAGTTCGTAGGTATGGAAGGCCCGCTCTTCGAGGGCGGCGTCAGCGCCGTCTTTCCCGGCGAGCTCGAGGTAGAGCATCTCGTCTTTGCCCGCTGCGTTGAGGAAACCGAGCTCGTAGCCGCCCCGGAGCTCTATGGTGAAGGCGAAGTCACCCTCGGGCAGGGCCGGGTGGACGAGATGGGCGTGGCGGTGAATACCGCTAGTGTTGGTGATTCGGGTAGCGTCAGGGCCTTTGGTGATCGTCATCTTTCCGAGGCCGAGATCCTCCCATCGACGTGTCTCCCCGTTCCAGCATCGCACGCTCCATGCCTCGGGGGCGAAGCCGGGCTTTGCGGGATCTCCGAGGCAAGGCGAAAGATCGAAGGCCGTCAGGGCCGCGATGGTCAGCAGGGCTACTTTGAGTGAGGCGTTTTTCATGCGTTCGGGTGAGTTGTGCTTGCTGATCTTTGCTCGAAACGTTCTGCGAATCGAGTCCGGGTCGATGGCGTCTTCCCGCCCCGGGGTCCGTTCTTTCTCCCTGTCTTCAGCGGGAAACGAACCTTCGAAGATCGATCGCGGCAGCTGGGCTGTCGCGGTCCATGTTGTCTTTTACGAGGTGCGCTTCCGCCCGAACCACAGGATCATGAGGGCTCCGCTCGCGAACATGAGCAGACTGTAGACCACTGCCGGCATGGCGATGCGCGAGCTGTCGAGAAGCCCCAGGGCGATACTCAGGGCAAGGGTGCCATTTTGGATGCCCGACTCGATCGAGAGAGATATTGCCTGCGGGCGCGTGAGACGGAAAAGGGCAGCAGCTCCGAGACCGAGCCCCATGCTTCCGAGATTCAGCGCGAGGGCGGCGGGACCTGCGAGCAGGAACTGTTGTCCGAGATCTTTTTCGCGAAGCACTGCCGCGAGGATCACGAGTGCCAGGAAAAAGAGAGAGACAATATTGACCGTCGAAGTCATGCGCCGGGAAAAGCCCGGGCGGACCTTGTTGACCCACATCCCCAATGCAATAGGGATCAGGGTCACCACGACCAATTGCACCACGGTTTTGACGAATGGCAGGGCGATTGCCTCATCCGCTTTCAGAAAATGACCAATCGCGAAGCCGACGAGGAGAGGAATGGTGAAGACGGTGATGACGCTCGACAAAGCAGTGAGAGTGACGGAAAGGGCGGTGTCGCCGCGGGAAAGGTGAGTGATGATGTTCGAAGTGGGACCACCGGGGCAGGACGCGAGAATCATGAGCCCGACCGCGAGATCGCCGGGCAGACGGAAGAGGAGGATCAGGGCAAAAGCGAGCAGGGGCAGCCCGATGAGTTGACAGGAGAGCCCGAGCACGGTCGCGCGCGGGGAGAGGGCGACCCGCTTGAAGTCTGCCGTGGTGAGGCTCATGCCCATCCCGAACATGATCGAGATCAGGGCGAGGGGGAGGAAGACCGTCTTGAGCAGGTCCGGAGACATGCGGCTCACTGTGGCCGTTGTCGGCGGGATGTCCAAAAGAAACGGTGCCCTTGCCCCTGAGAGGTCGGACTTGCGGAACCAACTGAGCGCGAAAGAGAGGAATTCCACCCGAAAATGCTTGAACTGGGGCCCCGCTTCAGGTGAAACTCGTCGCAGTGGTGGCAAATGGGGCCGACAGAAATTGACCTATAGACCGATCCTCCAGTCACCGCCCCGAGAACACTGCCCCCAGGCGGCACACCATCCCCGAACCTCCCCTCTCTGACATGAACCTACTCGATCCATCCATGCAGGGATTTCTCTGGGTTCTCGCGATCGCTCTCACGATCCTCGTCCTCGACGTCTTTTTCGAGACCGAGATTCTCAGTGTGGCCGCGCTGGTCGGCATCTCGATCTATTTTGCCCTGCTCTTCGACGTCTCGATGAAGTGGAAGATCCTCATCGCGCTGTTCTGCTGGCTGGCGGTGACGGCGCTCTTCTTTGCCGTGTGGAAGCGGGCCATTGCTCCGCTCATCCGCCGGTGCCTGCCTGCCGGTGCCAACGAGTCCATCCACTCAGCACTCGGCGCGGTCGGGGAATACCGCCACATCGCCGGGAAAAATTTTGTCGAATGGAATGGCGATCTCTGGCCGGTCGATCTCGATCCGACCGGCGGGAGCGACGATCCACCCTCCTTTGCCGACCATCAAAAGGTGACCATCACCGGTGTCACGGGTGGCATTTTTTCCATCGCCGAACGCTCCCCTGCCACTACCACTACCACTACCACAACCACTACCCGTCCCCTGACATGATCTCAGCCATCCCCCAGAACCACTGCCGTATCATCGAACGTTTCGGCAAGCCCGTCAAAGTGCAGCACAGCGGCCTGCGATTCAAGCTACCCATCATCGACAAGGTCCGCGATGTGACCTCCGACTGGGGCGACGAGACCAACAAACAGGGAGTCTTCATCGAGTTGTCCGAACAGATCTGTGATACCAACTCACGTGAGTGTATCTCGCGGGACAATGCCAAGGTGACCGTCGACTGCATGATCTGCTGGCGGGTCGTCGATCCACTGAAGGCCGTCTACGAGGTCGATCATCTGCACCAGTCCCTCCTCCAGGCCGCCCTGAACGTGATCCGTTCCGAAATCGGATTGCGCGATCTCGATCAGGCCCTTTCGGCCCGCGCCGATCTGAACGAGTCCATCGTCTCGGGACTGAGTGCCACACTGCGGAAGTGGGGAGTCCAGTTGCTCCGGATCGAGATCCAGGAGTTGCGGACCGACGACGCGACCGGCGCGGCGATGCTCCAGCAGCTCGAAGCCGAGCGACGCAGTCGGGCGATCATCTCCGAAGCGGAAGGGCGCGCGGCAGCCACCGTCCGCATCGCTCTGGCCGAGCGCGACGCCGTCATCGCCCGGGCCGAGGGGCACGCGAGAGCCCTCGAAATCACCACCGCCGCCGAGAAAAACTATCTCGATACGATCGCCCAGGCCGTCGGGGCCGAGGAAGCCTCGCGCATCCTCCTCGCCCAGAAGGTCCTCGATGGTTTCGACAGGATCTCTAGAAACCCAGGCGACAAGGTATTTCTTCCCTCCAGCCTGCAGGGAGTGCTGGAGTTGAGCACGAATACGCGCTCCTCTGCGAAGGCGGCGGCGATCTCGGGAGAGTAGCGGGAAATACGGCGAATCTGATAGAATAGGTGCCGCCCGGTCCACGTGCGGCTAAGCATCGATTTTCCTCCTTGCGGCATTGTCACCGGGAGGGAGAAAGGGTAATGTTATTTGTCGATCTCATCAGACGAGCAAAAACCCCAAAACCACAAGGAAAGCAGCGATATTTGTAGAACCCGGACGGATCGAACTGACGGAAAAACCGATCCCGGCCGTGGGACCAAACGACGCGCTCGCACGCATCACCACCACGACGATTTGCGGAACGGACGTGCATATTCTCAAAGGCGAGTATCCGGTGGCAAAGGGCCTGACGGTGGGTCACGAACCCGTCGGCGTCATTGAAAAACTCGGTAGTGCCGTGGCCGGCTATCACGAAGGCCAGCGCGTTATCGCCGGGGCGATCTGTCCCAATTTCAACTCCTACGCGGCTCAGGATGGAGTCCCGTCGCAAGATGGCAGCTACCTTATCCCCGGTGGCCTCTGCGGTGCCCACGGGTTCAAGGCGACCGCCGGCTGGCGCTTCGGCAATCTCATCGACGGCACCCGGGCGGAGTATCTGCTGGTGCCGGACGCCCAGGCGAATCTCGCCCCCATTCCCGACGGGCTCACCGATGAGGAGGTGCTGATGTGCCCCGATATCATATCGACGGGCTTCAAGGGAGCGGAGAATGCCAACATCAAAATCGGTGACACGGTCGTGATCTTCGCGCAGGGACCGATCGGACTCTGCGCCACTGCCGGAGCAAGACTCCTCGGCGCGACCACAATCATTGCCGTGGACGGCAACGATCACCGTCTCGATATCTCCAGGAAGATGGGGGCCGATATCACGCTCAATTTCAAAAACTGCGATGTCGTCGACGAAGTCATGAAACTCACCGGCGGTCGCGGAGCGGATGCCTCGATCGAGGCCCTCGGCACCCAATCGACATTCGAGTCGTCGTTGCGGGTTCTCAAACCGGGCGGCACCCTTTCCAGCCTCGGAGTGTATTCCGAGGATCTAAAAATCCCCCTCTCCGCTTTCGCCGCCGGGCTCGGTGATCACAAGATCAACACCGCCCTCTGCCCCGGCGGCAAAGAACGCATGCGGCGGCTGATGAATGTTGTCGCCTCGGGCAGGATCGATCTGGACGTGATGGTCACCCATCATTACCCGCTCGATGACATCGTCGCTGCCTACGATCTGTTCTCCCATCAGCGTGATGGGGTGCTCAAGGTGGCGATAAAGCCGCATTGATGGTGCCACGAATCCGAAAAAATGGAGCGCAGGCAACGGTGATGGGGGGGCGGGCGAGCGAACCGATCCCCTCACACTTCCCGACCGCCGCGAACATACTCCAGTACGGCCGCCGGAGTCAGTGACTTCGCCTGCTGCTGAATCTCGGGGAGATAGCGGGGGTGCAGCTCCTTTGCCTTGGCGAGCAGCGGCTCGTAGACCGCATTCATCTCAGAGGTGCCGATGCGACGCCCTCCCGCATAATATTTCATCGCGAGCTCGCCGATCGCCCGGGTCGAAGCAAAGGATAACGCTGAGCCAGTGACTTGACTCGCGATTTTACCGATAAGAACCTTGTTCTGTTAGTCGTCGATTTCCCCAAACGAAAGTCCCAGTCCGCGAAGGTAAAGGAGCGCAACAGCGAAATGGCTACGGAATGGGGAGTGGGAGGCTATCCCACCATTTTCCTCGCCAACGAGATCGATGGGACTAGAGAACCCGTTTCGAGGACGCGGGATGTCGAGAGTTTCTTAGGTGGCTTGGAGTCAGCGATCGCACGGCTGTCCACCGATGGTTGAGTGCGCTGCCGGTGCCGTGCAAATTGCAAAAATTCCGCTCATAGGAATAGGCATTTTGCAAACCAGTGCCGCAGCCTGATACTCGCCCATGGCGCGCGATCGCCTATGTCACGGGGGCGGGGCGACGCTGGCACGGGGTCTGCGAAAGATGTAAAGCCATGAGCAAACTCCTCATCCTCGCCGTCTTTCTTGTCATCCTATGGGTGATCCTGCGTGTCGCCCTTGCCATCACTGGGGTATTCCTGCATCTCCTCTGGGTCGCGGCGATCATCCTGGCTATCTTCTGGCTCGTGGGCAAACTCCGCGGCGGTACGAGTCAGGCCGAATGATCCGGCCTGCGGCATCGCGTCGCAGCCTATTGAGGATAGATTCGGGCGGAGATATCGACTAGGGTTCCGTGTTCCCATGACTCGGTTCTTCATCTTTCTCCTGATCATCCCCGTCCTCATGATCGCGCTATTTGCCGCCTTTCAGCGTCGCCTTATTTACTACCCGTCGATAGGCGCTCCCGCCGCTCTCGCGGAGATGGCGCGATACGAGGGTTTCGAAGCACTCGCCAACCCTGCCGGTTTGACGATTGCCTGGATTGACCTGCCGGGTGATGGCAAGGCGCCGGATGCCGTAGTCATCGTCTTCCACGGCAACGCGGGATTCGCCCTGCATCGATCCTACTACCGCGACGCCCTGCGGGCACTTTCCGCAGACCGATGGGCCTGCGTCATCCTCGAGTATCCCGGTTACGGCGCCCGCACAGGAACACCTTCCAAAAGTTCCCTCGAGGCGGCAGCCGCAGAAGTCATCGAGGTCATCACCGCGCGGCATCAGGCCCCGATCTACCTCATCGGCGAATCCCTCGGGAGCGGTGTCGCGACGGGCCTCGCGGCGGCACATCCCGAAACGATCAAAGGCGTCATCCTCATCACTCCGTTCACCTCGCTCGCCGAGGTCGGTCGCTACCACTACCCGTTCCTCCCGGTGCGACTGCTCCTGCAGGACAACTTCGACAATGCCCGGAATCTGAAATGCTACCGTGGCCCGGTTGCGATCGTCCTCGCCGGGCAGGATCGTGTCATCCCCGCCGAGCTGGGGAAAAAGCTCCACGATACCTACGATGGCCCGCGACACCTCTGGACTCAGCCCGACGCCGGTCACAACACGCTCGACCTGACAACGGGTCATCCGATGTGGAGAGAGATCGTTGATTTTCTCCGCACGCCCCCGTCGGACGCCGCCGGGTTGTAGATTCCTTCCCGCGAATCAATCCGCAGCACCCGTATCGGCGAGGTTCTCCATCATCTCGTCAAGCGCCTTCACCATCTTCGTCGAGGCATCGACTTCGAGATAACTCGAGCGAGCCCGCCAGGTCTCGTAGCCGCCGAGAGCGTGGTGCTCCGGAGTGGGCAGGTAGCCGTGATAGGCGTTGGCGAGGGAGACGACCGTCGCGCCGGGATGCCGCGCCTTCAGGTCCAACCCGATCTCGACGAAGACCTCGCCCGGCATCGCGGCGAGCAGCATCCCGCCGATCTTCACGACTTGGAGCGGCACCGAGACCTCCGCGGGAAAGGAGTCGAGCAGCACTGTCTCGCGCGCATAGACCTGCTCCATCGTCTCCATGCGCGGGAGCAACTTCGAGCCGTTCATCACCGCGCGGGCCTTCTCCACCTCGTCGGCCCCGGCCTTTCGCACCCCGAGCGTGATCTCGCGCTGCACCGCCGCGAGGGAGACATGGTCGTGCCACGCGAGTCCCGCGTGGACTTCTGCGACGGCATCGGCGACATCCCCGGCGACGAGACGGATCTGACCGTAGGGAGGCTGCTTCTCCTGCTTGCCGAGGACATCGCTGTTGTTGATATCTCCACTCGCCCCGTTCGAAATCATCCCGACGAAAGGTCGTTCGCCGTCGCCGTCGCCATTCCCCTCCCCCGCGCCGAGGCGACCACCGATGAAGCGGGCGAAAGCACCGAAGTAATCCGCCGAGATATGCCCCGGCCCGGTGCCTCCGACATAATGCAGAGCATAGTTCGCGTAGAGGGCGATGGGCCGGCCCTCGACGCTGCGCACCGATAAAAACGGAACCTCCGGATCGGTCGGTCCCGCCGGTTTCACCACGAGCGGATTGCCGATCCCGGGATTGGTACGGACCCGATCGGTCGTGAGGCCCAGCGGGGTCGGCGGGATGCCGCCCTCCTTCATTTCAAAGCGCCGGTTAAAAACGTGCTGTGGCACCCTCGCGACCCCCGTCGCGATCCGGGCGGGCTCGAGATTCTGCAGCGCACAGCGCACCCCGTCGGCGATGCGACGGGCCACGAACCGCTGATAGAGCGGGTCGGGATCGCTCTGGCCGACCGCCTCCATCGTGCCGCACGAGTGCGCGTGGGTCGCCGACATCAGCATCTGCGATCGGGGCAGACCAGTGGCCTTCTCCACCATCGCCGCAGCCTCATCGAAAAGATCGCGCCCGATCACACAACTATCGACGACGACGAGGACGACCTGCGTTTTCCCGTCATCTAGCGCGAGACAGCGGGCCAGCTGCGGGTCGTGGATGAAGGTCGCCCCGCGATCCTGAAAGCCGCCATTGATCGAGGTCCCGAGCGGGGCCGTGACATCACTCGTCACGGCACCGGCACGGAAGACCGGCTTGCCGGGCTCGACCGCAAAGAGGGTGACGGGAAGACAGGCGGCAAGAAGGAGAGTCGCGAAATTTTTCATCCACCCAATGAGAACCCGGAATCGCGCCCTGCGGCAATGGCTCATTCGCGTCGTTAGGGGCGTCCCGGAGAACCCGCTCATTCCGGAGCGACCGTCACGAGACGCAGGCGAAAGAAACCGGTCGGGGCGCCGGCAGGGAGATCTCCCGGAGTGAAAACGAGATCGTCACCGACCGTCATCATCGTGACGCGCGGGATCACCTGCCAGCCACTGCCCGACAAGCTCGCGCGATGCTCCAATTGCGGATAGACTCCCGGGGGTGGATTTGCTCCGCCGGGATATACGAGATGCCAGTAGCCAACCGCACCTCGCACGAGACGCAGATTGGCGGACTGGCTTTCCGAGACATGCGGGAGGGAGCGCAGGGCATACTCCTCGAGATTGGTGCGGCCGTCGCCGTCGGCATCAGTAGAGGTGCCGCGTTGATTCGTGGATACTTGGGGGAAGCTCGCGATCCACTCGCCGTAGTCCGGCCAGTCCTCGCTATGGAGGACAGAGAGACGTGGACGCAGCGCCGGGTCCGCCGCCTCGCGGGACGCATACTTGAAGACGGTGGCACTGTTGGACTGTGCTACAATCGAATGCCGCAGAGACATCGCTCCATCTCCTGATGCTTCTTCGAAGACTCGTTCGGTCAGTTCTAGCCGCTGCACGAAATCCTTCGCCAGCGGCCAGGTTTGCAGCAGGAGGGTGGCGGACGGCCTGTTGTTCCATGTCAGCGCCGTTTCCACCGAGGAGTCGTCGGCGACCCAGTGCGTCTGTGCGGTAGCGCCAGTGTCAGGGTCGGTTGCGTGCATCTCGAGGATGGCTTCACGCACGACCCGACCGGCGAGCCCGGAGAGGTCAAAGCGCATGAAGATTTCGCGATTCACGGAGCTGCCGGTGCCTGCGGTTTTCATCCAAAGGGTGCCGGGATTGGTATTCACGTTCGCATCGGGTTGACCCAACTGGACGAAAGCATCGGCCACAGGCGGCAGGTCGCCGCGCAACCAGCCCGGCGGCAGCACTTTCACCTCGACGGGGGCGGCGACAGCCCAATCATCCTCCAGGCTACCGTGTCTGCTCACCGTGAGGGTGAGGGTATGCGTGCCGGGCATGACGAATGCCGCATTGACTCCCACTGCCCCGCCATCATCCGCGAGATCCACGGGGCCTGCTCCCGCCGACTGCTCCCAGAGATACTCCGCATCGGATGGCGGCACAGTCGAGTCGCCAAAGCGCACCACCGGCAGGATCGAGGTCGTGTTCTGCGGGAAGAGCAACGACTGCCCGGGTATCATGTCGATCGCCGGGAGCCCGAGGCGGCGGCGGCGCTGCTCGCGGAAGAGTGAAAAAGGAGTGAGCGTGCCGCCCTGCCCTGCTCCCTCCAGATGATCGACAGGGTTGGTCTTCGCAGTGGAACTACCGTCAATCTTCACGGAAGTGACCGCACCGCGGGTGCCGATGACGTAGCCGTAGCGACTCTGCTGGGAGTGGACCACATAGCTGCGGCTGCTGGGGCGACCCTCGGTATTCCAATAGACGCCGTGGGCGGAGGTGAGATTATGCAGGGGGGCTGAGCCGAAGGGGCGATAGCGAGCTTCGAACCAGCTGTCATCGGCGACGCAGGTGTCGAGCAGGTTCGAGTGGCTGAAGTGCATGTGATGGTCGCTGCCGCGACCCGAGGTATTCTGATTGCCCGTGTTACCGGTCTGTTTACCCGTCGTATTTATCAATACAGGCATGGATGACATTGCCCGTGGTGGCCATGTGGGAAAAGACAATGCCGTGACGACAGAACTCGGCGACAGAGTCCTCGATGAGACAGTCTCCACTGTTCTGCAGCCGATACATATAGCCCGCACCGCCACCGCCGCCGAACTGGGGGCGTTGCAAGTGGCAGTCTTTCACCGTCACCCGCGCGCACTCCGTGAGGAGAATGCCATTGTTCAAAATGTGGGTCGTGGTGGTGTTCCCGGCGGCCTGGTAGGTCTTCACATTTCGGATCCAGCCGTCACGCACCCGTGACATACGGATTGCATAGCTGGCATACACATCGTAGGTGAGTCCGGCCGGCTGCGAGGGCAGCGGCAGCTCTCCGCGGCGGTAGCCGGCGTAGGAGAAATCCTGAATGATCTTATCTGTCTCGAAGGAAAGCGCAGGCGTGGCTTGCCAACCGGGACCGTAGAGCTCACTCTCCCAGGCCGGCGCGAGCCCGGACCACGCAGCGTGCAGGCAGGCGAGGACGAGAGGCACCGCAAGACGGACCTGACTGGGCGGGGGAAACATCATTCTCTTTTTACCACCCAACCGACAGAGTGAAAAGCAACTTCGCCCCTTTCCGGCGTTCCGCCGCCGCTCACTCCGACACCGACCCCGCGTGCTTGCGGATAAACGCGACCGACTCGGGGATTCCGACGAGGGGGAAATGGTGTCCCCCGTTGAACGTCGTGGCCGGGTCGACGATGAGCAGGTCCATTGTCCAGCCAAGCTCTTCCAGACGCCGCTTCGCCTCGAGGGTGTTCTCCCCGGCAGGGACGACCAGATCGTTCGGGCTGATGATATGGCGCAGGGGGATCTTCGCCGCCGCGATAGGCGCGAGGAGATCGAGCGGACCTCTCGCGTAGGCGACGAGGGCGGCCTCGTCGGCGAAGCCGTAGTACTTCAACGCATCCGCGAGAGGACCCTTCGCTTTGTCTGACTTCAGCGGCCAGCTCCCGAGATCCAGCACCGGCGTGTCGGCGTAAATGCAGGCGACACGATCCGGACGGGTCGCGGCGTAGCGGTAGGCGTGGAGCCCGCCGCGGCTCACCGCCTCGAGGGCGGGTTTCGCGGCGAGCCCCCATCGCTCTCTCACGAGATCATAAAAACGATCCATGATCACGAGAGACTCGTCGCTCCCTAACATTGCCACTACATCAACATGGGCGATGTGGAAGCCGCCCTTCACCAACTCGAGATCGACCTCGGCATGGAAGTCGGGAAAGGAAGTGCGCCAGACCCATGGTTTCCCCGGAGCGGTCTCTTTTGGCACAACGACGAAGGCCTTGTGCCCCTCGAATTCGAAAGCCTGCTTCGTGTAGCCTTTCCAGTCGGATTCGGTCGTGGTCACGGAATCGGCGGCGGAGAGGAGAGCGGGGAGGAAGAAAAACGCGAGGGCGGTGGAGAATAGTTTCATTGGATACACATCATGGGGTGGAGGGGTCATCGGGCCATCCACCCGGCTGGGCGGGCGCAGAAGAGCGGGTGACAGCATACCATGCCTTAACTTTTGCCAGCATGGCAGAAGTGATTTCCGGCTCAGATGCGGAAAGGTCGACGGTTTCGGAGGGGTCGCGGTCGAGGCGATAGAGTTCGGCCCGTTCGTTTTCAAAACTGCCGGGCGCGGCCTTAGGATGCTGCACGACGAGTTTCCAAGGCCCTTCACGCATCGCCTCGGAGCGGCTCCCGTTGTTCCCCAGGGAAGCCCAGAAGAGCGGTCGCGGAGCCGGTGCGTCACCGCGGAGGAGCAGGCCCGACAGGTCCACGCCGTCCAACTGGAGATCAGACGGCGCAGTGACTCCCGCGAGAGAGAGCATCGTGGGGAAAAGATCGATCGTCATTGCGGGTGCGTCGCTCGCGCGACCGGGCGGAATCTTCCCCGGCCAGGAGGCGATAAAAGGCACTTTGTGTCCGCCCTCGTAGACCGTTCCCTTCAACCCCCGCAGAGCAGGATCGCCACTCGGCGCTTCGGGGGTGGGGCCATTGTCGGTAAGGAAAAAGATCAGGGTCTCCCTCTCGATCCCGTGCCTCTCGAGGACCTCGCGGATGAGGCCCACGCCCTCGTCGATCGGGAGGGTCATGCCCTCGAATTTCTCCCGGGTCTCGGCCTCGCCTGAAGTTTTCCAGCGCTCCCAGCCTGCCTCGGTCCGCCGCACCGGATCGCCGCGTACCTGGATGGGATTGTGAATCGCGAGATGGGGGACGTAGAGGCAGAAGGGCCGGTCGTGGTGACGGTCGATGAAGTCGACCGCATGGCGATTGATGAGGTCGGTGACGTAGCCGTCCTCCCGCGTCTCCTCGAGTCCGTGCCACCAGTCGTGGCGATTGTGGTCGCCGATGTGGCTGACGAAGTCGATGTTGCCGCTGTGATAGCCGATGAACTCGTCGAAGCCATGCTCCTGCGGGTGGTAGTCCGGTGAATTATGCGGGTAACCGAGATGCCATTTGCCGACGATCCCGGTGGCATAGCCAGCCCCGCGAAGCAGTTCAGCGAAGGTCGTCTCGCTCTTTTGCAATCCTTTGCGATGCTCGGCATGGTCGGTGGCGGGATGGATCACCGCCTCGATTCCGGCGCGCTGCTGGTAGCGGCCCGTGAGGAGACCGGCCCGTGTCGGCGAACAGACATTGCCCGAGGAATGAAAATCGGTTAGACGGATTCCCCCGGCAGCGAGACGGTCGATCTCGGGCGTCTTGAAATACGGGTTGCCGAAGCAACTCACGCCGGCATACCCCATGTCATCGACGAGGATGATGACAAAGTTGGGCCTACGCTCCGCCGCGAGCCCGACAGTGACGCCGATAGCCAGGACTGCCGCGATGAGAAAGACAGGAAGACGCATCTCAGGAATCCTGTTTTACGAGTTCCTCCCCCGTCTCCGGGGCCGCCTTCGTCCGTTCGCCCTCGAGCAGGCCGAGTTCAGCGAGAAAACGATCGGCCGCGATGAGCGTCACCGTCTGCCAGGGATCGCGGTTGAAAAAACCGTGGTTTTCCCCGTCGGCGAGTCGCAGGTCAATGGAAGTGGCACCCGCCGCCCGCCACTTCGCATAGGCCGTGTCCCAGCCCTTTTTCCAGGGATCTGTCGTGCCGAAAAAAGCGATTGCGGGCGGGAGATCGCTCTTCACAAACCGCAGCACGTCGATCCCGGGATCCTGAATATCCTCGGGAGCGAAGGCGGGATTGAACCAGAGGTAGGCGACCACACTGGTGTCAATGTCAGTCGGATCAGCAGGATCGTTGAGCCCGGGATTGAGAGTGGCGAGAGCACTGATATGACCGCCCGCCGAGCCGCCCCCGGTGATGACACGATCAGGGTCGATCCCAAGCTCTCCGGCGTGCTGCTTGAACCAGCGGATCGCGCTCTTCGCGTCGGTGACACAGGCACGCTTTTTCGATTCTCCCGCGGGCAGGGCGGCGACTTCCGCCTTCGAGAGCATCCGATACTCGGCCGTGGCACAGACCAGCCCGCGGCTCGCGAAGTAGGCGCACGCGTCACGGAACTGGCCGAGGTTGCCCCCGCTCCACCCGCCTCCGTGGAAAAGAATAAGCCCCGGGACCTTTGCCTTCGCCGGATCGTGGTTCGGCGGGAAATAGAGCTCGAGTTCACGCGGTTTCCCGGCGGATTGTTTGTAGATGCGCCGCTCGCCGGCGGGCGCATCGGCGGGCGCATCGGATTGAGCGAGAGCGGGGAGGGAAAGGACGGTGGCGAGGAAAAGAGAAAGGACGATGAGACGCATGGTGCGTCATGCTGGCGGAAAGTTCCGGTCGGGACAAGGGCGCATGCGAGTGAAATCTACAAGGCGGAAACCACCAGCGTCAAGGCGGCTGAGCTGATGAGTGATCTACCCGCGCCCGTCTGGACCTCTCCCCTGGGCGAGCTGGAGATGCGCAACGCGTTTCATCTGTCGGTCTTTCGCGGTCAACTATCCACCGAGGCGGCGGCGCGCAAGAAGCGACTTTTCCTCGGTGATGTAGCCAGCGGAGTCTCCGCCATCCTACCAGTTCCCGGTCCCGCGCTTTACGCAAAGGCCGCCGATTTGGCAGACCGGCACAGTGCCCGCCTCGGCAGCCGCAGCCTTGACCTCATGCACGTCGCGGCGGCTTTGCTCCTCGGGGCGGAAACATTTCTCAGCTTCGACGAACGGCAGCGTCAAGTGGCAGAAGCGGAGGGGTTGGAGGTGCGACCGTAGCGCGTGCTGACGGCGAGAGAGGATGGGGCGGGCCTTCAGCCCTTTAAGGACAGGGAGAACAAGATACCCGGGGCGATGCCCCGGGCTACTCTGGATCGCGCCTTCGGCGCTTTCCCGAGCAAGAGCCCGGTCCGCTGCGAGAACGAGAACGAGGGCCAAAGGCCCGCTCAATAGTAGCCAAGGCCATCGGCCCTGGTTCTACGGTTCGTAAGACAAGAAGGGCCAAAGGCCCGCTCCATCGGGGGTCCCTGACGCGACCGATTCCGATCCAATGGCGGCAGGGGCAATCACCCCCGAATCCGCGTAAGCACCAACTCGGTCACCTGCTTGGGATTCCCTTTGCCTTTGCTGAGCTTCATGACCTGGCCGACAAGGAAGTTCGCGGCTTTGTCGTTGCCTTCACGAACCTCACCGACGGGACCGGGATTCGCGGCGATGACTTCGTCGACGATGCCTTCGATCTCGGTCGAGTCGGCGGGCTCGAATCCTCTTGCTTTGGTGATCGCGGCGTGATCCGGACCATCTTGAGAGCGCGGGCACTCCGATCGGTCCTCTCGACCTTCTCATCGGTGCCCACGCCCGCTCCCTGGACCTGACCTTGGTGACGAATAATGTCCGGGAATTTGAGAGGATTACCGGGCTTCGGATCGAGGATTGGGGCTGAAGGCGACTACGACAACTGAGGCAAGCCCAGCTCTTTTAGAAATTCGTTATGCTTCGCCATTGCGTCCCTGATCTTCTTATCAACGGCAATGAGGTCGGCATGGGTCGCCGCTAGATCGATCTCCTTCTCGGAAACGGCCGTGCTGATGTATCGCGAGATGTTCAGGTTGTAGCCTTCCTCGGCGATGCGCTCCATCGAGATGCGCTTGGAGTAGCGGTCCTCTTCCTTTCGGAATTGGTAGGTGTCGATGATCTTGGCGATGTGCTCCTGCGTCAGGCGGTTCTGGCGTTTGCCTTTCTCGAAATGCTCGGCGGCGTTGATGAAGAGCACGTCGTCGGGTTTCTTGCACTTCTTGAGCACGAGGATGCAGACGGGGATGCCGGTGGAGTAGAAGAGATTCGCGGGCAGGCCGATGACGGTGTCGATGTGGCCGTCTTTGAGCAGCTTGGTGCGGATGCGCTCTTCCGCACCGCCACGAAAAAGCACGCCGTGGGGCAGGATGATGGCCATCACACCCTCGTCCTTCAGGAAGTGGAAGCCGTGGAGGAGGAAGGCGAAGTCGGCGGCGGATTTGGGCGCGAGACCGTGGTTTTTGAAGCGCACGTGGTCGCCCATCGCGTCGGTGGGGTCCCAGCGGTAGCTGAACGGCGGATTGGCGACGATGGCGTCGAACTGCGGCTTCTTGGCGGGGTTGAGTTCGCGCATGAGGTCCCAGTCGTTGGTCAGAGTATCGCCGTGGTAGATCTCGAACTCCGAATCCTTCACCCCATGCAGCAGCATGTTCATGCGGGCGAGGTTGTAGGTGGTGATGTTCTTTTCCTGCCCGAAGATTTTGCCGATGCCATTCGGCCCCATCTTCTTGCGCACGTTGAGGAGCAGGGAGCCGGAGCCGCAGGCGAAATCGAGTAACTTGTCGAGGCGCGGCTTCTTGCCCGTGGCGGGTTCCTGGCTGTCGAGGGTGACGATGGCCGAGAGGATGTCGGAAAGCTGCTGCGGAGTGTAAAACTCGCCCGCCTTCTTGCCTGATATTTGAAGCCTGCTTGCAGGGTGTTCAGTAGCTCCCCGTTCTGGGTGCGGGCCATGTTGGCGATGCTGGTCCAGAGGTATTCCGGCTTGATGACGTAATGCACCTTGCGCCGCATCTGTTTTTCAAACGGTAGTGTAAATCTTTGTCTGTAAGAGCCGCGCAACCGGAGTCTGCCGTTCAGGCCGACGATGGAGCGTAGCGGAATCGTCGGCCTGAACGGCGTCGC
>Ga0209284_10000848_pt1 | contig 49347 bp, 40 predicted proteins | sample FRY03_FD_187211 | JGI IMG/M metagenome (GOLD analysis project Ga0209284, IMG submission 187211) | Freshwater microbial communities from Lake Fryxell liftoff mats and glacier meltwater in Antarctica - FRY-03 (SPAdes) (version 2) | ecosystem: Environmental > Aquatic > Freshwater > Ice > Glacier...
GGCCATGGACGTACGCGCCGGATGTCCCTCGGCGTTGCACGCCTTCGTCGTCGCGACAAACCAGATTCGGGCCGGAGCGTCCGTGGCGGTCGTCGCAGCGGCGGAGACGTTGAGCGGAGTTGCGCCAGGGGTCGGCCCTCTGACGTACCTAGCTGGTGACGCGGCGGCGGCGGTGGTATTGACCGCGACGACGGAAACCTCCCGGGGGATCCTCGGCGGGTGGGTCGGGAACGACGGCTCAGTATCGGAGCTAGTCGGATCTCCTGGCCCAATGCCGCCTTCGCAGCGCACCTCAGAGGACGACTATCGACTCCGGTTCGAAGAAGGCTACGACAAGGTCGCTCGGTCAGCTTGGGAGTCGATTGGTCGCGCCACTTTGGAATCGGCCCAAGTTGAGCCCGGTCGAGTAGGAGCGTTTGTCGCGAACCAGCCAGGAAGGGCGCGCACGCTGGCCGCTTCAATGGCAGCCGGAGTGGGGTCGGAGACGGTCATCGACGTAGTAGGTACAACAGCGAATGCTGGGAGCGCCTCGTTCATGGTCGCCCTCGACAATGCGTGCCGAGGATCGCTGGATCCTGATATTCCATGGCTCCTCGTCTCCGTCGGTGGTGGGCTCTCCTACATCGGGATTGTGATCAAGCCGTGACTGACGAGAGAAGACTCGACCACCTTCTTCAGGCCATCGGAGAGCACGCTTCGGCGGTCGAACTCGGCCGACTTCCGCTGCCCGAAACCTACCGGGCCGCCGTCACACGACGGGAGGACGTCGAGCAGACACTGCGGATTCCCGAGCGGGATCGGAATCCTGCTTCGACGCTGCGGATCGAGCGGGTGGCGACACCTTCTCCCGCCCCGGACGAGGTGGTGGTCGCCGTAATGGCGTCGGCGATTAACTTCAACACAGTGTGGAGTTCGATCTTCGCCCCAGTCCCGACGTTCACCTTCCTAGATCGTCTCGCCAAGGAAGGTGGCTGGTCCGCCCGCCACGGCGGAGACCGTCACGTTGTTGGATCGGATGCCTGCGGAGTGGTGCTTGCGGTCGGCCCGCTCGTTCGACGGTGGTCACTAGGGGATCATGTGGTGGTGCACGGCAACTGGGTGTCCGGCGAGGATCCAGCCACCTACCAGGACGCCATGCGAGCTTCCTCGCAACGAGCGTGGGGGTTCGAGACGAACTTCGGTGGACTCGCCGATCTTACCGTCGTGAAAGCCAGCCAACTGATGCGAAAGCCTCCGCATTTGTCATGGGCCGAGGCGGCATCTAGCACTCTGTGCAACGCGACGGCCTACCGGATGCTGATCTCAGCCAACGGCGCCGGACTTCGCCTAGGTGATTCCGTCCTGATCTGGGGCGCAGCCGGAGGTGTCGGGAGCTTCGCTCTTCAACTGGCACTTGCCGCCGGGGCCGATCCGATCTGCGTGGTCAGTCGCCCCGAGCGGGTGTCGCTCCTCCGACGACTCGGCGTCAAGCACGTGATCGACCGCGTCGCAGAGGGCTACCAGTTCCTGTCCAAAGATGGATTCACCGTCGACACCGCAGAGGTCGAGCGATTCGGCGCAAGGGTCCGAGATTTCACGGGAGACGGTGCAGACATCGTGGTGGAGCACCCAGGCCGTGAGACGATGCCGGCCTCAATCGCCTCGTGCCGCCACGGCGGGACGGTGGTCACCTGCGCAGCTACGACTGGGGCCTCAATCCTGATCGATGCAGCGGAGGCCAATCGACGTTCTGTCCGGATCGTGGGTTCCCACTTCGCAAATTACTGGGAGAATGATCGGGCAAACCGTCTACTCGAGCGAGGTGTCGTGCACCCGACTCTGACGGCTTCGTACTCGCTCGACGACGTCGCGCTCGCGACGAGCGTCGTCCGTGCCGGCCGCCACGACGGCAAGATTGGCATCGACTGTCTCGCCCCGGCGGGTAGCGGCGTCATCGACGCAGTTGCACGATCGGTGATAGGCGAACAGGCGATCACTCGGTTCGCCGCGGCCGCCCAACCCGGAACGGTCACCCGGGCCAACCCACGAATTATCGAGGTGGACTCATGACACAGCGAGGAAAAGGTGAACGCATGACAATGCGAGGAATCAGAAGGCTGCTCCTAGCTGGAGTCACGGTGCTGGCGGCGGGGTGCGCCGCTGTGCCGAACTTTGCGGCAATCCCAGTGCAGCTGTGCTCAGTGGCGGCGGTAACGACATCGCTCTGTCGACGAGCGTCACCACGGTTGAAACAGCAGCGGCTAACTTGGCCTCCTGGCTTCAGGATCGCGGGATCCCGACTGTGTGGGTCACAATCTACCCATTTCCCTCGGTGTCACCCGCATACCCGTTGTTTAATCTCCAACGACGGGCCTACAACGACTGGCTACGGTCCGGTGGCCCCGAGTGGGGCACCGTGGTCGACCTTGATCCGGTATTAGGAGGCGACTCCCTCGATCCGCAGTTCAGGGTTTGTACACCTTCGGCACCCGCGGATATTCACGCTAACAATGCGGGTTACGCCGTCGGAGCGACGGCTATCACGCAGACACTCGCTCACTTGCTCGTAGGGTCGGGCTGACACCCCAGTCACCTGCAACATCAGCAGCGCCACATTCAATGAAACCGCGGCCAAACAGAGGTTCCCAGCATCAGCCCATACTCGCAGCGGGCTTGTATATACCGTTAGCTTTGCCGGCTAACCCGTAGGAGGCAAGCAGCCCGGAACGACCAGTGACCTTGAAGCGCTGCTTGAAGGGTTCGTTAAGGAATGCAACCACAGTACTAAGGGTTTCAAAGTTCTTAACGCATCGCATTGGTGGAGCTACTGAGATAGGTTCGGCACATGTCGATATGGGAGCTCTTGATCGGCATAGTCGTTGGTCTTATGGCCATGTGGCTTCTATTTCTGATCACCCTTGCGATTGCCCGACCCAAAGGTGGCCTGCTCGTCGAGTCGATGCGACTCATCCCCGACACTGTTCGTCTGGTGCATCGGCTCTCAGCTGACCGGAGCATCCATGGCGTCCGCGTTCGGGTCTGGTTCCTACTTCTTTACTTGGCCTTACCCATCGACCTTGTTCCAGACTTCATTCCTATTCTCGGGTACGCCGATGATCTCATCGTCATAGCGCTGATACTTCGCAGCGTCGCCCGACGCACTGACCTACAAACGCTGCAACACCATTGGCCGGGCACACCTGATGGCTTCGCAGTGCTGGGTCGTCTTTGTCACTTTGACTCGCTGCCGACATCAGCAAAAATCGAGGCGGCCGACCGAGGCAACACAGAGCCCGGTCCACGCCCGGAATGACGGAAGAATCGAACGCCGCCCCGCCGTTCAGACGTTCAGACGTCGCGCCGTTCAGACGTCGCGCCGTTCAGACGCGAGGGCGCCCCGCCGGAACGAGTCCGACAGGGCGCCTTTCATATCCGACTGCTCTTCCCTGCGCATCCCTAGGCAACTCGGATGTTTATGGTCGATTATCGACCATAAACATCCGAGTTGGTCAGGATGAGGTCAGGATGAGGTCAGGATTAGGTCAGGATTAGGTCAGGTCGAACCGATCGCTGTCCATGACTTTGGCGAACACCGCCGCAAAGTCGCTAACAAACTTGGCCTCGGCGTCATCAGCTGCGTACACATCAGAGATGGCACGAAGGATTGAGTTTGAGCCGAACACAAGATCGTTTCGGGTACCGGTCCACTTCAGGTTGCCGCTTGTGCGGTCCTTACCCTCAAACACATCTTCGACGCCCGATGCACCAGACCACACTGTGTCCTGATCCATAAGGTTCACAAAGAAGTCGTTGCTGAGTGTGCCAACACGAGTGGTCAACACACCATGGCCGTCGTTGCCCACACCGAGGACTCGAAGGCCACCGAGTAGCGCCGTCATCTCTGGAGCACCTAGGTCAAGTAGCTGAGCCCGGTCCACCAAGATGTGCTCGGCCACATGGCTGCTGCCCTTTCCAAGGAAGTTCCGGAAGCCATCGTTCTTCGGCTCAAGCCAGGCAAAGGACTCAACATCGGTCTGCTCTTGGGTGGCATCGCCACGCCCGGTGCTCACTCCAACAGTGATGTCATGGCCGCCAGCTTTAGCTGCAGCTTCGACTGCTGCGGCGCCGCCTAGCACGATGATGTCAGCCATCGAAACCGAAACGCCCACGCTCGACTGAACACCTTCAAGTGTGCGCAGCACACGGCTTAGTTGATCGGGCTTGTTCACTGCCCACTCGTTCTGAGGGGCAAGACGCAGACGGGCACCGTTTGCGCCGCCACGCTTATCGCTCTGACGATAGGTCGAGGCTGAGGCCCAAGCCGTTTCTACAAGCTCGGTGATGGTCAGGTCAGTGGCCATGATGGCGGCCTTTACGCTGGCAACATCAGCCTGGCTCAGCGCAGTACCAGCGGGAATCGGATCCTGCCAGAGTTGTTCCCCGGAAGGAACCTCGGAGCCGAGGTAACGCACAACGGGGCCCATATCGCGGTGGGTGAGCTTGTACCAAGCACGAGCGAAAGCGTCTTCGAGTTGCTCGGGGTTATCACGGAACCGCTTTGCGATGGGGCCGTAGATTGGGTCCATTTTCATGGCCATATCAGCGGTGCTCATCACTGGAGCATGGGTGATGCTCGGGTCGTGTGCGTCGGGCACAGTGCCAGCAAGGGCCGGCGCAGTCCACTGCTTGTGACCGGCAGGGCTTTCGGTGAGTACCCAGTCGTTGTCCATCAGAGTCTCCAGGTAGTTGTTGTCCCACTGTGTTGGCGTGGAGTTCCAAGCACCTTCGAATCCGCTAGTGGTGGTGTGCACACCGACGCCTGAGCCAAAGCCGTTCTTCCAGCCGCGTAGTTGCTGCTCCATAGGTGCGCCCTCAGGCTCAGGGCCCATCTCGGACTCGAGTCCCGCACCGTGCATCTTGCCGAATGCATGGCCGCCCGCAACGAGCGCCAAGGTCTCTTCATCGTTCATAGCCATCCGGCCGAATGTCTCGCGGATGTCGGCACCAGAGGCCACCGGATCTGGGTTGCCATTTGGTCCTTCGGGGTTTACATAGATGAGACCCATCTGAACTGCGCCCAGTGGTTCTTGCAGTTCACGATTGCCGGTATAGCGCTCATCGTCTAGCCAGACGTTCTCGGGACCCCAGTAAATATCTTCTTCGGGGGCCCATACGTCTTCGCGACCGCCGGCGAATCCGAACGTCTGGAAACCCATCGACTCAAGAGCGACGTTACCGGTCAAAATCATCAGGTCGGCCCAAGAGATCTTGCGGCCGTACTTCTTTTTGATGGGCTCAAGTAGCGCCCGAGCCTTATCAAGGTTGCCGTTATCGGGCCAGCTGTTCAACGGAGCGAAACGTTGGTTGCCTGAAGCACCACCGCCTCGGCCATCGTGGGTTCGGTAGGTACCAGCAGAGTGCCAGGCCATGCGAATAAAGAACGGGCCGTAGTGGCCGTAGTCCGCTGGCCACCAATCCTTTGAGTCGGTCATCAGCGTGGTCAGGTCGGCTTTGAGTTCGGCCAGGTTCAGAGTGGCAAACTCGGCGGCGTAGTCAAAGTCAGCGCCCATCGGGTCGGACTTGGTTGAACCCTGATCAAGGATGTTTAGGTTCAACTGGTTTGGCCACCAGTGTTGGTTGGCTTGGCTGCCACGTGCTGAATGACTGTTTTGTAGCACTGGGCATTTCTCTTCGTTGCTCATATTGCTTGTGACTCCTTGGGGTTGGTTTGATCTGGCTTGTTGGGGTTGGGGTTGGGGTTGGGGGTTCTTGTTGAGACTGAGATTGTGTTTAGCAACGGGACTAGGGCTCAGGCCTGACATGTGGGGCATCGACCCCAGTAGACGACCTCGGCTTCATCAATCTCAAAGTCATGGTCGTTCTCAGCGGTAAGACATGGGGTCAGCCCCGCAGCACAGTCGATGTCTACGATGATTCCGCAGCCTCGACAGACCAAGTGGTGGTGATTGTCGCTTACGCGGTCTTCGTAACGAGCAACTGAGCCAATCGGTTGTATCCGCCGGATGAGGCCTTTGTCTGCGAACACTCCGAGCGTGTCGTACACCGCTTGTTTAGAAATTGACCCGATCTTGGCTCGCACGACTTTGGTCAGTTCTTCTGCAGTCGCGTGAGGTGAGGCAGACACGGCCTCCATGACGCCTAGGCGTTGCGCCGTGACCTGCAACCCGCAACTTTTCAGCTGGTTCACGATGCTCTGTGGTTCTGCTGAAGTGGGTTCTACTGAAGCGGAATCGAGCGAAGTGGGGTCGAGTGACGTGGAGGTAGTGGTCGCGTTCGGGAGTCCGGATTTCACGAATGTTAGGTTAATACTAATTCTGGACTTAGTCAAGAATTAGTTTCTAAGGTAGATGTGATCACTCCAAGATCACGCCTAATTGCCGAATTTTGCGCTCCGCCCGGCCGAGTTGCTCCCGTCGTTCGGTCGGTAGCGGCGAGGTAAACATCAGTGGCTGTGTTTAATCTGATGTTCGATCTCGACGAGTTCAATCTCGCAGCTTGGCCCGTCCTCCTCACACGTCTCGCATTCGAGTTCGAGCGTTGCGTGCGCTATCTCGAATGACACCGCAATGCTCTGTTTAACCCGGTTGCCAACCACTTGGGCTTCTTCGAGCGATGGATGCCCGTCGATGACCAGATGGGCAGACAGCGCCCGGACTTCACTCGAAAGTGACCAAACGTGCAGGTCATGCACCGCCTCAACACCGTCGACCTGAGTCATCGCTAGGTGGAGCGCTGCCAGGTCAAGACCATCGGGTGTACCTTCCAACAACACAGCGGTAGAGGACTTCAACAGTCTCCACGCGTGGCCGGCAATCAGCAGTCCAATCAGTAACGACACCAGCGGATCAAGTCGGGTCCAGCCGCCCGTGATCAACATCACGGCACCAGCAATCGCAACACCAAGCGAGGCAAGAGCGTCACTAGTTAGGTGAAGCAGAGCGGAGCGCATGTTTAGGTCGCCCGCTCCGTGCTCCGGCTTTTCTCGCACAACCAGCGCAGCCACTGAGTTCACCGCGAACGCCACCAGAGCTACGACCAATACAATTCCGCCTTCCACTGCTGGCGGGTCCATCAGTCGAGTGACTGCTTCGTACACAATCCATACCGTTAAAATCAAGATCATTGCAGCGTTGGCTTGCGCTGCGAGAATCGTGCCGCGGTGCCATCCGAACGATCGATCCAAGGTCGGTTTGCGGCGGGCAACACGAACAGCGATGAGCGACAACCCGAGGGCGGCAACGTCAGTTAAGTTGTGGCCGGCATCAGACAGCAGTCCCAGAGAGTTTGCCGAGAGTCCGAGGACCACCTGCAACACCACGATGACCAAGTTGAGACCCAACGCAATTGAGAGTCGTCGCTCCCGTCGCTCCGAACGACCTGCCCCGTCTAATCTCGCTCCGTTGTGGCTAACTGCGCCGCCGCCGTGGTTATGAGCGCTCACGGCAGATTTCCGGTTCCGTGACGCAGATGCTCTCGGGACAGATCCAACAGCATCCGGACATGCGAGTCGGCCAGTGAGTAGTAGCTCATTCGTCCGGCTTTGCGGAGCTTCACGATGCCCGCTGATCGCAGCAAGCGCAGACCCTGCGACACTGCCGGCTGGGGTGCCTCTACCGTTGCCGCCAGATCGCAGACGCACAATTCCCCCGCATCTAACAACGCGTATAACAGCCGTGCCCGACCTGGTTCCCCTACCAACTTGAATATCTCTGCAATCGACGACGCCTCCTCGGGCGAGATCAATACACGGCGGGCAGCCGCGACCCGCTCCGGATTTACTGCTTTAAGTTCACACTTATCAACAAGGCTCTGCACCCAAACATTGTATGCGCAGATGTGCATACAAAGCTGACGGGCGAGAAATGATCTGGTCCTAGCTGATTCGATTGGAAGCGATCGGGGCCCGCATGTATAAGTTTGTATTTCAACCTGGCAGCCATCTTCTAGTCGACTTGGGTAAAAACTGAGTCCCAGTATTGGGGAACGACCCATAGGCAACAATCCTGCTCCGCGGCAATAAGTGTCTCTGGTAGTCAACCCGACAGTGACGAATCTATTTAGGCGACTAAACAACAATAAGCTCACTCCGGGCAACCCCTGCCGGCTGCCACCGTTGGTCGGCGCGATGAAGGAACGAAGAAGGAACTGTGACAGAACAACAGCAGGCAGAAGAACAACACCAGGCAACAGAACAACTAGCGCCCACTGTGGATTCGGCTCAAGCCGCGCGACCAGATTTGTCTCGCCGGGACCCGGTTAAAACCAAGGTTGATATTCAGAATTGGTTGATAACCAGGTTGCCTGTTGGGAGTGTCCCTCAAGTTGATGAGGTGCATGTTCCCGAGTCAAACGGTATGTCGAGCGAGACAGTGCTTGTTGACGCGACTTGGGTTGAAGATGGTGTTCGTGTAGCCCACCCGTTGGTGTTTCGTATTGCGCCAGACGAGGCAGCAGTACCGGTGTTTGAGAAGTATGACTTTGACTCTCAGTTTGCTGTCATGGCAAAGGTGCGCGAACTGTCTGATGTTCCAGTTCCAGAAGTGTTTTGGTTGGAGGAAGACCCAGCCCATATTGGTGCGCCATTTTTTGTGATGGCCCGCGCCTACGGCGTGGTTCCCCCAGATGTCTTGCCGTATGACTTTGGCGACAATTGGCTCTTTGATGCCTCGCCAGAGGATCAGCGTCGCTTAGAAGAAACCACCGTGGATGCACTTGTCGCCCTGCATGCAATCCCCGCAGTCGAGCAAAACTTTGAGTTCTTAATCTCAACAGCCGAAGGCGATACGCCTTTGCGCCGCCACGTTGCGGAACTGCATGGCTACTACCGCTGGGTGACTACCGACGGAGTGCGTTCGCCACTGATCGAGAAGTGTTTCGACTGGCTTGAGTCCAACTGGCCACAACAAGAAGGGCTGGCAAGTCTGAGTTGGGGAGATGCGCGTATTGGCAACGCTATGTATGCCGATTTTGAGCCAATCGCAGTTCTTGACTGGGAGATGGCCGGTATTGCTCCTCGTGAGGTTGACCTAGCCTGGATGGTGTTTTTGCACCGCTTCTTTGAAGACATCGCGCATTCAATGGGCTTAGTTGGCATGCCCGAGTTCATGCATCGCACGCAAATTGTGCAGATGTATCAGGCCAAGTCTGGGTACACGCCGCAAGACATGGACTTTTACACCATGTATGCGGCGCTTCGACACGGCGTGATTATGAGTCAAGTGCAGCGTCGTGCCATCAAGTTTGGCCAAGCTGAAACGCCCGAAGATATTGACGACCTGATCATGCATCGCGCCACCCTTGAAATGATGCTCGAGGGCACCTACTGGGACAGCGTCTTGTAGTTAGTGACTCCTGCCGTCGCTGTTATACCCGCTCGATAATGGTGGCCGATCCCATGCCACCCGCAGCGCACATGGCAACTGCACCAAACTGGCCGTCACAGCGCTCAAGCTCATTAATCATGGTCACAATCATTCGGGCTCCGGTACAGCCGATTGGGTGGCCGAGCGAACAGCCAGAACCATTCACGTTCACAATCTCTGGGTTCAATCCAAGAATTTTGATTGCTGCAACGGGAACAGATGCAAACGCCTCGTTGATCTCGAAAGATGAAATATCAGAGATGCTGAGACCGGCTTTGCCGAGCGCTGCAGGGATTGCAGTAGTGGGGCTCAGGCCGGTTGCTGCTGGGGCATGAGAGGTTGATGCCCATCCTCGAATTACTGCCAATGGCTTGAGGCCGTGCGCCTGAGCAAAGCCGCGGCTTACAAGTACTAGGGCTGCTGCGGCATCGTTCAACCCAGATGCATTTCCGGCTGTAGTGGTTGCGCCCTCATCGAGTGGATTGAGCAAACCGAGCGTTGCCAGCTTCTCCAAGGTAGAGGTGCGTCGAGGGTGCTCGTCCACGCTAAAGATTGAGCCATCCGGAAGCGTTATCGGCACAATCTCGTTGTCGAATCGACCCTCGTCGATGGCGCGGATTGCATTCATATGCGAGCGATAAGCCCAAGCGTCTGCCTCTTCACGGGTAACTCCGGCCATGCGTGCGGCGTTGTCTCCAACTCCCTTTGCAGTGTTGAATGGCGGCGCATCTTCGGTCTCTAGGTTTGCTGGCGATAACCAGAAGGTGGGCTGACCGTCGGGGCCGGGCTTGGAGGTACCAGGAGCCGTGGACATGGATTCAACCCCACCGCCGATACCCGCATCGATCATTCCAGCAGCAATATTTGCGGCAATCCACTGCGTAGCTGCCATGCCAGATGCACACCACCGCTGCATTGCAACCCCGGGCAGGTTGATCATGCCGAGTTGGTTTGCTGCATAGCGGCCAATGTTGCCGCCGCCCTGCATCGATTCTCCAAATCCGATGTCTTCAATAAGGTCAACAGGAACGCCTGAGCGCTCTACAGCAGCCCCAATGGCAATCTCGGCCAACGTAAACGCGTCGACTCCAGTCAGCGATCCCCTATATGAGGTGCCGATTGGGGTGCGAGCGGCTGAAACGATGACAACATCAGTAGACATGTAAATCTCCTCGGTACGAGTCTGACAGTGAGTCAGATAGTGGCACCTCTGCAGCCAAGATCAAAACTCTGGTGGCCTAAAGCACAGGTTCCATTTAGCTCTAACGGCCCGAGCCGCTGGCAACTCAGTCCGGTACCTGCCGCTCTCGCCCTAATGGGTGGTTGCAAATTCTGCGGTGGTATCAATCGGCGACTCTTCGCCGCCCGCTGCTCCACGATGCTGCGCATAGGCCCAACCGGGGCCGCGAAATACGAATGACAGTCGATCATGCCAGTTGTCTGCTGCGGCAACGTCCTTGCGGATCTGATCATGCTCATGAGCAGCAATCCGAAGCGGGTTGAAGGTATCGATGTTGGTAGTCAGGCCATAGATTACCGGCTCATCTTCTCTTTCAAACGTGCCAAAGAGCCGGTCCCAAATAATCAGGATGCTTCCATGGTTCCTATCCAGATACTGCTTGTTCTTGCCATGGTGTACGCGGTGATGAGACGCGGTGTTGAGTACTTCCTCAAGTGGGCCAATGGTTCGAATCGCATCGGTATGAATCCAGTATTGGTAGATCAAGTTGAGCTGCCGAGAGGTTTCAATAAGCTCGGGTCGGATACCCAAAACTGATAGCAACCCATAGGGCACAAAAAGCCCTAGCGAGTCGGCCCAAGTCTGACGAAGCGCAGTAGACAAGTTGTACTTCTCACTCGAATGATGCACCACGTGAATGGCCCACATAAATCGGGTCTCATGCATCAAGCGATGATTCCAGTAGTAAATAAAATCCCAACCCAGAATTGCTGCCCCCAGAGCAACTGGACCGTTACCTAAATCAGGCAGGATGCGCTTTTTGAAGAGCTTCTGCGCAGTGGTCTGAGCTGCCCAAGTCGATGCTGCTACAAGCGCACCTGCTGCCAGCGCAGCCACTGCACTATTACCCGAAGCCTTCTTTGCTCGACTCGCCCATCGACGCTTGGTTGCCGTTGCCGTTGCAGAGTTGCCGTGGGTGGTCGCTTGCTCAGCATCTAAAATCTGCCCCGGTTCTTGGTCGTTGGCGCGCCCAAGGGCATCAGTTACTACTGCAGTCAGGGCTGCTGCGCCTGCAATGCCAAGTAAGGGTTTGGCCCACTTGCCAGAACCAACTGCAATGTTCTGCGCCAGCTTTTTGGTAGCGAGCGGAATAAACAAACTCCCGGTACCCATGACCAAACTTGCAACTGTGTCGTTGCGTTCGTAGTCCACCGGCGAGGGACCCTCGGTCTTGGCTCGCCGTTCTAGCCACCATGCTTCGTAGGCCATCGACCCAAAGAACCCTGGAATGGCAACGACTGTGAGGTCCATAGAAGTTCTCCGCTAGTTGGGTGCTGTTCAATCCAAGCTACTGCCAGAGCGGTCGCCTTGAACATCGCGTGCTGGCTCACTGTTGATTATGAGTGGCTCCAACGAGACCAAAACCTTAAGCCGAGCAGCATGGCTAACACCCCGGGCAGGTATGTAGATTATAGCGGCATCAGGGCATCTCGCCGATAGAGGCCGATGCAACATGTTCAGCTCAGATGCACGAGTCGGTGCACAGCACCGGTGTGGTTTCAGGTTTTGGGAACTGGTTGTTCTGAGGATGGAGCTTTTTTAGTTGCAGGTTTTTTCTTTGCGGGAGCCTTCTTTACGGCCGCCTTTTTGGTGCCAGCCTTCTTTTTTGGTGCTGGCTTCTTAGCTGCAGATTTTTTAGCAGGTGCTTTCTTAATCGGTGCAGCTTTCTTGGCAGTGTCTACAACAGCCGTGGCAGCAGTAGCAGCTACTGCTGCTGCAGACGTAGCTGCCGCAGAGATTGAGTCCGCAGCAGCACTTGCAGCATTGGTCACCGGTGATACTGCGTCTGGGGCGCGGTGAGCCAACTCCCGAACTGCAGTTTCGATCTGTTCAACTGCTCGACGGACTTCGGCCTCGACCGAGCCAACGAGGCGACGAATTTCTTCTACGCCCTCTTTTACAAATGCGCTGAACTCTTGATCTGCTCGCTGAGTCACGTTGCTTCCCTTCGCTCTAAATTTCTTATTCGGGCCTGCTTACTGCAGCGACCTAGTTTCAGTACTTTCGCTTCAGCGCCTTGGCGTTGATCTCTAAGCTAGTCCCCTTATGGCACCTACTCTCAAGGCTGCTGCCCGGCAGCACTTCTGACCTTCAGTAGGTCATCGCAACATGGCAACAGCATTTCGGTGTAAACGAAGAGAGATGAATTCTGCAGAACAGCACTTAACTAGCGCGAATGCCCGTCCGAGTAGTCCTCAATCCTCACTATCCCCTGCCTTGAGTCAGCGCTTCACTGCCGCCGAATTTGGGTCAGAATTCACCTGGGGTGTTGCTACGGCGAGCTATCAGATTGAAGGAGCCACAGAAGCTGATGGAAAGGGTCCCTCAATCTGGGACACCTTTACGCATACGCGTGGGTTTGGCGGCTTGCGTGAGCGCATTCGCGACCGTTCAACCGGTGATCAAGCATGCGAGTTCTATGAGCGCTATCCCACAGACCTAGCCCTTGCCGCAGAGTTGGGCTTTAATGCAAAGCGGTTCTCTATTTCTTGGCCGCGCGTGATGCCAGAGGGCACCGGTCGAGTCAATCCGGCAGGGCTGGATTTCTACTCTCGAGTAGTTGACACCTGCTTGGAGCTGGGCCTGGAACCGTGGGTCACTTTGTATCATTGGGACCTGCCTCAGGCGCTGCAAGATAAGGGTGGTTGGGCTAACAGAGATGTGGTGGCTTGGTTCAGCGAATATGTCGCAGTTGTGGCCGAAGCTCTTGGGGATCGTGTTCGAAACTGGATGGTCTTTAATGAGCCCCTCAGTTTTGTTCTGGTGGGGCATCTACTCGGCCAGCACGCCCCCGGTATTCGCAGTAAGAGCAAGTTCTTAGCAGCTATGCATCACGTCAACTTGTGCCAAGCCGAGGCTGCTCGAGTGCTGCGCGAGCGCGCAACCAATCCCGTGGTGGGAACCTGTCAGTACCTTGCAGACATTGTGCCAACCGGAACTTCTGCAGCGCATCAGCGTGCAGTGCGATCAGCAGATGCCTTCATTAACCGCACCTACATTGAGCCAAATCTGGGGTTGGGCTACCCGACCGAGGATTGCAGGTTTTTGGCACCTATTGAAAAGTTCCAACAGTCTGGCGATGAAGAGAGAATTCAGGTGGACTGGGATTTTCTTGGAGTTCAGTACTACACCCGGTTCAAAGCGCTCCTCGCTCCAATCCCGGGACTGTGGACCCTGCCAATCTTTGGTCGTGATTTTCGCAACTTCGAGATCACCGCAACTGGCTGGGAGGTCAACCCAAGCGGCCTTCACAGCGTGATTATGGCCATGCACGCTTATGGCAGATTTGATCGACTGGTGATTACTGAAAATGGCGCGGCCTTTCCCGATCAGTTGATTTTCAACCCGATTGATCCCAGTGATCCCAGTAATTCCAATGCATCGCTCACTGTCGATGACCCGCGCCGGATTCTGTTCTATCAACACCATCTTGAGCAGGTGCTCCGCGCCCAAAAAGATGGTGCCCCGGTGGATGGCTACTTTGCTTGGTCGCTTATGGATAATTTCGAATGGGCAGACGGCTATGGGCCCAGATTTGGGTTAATTTACGTCGATTACCCAACTCAAACTCGAGTGGTCAAAGCCTCGGGTCGTTGGTTTGAGCAGTTGCTGAGCAGTCCTGCTGCTGACTAGGCCTGCGGCACTGCAGCACTGCCGGCATCCGCACGGGTCTGATCACAAGGTGGTGTTGATCGGGGGATCCAGCATGATTCCCTGGATCGGTGCATCTTGGCTTTGCATCGCCGAGCGAAGGAACCCAAGACCAGGCGCCGAGTACGGGTCGGCTTGGGTCAGATCCACGTGGTAGCCAAGATCGGCGAACTGAGCAATCGTGAGCTTGCTAAGAGGGTTGGAGGCTGGGCTGAGGTAGCCCGTCATGAGTTCATTGCCAAAGATGGATTCCTTCCAGTGCGATCCCACCGTTCCTACTCCTCCGGTGTTCTCGAGTGGAACGGTGCTCAGACCGCCAAGGTTTGACCACTCAGCAACTGCTCGACCGCCGGTGAATCTGGGATTTGCAGTGCCCTGCCCTTGGGTAAGGTTGCGCGTACCGCCAAAAGTCGTGGTGTTCCAGAGCGTCCCAAATCCAAGGACATGTGCCATCTCGTGCAGCACCACGCTGACGAATGATCCGTTGCTCAGCAACGCTGCCACGTCTGCGGTATCGAACTGCATGACTCCGTGTAGACCAAGGTTGGTAGACAAGTTCACACAGGTGGGTCCGGCTTGGCCAAGGATTCCGTTTACTCCGTCGATCGGAACCACAGAAACGTCAATCACGATGTCGTCGACTGAGGTGATGGGAGCAGTGCCCCCAGGAAGGCAGTCGGTTGGAACTGCGCCGAAATCCTCGACGCCACGAGTCAGAACCTGCTCCCACTTTGCGGCGGATTGGTTGAAAGCGGCTTGAGTGGCAACTGATAGCGACTCAATCCCCCGAAGTGTGATGTTGAAGGGTTCAGTGGGTCCGGGCAGCAACTCGTATGTGGTTGTGCTGAGCACCTCTGCGGTATTGCCATCCTCGACTCGTAGACGTGCGGTCAGGTTCCGTGCAACAGCTGGATCCTCCAAACTGACAGACAGGTTTCTACTGCCACCGAACTCGCAGTTCGCAATAGTTACGTCGTCAGTGCCGTCTCCGTTGCCATCAATCTTGCAAGTCAGTGAGTCGCCATTGGCATCGCTTGCAGACCACGCGAAAGTCACCAAGGCAGGGCTTGTTCCAATTGCCGAAGACGCTGTGAAGCTCAGTATGGATGGCTGTTCTGGAGTGGTGGCAAGAGTCGTTGTAGTTGTGGTGACAGGGCCCACAACTGGTGTACACGCAGCGGCAAGACTACCGACTGCGAGTAAAGCCCCGAGCAGAGGAAGCCGGCGACGCAAAGAGCGGTTTCGGTGGCGATTCGCCCCCAGCGGATTGCTGAGACTTGCGTATACGTTGTCTAGATTCACAGAATCTCCCCTAGTGGCCCAACACAGCAATTGTTACTCTAGGCGCTTGATGTAGCAAGAAACTTGAACACTATTAGGCGAGATTGCCTAGCGCAGGCGTAACGAGTTGCCGCGGCCTAGTTCGGTCCTTGTGGCCCGCACTACTAGTTTGATGTGTAGCAGCCAAGTCGTGCTGCCCTCAAAGGCAGGTCATGTGAAAGTTCTAGCCCCTATTTATGGCCTCACAGATGCTGGCGAAGAGGCCCAGAGACTTCAGGCTGCCGGTATCGACGGTGCCTTCACCTTCGAGGGCCCTCATGATGTCTTCTTGCCGCTCGCCCTTGCTGCAGCGGCTTCGGACTTGTCGCTTATGAGCAACGTGGCAATTGCGTTTCCCAGAAATGCAGTGCATATGGCGCACTCGGCTTGGGATTTGCAGCAACTCTCGCAGCACCGTTTTACCCTTGGTCTGGGCACGCAGATTCGGACCCATATTGAGCGCCGATTTGGCGAAGAGTTTGATCACCCCGTTGAGCGGATGCGAGATACCGTCGGAGCACTGCGGGCAGTTTTCTCTTCTTGGCAAGATGGTGTACCGCTCAACTATTTGGGCGAGTACCGCAGGCACACCTTAATGACCCCAATCTTCTCTCCTCAGCCAAGCGAGTTTGGAGCTCCCTTGGTGGTGGTTGGTGGTCTAGGGCCACGAATGTGCGCAATGGCTGCTGAAGTAGCCGATGGTTTGGCGGTCATGCCGGTCACCTCTGAACAGTTCTTTAATGAGCGAACCTTGCCGGCGGTGCAACGCGGACTTAAGCGCCGCGCAAATTCCGCTGCAAGCAGTGCTGCTGGTGCTGAGTCTGCTGCCGAGGATTTTGAGATTTTGCCAGAGCTCATAGTGTGTGTTGGTCGAACAGCAGAAGAACAAGCAGCTGCAGATGCTGGTTGTCGCGCACTCTTGGGTTTCTATTCTTCCACTCCTGCCTATCAGCCTGTGTTCGAGATTGAGGGTAAAGGCCACATTCAACCTTTAGCCCGAAATCTGACTCGAGAAGGTAAATGGGAAGAACTCGCAGATCTCATCGATGACGAGTTGCTCAGCGCGGTTGCTGTTCGCGGTACCCCTGAACAGGTGGCCCAACAGATTGCCCGTCGCTACTCGGCACACACCGGCCGGGTTGCTATGTATACCCCGTATGGATTGGCCGAGGGTCTTTTAGAAGATGTCATCACAAAGATCCACGCCATCTAAAGCTGGGCCGCTGAGTTGTGGTCTGCTCAGTTGTGGTCTGCTCAGTCCTACACTCCTCACTTATGGCTGAATTTGTTTCCGAGATTTTTGACCCAGAACGCTGGGACCCAGTGGTGGGTTTTGACTTGCAAGACATCACCTATCACCGAGCCAAAGAGTCGGGCACTGTTCGCGTTGCATTCAACCGACCAGAAATTCGTAACGCTTTTCGCCCAGCAACGGTTGACGAGTTGTACCGAGTGTTAGATCACGCCCGCATGTCATCTGATGTGGGGTGCGTTCTACTCACCGGCAACGGGCCATCTCCCAAAGATGCCGGCTGGGCGTTTTGTTCTGGTGGTGATCAACGAATTCGCGGCAAAGACGGGTATCGCTACACCGTTACAGATGGTGCCGATGGCCAAGCCGGACAAACAGCAGCAAGCATTGACCCTGCTCGCAGCGGACGCCTGCACATCCTTGAAGTTCAGCGACTTATTCGCTTTATGCCAAAAGTGGTGATCTGCGTGGTGCCTGGCTGGGCGGCTGGTGGTGGCCACAGCTTGCATGTGGTCTGCGATTTGACGATTGCTAGTCGAGAGCACGCAAGGTTCAAACAAACCGATGCAGATGTTGCCAGCTTTGACGGAGGATTTGGGTCTGCCTATCTAGCAAGGCAGGTTGGCCAAAAGTTTGCACGTGAGATCTTCTTTCTCGGCAATGAGTACTCCGCCGAGGAGGCTCATCGAATGGGCATGGTGAATGCAGTCGTTGACCATGCCGATCTTGAGTCAGTTGCTCTTGAATGGGCCATGAAAATCAATGCAAAAAGCCCCACAGCCCAACGCATGTTGAAGTACTCGTTCAACATGATCGACGATGGCCTGATAGGGCAGCAGATTTTTGCTGGCGAGAGCACTCGTTTGGCCTATATGACTGATGAGGCAGCTGAGGGTCGAGATTCATTTTTAGAAAAGCGAGACCCGGACTGGTCGTCATTCCCCTGGCACTTCTAGACGCGTTGGTCTTGACGCTTGAGTGTGGCTTAGCGATTTCAGCTGCAGAAAATTCTGGTTGCGAGCTAACTCGCAACTGCCGCCGTACTACGAGCCTTGGTTAAGCGGCGCATGACCGGGAACCCCCACAAAAAGGTAGACAGCGCCCAACGACCAGGCTGTTCTACGTTGCCATGCCGTGCAGAGACATAACAAGAGGCTGCCTCGGCTGAGTGGATTGCTGCAGTGGCAACTACTAGTGACTTAATAGTGCGCCGCGGAAGTTTTTCGCCTAGGACGGACTTCCACTTTTCCCAAGCGGGGTCGCTCACCGTAAGCGCCACAGAAGTGCCTAAGCCAACTACTACAAACACACGCCAGGCCAAGCTAGGTCTGCGGATAGAACTCATTGATGCTCCTACGGGGGATGGGGGGCTAAGGGGGTGCGAGGTGGGCATAGGCTACTTCCCAGTGAAGTAATTTTCAGCCGAGTAAGACTGACCCACACCAGGAGCTCAAGTTGACCACACCAAGCATTCAAACTACTCCTGTACGACGATTCAGCCAGACCCCTCTGGGTTTAGCGCTCGCAGTGCTCGCTGCGGTTGTGCTCTGTGCTACGACGCTGAGTGCTTGCACTAGCGGCAAAGACTCAACAAGTTCTGGATCCACTGCCGAAGCATCCGCTCAGCCCACTACTACTCAGGATGCAGCCGAGTCTCAGGTGCTACGCGTTTTGGTCTCGAACGATGACGGCTATGCATCGCCTGGAATTGACGCTGTGGTGCGCGCGCTCACTGCACTTCCTAATACGCAGGTAGTAGTGGCTGCGCCTGCAGATAACCAGAGTGGGTCTGGTAGCAAAACCTCTACGGGGGAGCCACAGGTCAGCAAGGTCAGTACGGCAAGCGGCTATCCCGCTACTGCAGTGGTTGGCTACCCCGCTGATGCAGTGAACTGGGCACTCAACGGCGGGATAGGCGAACTGCCTGCGCTGGTGGTCACCGGAGTAAACGCCGGGCAGAATCTGGGCGCTATAGGCAATACGCTCTCGGGTACCATCGGAGCCGCTCGTGCTGCTGCAGCTAAAAACATCCCAGCGCTTGCCTCGAGTACTGCGCTGTCAGATGCGGTGGATTATGACTTAGCTGCCAGCTATGTGGCCACTTGGGTACAGCAGCATCGAGCTGATTTGCTTGCGGGCAAACTCATTGGCAAAGAACTAATTCTGCAAAGCCTGAACGTGCCAGTCTGCACTGCAGGCGCATTACGTGCTCAGGTACAAGTTCCCATGTCTGCCTCGAACGAGGGAGCAATTGCTGACCAAGACTGCACCTCAACGCTAGAAAACCCACCAGATGACATCACCGCATTCAACAACGGATTTGTCACACTGTCAGAGGTAGCAATTAAAGCACCGACCTGACTAAGTGCTGACCCGAGTAAGTGCTGGCAGAATTCATCAAGATTCTTCAAGATTCTTCCTCAGATTCGTTGACCAAACGCGCAATCTGCACAAGAGTTAAGAAAGTTCGTATGGCTGTGCGGACTGACCGAGGGAGCCCCGATGAGGAATGCGTACCGAGTTCTGACTGTTGTGTCTGCGGCGCTACTGCTTGCCGTGTCATGTGCACCTGCGCCGGGTGGCGGTGGCCCTGTCAACCTGCCACCGATTGCCGTTGCTTCGGCAACGCCGCTGTCTGGCAATGCGCCACTAAGCGTCAGCTTCGACGCTTCAAGTTCGGTCGACTCCGACGGGTCAATTCTGAGCTACTCCTGGAACTTTGGCAACGGCACCAATGGCACCGGGGTGACCTCTACAGGCAACTACGCAATACCGGGTGCTTTCACCGCAGTTCTGACCGTGACAGATAACAAAGGTGCAACTGACACCGACTCGCTCACCATCACCGTCAACGGCGATGGTGATGGCGATGGCGTATTTGTTCCCGCTGACTGCAACGATGCGAATAGCGCAATCTTCCCCGGAGCGGCCGACCCTGCCGGCGACAACATCGACAGTAACTGCGATGGCATTGACGGAACCGAAGCAGCAGCAATCTTTGTGAACTCAGCCACAGGAGCAAACACCTCTACTTGTGGAACCATCCTTGAACCCTGCGCCTCAATCACCCAGGGGCAATCCCGTGCAGTGGCGGAGTCAAAGAGCAGCGTGTTTGTTGCCGGTGGCTCATACGGCAAGTTCACCGTGCAATCAGGCCTTGAAGTCAGAGGCGGATATGGTCAGAACTTCCAGCGTGGGATTTTGGCAACAGCGCCCGCTACAGCCACGGTAACAGCGACGTTTGATGCAACGGTTAACGGCCCAGTTGGGCTTATTGCCGATGGCATTTTTGCCGCAACTCGAGTTGCAGACCTGAGCATTGTTGGAACTACTGCTGAAGCAGGCAAGAACAGCTATGGGGTGTTTGTGCGCAACTCAACTAGCGCGCTTGTGTTGGATTCACTCAGCATTATTGGTGCAGCAGCCGGAACTGGCAGCGCTGGGTCTTCTGGAACTTCTGGATGGTCGGGCGCAGCAGGAGCAGGCAGTAACGGCGGCGACGGATTTGAGCCGGGCGGGGTGTGTAATACCTCCTCGGCAGGTGGCGGAGGAGCTGGAGGTTTGGGCGGCAACTCTGGAGGTTCGGGTGGCAAAGGCGGCGTGGTTGATGGCTCTTGTGGGTGGACTGGCCTGTGTAGCAATTGCAATGCGCAGCCCGGCAACTCAGGCAGTAGCGGTGGTGGTGTTGGTGGTGGCGCTGGCGGTGTCGGAGCGGCCGCTGCAACGGATGGTCTTCCAGGAATTTGCACACTAGGAGGCACAGGCCCGTCGCTGCGTGGAGGTGACGGAAGCTCTGGAGCTAGCGGTGCTAGCGGTGCTAGCGGTGCTGGTGGTGCTGCTGGAGCTAATGGCGCAGCAGGCTCACTAGGAGCCCACGGTGGTGGTGGTGGCGCTGGTGGCGGTGGCGGCGCAAACGATTGCAACGTTGATGATGCGGGCGCTGGCGGCGGTGGTGGCGGCGGCGGGGGAGTCCGCGCAACAGCTGGTGGCGGTGGTGGCGGTGCAGGAGCTCAGTCCATCGGCCTTCGGTTGCAGAACTCATCGCCAACTCTGAGTGCAATACAGATTCAGCTGGGTACCGGTGGCGCTGGTGGCCCTAGCGGCTCGGGTGCATCCGGGCAGCCTGGTGGTTTGGGTGGCTCTGGCGGCGTGGCATTTGATCGTGGCGGCGGCGGCGGCAACGGTGGCTCCGGTGGAACTGGTGGCTCCTCTGGAGCTGGCGGCGGGGGCGGCGGCGGTGCTGCAATTGGACTGTCACGCGATGCGCCGAGCGCTCCCATGGGACTGCCTAGTTTCAGTGGCGGTACTGGTGGCGCTGGCGGGGCTGGTGGTAGTTCCGGTGCAACCGGAACCATCACCAACACCACAATCGCCTAATTCAGCTGCCACCGGCACGGTGGCCTTTTGCAGCTGTCAGTACTTCAGCTTTGGTTCAGTACCAGCGGGCAGGTTGATGGTCTTTGAGGCAAGAAACTCTTCAAGGCCTTCTGGGCCAAGCTCGCGGCCAACACCTGACTGCTTGAACCCTCCAAAGGGGGCACCCCAAGCCATACCAAACCCGTTGACCGTGTAGTTGCCCGTGCGCACTTCCCGCGCCACGTCAATGCCTGCATCTACATCGCTTGTCCATACGGTTCCAGACAGTCCATACACACTGTCATTGGCAATCCGAATTGCATCAGCTTGGTCATCGTAGGGAATTGCTACAACCACTGGACCAAAGATTTCTTCTTGGGCGATCTTCATGCGATTATCAACATCGGCAAATAGCGTGGCCTCTACGAACCAACCCTTGTCTAGGCCTTCGGGGCGGCCGCCGCCGGTGGTGATTCTGGCACCTTCAGATACTCCTGATGCGATGTACCCCTCAACCCGGTCCCGCTGACGCTCGGCAATGAGTGGCCCAAGCGTCACATCAAAGTTTCCGGATGGATCGCCTGGGACAAGTGCTCCTAATGCCTCGGTCAGAGCGTCAACTACTTCGCTGTAGCGATTCCGTGATGCAAGAATTCTGGTTTGCCCAACGCAGGCTTGTCCGTTGTTCATCGTTGCTGCCGAGACCAGCTCGGGAATAATTGCGTCAAGGTCAACATCATCAAGAATAACCGCAGCAGATTTGCCACCGAGTTCCAATGTGCAGGGCCTTAGGCGCTCACCGCAGAGGGCTCCAATCTTGCGACCGGCCACCGTGGAACCAGTGAATGAAATCTTGTCTACGTCGGGGTGCGTCACAAGATGCTCTCCGACTTCTCTGCCAGCGGGAACAATGTTGAGCACGCCCGCAGGCAGCCCGGCCTCATGAGCAAGCTCTGCAAGTACAAATGAAGAGAGCGGTGTCTCTGGTGCGGGCTTGAGCACCATGGTTGACCCCGATGCCAGAGTTGGTCCGAGCTTCAACATGGTGATGAATAGCGGAACGTTCCACGGGATGATTCCGCCAACTACGCCGATTGGCTCTTTGCGCACAAGTGCTGGGCCCAGCATGTCTTGACGAACTTCTTCAAACTCATAGGTACGAGTCAGGTTGGTGAAGTAGTCGAGCACCATGTTGGCTGCGGCGACCTGACCAAAGTGAGCAAACAACAGCGGACACCCCACCTCGGCAGTGATCAAGTTTGCAAGGTTGTCGGCATTCTCGCCAAGTAGCGCTAGCAGTCGTCCCATTACCTCGGATCGCTCTGCGGCGGCCATTCCAGCCCACTCGCCTGTGGTGAGTGCAGCGCGTGCGGCAACAACTGCCCGATCAATATCGGCTACCGATCCTTCAGGGGTTGAGCCAATGGGTTGTTCAGTTGCAGGATTTATGACTTCAATGCGGTTTGTTCCGGCGGGGTTTACCCATTCGCCGCCGATGTAAAGCTGTTCAAAGTTATGCACGATTCAATCTTTCTGCTGTGCCTAGTTGTAGGGGAGACGTGGACGTGAACGTACTAGAGCGCATGTGCTCCGTGGTTTCAACAGCTTCGATCGTTGCATTTCTCAGGAATTAGGCCAATTGAAAACAATTATTCATAAACTAAACTGAAGTCACCGAGTTTGCTCTGTACAGTTGTTTGTACTCAGACGCTCTCTGTTGCATAGACGCACTTTGGTTACGGACGCAATTTGTTCAAAGGCGCTCTCTGTCTGCAGGCCCCCCGGGGCGTCTGGAACAACCAACCCGCTGCGAAAGCAGATACCGATTGGATTGCTATGAGCACTTCTTCCGATCTTTCTTCAACCCCGACCTCGACTTTGGCTGAGTCCGCTCAAAGCGTTGTGCCACCCAGCGCGTCTTCGCTCACAGTTCCACGCCCAGAACCAACCCAGAACGTGCATCCAGATTTAGCAGCGCTGATGACTTCTGGCGTTGCTCAAGCAATTAAGCCAACTGCCACCTTCACAGAGGCAACTGATGAAATTTTCGAGGAACTGATTCTGCCCGAGTCACAGATCATGTTTCGTGTTGCGTTATCCCTAACTCGCAACCGGGCCGATGCAGAGGACCTCGTGCAAGAAAGTCTTTTGCGGGCCTACAAGGCAATTCACACATTCGACGGAAGTTACCCACGAGCATGGGTGCTCACCATTGTTCGAAACACCGAACGGAATCGTCATCGTCGCCGCCGACCAGAATTACTTGCCGACCCTGAGATTACCGATGAGCGAGTTCCGGCTACCTCAGCCGATGAGGTTGAACTGCGCGCAGAGCATCAAGAACTTGGCGGAGCCATCTCTCAGGCTGTTTCGGCTTTGCCTATTAACTTCCAGCAAGTTGTGCAGCTAGTAGATATTGACGGTCTGACCTATCAAGAAGCGGCCGAACTTATTGAGGTTCCACTTGGAACAGTCATGAGCCGCCTTCACCGAGCACGCCGGCGGCTGCGTGAACTTCTACTGCCTCAGGGCTTTGGTCCCGAAGAGTCCCTTAGTAAATCTCGAGCAGTGCCTGCTCAAAGTGCAACCCCCAGCCATGGACAGGCACTGTTCGGTGATCCGCTCGCCGCGCTTAACCCCCCCAGCTTGGTGGCCGGCAAGCCATATGTAGCCGGCAGCGCTTTAACTGAAGAACTGCGAAAAGCGAGCGCTAGCAAAAGGTAATCTTCGCTCAAATGCCGGGGTCACAAGTTGCTAATCACTAGTAGGGCAAGGCCGCTTAGCAGCATCTAGTGATTCATTAGTCACTACTTGTAGCCCACCATGATGTGCTCGACCCACGCTGCGGGCGCGGCATTCATCAGCGTTGACAAGTCCCAGTAGTCCCACCAGCGAGTTATCTGGTTCTCAGCGTTAAACACTATGACCGAGACAAATGGCAACTCGACGGTTTCGCCAGTTGTCCAGGTCCAGCGCTCGGTGTGTTCGGTCATGGTGGTGTCGCGTTGCGCAACAATGTTCCACCCCGGAACGTGTTCGTACTTTGCCAAGGGCTCAATCCCAAGACGTAGCCGGGCAGCTACCTCGGCGGGTCCAAATGCACCTTCTTCTGGTGCGGGAATATCGCGGTAGTTGCCATCGGTGCTAAACCACGCGCCGACTGCTTCGAAGTCTCTTCTAAACAGGTCAGCCCAAAACTTGTTTGTTAGTTCTTCAAGTTCAAATAGACGAGCGGGCGTTGCTGAATTCTCGGTAGACATGTTTCTCCTTGAGGGTAACGGGCTTGTTCGGCGCGTTGTAAAGACTATTGCCAAGATACTGTCGCGCTCACTGCAGCGCACACTGCAGCGCTGTAGGTTCGGTAAATGAGTTCCTCGACCAGCACCGACCCGTCGACTACCCCCTCCACTACCCACTCTGCTGCAGACACTCAGGCTGATGCAGACACACAGGCTGCTCTAGACACACAGGTGCGCATCTTTAGCGCCGAGTGGATTGCCACCGTTGATCAGCACAATACCCTGCTTACAGATTCTGCTGTTGTGGTTCGTGACGGAATCATCGTTGCCGTACAACCCGTGAAAGAAGCACTAGCAAGCTACCCGCTGGCACCTCATCAGCATCTTGCCGAGTCGGTACTGATGCCCGGCATGGTGAACGCCCATACCCACCTAGCCATGACGATGTTTCGAGGGCTTGCCGATGACCGTGACTTGGAGCAGTTCTTAAACCTTGTGTTGCCCGCAGAGGCAGCAATGCTCAGCTCGCAATCAGTTGCTGCTGGTACTCGAGCAGCAGCTTTAGAAAGCATTCATGCTGGAGTGACTACAGCGTTAGATATGTATTTCTTTCCACAAGATGTGCTTGCTGCCGCAGACTCGGTGGGACTGCGCGTGATGACCGGGGCAACCTTTATGGGAGCCGCCGGTCCCGAGGGGATTGCTGGCGCCGAGCGGATGGCCTGGGCCGAGGAGTTTTTAGCGAACAACCCAGCGCGTTCCGGTTGGCGAGCAGTAGTTGCTCCTCACTCGACGTATCTGGTCAATCCTGATGACTTGCAACAAGTAGCCGAAATAGCCAGACGCCACGATGCAACGATTCACATTCATGCAGCAGAAAGTTTGGCTGAAGTTGAAGCCGTGGTTGCTCAGCATGGCCGCCGCCCCGTACAACTCCTTGATGACCTTGGCCTGCTTGGCCCTCGAACGGTATTAGCTCACGCTGTGCATCTTGATGACAATGAACTTGCCCGAGTTGCACAGACGCGTACCTCGGTTGCCCATTGTCCGGCGTCAAACTTAAAGCTGGGCTCGGGGTTTGCCCGCGTGCCAGAGATGCTGAACGCCGGAATTTCATTAGGCCTAGGTACTGACGGAGCGGCAAGCTCAAATGACTTAGACCTATTTGTAGCCATGCGGCTCACCGCACTTCTTCATAAGGGTGTGACGGGTGATGCAACAGTTTTGCCTGCGGCACAGGTAGTGCGTGCTGCCACAATTGGCGGAGCAACTGCACTTGGCCTGAGCGACTCAATCGGATCCTTAGAGGTCGGTAAGCAGGCTGACTTCATCGGGGTAGACCTGAGTGGGGTACATAGTCAACCTATTTATGACCCCATCTCAACCCTGGTCTACGCGGCTGGCCGAACTGACGTGCGTCATGTCTGGGTGGCGGGTCAGCAAGTGCTTGCAGATGGCGTCGCCACTCAAGTAGATACGGCTCAGGTCACTGCAGAGCTCGCAGCTTTGCGCTCGCAGGTGCTGGCTGCTGTTGATAGCCGCTCTTCCCCAAGGTGATTACGGACCCCATCCGAACCCGAGCGTAGGTCGGCCTATATGGGCACTAGGTTCGGGACATGGAATTTAGATTTCTTGGCCGTTCTGGCCTCAAGGTCAGTGCAATTTCGTATGGCAATTGGGTCACCCACGGCTCGCAAGTAGATGACCCTGCAGCCGCCGCCTGCGTCCATGCTGCACTTGATTGTGGAATTACTACTTTTGATACTGCCGACGTTTATGCAGGCACTCGTGCCGAGGCGATTATGGGTCGGGCTTTGGCTGGGGTCCCTCGCGAATCGGTAGAAATATTTACCAAGGTGTATTTCCCAACAGGTGCTGGGCAAAATGATCGTGGCCTCTCTCGTAAACACATCACTGAGTCGATCCATGCCTCACTGCGTCGCCTCGGAACCGACTATGTCGATCTGTATCAGGCTCATCGCTTTGACCACGAGACTCCGATTGAAGAAACCATGGAGACCTTCGCCGATCTTGTTCACGCCGGAAAGGTCTTATACATCGGAGTCTCTGAGTGGAGCGCCGACCAGATTCGCCTTGGGGTTGAGTTGGCTCGCGAATTGCGAATTCAATTGGTATCGAATCAGCCGCAGTACTCCATGTTGTGGAGGGTGATCGAGGGTCGAGTTGTTCCCACCTGTGAAGAGGTCGGTGTATCTCAGATTGTGTGGTCTCCGTTGGCCCAGGGGGTACTTACCGGAAAGTATCTGCCAGGGGCTCCGGTTCCCGAAGGCTCTCGTGCAACAGACACCAAGGGCGGCGCCAACTTTGTTCAGCGTTTCTTAGAAGATGATGTGCTTACTCAGGTGCAGCTACTCAAGCCACTTGCAGCCGAAGCAGGAATCACGATGGCTCAGCTTGCGTTGGCTTGGATTTTGCGAAATCAGAATGTTGCCTCGGCGATTGTCGGTGCAACTCGTCCTGAACAAATCGAAGACAGCGTTGGCGCGGTTGAAGTTACCCTTGAAGATGACCTTGTGGCTCGTGTTAATCAGATTCTGCAGCCTGTGATGATTAATGATCCTGATCTGACCGAGAAGATGGCCCCTCGAACCAGGGTCTAACTGTCGATCAGTGACTGCTCGCCTGCTAACCGCTCTGAGTCCATGCTGACTCACTCAAAGTGAGATCTGGCGGCGTTCCCAAAGTGGGTGGAATTACCTACTTGACGATGCCTCGAGAATAGCAAAGTATGGAGCGACAAAATCTGTACGCTGCAGCGGACAGATATAGCTGGGGGCGAATCATTCATGAGGCGAAATTGGCGTGTAGTAGTAGCAGTTCTTGGTGCACTTGGCTTGGCAGCTGTGGCGCTTCCTTTAAGTGCCGGTGCACAGAAAGTATTCAATCCGGGAACGTTTAGCTTGGCCTCTACAGGAGGCAACATCCTGATTGGTGGGTTCAGCCTTGACCTCACTCCGCAGCCATTACCGCAGTGCTCCGATGGCATCGATAATGACTTCCAGATTGCTCTGAGCGGAGTAGCTTTCCCTTCCGACGGAATTGATGCCGCCGATCCGCAATGCGCAGCGGGCTCGTTGGCAGGACAAACAAAAGACCTAGATGACAGTGAGGCTGCTCCCGGGTTCCAGCCAAAGATCAACGTGTCAATTACGGGAACAATTGCGAGCAACGGAGTGGTCAACGTTCCAACTTCTGGAGTGATTTTTCCACCTTCGTGGATCACCCCAGAAAATCCCACGAGTCAGACAAGAGCTCTTGTCAAAGTCGAAATTCTTCCTACTGCAGCTGCTACTGGAAGTATCGACCCACTGACCGGGGTCATGACTCTGAACGTCAAGTTACGCGCAAAGATCAGCGGCAACTTGTGGGGCAACATTTTGCAGTCCACCTGCGCTGTTGGATCTGTGGCTTCGCCGATCTCGGTGTCGTTCACTACTGAGCGAATGGAAGCCGTTGGAAACAATGCTGCTCTTACTGGCTCGAAGTACAACCCAGTGTCGGGTAACGCAATTCTCATCAACAACAACTTTGCGGTACCGGGGGCAACTGGTTGCCTAGTGCAAGCCTTCCCCTATACCGACGTGAGCGGGCTACTCAACCAGACCCTGGTTCTGCCCTCACCCTCAGGCTCTAATGCGGCGGTACTCGCAGGTAAGACCACCCCCGTCTTAGCCAAGGGTGTTGAGGCCAAGATCAGCACAAGCGGCACGGGAGGTCGGTCGCCATTCACAGTTGATTTTTCTGCCGGCACCTCTGTCGTTGCCAACGGGCCAGCTACGTATGCTTGGAATTTTGGTAACGGCCTGACGGCTACTACAGCTGATGCGAGTTCGACCTACACAGAAGTTGGCTCCTATCCGGTGTCGCTAACTGTCACTGACGCCGATGGTGATGTCTCCACAGCGCTGACCACAGTGAACGTGTCGCCGGCAACTACTACGACAACTACGACTGTTGCTCCCACTACGACAACTACGACTGTTGCTCCCACTACGACAACTACGACTGTTGCTCCGACTACGACAACTACGACGGTTGCTCCGACTACGACAACTACGACTGTTGCTCCGACTACGACAACTACGACTGTTGCTCCGACTACGACAACTACGACGACCACTACGGTGCCGCCGATTCCGGCTCCTACGGTTTCTTCTGTGTCGCCAGCTTCTGGCCCTGTGGCTGGTGGAACAACGGTAACTATTACCGGAACCAACCTGAGTGGTGCCACGGCAGTCCAGTTTGGTTCTGCGCCGGCAGCTTCGTTCACAGTGTTGTCTTCAACCCAAATTTCGGCGGTGTCGCCTGCCGGAGCGCCAATGTGTGTAGAGATCACGGTGACTACTCCAGGCGGGGTATCTGCTACCAACCTCGGCGATCAGTTTGATTACATCGCGTTGCCGGTTGTTACCTCGATCTCACCTATCAAGGGTCCGATTGCTGGTGGAACCGAAGTGACCATTACGGGTACCGGCCTAACTGCTGCTACTTCAGTCAAGTTTGGTAGCGCCCAAGCGACTTCATTTGTTGTTGTGTCATCTACTGAGTTGACAGCAATTTCACCGGTGGCTTCTGCCGGAGAAGTTGACCTAACAGTGACTACTGCTGGTGGTATATCTGCGGTCTCTTCGGGTGACAAGTTCACCTATGAGGTTCCGGTGACTACAACCACTACCACTACGACTACGACTACCACGACGACCGTGCCGCCGACTACGACAACTACGACGGTTGCTCCGACCACGACAACTACAACGGTTGCTCCGACTACGACAACTACGACGGTTGCTCCGACTACGACAACTACAACGGTTGCTCCGACTACGACAACTACGACGGTTGCTCCGACTACGACAACTACAACGGTTGCTCCGACTACGACAACTACTACACTTCCGCCTACAGCGGACTCAATCTCGGTTGCATTCAGTGGAGCGCTTAGCTACGCCAACTCTGGAAGTGGCACGGGCAATCTTCAGGTGGTGCGTGACTCTTCTGGAATCAAGTCGGTCAGCGGCCTGCTTGATCTTCCAGGTAGCTCGGGCGGTAATGCTCGGGTAGCGGTTGGAATTAATCGGGCTTGGATTCTTCCGCTCTGGATCGGCCAGATTTCTGTGACCGACCTTGGTGCCGGTGTTGCAGTGACCACACCAGTGTTTGGAACAATCAGCCGTGGAAGCACTTCGACCACTGCAACGGCTACCTCTAACTGGTTCAAGCTTGGGGCTTTCCCGAATCTGCTTCGTCCGTACTCGCTCAACTGGACTGTTATAGACGCCGGTTGATCAAGCCAGTTGCGCTAGTGAGTGCCTGACTCTCTGTGGCCTAGCAAATAGAATCTGTTCTCGGGGTCTGCATGAGTGCAGGCCCCGAGTCGCGTACCCTTTGTGGCCTTGCCCAATGCTGGGGCACTGCCTTGTATGAGTGAGCTCATCGTTACTTCAACAACGTTAGGAACTGCAGATGTCTGGACCATTAGACGGTGTTCGAGTCATTGAACTCGCGGGGATAGGCCCCGCACCGTTTTGCGCAATGTTGCTCGCCGACTTAGGGGCGCAGGTTCTACGTATCGATCGTCCAGTGCCTGGCGCTACGCCCGCGCCTGCTGGCTCTAGCGGAACAGCTAACGCGTGGGATGTTCTCAATCGCAATCGCTCTGGGGTAGCTGTAGACCTTCGCTCAGCAGCTGGTGCCGAGTTTATTCTTGAGTTGGCCGTCCAAGCCGATGTGCTCATTGAGGGCTTTCGCCCCGGTGTTGCCGAGCGATTCGGCCTTGGCCCAAACGACCTGCAGGCAGTCAACTCCAAGTTGGTCTACGGCCGAATGACTGGTTGGGGTCAACAGGGTCCGCTGGCTGCTCGGGCCGGTCACGACCTGACTTACTTGGCCATCTCTGGTGCGCTCGCACACATTGGTCGGGCTGATCAGCCGCCAACGCCACCGCTAAATCTGGTTGCAGACTTTGGTGGTGGGGGAATGCTGTTGGCTTTCGGCGTCATGGCTGCACTGGTGGAGCGGGCCACCTCCGGCCTTGGGCAAGTAGTTGATGCAGCAATGGTTGATGGCGCTGCGCTACTCATGGCTCCGCTGTTCGGCGCTTGGGCTTGGGGATTTTGGTCGGCCGAGCGTGGCACCAACCTGTTGGATTCAGGTGCACCTTTTTATGACGTGTACGAATGCGCCGATGGCGAGTGGCTTGCTGTTGCCGCTTTGGAGCCGCAGTTTTATGCCAAGTTGCTAGATGGCCTTGGCCTAGCTGAGCGTTCGGATTTGCCTGATCAAAATGACAATGCTGAATGGCCCGTTCTGCGTGCAGAGTTCACCGAGGTGATTTCTAAAAAGACTCGTGACGAGTGGGTGCAGGTGTTTGGCGACCAAGATGCTTGTGTTGCGCCTGTGTTGAACATGGGTGAGGCGCCAGCTCATCCTCATGCGGTTTCTCGTTCCTCGTTCCCCGTACTTGACGGGGTGCCGCAGCCAGCTCCGGCCCCTAGGTTTGGACGCACGCCAGCCAGTGTGCCGCAGCCCTCGTATGAAGGGGTTGACCCAGCGTTGCTTTTGCAGGGTTGGGGTGTGTCTGCCGAACGCGTTTCGGCACTGCAGTCAGAGGGAACCATTACCTGAGCTCAAAAGCCCTAACTCACTAGGTGGTGTAATCAGCGTTGATGCGCACATAACCATCCGACAAGTCACAGCCGTACACCGTCCAACTTGCAGCATCTACGTCTAGGTTCACTCCAAGGTCTACAGAGATCACCACCTCATCTCCGGCTAAGTAGTGTTCCATCTCTGTCAGTTCCGCATCTCCCACGCTGCGCGGGTAGACCTCGGACTCGCCAAAGCGAATCACTACTTTGGTTTGGTCGATGTCTGTATCTTCAGAGCACTTACCAATGGCCATCGCCACGCGGCCCCAGTTGGGGTCTGCTCCATGTACTGCTGTCTTCACAAGCGGTGAGTTCAGAATCGACTTAGCAACGCGTTTTGCCTGGGACTCATCTCGAGCCTGCTGTACCTGCACCAACAACAACGTGGTGGCACCTTCGCCGTCACGTGCAAGTTGTCGGGTCAGTTCAGTGCACACCTTGCTGAGCGCAGCAGCAAACTCAGATTCGTTGACGCTGCCAGCTAGGCCATTTGCCAAGATGGCAGCAGTGTCAGAAGTAGAGGTATCGGTATCTACGCTCAGGCTATTAAAACTGCGTTCAACGCTGTTTCTAAACACGCGCTCCAAAGCCTCGGTCGGCAGTTCTGCGTCAGTAAATACAAAGCTCAGCATCGTTGCCATATCTGGCTCGATCATTCCCACGCCCTTGGCCATACCCACCACAGTCGCCATGCCCACCGTGCCGTCTGAGCGCCGGGTTGGCAGGGTTGCGCACGCAGTCTTTGGGTGCGTGTCTGTAGTCATCATTGCGCTAGCAATCGCAACAGCATCGGTCGAATCAAATGCCCTAGAACTCGCAGGGCTAGCGGTCCTGTCATCCAAGGCAACCTGCTCTAGGTGGCTCAGGTGTGAGCGAATCCGATCCATCGGATACTGCCGGCCAATTACTCCCGTAGAGGTCACTAGCACTTCCGACTCAGCGCAACCTACTGCTAGTGCAACTCCCCGGCAGAGTTCCTCGGCGTTTGCTAGCCCCTCTGCACCAGTTGCCACATTCGCGTTCTTCGACACGACAACCACGGCCTGCAGGTTATTTGCCTCGGCATTGCGTCTAGAGAGCAACACGCTTGGGCCGGCAAAAAGTGAGCGAGTGAACATAGCTACTGACCTGCAAGGAACCTGGGATGCAATGACCGCAAAGTCCTCGGTTGCATCTTTGATTCCAATGTTTGCTATATGTGCGCGAAACCCTTGTGGCAGATTCAGCGGTTGGTTCGGTGAGATCATCCTGACTATTCTCTCACCCGAATCGGCCCCGGACTCGCGTTGAGCAGAGATTTTGAATTCACCCGGCACGCGGTGATCACGTAGCAGTAGCTTTAGCCGATATGACACGGTTTAATTCCGCTCTTGATGTGGCCGCAGCAATTCAATCTAGGCAGATCAGCCCAGTCGAAGTGCTTGAGCACTACTTGGCACAGGCAGATACTTTTGATCCAACGCTCAATGCGTTTGCACTCAGAGATGACGAGCGAGCGCTGGAGCAAGCCAAAGCTGCGGCCGATTTGGTGGCGCACTCAGATCCTGAAGATTTGCCGCCATTCATCGGCGTGCCGATTCCCATCAAAGACCTCAACGATGTGCAGGGTTGGCCCACAAGCTATGGGTCGCTTGGAGTTCCCGACACGCCTGCACAAACAGACTGCCCGCAGGTTGAGCGGTTTCGGGCCGCTGGTTTTGTGCTCATGGCTAAGACCACCACCCCCGAGTTTGGAACCATCTCGATGACCGAGTCGCAAAGGTTTGGGGCAACTCGTAATCCGTGGAACCCGGCGCATACGCCGGGTGGTTCCTCGGGTGGTGCTGCCGCTGCAGTTGCCGCAGGCATGGCACCGATTGCACATGCTTCCGATGGAGGTGGGTCAATCCGAATTCCCGCCTCGTGCACAGGTTTGGTTGGACTTAAACCAAGTCGAAACCGCATTACTGGTCGTACTGAAAAAATGACCGCAGCCTCAACCTCGGGTGTTGTGAGTCGAACAGTTGCCGATACCGCCGCAGTACTCGATGTACTGGCAGTCCGAGACTCGGGAGCGTGGAATGTGGCCCCGTCGCCCGAGCGGCCCTTTGCTGATGAGGTGGGAGTAAACCCCGGCAAACTTCGAATTCGCGTTGCCACTTCTAACCCTTTGGGAATTCCGGTAGATCCCTCCTGCGTAGAGGCCGCTAGTTATGTTGCCGACCTTCTTTCAGACCTCGGTCATAATGTGACCGAGTCAAGTCCGCAGTGGCCAGAGGCCTCTTTGTTTGCTGAAGGGTTCTTGACTGTCTGGGCAACCATCGCAGCGGGAATAGAAGGCCTTAATACAGAGCGAATCGAGCCACATAATCTTCTAAATCTGAACAAGGCCCTGAACACATCTTCAATTGCATTTACCGAGGCAACCATGATGTTGCAATCAGTGTCTCGGCTCCTGACCTGTCAGTTCGGAGCAGACTTTGATGTGTTAGTGACTCCCACAATGGCAGTTGAGCCACCGCTTGTTGGTTCCATTTGGGAGGGAACTGAAGCCGATCCCAATATGACATTGATTAATGCCATGCCGATGGCGGCTTTCACCGCCATGTTCAATGTGACTGGTCAGCCGGCGCTGTCGCTACCTGTGCATGTTTCAGAATCTGGGCTGCCAGTGGGCGTGCAGTTCATTGCGCCTCCTTGGCAAGAGGCCATGCTGATCCGGTTGGGTTCACAAATCGAGGCGGCTCAACCATGGTCTGATCGCTGGCCTTCAATGGTGCTTTAGCGGTCGCGTGCTTTAGCCGCCAGCCTGTCCTGCTGCGCCACCCTGTTGGGCTTGCTGCGCTGCTTGTTGAGACTTGATGAGTGCCCCAACAGTTACAAATCGCGTAGCGGTAGCACCGTTCTGCTCGGGCCAGGTTGCCCCTGCAAGCTGCCGGTCTTTCCAGAGTAATTTCTGATTGAGCTTGCCAGTTGAACGAAACGAGATCACTGACAACTCGGGTGCCTGACCGCTCGCTCCAGTTGTATCGCCAACAACTTCGGTCACATAAATCACGCCCTCGTGAATCAGGTTTGCAGCAGTCTGAGCAAAGCTAGCGCGCTCAATTGGTTTCTTATCGTGTGGGCCAACTACCTGGATGGACTCAAGGGAAGAGCTTGGGTCCTTCAGAGTAATAAGCGCAGTGCCATCGGTATCGAGCGAGTCCAGGCGCAAGCCTGCTTTATTCAAAACTGGAGCATCACTGTGATCTCCCGTCATATCAATCCTGACAAATGAAGAACTGCTGCTAGTACTGATTTGCATATAGGCGGTGTGGTTTCGAACCCAAGCCCGATCAACAATCACGGCTGAACCACCCTGTTGCAGCGGTCTTGCGTCGGCGGCAGCAGGAATAGTCAGCACCTTGGCCAGCACGCCACCGCTGCCAGGTCGCCAAAATTCAACTTCTGCAGCGGCAGAAGCAGTTGCATCTACTTCTTTAATAATCAGCAACTCGTCATCAATCAAGCCGGCTCCAACCTGACCAGTTAGCAAAGACTCGGGCTTTGCGTCACCTGGCGACCATGAGCGAACGGTGCTCTTGGCAAGGTCTTGTTGAAAGCTTAAGAAGGTCACCTTCTGGGCGTTACCCACCGGCACTAAATAAAATCCCTCATCAATGCTCTGCACGCCTGCATCTGCCGCCATATATGACAGGGCGCTTCCCTCACCCTTGTTTGTCATAAACACAAACCCTTTGGCGCCATTATCTGCCGGGCTAATTTCAAGGGCCTTGTATTTGTCTGTGCGGCCAATCTGTGACCCGTTAGTTGCGTCAAGCAAAATGCCTTGCACCTGATCGCCAACCTGAACCGAGGCCATAATCTTGGCGCCATTACTCAGTACGACTGCATCAATAACAGTGCCAAGACCCTGTACGGCAGTGTTGCTTTTATGGCGTAAGTCTCGAATAGTGAGTGACGCGTTGCTTGGCGAATCGTTGGCAGCGCCTAGGGCACCCGCACCCGCGGCACCGGCAGCATTTGCTCCCCAAGACACCACCCATCGTTCGTCTGAACTTATTGCGCAAGACCCAGACCCCAAGTCCTCTGCTTTGCTCGGTGCAGTTACAAGCACGCAACCATCAGCGGTGCGCACATAGACACCTCGGCCAATCACGGTGGCCTGAAGCGCTGAAGACTCAACTAGTGAGTTGGGCGTAGCACCGGGCTTAGCTGTGGTCAGGTTGTAGGTTTCACTAGTCGCTTGGCCGGTACTCGGGTCAAGGCCAGCGGCGCTCGTGAATGACAGCAGCGCAGTGTTATTCCAGTCGCGGCCAAGGCCGTTTACCCAAGTTGCACCGTCTTCAAGGCGAGTCGCAACCTGAGCTGGCCTTGCTGCAGACTTAATGACCAGGTTTGAATCATCCAAGGTGTCTCCAGGTTTCGCTGCCCAGATCGCAACACCAGTGCTGGTGCTACCCGAGGCCTCAGCTACCAGAAGTTTGTTCTTAACGGGGCTGCCACACCCGGTGCTCACAACAGCTAGCGCCATCAAGGTCGCTGCCAGTACAAGGGTTGAGCCGGATCGCCGCCGAGCGGTCTTGGACGTCTTCATGTTGCAACCGTAACTGACCTGCGCGGCCAGTTCCCACACAGCCACCTAGCAAGTTGCTGGCTGCTGAGCGTGGTCTTGGCTTGGTCAGCCGCCTAGCATCAGCGGACATGACTGCAATTTCTTTCGATGGTGACTCCTTAGCCACAGTGATTAAAGAAGACATGCGAGAACGCATAGAGCTACTCGCAGATCGCGGACTTACCCCGGGACTGGGGACGATTCTGGTAGGGGAGGACGGGCCAAGCGCTACCTATGTTCAGATGAAGCACAATGATTGTGCAGACCTAGGGTTCGACTCGTTTGACCTTCGACTTCCTGCCGATGCAACACAAGATCAGGTGCTCGCGGCCATTGCAGACATGAACGCAAACCCTGCCGTCGACGCATTTATTGTGCAGTATCCGTTTCCTGCGGGCTTGGAATACGCCGCTGCTTTGCAAAGTGTCAACCCGGCAAAAGATGCCGACGGGTTGCATCCAACCAACCTTGGATTGTTGGTCATGGGCGAGCCAGCGCCGGTTGCCTGCACGCCTCGCGGCATTCTGCATATGCTGACCGAGTACAAGGTGCCTGTTGCCGGCAAGCATGTGGTGATCCTGGGGCGAGGCCTCACCATTGGGCGTCCTCTGGCAAACCTAATGACACTCAAGCGCCCGAACGCAAACGCCGCGGTCACAGTGGTTCATACCGGTGTTGAAGATATTGGCTCGTACACCCGAACAGCAGACATCATTGTGGCAGCTGCTGGGTCGCCAGGCGTGATTACTGCTGACATGGTGAGGCCGGGGGCGGCCGTTATTGCGGCGGGTGTGAGCTTTGTTGATGGCAAGGTTGTAAGCGATGTTGCCGATGATGTTGCCGAGGTAGCTGGCTGGATCTCGCCTCGAATTGGCGGAGTAGGGCCATTGACTCGCGCCTTTTTACTTCTTAACACGCTCGAAGCCGCTGAGCGCGCTGCCGGCGCTGCAGGCTAACTCGCCAACTCGGATGCTTTCCCGCGCCGCGGGCCAACCCGGATGCCTGTGGTCGATAGTCGACCAGAAACGTCCGGGTTGACCCGTCACCAAGCGCGGCCATGGCCAACTAAGCAGTTGTGGTGCAAGCCCAAGTATCCTGAAACCATGCAGCGCATTGCCGACATTCTCACCCAGGCCACTGGCCCCACCTTGAGCGTTGAGTTTTTCCCGCCCAAGACCCCGGTCGGCGAGGCCAGCTTGCAGCGCACAATTGATGAGTTGCGGTCGGTGCCGCTCAGTTTTGTATCGGTCACTTATGGCGCCGGTGGGTCGACACGTGACCGCACCCGTGACCTAGTGGTCGACATCAATAAGAACGAGTCGTACCCAGCAATGGCCCACCTCACCTGCATGGGCCACACCAAGCCAGAGCTCGAGGCCTTGCTTGATGACTACGATCGCGCCGGTGTGCACAATATTTTGGCTCTAGCAGGCGATCCGCCGGCAGATGGCAGCCCAGCGCAGGGCGACTTTACCTATGCACTTGAGCTGGTTGAGTTGGTGCGGGCTCGCGGAGACCACTTCTCGGTTTCAGTAGCTGCACACCCCGAGCTGCATCCCCGCTCGACCGACACCAAAACTGATCGTGTCCACTTGGCGCGCAAGCTTGCTTTGGCCGATTTTGGGGTGACGCAGTTCTTCTTTTCGGCCTCCGAGTATTTCTGCATGGTTGATGAACTCAGCGCTTTGGGTTCTGACACGCCGATTCTGCCGGGAATCATGCCGTTGACTAACCCAGAGGGCGTGCGGCGGATGGCCAAAATGTCGGGCACGAAAGTTCCAGAAGATTTGGCAGTGCGGGTAGAGACAGCGGGCTCGGCAGAAGAAGCCCAAGCCATTGCGATTGAAGCAGCGCTCGAACTGTCGGTTGCGCTACTTCAGGGCGGAGCGCCTGGTCTGCACCTGTATGGCCTGAACAAATCTGAGAGTGTTCTTCAGTTAGTGGACCAACTCAACCTGCACTGACCCTGCCCGCAGTAGGCGGCCAAAAGGCCCGCCACAGGTGTCATCCCGGCCCGCCGAAGCAAAACCCATTAAGTTTCGGACGTAATCGCCTGCGCACCGCAGAATCTAAAGCCTGAACGTTATTCGGCTGACAGGCACTGCAGTAGGTAGAATGGCTACACTGAAGGCGTTGACATTCGCTCCCTAGGTCACTCAGACTTAGAGCGGATGAAACAGATTCAGTTTTTGCTAGTCAGGGTGCTGTGATGTCGATGATGCTTGCCATCGTTGATGAATTGGGGAGATCATAAAAGTGGCGGTTTTTCGGAAAGCGAAAACTGAGGGTTCAGGCGTTCTTCGTCGCCGCCGCTCAGTAGATTTTGACAGCACCGATCTTGCCGTTCTGAATCAAGAGATCAACTTTTGGGTTGGTTCAAACCGTCCCAAATTGGGCGAGGTCATGCTGGAGCTAGGGTCGATTGACCCCGGTGACCTGATCGATGCCCTGAAGAAGCAGCAGCAGCAACCCCACGGCGAGGGCGCCACACGCATTGGCCAAATACTTCTTGAACTCGGTTCGATTGATGAAACCGCACTAGCCGCAGCCCTAGCTCAGCAGTTTGGTATTCCACTTGCGGACCTTCGTGATGTTGTGCCTACAGCACGGGCGCTAGAGCTTGTCGGTGAAGAGCTTGCCAATAAGCACACTGTGATTCCCCTGCACGAAGAAGACGGCAGGCTGTTCTTAGCTATTGCAGACCCGCTCGACACTTTAGCGATTGAAGAACTCACGCATAAGTGCAAACGCATTGGCTTGACCATGGGTACCCGCAGCGAGATTGAGCGTCTGTTAGAGACCTCATTCAATCTGCTGAGCCAAGCGCAGGTACATATTCAGGCCTTTGAGCTGAGCGACTCCGACGCCGTGCGCGTGGCCGAGGAAGGCAGCTTCACTGCCGATGAGAATGCCCCGATCGTGCAGGTTGTCAACCGCATCATCACCCAGGGCGTTCGCAGCCGAGCCTCCGACATTCACATTGAGCCCGGTGAGAAAAACGTTCGTGTGCGTTACCGCGTAGACGGCGCAATGTCAGAGGCGCTCAGCTTGCCGGCGCGCATGTCTTCGGCCATCGTGAGTCGTATCAAGGTGATGGCCGAGTTAAATATCGTGGAGCGCCGCCGTGCCCAGGACGGCCAGTTTGCTGTGACTGTTGACGGTCGCCCGATTGACATCCGCACCTCTACCGTCGCCACCGTTCACGGTGAGAAGGTGGTGCTGCGTCTTCTCGATAAGACCAAGTCGCTCATTAGCCTCAAGGATTTGGGCATGCATCCTCTTGTAGAGGCGCCCTACATGAAGATTGTAAAGGCGCCGCTCGGCATGTTGTTGTGCACCGGCCCAACTGGCTCGGGCAAGACCACCACCTTGTATGCAACTTTGACAGAGATCAACGACCCCACTCGTAACGTGGTCACCATTGAAGACCCGGTTGAGTATCAGTTCGAGGGCATCAGTCAGATGTCGGTCAGCGCCACTGGCATGACCTTTGCCGATGGCCTTCGAAGCATTCTGCGCCAGGACCCAGACATAATTTTGGTGGGAGAGATTCGAGATGAAGAGACTGCGCGTATTGCCATGCAGGCTTCGCTCACCGGGCACTTCGTGCTCTCTTCTTTGCACGCTGTTGACTCGGTTGCGGCTATTCACCGTTTTACCGATATGGGTATTGAGCCCTTCTTAGTGGCTTCGGCCCTAAGCGGTGTGGTGGGGCAGCGTTTGCTTCGGCGAATCTGTAGCAACTGTCGTGCTCCCTATCAGCCAACCCCAGCCGAAATTCGTATTTTGGCCGAGCAGGTAGATGCTCAGCCAAGCGCTTGGCTCAAAGGTGCTGGCTGCTCGATGTGCAACAACACTGGTTATAGAGGCCGAGTTGGCGTGTACGAGCTGTTGCAAGTCACTGACGTGATCAGAGAGATGATTGTTGCACGAGCAACTCACCATGAGTTGCGTGCCGTTGCAGTAGAAGAGGGTATGCGCACCATGCAAGAGCAGGCCTTTGGCTTGGTGGTCGACGGTATGACCACAGTCGAGGATGTGCTGCGCAGCGTGTATGCGCCCGGGGCCACCTCTGCTGATGAAGAACAAAAAGAACTGCCCGCTGGCAAGCGTTCACTTCCGCAGGCACCTGGTGCAATCAACCCTGGTGCGGCGGAACTTCCCGGCAATGGCAATGGCAAAGAGGCCAAGGCCTCGAGCGAAATATTTCAAGCCAGTGCGCAGGGCACGGTCAGTTCAATTAGTGCTGGTGAGTCAATTAGTGCGGAGGCAACCCAATGACTGCAACTCTGTCAAAATATCGTTATCAGGCAGAGAACCTAGAGGGTCAGTCTGTCAAGGGAGAGATCGAAGCCGCCTCTGTTATGGCAGCGCGCAATGAACTTGCAGTTAAGGGCATGCGCGTCACCAAAATTTCTGAGCGCAAAGGCCTGCAGATTGACATCACCAAAGAGAAGGTGCCGCTTGTAGACATCATGCATTTCTCTCGGCAGATGGCAACCTTTTTGCGTGCTGGTATTCCAGTAACCGAGTCAATCGACAACCTGCGAATTGATGCAAAGAACAAGCGGTTCAAAGCCATTCTGGGCGACGTGCTTGAACGTGTTACCTCAGGGCGCTCAATTACAGAGGCGCTCAGTATGCACTCTGATGTGTTCCCTCCCTACTTCATGGCGCTGCTGGGTTCGGCTGAACTTACCGGTCGCATGGATGACGCGTTTGATCAGCTTCATAAATACATCCGCAGAGATATTGAGCTGTCGCGTGCAGTTCGCAAAGCGTTAATTTACCCCATGATTCTGCTGGCCATATCTTTGGTGGTTTGTTTAATCATTGTGGTATTCGCCATCCCTCGATTCGCCGAGTTCTTCGACGGCTTCGATGCCCAGCTTCCGCTGCCAACGCGCATGTTGATGGCAGTTGCAGACTTTGTTCAGTCTCCGGCTGGCCTAATAACTGGTTTGGTGCTGGTGTTCGGCAGCGTTGGGCTGAGCTTTTATGTACGTACCAACAACGGCCGCCGCAACATGCACGCGCTACAACTCAAAACTCCGTTGATCTCTACGGTGGTCACATATTCGGCAACCGAGCGGTTTACCCGCGTGCTAGCTGTGCTGCTCGACGCTGGTGTTCCGCTGCCAGAGGCGCTACCCACCTCTATCGACTGCTCAAATAACTTGGTCTATAAGCAGCGCTTGTCGGTTGCAATGGAAGGCGTGCTCGAGGGCCGGGGATTCGCTGAGCCACTTGCACAGACCAACTTGTTCCCGTCAACGGTGGTACAGATGATTCGAGTGGGTGAGCGCTCAGGCGAGCTCTCGGAGCAGCTCGAAAACGCCGCAAGTTTTTATGAAGAAGAGTTGGATTATGCAGTAGACAAAATGACCGCAGTGTTTGAGCCCATGATGATTGTGTTTATCGGTTGCGTGGTTGGTTTTGTGGCCCTTGCAATGGTGAGTGCCATGTACGGCATCTATAACCAGGTTGAGGTGTAACCAATCGTGATCAATGCGGGGGGTGGCAAGAAAGATGAATCCATGCCGAGAATCTATCGTCGGCCTTTGCGCAAGCACTCTGATCTCACTAGGAGTCAGGCCGGGCAGTCCCTCATTGAGATAGTTATTGCTTTAGGACTGCTTGCTAGCGTATTTCTTCTTCTAATTGGCGGAATCTTTGCTACGACGGTGGCCACTACGACCAATAAGCGGGTTCAAGCAATTGACGCTGCCCTCGCTGCCTACGGCGAAATCCTAGAAACTCAAATTAGCTACATACCTTGCGGATCGGGTAACTCGCAGCCCGACTATCAACAACTCGCGGAACTAAAAATCGTTGGCCCAAGTGATCCATCCACAGCTGACGTATGGCGTAGGCCAAATTATCTTGATGCCCTGCAGGTTTCGGTGGTCTCTTGGGACAACCTTCAGAACGAATTTGTTACCAGATGTTCGTTTCCAGATACTGGTTTGCAAAAGATTAAGTTCTCGGTCGAATATCAAGGAACAAAGCGATTTGGTGAGGTCATAAAAAGGAAGTCGGGCACATCGTGAGCATTCTTCCGGATCCCAGTTTTGGGTCACCAACCAGATCTTGTCGCGGCCAAGAAGGCGTTACAGTGATTGAATTGCTAATTGTTATTCTTGTTGGAACGATTCTCCTGCTTCCTGTTTACGGGTTGATTAATCTGACGTTGAATCGAAGAGGTCCTGCGGTAGCTGCTGCGGAATCCTCAAAGCAACTCAGGCTGTTTAGAACCTTGATTGCTCAAGATTGGGCCACTGCAGAGGTGATCAAAATTGGCACACCCGGTGATCGAGGGGGAACTTTAACGACCTTCTTCGTGGGTGCCGTTGAATGTAAAGGCGGTGATATGACTGCTGACCTAACCGCTAACACATTCCAAATTGCAATCCAGAATTCAAACCGTATCAAAAAACAATTACGACGAATTATCTACAACAAGCGATTCACCATATCAACGACAGATGATCCTACCGCAATCGAAATTCTGCGGCGAGAATGTGATCACCCCAACGTACCTGGTTGGGGTCAAGGCGGGAGTATTGGCGTAGGCGAAACAGGCGCCCAGAGCGTGGTAGTGACCGGAATCAAAGACCTTATTATCCCTGCCACCTGCAACTTGACCGGTCCTCCGTACCTACCTTGCGATATGAACATCACGGCTATTGGCCTTGACGGACAGAAGGCCTCCATTCGGCTTCATCAGCATATTGGGCGGGATTCATGAGCGGGAGTTACCGAGTTGCTCCTGTAAACCGAGGTGCTTCGCAGCAGGGCTATGTGCTGCTTACCTGTCTGTTAGCCATGCTCTTTTGCTCGATAGTCGTAGCTTCGATGCTAACCGTGGCAGGTTCAACGGTGAATATCGAGGAGTCAGGAAGAGTCCGTGAGCGACAACAACGGGCTGCAGAAGGCGGTATCGAGGCAGTCCTTAACCAGGTTCGAAACTCAGCGACAATTGCCGCAACAAGTGTTCCGAGACTCAAGCAGGGTACCAGCACGTATAATGCTGCTACTGCAGTTTATGAGGCCGGCCCGTACGTGTGCAACGGTTTATCAGTACCCGCAGATTTCGGTTTTATTCCGGCAAAAGACGATAGGATTCAGGAGCCCAAGGTAGCGGGAGATCAGTGCTATGACGGAAAATATGATCCTAATTCGGAGTGCAATCCAGCACCCAAATTAGTGCCAGTTGACGGTATTTCGGTGCGGATTGGATGTACCAACCAAGGACCATCTGCCAACGCAGATGGTTTTAATATACCGACAGATGACGGCGGAGTCGCAGTTCGATTAGTGGGCAGCAGTGATTATCTGGGCGATACTTTAGATGCTTCAGATAAGGCAAGAAATTGGATTCAGGATCTCTTCAATTCTGTACCGGGATACACTGCGAACGAAGTTGCTGCTGAAAAACAAGGTACTGAGGAGCAACTGATCTCTAGCGGTGCCCGACCCTTGAAAATCATTGGCGGGCTTGAGGTTAAAAAACAAATCGTAGCTATCAGTTCCAACGCTACGGGTCCAGCAGTTATCGTTCAAGGTACGGCAGCTACTGGCGGAAAAGGTATGTTTGGAGTGGCAGGAGTCCAAGAGGGCTGCGGAATCTCGGCAATCGGTGATGTAAACGATCCGAATAACAAGTCGGATGTGGCCGTTGACTCCTTCTTCGATTCGACCGACTCGGGTCTTGTCTGTGAAGTAACATCCGTAAAAGATCTGGCCTCTGCCGGACTTCCCTTAGGTAGTGGCGAGTGGGATAACAACCGAGTGCAGACACAAAGCCTGCGCTCGGGTCAGCTTTTCCCTAACGGGCTTCCAGCGGATTGCAATCTTGCCGATCCAGATAACAACAACGTCATTTATCTTGAGGGAAGTTTTAATTCAAATGACTCAGCAACTCTTAACAGTTGGTGGTCGGATGCGGCCGATCAATACCCCGGGAAACCTGGCGCAGCGTGCGATGGTAAGACGTATCTGTTTGGAGGAGATGTCTGGTTTGATGTTAACGATCCCACCCTGCCCGAGAGTGACCCGAGAAGCCACTCGTTAGTATTTGCTAATTACAAATCAAACTGGGTATTCGGCAGCCCGAATGGCTGGGGAAATGGGTACGACGCATCCTTAACCCGCCCACCGCTCGATTTTTTTCCCGAAAAAAGTGTTACTCAAGCAGCATGTAACCGAAAAGCCCCTACGGTAAACGGTTCTTCCGGAACAAACATTACCTTGTCGTCTAGAACTGGCTGGTATCACAAAGCGGGTCGTCTCGTTGTATGCGGGCCTATTGTCAAAGATCAAGTCGTAGCGGGATTTATAATCCCAAGTTCCCATACAACCGCAATCGGGCAGCGGCCGGCTAATTCTTTGGGAGTGAGGCTTTTGCCAACTACCTTTACGCCAAATGGCTGGGTGGGGTCCGGGTCCCCAACGGATTTGCAGGTCGCTGACCAGAGCGGTCTGAGTTACACCTCGACGGTATCAAAAGCTTGTTGGGATACTGGGACCTGCGCTATTGAACTACCCGTGGTCACTGCCTCTAAATTTGGAAATGGCGCGCCAAACCCTACCTGGCCAGGTAACGGAAAAATTGGCAAAGTCTTTTTGGATGTCTCGGGAAACTATGACGAGGTACTAGGAAACGGAGTACAGAGATCGATTCGCTTTGACGTGACTCTGGGCGGTAACTCCGGATCGTGCTATATGAAGTACCGTCCGAGCGACAATGTGTCCTCTGGACTACCAATCGGCTGGGGGAGAGTAGAGTACGACCTGACGAATACGTCGGTAGAAGGTGACTGCGATACTAAAATTGCCCAATTGTCAGACAATCGTCAAGCCTTGTTTGACTCCTCAGTCAAAGTAACAGTCACTCTGAACCCTAACAAGCGGGCAGAAATAGGCGGAAGGGAGTGCCGAATACTCAATGCAATTCCAACCTTCCTGCGCGGCCCCCTCTGGAGATTTTTCTATAACCTCTTGCGCTGCGGGTCAACTCCAAATGCTGGAAGTAACGTAACGTACACCTTGGATTCTATTGTAATGAGGGCTGCTTGGGCTCCGTTAGTTGCCTTCGACTCGCCAAATAACTTTTTGGATTCTCCACGTGACGCTGGTGTCGGTTCGGTCAGCAATGCTGTCGCCATTGCCGGCTTTTCTGAAGCGGCAACACAAAATGATGTATTCGCCACAGCACGTACTGGTACCGCCACGGTCTTCCCGACTAGCTTTGCAAATCTTAGATTTTCGCTGAGAGACCCGAATCTGCTGGATGGATTTCTTAAGATCTCTAAGCTGTCCATATCAGCTAGGATGCGCAAGCCTTCCTCCGTAAACACAAACGACCGGGTGGATTTTGTGCTGAAGACTCATACGGGGGTGTGGTGTCGTAAACAGGTACGGATGACCGAAATCATCGACAACCAAGTAACATTTAGGGAATGGGTACCGAACTCAAACTACTCAGATCTAAAAGATGGGCAATCCAAGCCAACCTGCACACAGGGTGGCGACCCATCGAAACCAGTAATTAACCTAGACACTGGCGAAGTAGTGACCTACAAAAAGCGTGATGGTACCGAGGCCCTTACTACTGCGAGTTTTCTTGATGTAGAGATAGTCATGGCAAACACTGGTGTCGATCGAACATTTCAGATTGATGATGCAGGTTTTTCGGCGGAAGCAGATGGGTATCAGAGACCGCCGGACCCATTCACTGTTACCTGGAATCCCCTCATCCCGAACGCAGACACCACCCCGCGACAGGGGGATGCAACCTTCAACGTTTTTGGTTCAGTGTCAGTACCAAATAACGATGTACGAGTAATTTGGAACTGGGACAACTCGAACAGTTCTGGCGTTGTTGTTGGCGGGGTAGAACTTGTCAAATCCGCCGGACCATTAGGATTCCCCCTGTTCAACGGTGGCTCGGTGCCAGCTGACAAATGCAATCCCAGTTATAAAGAGGGCTGCAAGCCAGCCTTGGTAGCTGCTGCGTTGGGTAGCTGGACTACCGGAACTTGGCCGGCAGCGGCAACGGCCACGCCAAAGGAGCAGCCTGACCCGCTTGCCTCTACCGGAGATACCCGACCGCCCAATCGAAATATTTTGGTCGTTTCCTGCATTGTTGACGACAGTGGTACACCTGGCGTGGTAACCGATGACAAGTTGGTGCGGAAGGCAGAGGCCGAAGCAACGATCATTGATATCGATGGTCGAGTTGCTGCAGTTGGCAAGACCGTCAAGGTGACTCGCTGGCGGCGCTTGCCACCAGAGGAGGTGGCTTTTGGTGCTGAAGCCACAACAAAGCCTTGTACCGCAGGATAATTCTCAGGGCTGATTACCGGAGGCGCAAACCTGCAATTCGTAAAACTCAAAGCGCTGCTGGCAGTGCCGGATAGGTAAATGTTCCCGTTTTGCAGATTGACTATTGAAACTGATTCAGAATTCGCTATAGTCGACTACGGGGGTGACTTGGGTCTCTTCTCGTCAGTTCAGAGCCCGGTTATTTCACAGTCACCAGCAGTACAAAAACCCCGTCACATGGCGGGATTCACAATTCCTTGGAGGGAATACATATGAAAGCTATCGAATCAAGGCGTATGCGTAGCAAAGGTCAGAGCGGTTTCACCCTGATCGAACTTTTGGTAGTAATCGCTATCTTGGGCATCCTTGCCGGAGTAGTCGTGTTTGCAGTAGGCGGCGTAACTGCCGGTGCAAAGAAGAATGCCTGCAAGGTTGAAGCAAAAACCATCGCAACAGCCGTAGCGGCCTTTAAGAGCGATAGCTCAACCGATGCCTATCCCGCTACCTTGTTGATTCTCAAGTCTGGGTCCCCGGCCTATCTCGGCCAAGACCCAACCGGTAACTTCACCTACAACTCAACAACTGGCGTGATTTCGGTACCCGCTGGTAAGTACACTGGAGTTTCAGCCGTAGACTGCGGCCTTGCTTAATCGTTGAATTTATGAGTTTGGCGGGACCGGCTTCCGGTCCCGCCAAACTTCGTTTTGAGCCAGTTAACTAGTTGTTCTCAGCATTAGAAACAGAGGAAGCTCATGGCTCAGGCCGTAGATACCGCACCACTTGATCAGCTGCTTCGATACCTGTGGGATACTCAGGCAACCGACTTGCATTTAGCTGCCGGCACCACGCCTCGGGTTCGTATTGACGGTCGACTCTGGGCAGTGCCAGAAGCTGAAGTCATTACGACTGAGTTTATGGACTCAGTGCTTACCGGGCTGCTTGATGAAGAGAGCCAAGAAAAATACTTGGCAGAACGGCAGTTGGACTTTGCCTTTACTTGGTCAGAGGTTGCCCGCTTTAGAGCAAACGCATTTTTTCAGCTCGATCGCCCAGCCCTAGCCCTGCGCCTGATCCCCACCGAAATTCCCACTCCAGAAAAGATTGGTCTACCAGAGAGCCTGTCTGCCCTGCTCACCCTTCCGCACGGTTTGGTACTGATGACGGGGCCGACTGGGTCTGGAAAGTCAACCACCTTGGCCTCGATGATTGGTTGGATCAACCAGAACCGTGCGGTTCATATCCTGACCATCGAAGACCCCATTGAATACATCCACCCGCCTGCTCAGGCACTTGTCAATCAGCGTGAGGTTGGCTCTGACTGCACCTCATTCTCTGAGGCACTCAAGTCGGCTTTGCGAGAAGACCCAGATGTGGTGCTCGTAGGAGAGATGCGAGACATCGAGACCATTGCACTCACCTTGACGCTGGCAGAGACCGGTCACTTGGTGTTTGCCACCTTGCATACCAACGATGCCGCTCAAACAGTTGACCGCATCATCGATGTGTTCCCTGCCGATCAACAAGACCAGGCCCGCACGCAGTTCTCTATGGCGCTTGCAGCAGTGGTCTCTCAGAGGTTGGTGCCAAAGATTGGCGGCGGGCGAGTTGCAGCCTATGAGGTACTGATGGGTACCTCTGCTGTGTCAAACCTGATTCGTGAGGGCAAAGTGCGGCAGTTGCGCAACCTGATTGCAACTGGGCAGCGAGAGGGCATGATGGTGATGGAGCAGTCGCTCGGGCAACTAGTCCAAGCCGGAGTGATTACCTATGAAGAAGCCGTACTGGCCTCGGTTCACCCCGAAGAGATTGCTGGGTTGAGTGCCACAGGTGCCACAGGGAAACGAATCAAAGTACAGCAGTGAGTTCTACCGAGATTGTTCTACTGGTGTTTGGCGCGTTGCTGTTCTTGGCGATGGGCTCCTTCTGTTGTGTGATCATTGACCGCCTTCCGCTAGCTCTAGATGAGCCAAATGAGTATGGCGAACTGTGGGATACGCGTCCTTGGGGCCAAGTATTTGGCGGCAGCAGTCGCTGCTCGGACTGCGGAAACCCAGTGCGCCCCTATCAAAACATCCCTGTTGTGTCTTGGCTGGCCTTGCGCGGAAAGTGCAGTAACTGCACAGCCAAAATTCCGGCGTTTCACCCTGTGGTTGAGTTACTCTGCCCGGCGTTGTTTCTGCTCAGCATCTACTCAATCGGTTGGGGCTGGCAGCTTCTGCCAGTGTTGTGGTTGATTCCAGTTGGGGTCACTGTGTCTGCAATTGACCTGCGCACCCTGATGGTACCCACCCGCATTGTGTGGCCAGCGTTTGCTGTGTCGGCGGTGCTAACGGTTGTAGCGGCAACGCTGCTGGGTGAATGGCGTTTGCTACTCACTGCACTAGTTGGCCTGGTGGCACTAGCCGGCCCACTGTTTTTGATTTGGTTTGCCTTGCCCGCAGCTATGGGCTTTGGCGACGTTCGCCTAGCAGTGTTATTGGGCTGGACCATGGGCTTTTATGCGGGCAGCGAACCACTAGCTGGGCTGTTCTTGGCGCTTGTGTGTTTGGTTGTCTCTTCTGTTGTTGGCCTAGTAGTTGGGATTGTGGCCCTTGGCGCAAGAGGCCGAAAGGCCAAAGTTCCCTTTGGTCCAGCGTTTTTTGTGGGGGCCATGTTTTGCATACTCATGGCACCAAAGATCTTGGAGCCATTCGGTATATATTCTCTCTAGTTTGATTTAGTGAGTTCTGCCTTCTTGGCCAAGACCGTTGGGGTGATGGGTACACATGCTGTTGAGTGCGTTGAGCGTGTCGACTTGGGTTGAGGGTACCGTTCCCCTTGGGGTGCGTGAACTTCCGCTTGGCGTAGCCCTTGTGTTGGGTGGCGCAATTCTGGCAGTCCTACTTGGCCTACTGCTGTTGGCTATTGCCACCGCAACTTCTAAAAACGCTGGTGTACGAGCAGAGCAACTCCGCAAGCAAACGCTTGTGTTTGGGGGGCCAGCACCTGTCAGTGGCAGTTGGGGTGCGCTCACTAACCTTGTGCCAGGCTGGGTTCCCCCACCGCTTGGGGCATCGGCTGGATCTCGACCAACTAGCGCGCGGCCGCTCTGATCCACAAGAGAAATACAATCAGCCCCAATGAGTTTGGCCCCAATGAGTTTGCAATGAGTACGTCACAATGAGTACGCAATGAGTTCTCCACAACAGGTTGCAGCCTCCATCCGCAGCGCAGTTGCCACAACAGTTCGCGGCAAACCCCAAGTTATTGACCTGTCGCTGGCCACGCTGCTAGCTGGCGGGCACCTATTAGTAGAAGACCTACCAGGAACCGGCAAAACCCTGTTGGCTAAGAGCA
>Ga0209284_10000849_pt1 | contig 49251 bp, 36 predicted proteins | sample FRY03_FD_187211 | JGI IMG/M metagenome (GOLD analysis project Ga0209284, IMG submission 187211) | Freshwater microbial communities from Lake Fryxell liftoff mats and glacier meltwater in Antarctica - FRY-03 (SPAdes) (version 2) | ecosystem: Environmental > Aquatic > Freshwater > Ice > Glacier...
GGCTTTGACATTGAGAATCCTAATCCCGGGCACGCCAATCTCCCGATTGGCAAAAGCATAAAAGCCAATCAGGAGATTGGCGTGCCCAGGGGAATTACACAACCCAGCAGCCCCAAAGCCCACCCAGATGCTCCAAAGCCCAGCAACATCTTGATTGTTAACAGTGGCGCTGGGGTTGCCTACATGCGTTTGCTACACCCTCTACAGATGTCTAATCCTGGGGGGTGCCGAACCAAGCTGCTTCATTTGCCTCTGCGATTCAGTTTCAACGGGACGGTATGTTGTAGCCATGGGCGAAAGCCCGTGGTCGGCTTAAGAACAGAGGCATTTATCGTATCTTGTAAACCAAGATTGAGGCGCGCGGGCCTTGGTTATGTTCCATGGGTGTACGGCCTGAATAATAATTTGAAGTGGTGCGAAGTGGAAATCTGTCGCAGACATTCACCGTCTCTAAAAGTTCAAGGTCTAGTTCCTTGTGGTTTTTTAAATCCTGCACTAATTCAGCAATGTTGTGAACAGATAGGATATCGCCTTTTTTGGGTATTGTTTGATTAAGTGCCAACTGCTTTAAGCCCTGCTGGTCTGCATAATAATTCAAGCCCCACCATGTGAGATGCCAGTGGGTGTTATCTTTTGCAAGCCCCCAATCTCTGTGCTTGATATCATTTGCGATTTGCCTTGATGCGAGGGCATCCAAAAAATCAACCGAGTAAAATAACCCTCCTAAGCTTATTCCGAAACAAAGGATAGGGCCCAATAGGCTTTGTGAAGTTTCTTTCAATGTTGGCGTATTAGATAAAAGTCTTGCTGCTAAAAAAGTAAAAACCAAGGTGATCCCAATTACTCTTCTTACTGCAGGAAATGGTGAAAGTGCAAAATATCCCATTAGTTCGATCATCAACCAAATGCATAAAAACAAATCGAGATGGTGTTCATTAATTAGCGAATTTTCATTGTTGGTTTTACCCTTTGTTGCAAGCAATTTGAAAACCATTGTCCCCATAGTGCCCCAAACCAAAGCCGCCATCATTCCATAAACAAGGGTAGAAAGGGTAAGCCAAGTGCGCCTAGTTTGAGAATCTTTTAGTACAAAGAAATCTGCAGGTATGAAAGCAAGCGATGCAAAACCCACTAAAATTAAAAAAGCAGTTAGCAGGATAATGCGTGGCGCAACCTTGCATGCAAGCATCCCTAGCAGGGCAATGATCGCTGCTATGCCACCCACTTGGGTAAACAATGGTAAAATCAGATGAAGGCATCTGCGGATAAAGTTACCTTTTCTTTGCCCTAGGTGAATGATGAAGTGAGATTCGCCTTGCGATAAGTGGATGAAAAGTTCCCACGAAATAAACACGAGTAGGGCCATAAAAATGAGAGTTATTCCCTGAAAAATACGCTTATTAAGTAGGTATAAGCAAAATATGGCAGCTAAAGGGATCAAGGCGGTGTATTTGGTTTCTATGGCCAAACCTAAAATTAATCCTGAAAGTATGGTTAGGCTGATCGATGATTTTTCGATTGATTCAAAAGCCAATACTAGAGCGGTAAGACCCAATGTAAGGACTGGAATCTCTAGCATGCAATTAAATCCAGGAAGCACGGCGGGGGATAAAATGGTGAACCATAAAAGTTTAGTTTCATACCCTGAGGCAAAGCGCTTGAATAAGTAATACAGCGAACCCGAAAGCAGTAATGCAAAAGGAAACAGCCAGAGTTTGAACAGGATTGGATTATTGGCTAGCAATGCGATTCCTGCGCCTAGATAGTAGGGCAGCAAAGGGGGGACCAGCAGTTGGTTTGCAGAAATATAGTTGGGTGAACCGAAATTAAAATCATAGGGATTTAAAGGGTGCGCGGTGAATTCTATCCCATAGGCTATGTATACATTGTCATCCATATGTACAGGTTTGATGGCGTTAAGCCCTGTTAAAACGCAGGCAACCAAAAGGATAATCAGTAGGGGGAAAGGCCTTTTATTTTTTGGCGGATTACCCGAAATAAGCGATTGCATTCATTCTCCATCATCAATTCAAAAATCCCATTTGATAGCAATGGCAAGATTAACATGATTAGTTGATTGCAGAAAGATGAGGATGCGGAAAATTGATTAGGGTTTTACCTTTGGCTGAATTACGAGTGTGAATCCTATTTTATAAACAGGCCTCTCTTTTAAGAAGAGAGTTGCCTGTTTTGATTAAAGCACTTCAGCGTGTTAATTAGAATAATGGCGGTTGATGAGATCGTTTTGTAACCAAAGCAGTTTATTGAATGCCCTGAGGGTTTGAATTTCTTGAGGGCGATTTAGCCCTAATCCAAGGATCGTATTCATGAGTGCATCTGAAACAAATCCCAAAAGGGCATTCATCTGTACCAAAGGAACATTGATTTTGCTATTACCTGATTTTGGAGTATGAATTTTCCCTACCAGATCGAGGTATTCGACCATTTTGCCATCGTATGGTTTAGAAACTAGGTTAGTAAGATAACGGGTTAAGTGTTGTTTACGAAAAAGAATAACCTCGTGGTTAGGATGTAATTCTTCAAGAGAGTTTGCAGGAGTAGTTGTAGAATTATGTTGAGGAGGCAAAAAATGCCTCCAAGTTGCATCATAAAGATGAAGTTGGTCGTAAACAGCATCAACAAGGGAAGGTACAAGCGGGGCGAGCGAAGGTGCAGCAGCATGTATTGCAGCAACATCTTCGGGCATAAAGTGCATGAAATTAGCAAGATAATTAAATCGATAAGATAAGTCCGACTCGAGTAAAGGCTCATTAATTTGGATCATGGAAACCTCGGTTGGAATAATAGTGGCAGGAATAATAAGACCCTTTTGTATTAATATAATTAGATTCGTTTGTCAAATTATATTTTTAGCGTGATGGATTCTTTGTTATCTCCTTTTTTTAGTTCATGATTTGATGCATAATCTTGATTGTTAGTTGATTTGTTTTGCCTAATACTCTTGTTGATCTTAATCAGAGATTTATGATGAAAAATTTTGCTAGATTCTTCTTGCTTTTCATTTTCTTGGTAGATATGAATCGCTCTTTCGCACAAGATTCTACCAAGCCTAATGTTGTTCTCATCTTTATCGATGATATGGGGTATGGCGACATCGAGCCTTTTGGCAGTACAAAAGTTCGTACTCCAAACCTCAACGCCTTTGCTAAAGAAGGCCGTAAGTTTCATTCGTTTTATGCAACGCCTGTTTGTTCGATGTCGCGCGCAGCATTAATGACGGGTTGCTACAATCAAAGAATATCGATTCCGGGAGTTTTGTTTCCACAGTCAAAAATAGGGCTTAATTCTAAGGAAACCACGGTTGCTGAAGTTTTAAAAACACAAGGGTATGTAACTGCTTGTATTGGTAAATGGCACCTAGGGCACTTGCCCGAATTCCTACCAACACGACACGGATTTGATCATTTCTTTGGTCTTCCCTATAGCAATGACATGATTTCCAAAAGGCCTGGTAACCCACCATTGCCTTTGATCAGAGGTGAAAAAACGATTGAGACTGAACCTGATCAATCCTTATTGACCAAACGATACACCGAAGATGCTATCGATTTTATAAAGCAAAATAAAAGTAAACCTTTCTTTGTTTACTTGCCACACACGATGGTACACGGCCCGATGGCTGCTTCAGAAGCGTTTAAGGGAAAAAGTAATTCTGGTCTTTTGGGAGATGTGATAGAAGAAATAGATTGGTCTGTTGGGCAGGTGATGAAAACAATTAAAGAACTTGGGCTGGATGAAAAAACCTTGGTGATATTCACATCAGATAACGGCCCAGCAACTGGGTCTGCGGGCCCTTTTCGGGGCAAGAAGGGAAGTAATTTTGAAGGCGGAGTTCGAGAACCTTGTATGATGCGCTGGCCTTCGAAAATCCCTGCAGGCACTCAGTGTAACCAGATCGCAGGGAATATTGATGTGCTTCCAACACTTGCAGCTATTTCTGGTGCTAAGCTTGATCCTAAACAAATCATTGATGGTAAAGATATTTCCACATTAATGTTTGATGATAAAGCAGGGCCGGTTCGGGATGTGCATCTTTATTGCACTGCCAACCTTGGCAATCCGGTTCAGGCTATTCGGGTGGGGGAGTGGAAATTGTTTCTTCCAGCTTCGGAGGAAGGGAGTAATGCAAAGAAGAAGAAAGAGAAAGGAAACGCAGCAGAAGGTAACATGCTTTTTAATCTTGAAAAAGATCCTGGTGAAACCACGAATGTGTTTGATAAAAATCCAGAAATAGTTGAGAAGTTGCGTAAAGAAGCCCGCACCCGAATTAGCGAAATACTTGCCAATCGCAGGCTCGCAGGAGGCTCTTCTAAATGATGCTAAAAGGCGGAACCACGCTCGTTATTTAACTAGGAAGATTTAACTTTAGTGTGGTTCGTCTGCCAAGTTTCTGGGGTCCAATCCCCAGTTTCCCAGCCGTCTCTGGTGAAATACTCTCGAACTAGGCATTGGTTAGATTGCACTTCAAAGTAGAAAAATGCTTGCGCCTTGCTAGCGAAATGGGCCCCGTTATCTACATTAAAAACAGGTAGCCCTTTAGGTGACCGCTTGGGGGTACCATCCCAACGGTAGACATTGCGAGCATGGGTATGACCATAAAGGATAGCAGCAATGTTATAATTTGCGACAGCATCATAAAACCCTTTGACATCTTCTGGGTCCCATTCCATACTTTGCGCTTTTTTATCTTCGACTGGAAGAGGTTGCGAGTAGCGCTGCATATCCACATGGTGGGTGATAATAACTGGTCTACCTGAATCGCCCACGGTTTCTTTTAAATCTTTAATTAGAAAATCGAGGCTATTAAGAGGGTTATAGCGCCTCTTGCGGGCAACTGTTGCAACCTGCCCCACCACAATACCTAGGTTGATGAAATGAACCTTGCCCCAATCCCACGAATAGTGGACCCCATTGGGGGAGATGTTGTTAACGCTGGGTCGTTTTTTATTTCGTTCGATAATTTTTTTGACCGCCATACCATCGCCCCTAGGGCTATCGTGGTTGCCATGCACTTCGTAAACAGGCATTTTAAGTTTGCCATCGTTGCCTGTTAAGCCGAAGGAAGCGTTAAAATTGTTCCATTCGGTGACTTGCATTTTTTCGGAGAGTGGTCCATTTTTATCGCCAGTATCAATGACATCGCCCGCATGAATAAGGCCTTTAGGAATAAGAACTTTTCCTCCGCCCGCTTCTGTAGGGATAGAAGAACCTGCCAGCCGATTTAAAGTTGCAACAATGTTGGAAGTAACGGAAGCGGATCTGGGATCCAGCTTTGCGGGATTTTCTTTATCTGCAAGAAAGTGTGTATCGCCTATGAGGAAAAAACCTACTGGCTCATCTTTTAAATTTGCAGCTTGGGTGGGGTCGATCCTTAAAAGCGGCAGGGCCGCAGAGGTTGCAAGAAATTTCCGTCTGCTGGGTTTGGTGATCATGATTATTTACCTTGTTGGTTTAGTAATGTTGAATTTGTCAAGCAGTTTGCCATCTTGATTCAGTACTCGGATTGCAAGCATCGTGGGTTCTAAGTCCATGCTTACAAAAGAATAGCTATCTGCATTCATAATTGCAGTGAAGTCGGCATAGTTATCTTCAAAATCTTCCTTAAGAGAGATAGCGGTTTTTTCCAACCCCGGAAGATAGAGCGCTGCGCCCCCGCCCCCTGCAACCACATGAATCACACCTTTTGGATTTGTGTTTTTGTCGCCATCGAATGATTTATCGATGGTAAAAGTTCCATCTACTCTACCTTTAGAGTTTCGTTTTCCTTCGGGTTTGAAAAGTAGGGGATAGCTGCGTTGGTAGTTGTGAACATGGCCTGCAAAAACGATATCAACGCCACAGGCTTCAAACATTGGGTTCCACGAACGAGATTGTTGCTCGCTGTAATGTTGCTTAGAGCTATGAAAAGCAGGAACATGGTAGCAGACGAATTTCCATGGTTGCTTAGTTTTCGTGAGGTCGGATTCAGCCCAATTAAGAAGTTCGGGAGAATCCATATTGGAGGATTTGTTGTTGTTGAGAATAAGGAAGTGGGCGCTGCCGTAATCGAATGAATAAGCATCTAAGGAGGGATAACTATGCTTGTTGATGGTTTTGAATTTTGCAGCATTGGCGGAGTCTGTTCCAAGGGGGGTATTCCAAGTGCCTTCTCCTGGGCCTTGGGTTGGTGGATAGAAGAAGTAAAAGGCGGCAAGTGCATCTGTGGTAGAAGGAAAGCGCGCAGCAATATCGTGGTTGCCGAGAAGTGGATAAAAAGGGATGGATGCCATCAGTGGGGCACCTTTTGTAGGTCCAGCTTCTTCGACATTATTGTAAGTGTTCCAGAAATAATTCATGTATTGAAGCACTCTCCCAGTGGGGTAAACAATGTCGCCAAGAAGGATGAGAGCTTCTGGTTTTTCTTGTTGAATCTGCCAAGCGATGGATTTTTGCGCTTTCCCCCCGGTTGCCAAGTCGCCGACTAAAACTAGGCGTGCAGATTTATCTAAAGTAGGCCGAGTTCGAAACGAGGCTTGGCGGATAATTCTTTCCCCTGATTTTACACAGTAGTGAATTTCAGAATTAAAAGGGAGATTCTGTAAGCTGGCATGATACCTAAAGTAGTGTTGTTCTTTTTCAATCAGTGGAAGATCTTTCTTTGTAATAGGTTCTTTTTTATCTTCCGTCTTCGGTTTGGTTTCTACAGGAATAATTTTGGGTTTGAAAATGTCAATGAAGGTTTTTGTTTTTTCGAAATCAAGCGAAACCCTTACGGCCTTTGCTTTTAAAACAGGTTCACCTTTGATACCATACTCTACGATAAAAGTTGCTTCTTTTTGGTCTGTTAGCCAAGCAATGATTTTGACATCCGTACCTTCTAAAGTATTACCATCGCCTGGCTGTACATACGGTTTGACAAGTATTTCTTGTGCAAGGACGATTGAAAAATCAAAGCAGGGAATTGCAAGGACAACTGCTGTAATCAATAAGTTGGTAAAGCGCATAAAAATCCCATTAGTAAGTTTGCAATATTTATATGGAGGGTAAAACTACTTAAATAGTTTACAGTACCTTTTACAATAAAGTAAGCTCATTTGCTTGTTTTCATTAAAAACAAGCAGGTAAGTTCTGAAGCAACGAACTCAAAATAAATTTATGGAGGTAATGCTATGAAGATTACAGATAAAACAAACAAAGAGCTTTTCTCGAGAAGAAACTTTTTTGCTTCTACGGCCTGGGGAGTTGCTGCAACTTTATTCATTAAAAATTCGGCTAACGATGTATTTGCCGATTCGATTCAGAACCCCGAATCTAGAAAAAAAATCCTTATGCAATGCCTAGGCGGTGCTTGGCCCGAAGGTGTTTCTCTCGAAGCTAAAGTTGAAATAAGTGAACAAAAAGATGGGTACCAACTTATTCGGGTCAACTATCTTGTAGAGCCCACGGAAAGAATCGCAGCTTGGCTTCTAATCCCCGATAAGGTAAACGAAAAAAATAAAGCCCCTGCTATCTGCCTTTGGCACCAACACGCTGGCCAATATGATATTGGCAAAGATGAACCCGCTGGCGTTCGTTCCCCAAATTTCGGCAAAATGCACATGACGGGGGTTGCACTTGCAAAAGAAGGGTATGTCGTACTTTGCCCTGATGCAGCGGGCTTTGGCGAACGAAACAACCGTACTATTCTTAACAGTAACAAAATTCTAAAAGGGAGAGATTTAGAGCATTTCCTCTTTGCTAAATATGTCACCGAAGGAAAGTGCCTGGCTTGGAAAAATATCCTCGATATGAAACGAGCGGTCGATTTTATTTCTTCTCGACCCGAAGTTCTTGCCGATCGCATCGGATGCTATGGCCATTCGATGGGTTCAACCCACACCTGGCAGGTCGGCCCTTGGGAGCCTCGGATCAAAGCTCTTGTGGGTAATTGCTGTATGCCTACTTATGCTGCGATGGAGCGGACTAACCTCATCCACTGTTTTCCTAATTATGTACCTGGTTGGAAAATGCATGGCGATATTCCTGATATTGTCGGCCTAATTGCACCTAAGCCTTTGCATTTAAACTTTGGTGAAACCGATTCTGGTAGCCCCATTGAGGAAGTGAAATCAGCAATGCCTATCATCAAGAAAGCCTACGAAACCATGAATGCTGGAGATAATTTCACTTGGTATATTGAAGAAAAAACAGGGCATGTACTTAGTGAAGAAATGTGGAAACGAACTAAAGCACATTTTGCAAAACATCTTAAAAGATAAGAAAGTTGCATCTTAGCTTGTTTGCAAGGCTTTCTGTACTACTTGTGCTTTTAATTAAACCTAAGGATGATAAAGAACTTGTTTAAGTTGTTGTTTTCAGATTTTTATCAAAGGGGAAAGTTAACTGATACTTTAAATTTTCATCTTTACTGCCATCTAAAATATCTAAGCCATATTTAATTTCGTTTATGGGGGTGTAATTGTAAGTGCCAAATATTCTATCCCATACAGAAAAAATATTCCCGTAATTACTGTCCGTCTGGGGTCTTTCAAAATGATGATGGACTTTATGCATATTTGGCGAGACGATTAGCCAACTTAATATTTTATCTATTGATTCGGGTAAGCGAATATTAGCGTGATTGAATTGCGATACTACCGCACTAAGATTTTGGTACAAAACCACTAACCACATTGGAGCCCCACAAATTACAACTCCCAGCAGGGTGAATACTGCACGAAATATGCTTTCACCTGGATGATGCCTGTTGGCGGTTGTGATATCTACATGAGTGTCGGCATGGTGCACCATATGAAATTTCCACATCCATCGAATCTTGTGTTCCACAAGATGGACTAGATAAGCACTAATCAAATCTAGCAGCAATAACCCTGTGATTAAGAAAACCCAAAGTGGCATTTCTATTTGTTGCAGCAATCCAAAATGATGATGCACAGTCCAATCACTCACTTTTACAATCATGAGGGCGAAAGCAAAATTGACCATAATGGTGGTGAAAATGAAAAAGATGTTGATGTAGGCGTGCTTCCACTTGTTATATTTTAAAGAAAATAAAGGAATAATCCCTTCGATGATCCATAAAAAAGTGATACCACCCGCCAAGATTAGAACTCGGTGAAAATTTGGGATATGCTCAAAATAGTTTACGATAATCTCTAGCATTTATTTCATTATATTAAGTTTTAGCATTCTATATAAGTAAGTTAAATAAAGGTTTTACTTTGTGTTTAAAACATGACAGTTCCTAAACTTATTATTAATAATTTTAGGGGTTTAAGAAGAGCATTGCAACCGAAATAGCGAGATTTGCCTATGTTTACGATTGGTATATTTGTTTTAAAACGATTATTATTTCACACTTGTTAAACGGTTTGGTTGCTCTAACTCCCCCTTCTTTAAAAAGTTGTATGGGCACCTAGTTGAAATTGTTGGTGTATGTGGCAACCAGTTTTTAAATTGCTCGCAAGGGGCTATTTCGTTCTTTTAAATTTTTGAATATTGCAGGATGAATTTGCAAGCTTTAAGTCTGATTATAAAAAGAGGGCGCCCTCTAAATCCTAGGGCATGTTGGGGGTGTAACCTAAAACCAGGTTGAAATTTGCACTTAACTCTTTGAGTTTTGAACCGGGAATGGGAGCGAAATCAATGGTAATGCTCTGCCTTTGCTTTTCATCTTTCACACTGCGATAAATTCCGTCTTTATCATTTTGGGGCTCACCCTTGACATAGCACTGAGTGCTAAGAAGCGCCTTGCCTGCCACTTTGATTTTGAAATGGATGTGCGGTGTCCTGCCTGGATAAGCTACTGGTTTGATGGTGCGAAAATAATACTCTCCAGAAGATGCGGTAGCAAATCTACCGAAGCCTTGAAAATTAGAATCCTGTTTTGCTTTGTTGCTGGTTTTGGAATGAAGGTATGCGCCATTGTTATCGCATTGCCAGATTTCCACCACGGCGTTTTTAATCGGGTTGCCATTGGCGTCTAAAATCTTGCCTGCAATATGAGTGATCTGGCCTACTGCGGGGGTGAGTTTATCATTGATGATGATAAGATCGTTATCGGTATCGAGTGGGAGTTTATCTGGGTAGAAGGGGCCATCAGTTTGCTTGGGAGTTAAAGTAAGTTGATCAGCAAACAAGCCTGGTACGGTATAAAAAGAGCTAGTGAGAAGGGTGCTGCCTAAAAACATTCTGCGATTGAACATGGTGCTTGCCTTTCAAAAGAAATCGAATCTGATGTTATGTTACCTGATCAGGAAAACAAAGAATGAATTATTCGTGAGAATCCTTGGTTATTAATCTTTGAGAATCCTTAAAGTTGGTTTGAAGTATAAGCCAAAGGGCGTAGCAGATTGTACCTACGGGAAGGGCGGAGAGAAGAATGGTCAAATGGTTTCGCAGGGGGAAGGTAAAGTTCTTCCAGCCCAAGAAGAGAATCAACACGAGTGAGATTAACAACAAAGGTTCTCCTTTGTTCCAAGTCTTTCTTTCAAGCCAAGCCCAAGCTAAAAAGGGCGCGATGAAAGCGAAGGTAGGAAATTCCGAAGCTGGCCCAAATAATAAAATCCACACCATTCCCAAGGCGATTGATCGAAAAACAAGTTCCACTTTGTCTGTTACTTTAATTTTCCAGTAAAGCACAATCGCAGCGGTTGCAATGCCAGTTAGCAATTGAATTATCTTGTAAACGGAATTGGTTGGGATGCTCCATAATTGATCATTGAAACTTGCTGGATTTAATTGCTCTTGGAAGACAAGCCAACCATACCAAGCATCTCGGAATCCGGGCCAACGCAAACCTTTTGTTTCCTGAAGATGTTCATACCAAGAATGATATTCTTGAAAGACAAAAGAACTGGGTGAGGTGAGGAAAGGGAATAGAAACAAGGCGACAATTGCGAGGAGGAGTTTAGATAATAAAGGAAAAGGTCTGATTAAAATAAGAAGCGCAAGTATTGGTAGGATGGTGCTTTTTATCATGAAAGCGAAAGCGAGGGCGAAGACTGCACGATTATTTTTTCCTTCGATAAGGTCGGTTGCTCCAAGAAGGATGAGGCCGATAATAAAAGCGTTGCATTGGGAGTTCCATAGGCCACTAAGTGCTGCAAAAAGGAGGATGATAAAAAAGCCTCCGTAGTTTTTATTGATCGTTAAGCCATGAAATAGCAGGGTTCTTCTGAATCGGTTGCAGCCCAAGATAAAAATAAAGATAGAGCAAAGATTCCAGAGGATTGCACCAAGGGTGATTCCCATGAAGGTGAATATCGAGAAAAAGATCGCCGCCGTTGGGGAATACCGGTAATGATCAATACCTTGATTCACTTGATAAATATCCACTTGCTGCCACCAGTTTGTGCCCGCTTTGAAGTAAACCGGAAATACAGAGTGGCTCGTTGGTTTAAGAAGAGTTTTTGCAGTTAAAGCAATAAGCAAGGTAATCCACAAAGTAATCGCAATGCGTTGCGCAAGGGGAAGCGAAAAGAAAAAGCGCCAGATGGATGTTTTGGAATCAGTCATTTTGTTTTAGCGTTGCTTTCTATTCATAAAGCGAAAAGTAAAAGCCAGTCAGCAACATTGTGATGAAATTTAAAAGAAAAGCCAACAGGAGTTATAAAGTGTTAGAGTAACGGAAGTTTATGATTTTTAAGAACGCCCGCTAATTTTATCATTTGCAGAATATTCGGGGTTGGTTTGGCTATGCAATTGACCCTTGCAGGCATTCTCTGGACTATTTTAGATAATAGAAAGAAGAGAGTTGATGAATTAGGGTTTGCAGTTGCAATTTTCCAGAGCGAAGTACATAGCTACCTTCGGGCAGGGGAAGTCGCGATAATACATAATTCCAAGATAAAGGCCGGGTGCGATTTCACGAACTTCATCGCGTGCCTTTTGCGCCCATTTAGGCCCAATGGCATAGTCAAATAGCACCGATGGTTTGCCATCCAACCAGCTTTCATCCTTGGAAATCGATGCAGCAACCATCTGCTTTTTCCCAACTTGGTTCAGCATGATGGCATCCTTGGTGTAGATGTTTTTCCCCTTCCAAACTAAAGAGATGGATTCGCTTCGGAGTTGGTGACCAAACTTATCGGGTTTGGGAAAAGCCCTGCCTTTTAGATAACCATCACTTGGCTCAAAAGCTTTTCCGTTTCTGTAAAGTTCTTCTAATTGGAGGGAACTCATCTTTCCCAGCGAGTCAAAAGTCAGGGGTGTCTGCCCTTTAAGGGGAAGTACCAGAAGAAGAGTTGTAACCAACGAAGCGTAGTAAAAATGATTCAATGTAGTGCTCTCAAAAAACAATTGCCCCAACTTTATTTCGGAAGAAAGGCTGGGTAAGTTTTGGGTATTTACGGATGCAGAAGGCATCTTGATTAACGGGAAGTGTCATAATCGCTAGAAGCGAAAACATGCAACCCAAAAAGGATCAAGGATTCAATTTAGGATTTTGATAAAGCCGGGTGGTGATGAACCCAAGAATTGCAATGGTAGCAAGGCCAAGTGCGATGCCCAGCCATGGGGTTTGAATGAATTGATTTCGATCGGGGGAATTTGAAACCAAAAAGTTTGGGTTGTTGGTTTCCAAATGGTTTATTTTTGGGATTACCAAAGAGGTTGAGGAAAGATGCCCAGCGCCATCATTTACAAGGATCTTGTATTTACCGGGAAGAGGAGCGGGGGCTTGGAGTTTGCCTTCTTTGTCGGTTTTTTCGGAGAGGATTTTCTCCCCAGTTTCATTTTCCAGCGTTACAAGGGCCCCGGAAGCAGGGCTGTCATCATGAAAAAAAACTTCAATATAAATCTGATCATTTTTAAGACGGACTTCCACCCCCATGGCATGGGCAAATGCTAGTGTGGGGTATAAAGCTAACAATAAAATCACTGCAAAGAATTGCTTGAAAAGCAAAGATCAACCCCTATGGATGAAGTAAAACAATGCGAAAAATATTAATGGGTCAAGTGTTACGATCAAGTAATAAATAATAAACCTTTGCCCTTTAGTAGCAAGCAAATACCACTTCGATCAACCATAATCATTTTCTTATGGCTTCAATTCGCTTAGTATTGCGAACATGGTAATCTGTAAAAATTATACCCTTGTTTTGGAATAGAGAAAATCATGAATCACGAACAGCAATGCCTTCCCAATAGGCGAAATATAATTGCAAGTGCAGCAGGGTTGCTTGCAGCATCATTAATTTCTGAAATCAAAGCAGAGGGCGGGGCAGAGTACTTCCCTTCAATTGATACCCATACCCATTTTTATGACCCCACTAGGCCACAAGGTATACCTTGGCCGGGGAAGGACGATCCAGTTCTTTATCGAAAAGTGTTGCCTGATGAATTTCAAAAATTGGCTGCCCCCTTTAATGTGAAAGCCACCATCGTTGTGGAAGCGAGTGCATGGGTGGAAGATAATCAATGGTTGTTAGATCTTGCGAAGGGGGATAAATTTATTTCAGGGATAGTAGGGAACCTCGATCCCGCGCATAAAGATTTTTCAGAACATTGGAAACGCTTCGCCAAGAATCCCTTTTATGTGGGCATACGGGTGAACCATGGCGATTTGCAAAAAGGGTTGGAGGATAAAAGTTATCTTGAAAACCTTCGCATGATCGCAAGCGATCAAAGGCAGTTGGATGTGAATGGTGGTCCTGCCACCCCTGTAGAAGTTGCCAAGCTTGCAAAATTTATTCCGGAATTAAGAATTGTGATTAACCATGAAGCGAATCTGGTGATCGATGGCAAAGAGGTTCCAAAAGATTGGCTTGAAGCAATGCAATTGGCAGGAAGCAACAAGAATGTATTTTGCAAGGTATCCGCATTGGCAGAAGGAACTCGAAAAACCATGGGTGATGCGCCCAAGGATGTAGAATTTTATAAGCCTGTGCTGGATGCGCTTTGGAATGTTTTTGGCGAAGACAGGCTGATTTTTGGCAGTAACTGGCCTGTAAGTGTGAGGGCAGCAACTTACGCAACATTACATAAAATCGTACATACTTATTTTTCGATGAAGGGAAAAGTTGCAGCAGAGAAATATTTCATGAAGAATGCCATTGCTGCATACAGGCCACCAACCCGTATTTGATTTTCAAAAACGAATAGTCAATTGAATGGATGCAATAAGAGAGCAATGATTGACTTGTGAAAACTGCAATGGGAGCAGTTGCGTTTTTTAAAGCATCGTTTGGCTAATGTTTATCATCTGTTCACATGCACGACTTTTGCAGGTGGAAACCCATTGAAGTGGGTACTGCTAGCATTCGAATAGGCCCCGATGTTTTCGCTGTAAAGGAATTCATCCAATTCGAGATCGGGCAGGTTTTCAGCAAGGCTGATGGTGTCGAGAGCATCGCAAGTCGGGCCAAAAACTGCGCAAAGCTGCTGGGGCCCTTTTTTGAAACTCTTCATGTGGTAGATACAATGGTCGAATATGATTCCCGAATAAGTATGGTAAACCCCATCATCTACATAATAACAAAGCTTATCGTTGCGTAAAGCTTTGCCGATGATTTTGGAGATAGCGGTACCAGCCGAGGCGACTAAAAAGCGGCCCGGTTCTGCAAGTATTTCGATATCCTTGGGGAAAAGCCTGTCGATTTCGTGGTTGATGCTTTTTGCAAGGACACTGATTTCAGGAACACTATCATCGTAAAGGGCAGGGAAGCCACCGCCTATATCCAAAAGTTTGAGATTAAACCCTGCAGTTTTAGCTTCGGAAAAGATACCCGCACAAAGATGCAAAGCTTGAATATAGTTTTGTGGGTTCGTGCATTGACTGCCCACATGAAAAGAGAGCCCCTCTACGGTAAGGCCATGATCGTGGGCAAATTTGATCAGGGCGACAGATTCGCCAGGCAAAGCTCCAAACTTGCTTGAAAGTTCGACCATCGAACCAGTGTTGGGCACTCGCACTCTTAAAGCTAATCCTGCATTGGGTGCAAACTTGGCGATTTTTAATACTTCCTCGTGGTTGTCGTAAGTAACAAGCGGTTTGTATTTATCAAGATCTTTGAGGGTTTCTACTGGCTTTATTGGGTTTGCATAAATGATGCGATTCCAAATAAAATCCTGCCTTTGCTTGGCGGGAAGATGCGCAATTAATGCATGAACGGTGTTGAACTCTTGAATACTTGCGACATCAAAACTGCTTCCCAGTTTGTAAAAAGTTTCAACAATTGCGGGGTCGCTGTTTACTTTGACCGCGTAATAAATTTGAACTCTGGGAAAGTTCTTATGAAATAATTTGTAATTCTTGATGAGCTCCTTGTGATCCACAATGAAAAGTGGCGTGCCATGGGTTTTTGCAAGTTTGAGTAGGGTTTTTTGATCCATGGATGAAAGCTCACAATCTTGAATTTAATTAGTCTTTGATACTTATTTAATGCTAGGGGCTGAATAGTACTTTTAAAAAACAGCCCCATAAAATGCAATTAAAGTTAATCTCCATCGTTGATAAGAAAGTTTTTAAACTGCCATGGATCTGATAAATCCTGCTCTGGTTTGTTGTAACCATTGAACGCGTTGGCGTAATCTCGAAGAGGAGTCCAATCGGAAGCAACAGAAATAAAATTTCCTAGATAGGGCTTTGCAATCTTTAAGATAAAGTCGTGAGGAAGATCATCAGGAAGTACCACGCCCTTTTCGGGATTTTCGATCATCCACATGAACGCTGCAACCACCGAGATTGCAACCTGAAGCGTGGTTGCGTTTTGGTGTGGAACTTTCCTGCGCGATTCTTCGATGGAAAGATCTGAACCGCACCACCATGATTTGTAAGGATGGCCCATGATCAATGAGCCTAGGATATCCTCGCCAGAAGTGATTTCATCTGTCATGATGCGGATTTTTGGCTGAAGGGCATAGCGGTTGCTCTTTAATTCGTTCAATGATGCGATAGCAGCATCACAAGGGCAGTAGGCGTAGTGAACGGTTGGCCTGTAAAGGGTTTTATCGCCCTCTCGAACCGTTAACTTTTCGGTAATGCTGAAAGCTTCACCATGCCTTACCACCATGCCAATAATGCTGTAGTTAGGGACCCAGCTGTTAACCCAAGTGTTGATGCCCATGCGGGCGAGGCAGATTTGGCTGCCTGGGCCTTCTTTGTGCTCGTAGGCAAAAGCGGGAAGTTCTTTTTCATGGGTGCCCCAGCCCATTTCCGCAGTTGTTGTTCCTTCTTCCCGAAATCCTTCAACACTCCAAGTGTTCAAGAATTCGTTTACTAGTTTTGGTTGGTCGGTGATTTGCGTATCGCGTTCGCTGCAGTGAATCACCTTGACTCCTAATTGATGTGCAAGGTGGTTGAATTCATGTTTCTTTGCATGTTCTGCAATAAGTTCGGCTTGGACGCCCTTAAAAAGTTTGTCTGCAAGTGCATGGCTTGCAATGTCTAAAAGGCCATGTTTGGTGAAGTGACTGATGAGGCCCGGGTTTGCACCATGCTCTAATACCGCAGTGGTGGAAGGCTGCTTCCATGAGGCGATAAGTTTGCGTAATTTCATGTGTCTGTGATAAAGAGTGCGTTCGGTCGGGTGCAGTTTCTCTGCATTTTCGTAGGGATCCCAGACTTCTACCGAGGTATTGATGTAGAGTACGCCGTGTTCATGGCACCAAGTCAGAATTTCGCAGCAATCGATATTCCAAGCGAGATCGATGATGATATCGCCTTTAGAAACATACTGCCCCAGAAGGGAACCCATGTTTTCGCGGGTGACACGATTTTTGACGAAGGTGATACCTTTTTCGATCCAAGGGCGCAAGGCTTCATCATTGGAATCAAAATCCATGATGGTGATATTTTTGGTTGGGATTTTCACATGATCCATTAGGACGGGAATTGAGCAACGGGCCACTGCTCCAAAGCCAACAAATAATACACGATTCTTGAATTCGATCATGGATGGTTCCTGAAATTCCGTAATTCGATGAAAAAGACCTACTCGCAAATTCGAGCTTGAGTTTAGTATATAAACCTTGGTGGCAAATTAGCAGATTGAAACCCATGGGGCAAGCAAGTAAATTACGAGGATTTCATGAAGGCCCGCTAGGGGATAGGTTTAAACAATTACTTGGATTCTGAGTTAACAAACAAAATCGGCCTTCCTGATTTAAAGGGTCGATTTGTTCGCTTGGTTATTTTTCAAACAGAGACTTTCCTATTGATGCTGATTGTTGAAGTAGTGGACTCAGCTCAGGGTCCAATAAAAATACTATTTACATATTTATTATGCTTTTTTGTGTTTGGGTTGTTGAGCTTATGCAAACAGATTGGAAAAGTTCTAATAGCAGGCCTTTATTTACGAGCAGGTCTGATAGGTGCAACCGAATGCGTCCCGATTGGGTTTTTTGGTTAGATGCATATAGCAATAAAAAACCCCTAGGAAAATTATTCCCGGGGTTCTTTGTGAAGGCTGTTTTGGAACGAGGACGACGGGACTCGAACCCGCAACATCCGGCTCGACAGGCCGGTGCTCTAACCAGTTGAGCTACGTCCCCAATTGAATTAAGCCATCGTTGATTTATTAGAACATTTATTGGCTTTTGGCAACTGGATTTAGTGATTTGTGGGGTAAATTATAGGTTTTGATGGCTTAAAATCCGAAGCCCACCTTAAAATTCTATAGCCTTTTCTGGCTAATTCCTGCCATTCTGACTGATTTGCTTCGATAATTTCATAAAAACTTGCCTCCATTTTTCCCAATTCGAAGCTTTCTTCACCATCCCAGGCCAAAAGTCGGTTCGATTCCACCCTTGCGGGCACGACTAAACCATCCAATCTACAGCGTAACATCATGTTTTTCTCCTGTAATTCTTTGCCTTCCGAGGCTTTCATTGAATAAACTAACGCATAAAACTATTTTCGCAAGCTTAGCGGGTATTTTCCTTTCAAACCCAAGATAAACATTTATCATTGTGTATAGATGATTTTTAACCCATATATGGACGATTCAACATGAGCCAGTCTGATTTTAGCAACCCTTCTCCTTATTACCCTGCACCGCAGCCCCGATCTTCTCTTGTTGGCTGTCTCTTTGCGATTTCCTTGGTGATGAATGTTTTACTAGGCGGATTTGCGTTTCTTGCATGCCTTGGAGCAGCTGCTGTTGGGGGTGGAACTACCACAGATTTTTCGTCCTCTTCTCAACTTTCGGAAACCCATTATTCAGGCAGCACCACCTCTAAGGATAAAGTTGCAATCATCAACCTTGAAGGCGTTATTATGGAAGGCACCTTGGGTTTTGTTCATAAGCAAATTTCTCAAGCTTCCAAAGATAAAAATGTTAAGGCGGTTGTTCTTCGTGTTAACAGTCCGGGTGGCAGCATCACTGCAAGTGATGATTTGCATCGCAGGCTCGTTGAATTAAAGCAGGGCAATGATGCAAAAAAACTTCATGCAATGCCTCATCTGGTGGTTTCCATGGGAAGTTTGGCGGCATCGGGTGGTTATTATGTTGCTATGCCTGCTTCTAAAATTTTCGCGGAGCGCACCACCATGACCGGTTCTATTGGCGTTTATGCATCTTTCCCCAATATGGAAGGCTTAAGCAAACAGATCGGTGCTGGAATGATCACTATCAAGCAAGGCGAAATCAAGGATAGCGGTTCGCCTTTTAAAGAAATGAGTTCCAAGGAAAGGCAGGTTTGGCAGGATATGGTTGACCAATCTTACAACTTGTTTTTAAAAATTGTGGAAGATGGCAGGCCCGAACTTAAAAACAAATTTCTCGAAAAGATCACCATCGATCCATTACAAGCCGGGCCCGGTCCAAAAATCGAAGGGAAGGCTTACACTCGTTATCGGGCTGATGGCGGTGTTTTTACAGGCGACCAAGCCCTTAAATATGGTTTGATTGATCAGATAGGCACCCTTGATGATGCCGTTGCTGAGGCACGCAAGGTTGCTGGCCTTTCTGAGGATAATAAAGCTGTCCGTTACGAAAAACCCAAATCTTTCACTGATTTGTTTTTGGAAGTCTATTCAGGCAAAAAGCCCCCGCAAGCTTCCTTTAACTTTGGCAACCTTCCCGATGCTTTAATGCCCAGACTTTGGTATTTAGCCCCGGGCTCCGAACTTTCTGGTATTTCCTCGATTCTTGCTAACCCTTAAGCCGATTACCAAGAGTCAAAATCACTTTTGGTGCTCAAAATCTATCATTTATTATAAGATTCCCCCATTTTACGGGGAGCTTTTAATACCTTTTACAATCATTAAAACCGCTTTTATTGTTACTTTTGTCTTCCTTAAACCTATATTTTTAAAATTAATTTAAAGTTTTCCTGTTTGAGCGAACTATTTCTCTATTTATGGCGTATATACTTTTGACGGCAGGGAAAAATACTTTCTAACACAAGTTAGAACTTCACCTCTGACACGGTTTTGCTCTCTTCTTTAGATGCTATGATTCTGTTTAGCATTAGAAAAAAGCTTTGCCTGGGGTTTTGGGTTCTTCTCTGGCTTAATTAAAATTTATATCGTTTGTAGGTAAGAATATTTAAGAAATAGAGGTAGACCATGGCTAGATTAGATGCATTATTACAATTGCATAAGGTGTTAATAGCTCGTCGCTCAGATTTACGAGTCAGGTTATTGGGAGATCTTGATTCTCTGCATTCGAAAGAAGGCCGTGATACTGCGGATGAAGCTTTTGATGCAGGTAATGAAGAGGTCAATTGCCAACTTGCAGAGCTTGAATCTGATGAGTTGTCCCAAATTGAACGGGCGTTGGTAAAATTACAGAAGGGTACCTATGGATCCTGCGAATCTTGTGAAAAGAAGATTCCAGTAGGCCGTCTGCATGCCCTTCCCTACAGCACATTTTGTATTTCCTGCCAAAAAGAAATGGAAGAAGGACATGGTTGGGATACGAGAAGCAGCAATAGTAATGCGGGTTGGGCCAAAATTTCGGATCGTGCATTAGGGTTGGTCGATAGCATGGAATCGGTGAACTTGGCAGATTATGAATAATAAGGTTTGGGTTAAAACTTTGATAAATTTTTCTGGCTTGGGACTAATTTCCCAAGCCAGCTTCGTTTTATAACGACTAGGTAGGGCAGGAACTTTCCTGAAAACCATTCACTTTTATCATCTTTCTCAAATTCAGCGTTAGAATTGAATAGGTGCTTTTCAAGGGGTTCTTTTCCCATTCGGGATTTTGAATGCCATCCTTTCGCCTTCGCTTCGAAACTTGGGGACTATTATGAAATCAGTCATGTTGGCCCTTTTCTTGGGTGGTTGTGCATTTTGCGGTGGGATCGTTGGTGCCAGATTCCAACACGGTGCCGATCTTCATGCCGATGGCGATAACAAGGCAGCAGTTTCCCCCGGAGAATCAGTTAGGCTGGGCGAACGATTTGAAACGGTTTCCCGTAAAATCTCGCCCGCTGTGGTATCTGTCGAAGCTTTGAAACCTGGGAAAAAAGGCAAATCAGTGGATGAATCAGGCTCGGGCGTTCTTATTCGTGTTCCCGGACAGGCAGGCGTTTTTGTCATCACCAATAATCATGTTATTTCTCAGTCACAGCCCCAGCAGATTACCATTACGCTTCATGACAATCGAATTCTTCATCCTGTTCAAGTGTGGTCCGATCCTGAATCTGATATCGGGTTGCTTAAACTTGAAGATATTGAATCCTTGGTTACTGCACCTTTGGGCGATAGCGAGCAGGTTAAAGTTGGGCAATGGGTGCTCGCTTTTGGCAGCCCTTTTGGCCTGCACCAAACCGTAACGCATGGAATTATCAGTGCTCGTGAGCGCGGCCAAGTAAGCTTAGGAAATACCATCCGCATCAAGGATTTTTTGCAGACCGATGCCGCTATCAATCCCGGTTCTAGCGGTGGGCCCCTCGCAAACATTGATGGCGAAATCATCGGGTTGAATACTGCGATTGCATCGCATAGCGGCAACAATAGTGGGGTTGCATTTAGTATTCCCATCAACATGGTTAAGAAAGTGGTACGCAATCTTTTGGATAAGGGTGTGGTTTCTCGAGGTTACCTGGGCCTTCAAGTTGCCCCTTCTTTTGAATCTGCAGATGCTCAAAAGCTTGGTTTGGAAAGATTGCAGGGGGCTTTGGTTGAGTCGATTTATCCTGAAACTCCTGCTGCCCTTGCTGGAATTCGCAAAGGGGATGTGGTCTTGCAGATCGATGGCGTTGTGATTCGCAATGAAAATCATTTCATCAATGTTGTTAGCTCTATGGATCCGGGCAAGACGATTAAACTAAGAATTTGGCGTGAAAGAGTTTCTAGGGAAGTTAATGCTGTTGTGGGAGATTGGAATGCAGCGCAGGCAAAACTTAAAGTAAGCCAATAAGAAAGTGGGGCATCCTACCCCTTATTAGCTTCCTTGCCAAAACACCTGCAATACGAGAAAAGAAACTTGTTGGTTTTGGCAATCTTAAAACCAAGTCGTGAATTCATTTCGATTGAACTTATGTAATGCTCTTCAACCTGCAATGCAAGCATTCTATTTTAAATTTTCCAAGAAACTTTATTTAAGATACTTGGCATGCTAGTAGTTCTTAATCCCAACTGCATCACGCACGAGATCGATAGTGGCTCTGGCCTCGGCTCTGGCCTTTCTTGCGCCTTCCTTTAGAATTTCCTCTACAATACTAGGGTTTGCCGCTAATTCTTTGCGTTTGATTCGGGCTGTTTCAAAATAAGTATTAATCTTTGCAAGCAGTGATTTCTTTGCTTCTCCGTACCCCATTCCGCCTGCCTGATATTTTTCCGCAAGTAATTTTTTTTCTTCTTCCGATGCAAAGAGTGAGTAAAGAGTGTACACATTGCATTTCTGATGATCCTTGGGGTCTGCAACTGGGGTGCTATCTGTGACAATGCTCATCACTTTTTTTTCCAGAGCCTTTCCTTCCGCAAATATCTCGATGGTGTTGCCATACGATTTGCTCATTTTTTGCCCATCAATGCCCGGAACTTTCGATTCTTTATCGAGTTTGTATTCTGGAATCGGGAAAATGTTGGCGTAGGTGCGATTGAATTTTCCTGCGATGTCTTGGGTCATTTCCACATGCTGGATCTGATCTTTTCCCACTGGAACTAAAGTCGAACGGTAAATCAGAATATCAGCTGCCATCAGTATGGGGTAATAGAACAGCCCAACGCTTGCATCGATGCCTTTTTCAATTTTTTCTTTAAAGGAGACTGCCCGTTCTAAAAGGCCCATGTTGGTGACGGTGGAAAAAATCCAAGCTAGCTCTGTAACTTCGGGAACATCGGACTGCTTAAAAAAGACTGCTTTCTCAGGATTTAAACCAAGTGCAAGGTAATCAAGCGCAACATCAAGAGTGTTTTCGCGCAGGGTTTTGGCATCGTGGATCGTCGTAAGAGAATGGTAATCTGCAATAAAAAGAAAGCATTCTGCGGCGTGATGGAGTTCAATATGCTGCCTAACTGCGCCAAAGTAATTTCCCAAATGCAGTTTGCCCGAGGGTTGAACGCCACTGAGTATGCGTTTTTTTGGCTGATTATTGCTCATGACCCTGCTCCTTATGGTGTATAAAGAATTAGTTTAATGTTCAGAGACAGTTTTGGCTCGTTTTCCTGAATAATTATGGCGTAGTAATAGGAAGCTAGGGGTAATTAATGAATCACGAAACCGACATGTTGGTCGCAGCTTTGCGAAAAGTAGTGGCTTCCGGGGGGGAACACCTTTTATTCAAAGTGTCAAAGCAGGAAGGCTTGTTTACATCGAAGTCCGGTCTTGCGGCTGAGGTTGCCCAAAATGCTTTGGATAGGCAATTCATGGAGTTGGTTCGAAGTGAAGGGGAGGGGAAAAAATTATTCCAGTGGGTGAAAATCACCGCCAAGGGTATTCGTTTCCTGCATGAAAGAGAATCGCCTGTGCGCGCCTTGGATGAAGCCTTGGGCTTACTGAAGAAGGAGAAAGATGCCACTGCGGTAGGGGTGGTGCGAATGCAGGAGAGGCTGCAGGAAATATCGGAAAAACTTTTGGAAGAGGCTGGTCATTGGACTCAGATAATCGAATCGTTGGAAAAACGGATTCTCGATGCGCTAGACCGGCTCGAACAAGCGGGCCCTTTGGTGCCCCCGGCTTTGCTTAAGGAAGTCCCTTGGTCGATCGAGGTGGTGCGTTATTTGCAATGGCGCAGGGGCGAGCAGGATTCTGGGAAATGCCCACTTCCTGAATTATTTGAAATGTTGCAGAATGCTTATTCTTATTTAGATTGTCCATCTTTTCATGATGGTTTAAAAAGGCTTTTTCAGGCACGGGTAATCAGGTTGGAAGGTGTTTCAGATCCTTCCTTGATGGATAAGCCAGAGTTTGCGCTTTTAGATTCGGGTCAGGTTTATTACTTTGCTTGTCGTTAAAGAATTATGAAGAATCATCAAATATCTGCTTTTTAGTATCAATTCTTGAAGGCGTGCTGTCTACTTAGTCATTGGTATTCTTTAAGATATAATTTAGGATCATTTAATGAATATAGGGTTAAAGGAAGCGATGGAGAGCAAAGAAAAAAAACAGCCGATGCAACCCTTGGAGGTTGATCCTAGGATTATCGATTCAATCAAGGGTGTTTGCGAAAATGTTTCCTCCGCATTGCTGGGGAAATCTGAGGTCGTTCAGCTGGCAATGGTTTCTCTTCTTGCGGAAGGCCATTTGCTGGTGGAGGATGTGCCCGGAATAGGCAAAACACTTCTAGCCCGGGCGATCGCAAAAAGCCTTTCCTGTACCTTCAATCGGATTCAATTCACCCCAGATTTATTGCCTAGTGATCTATTGGGAACCAGCGTATATCAGCAAAACACCGGTGCCTTTGTATTTCAGCCCGGCCCCATCTTTTCGCAAATCATTCTTGCAGATGAAATCAACCGCTCCAGCCCCAGAACCCAGTCTGCTTTGCTTGAAGCGATGAGCGATCGCCAAGTATCGATTGATGGGGAAACGCGCCCTTTGGGGCCGCCTTTTTTTGTGCTTGCTACCCAGAACCCACGCGAGTTTGAAGGCACTTACCCCTTGCCCGAAAGCCAATTAGATCGTTTTATGATCCGAATTTCTGTTGGTTACCCAGATCGCTCTTCTGAAAAGAAAATCTTAATTGGGCACCGCAATGGCGAACCCGTAGATGCCTTAGAATCCGTGCTTTCAAGTGAAGACCTCGTTGCTATTCAAGGCATGGTTTGTAAAGTCGCAGTGGATGATAGTATCACAGATTATCTTTTGGATTTGATTGAAGTCACTCGTAGGCATCCCGATATTTTGCTGGGAGCGAGCACTCGTTCTGCCCTTGGGCTTTATCGTGCATCTCAGGCGATTGCTCTGATGCGTGGCAGGGGATTTGTAGTTCCCGATGATGTTAAAAATCTTGCAAAGCCAGTGCTAGCACACAGGATTATGCCAAGGTCTGCAGGTGGATCTGGTGCGATCCGGGTTGCGGAGCAGATTTTGAGCGATATCCTTGATCGTTTAGTGGTCCCGGAATAAATCATGGCGGATTCATTCGCTGCTTCTTTTGAGCAAGATAAAACCCAAGTGGTTAAAGAGATCAAACCGCGCAAGAGGGCCCTTTTGCCTTTAGGCAAAATATTCTCCCTGTTTTCTGCTTTGTTGATCTTTATTGGTGTGTATAAAAGTATCAACCTCTTATCGTTGATGGGATATTTTTTATTTTTCACCCTCTTTTTTAATGCAATCTTAGCATCTAAGCGCCTTAGGAATATCACCGTTAAGCGCTATTTCCCCGATCAGCTTTATGCAGGGGTTCCAAGCGTTTACCAGATCGAAGTCAATAATGTTGGAAACAAAATAATCCCCCCGTGGTATCTCATTGATGCTTCGTGTGATCGTGGGAAGGGTTGGGCGATCCCTTCGCTTGGAGCGTTTGCAAGGTATTATTTGCAGTCGCGAATCCTACCTTTAAATAGGGGTTATTTGGAACTTGCAAACTTGGAATTACGGGGGAGTTATCCATTTGGCTTAGTGCAAAAGCGCATCTGGGCCGAGCAAAAAGAGAAAGTTCTCGTTCTTCCCAAATTGGGCCTATCTAGACCGGGATCTTTAGAAAGTTTTATCGCCAAGCTTTCGGCACTTAATGACACAGGTAATATTGCCAGATTTCATGCGCTTGCCCAAGAGGAGTTTCACGGCTTGCGGGTTTATAGGCCTGGAGATAGTCCGCGTGCTATTCATTGGCGGACATCTGCCAGGCGTGGCGAACTCATGGTTCGCGAACTTGAAGATTTTCCAGGTGATGATTTACTTCTTGTTTTAGATCTTGGCATAGGCAACAACGAGCTTGAATCTTTCATTAGTTTTGCTGCAACTGTGGTCCATGATTATTGTAGGGTTCGTGGAAACAGAATGGTGGTAGTGGTGGTGGCTGTAGAAGTGGCTGTTTTTGATGAGCGGGCCGATTATGCATTTGGGGTAAAAATCTTGCAGCATCTTGCAGTGTCCAACTCTTGTTTAAGTAATTTGGAATATCATAGTGCTTGTGCGAAGGCAGCAACTCATCTGGAAAAATTAACGCTGCCCCCAGCAGTTTTGGCACTTAGGCGAAGCTACAATCCCGATTCATTTGAGCCATTGAAGGAAAGATTGGCTCTATTTCTTGATGCAAAAACAGCTTGCGAAAAAGGTTTTTATGAGCCACCTTCTCTTATGGGGGAAGCATGATGGATAACAATAGCGTTAATGAAAAGTCTTATTCCGAGTTGGATCCGCAATTGCATTTTCTAGGCCATCTTGCCTTGGCTCTTTCTACAACCTGCCTGTTGGAATCGGAAATGGCTTTTGTGCCAGGCTTGATCATGTTTCTACCTTTATTTTATGGCTTCCTTTGGATTTCGTATGTAAGCAAAGGGCGTAGAATTTTGCCCACCTCGGTTTCCAATGTGTTGGGTATTCTCATTTCTGTGTTGGGTTGTTTTTGGGTTTTTGCCAAGGTGTCAAGAGATGCTGGGATTTCGCAATCTTTACCCATGCCCACTGCGCTGGTTCCCTTTGTCGGCCCCATTCTGGCATTTCTGGTCATGCTCAGGCTTTTCGGCCCCAAGGGCAGAAGAGATTTTTGGATTCTTCAGGGTATGGGTATGTTGCAAGTTAGCCTTGCTTGTATTCTAACCACCGGCACCATTTTTGCTTTCCTTTTTTCCGCCTATCTTTTCTCCCTTATCTGGATACTTAAACGCTATCAAGCTACACGGGGAGAGGTAGAACTTTCCACTAAGCCACTGGAATCTAGGCCTTCTCTCAGAAGCATGGGCATGTTTCCCAGCATGGGTTGGACTTTGTTGCTGGCTATTCTTAGCGTGGGGATTTTTCTCATCACCCCCAGAACCGATTCCTCCTCTTGGAACCCATTACTTCGTTTTGGGCAGGCCAGGGGCACTGGTGGTTCTAGCGTTACTGGTTTTGCTGAGCAGATGAATTTGAATAAAACAGGCGAAGTCGAACTTAATGATGAAATCGCAATGACGGTTTCTGTAACTGATGTTGATGGTAATCCCTATGGGGGATTGCCCTTGGATCAGCGGTGGCGGGGTGCAGTGCTTGAGCATTATGAAAATGGATTATGGAATCGAAGGATCACGCGTAAATCACCACCAAAAATTGTTCAAACAAAGCTTCCTTTTTTTGGCCCCGAACAATTGGTCCTTTATTATAAACTTATCCCTAGAAAAATTGGGGGGTTATTTGTTGCAGATCCAATCCGCTTCAACAACAGTGATCCCGAGGCTAGGCTTCCGGTAGTGATGGATCCTCCTTATCACGAAATGTCTTTTTTTTACGAACAAGGCAGCACCGTCCAATATTCCATGGGTGTTTCCAAAATCAGACAACCCGTAAGCTATCGGCAGGTTGTGCCTTCTAAACATCAGGGTGAACGCGTTGTGGCGACCCTTGATAACGAATTTCTAGGAGATTTGATAACCCCTAGAATCGGTTCCTTGGAAGAATGGACTTTAGGCATTCTTGAATCTATCAAGGATAACCCCCGCTATGGTTTACAAAAGGTAGCACTTCCCAAGGGTTTTGCCCGAGAGCGGGCAAGGCCTTCGATTGAAAGCACCTATCGCGAAGCGGTTGCACGGGCCCTTTCCAATTACCTTTCCCAAAGCGGGGATTTTACTTATACGCTCGAGCTTAAACGCAATGATTTTACTATTGATCCTGTCGTTGATTTTCTTTTGAATGTTAAAAAAGGACACTGCGAACGATATGCTTCCGGCCTTGTTTTGATGCTTCGTTCCCTTGGTATTCCTTCAAGGGTTATAAAAGGCTTTCGCGGTTGTAATTGTAACGAAAATGGTTCTTATGATGTGCGTAATAATCAAGCTCATAGCTGGGTCGAAGTTCTTGTTCCTCAGCTTTTCGCCGATGGAACTTTTAAACAGGATCTCGTTTCAGGTAGGCCCATTTTTGACTGGCTTACTCTTGACCCCACCCCTGATTCCGAACTCCTTGAAAACCAGAAATTTTCCATCTTGCGGATGATCGCCGAATTGATTGACCGGGCCAAGAGTTTCTGGCGCGACATGATCGTTGATTATAATGCGGAGCAACAAGCTGAGTTCTGGTACAGGTTTTTGCCTGACATGAGCAATATAAATCTACAAAGATTTATCACATCGCTTCCTAAAATTTTTCTGGGGGTTGGGTTCATCCTTCTTGCTGGGGTGGGTTTGGTTCTCGGACTTCCCAGACTTGTTGCAGGAATCGGATCGCTGAAGTATGTGGGCCAAAGCCCTGCAAGTATTCAATACGACAAGCTGAAAATTTTTGCATTGATGCATCTTTGCCTTTCATCCGCACCAGGCGAAACCCCACTCGAGTTTGCAGCTAGGATCAAAATCGAGTTGCTTCATTTGCAACTGGAACCACGGTTGCTGATGATACCCGAAAAAATTGCCCGCACCCTTTATGCGGCCCGTTTTGGAATGGTAGAGGTTACCAAAAATAGGGCAAATCTATTGGCTGCACAACTCCTTGAACTTCAGGCCCAATTGATTGCCAAAAAAAGAAGCTATTCTGCTGGTAACCGAACCTTGGTTAATGCAGAATAATATGTTTCCTTGTATATCTATCTAGATCGATTAGTTTTAAATAAGTTAGCGACTTGATAACTGGCTTGTTGTTGACTGGAAGGTGATGCTTTATGATTCATGTCAAAAATCTTACCAAGTATTACGGTGACTTTCTCGCTGTGGGTGGGGTCTCTTTTGATGTTCTGAAAGGCCAAGTTGTTGGATTTCTTGGCCCTAACGGCGCAGGTAAATCTACCACCATGCGCATCCTCGCTGGCTTTCTTACCGCTACCTCGGGGCAGGTTACCATTGATGGCATTGATGTTTTTTGGGATCCTGTTGCAGTCCGTAGGCGCATAGGCTACATGCCCGAAAGTTGCCCCCTCTACCCAGAAATGCGCGTTGTCGAGTACCTCACCTTCAGGGCCGGGATCAAAGGAATCCATGGAAGCCTTCGGGCTAAACGCGTTGATGAATGCTTGAACCGTTGCTGGCTGGGCGAAGTTAGAAGCCAGATTATTGGCACCCTTTCCAAGGGATATAGGCAGCGTGTGGGGTTGGCTGATTCTCTCCTTGCAGACCCCGCGGTGTTAATTCTGGATGAACCTACTGCAGGGCTTGATCCTACCCAAATTCGCGAAACCAGGAAACTCATTCGTGAACTTGGTACCAGGCATACCATCCTGCTTTCCACTCATATCCTTTCTGAAGTCGAAATGACCTGCGATCAGGCCATCATTATTAATCGAGGCAAAGTTGCACTTGCAGGCCCTCTCGAAGACTTGCGCTCCAAGAATCAAACCTTGGAAGAAATGTTCATCAAACTTGTGGATAGGGAAGAATCTGCCTTGGCAGGTGGATGATTTTTCCCGTTGGAGATTTTATTATGCAGGAAATTGCCTTTATTGAATCAACACAACCTAGCGTCTTCGCAAAAATCATTGCGATCGCCCTTGGTGCAGTTATCTTTGTCGTTGCATGCTACCTTGCCCATGGGCTTTATAATGCTAGAACTCTTTTACGCAGAGAATTCAGCGCCTACTTTCTTTCCCCCATTGCCTATGTCTTGTTTGTTGTTTTCCTAGCAGTAACAGGCTACCTTTTTCATCGAACCTTCGACCTTTTAACCACCGCTGGCCCCAAGGGAACCGAGTTCCCCATGCAAGCCATGTTTGCTGATGAACGATTCTGGCTCGTTTTTCTTTTCATTCCTCCAATCCTTACCATGAGGCTTTTTGCTGAAGAACGCAGCACCGGTACCTTGGAAATGCTGATGACCGCACCCCTTCTGGATTGGCAGGTCGTGCTTTGTAAATATCTTGGGTGCCTTGGTTTTTATGTTGTGCTTTGGTTACCCACTCTTTGTTATCTCCCCGCTCTTCTAGGCTGGCATGCTTTAGAATTGCATGCTCCTTCAGGCTTCGCCTCCTTTGTTTTTCTTTTAGGAGTGTTTATCTTTATTGCTGGCGTTGCACTTCAATTCCCTTTGAATCTTGAACCATTCTGGAGGCTTTCAGGCTTGCTCATGGTTGTTTCAGGTTTAGTTATTGGCATCCTTGGTGGCATGTATCATTTTCAATCTGATGGTCTTCACCTAATTAATTTTCAATCAGAAATTGATCCCTTGCCTGTTCTTTCTACTTATCTGGGAATGTTCTTGGCGGGTGCTATGTTTCTCTCCATTGGCATTCTTGTTAGCAGTTTAGTAAAAGACCAAATGGTTTCCGCTTTGATAGCGATGGGATTGAGCTTGCTCTTTTTGGTTGCAGGTTTCTGGCGCCCTGAACAAGATGGGGGGTTGTTTTATCGCACCCTTTATTTCTTCAGTGTGCCTTTGCATTTCGAACGATCATTCACACGCGGTATTTTCGATACCAGACCCATCATCCTCTATGTCAGCACTGCGTTTTTCTGTCTGTTCCTTACTGTTCGAAGCCTTGAAAGCAGGCGCTGGCGCTAGGAAAATATTACTATGAAAACACAAATAGAAAAAAAAACTGGGTTGTTTACCAGATTTCATGCCTCGGTTCGGCTTCTTGGCTTAACCGGCTTTCTTCTTGGTTTTGCAATCATCATTCTTGCAAACCCCGCTGATATTGCCGCCTCCGTTAAAGATATTATTAGCCAAGTTCGTTCCTGCGAATTTGCAATGATTCCCCTACTTGCACTTTCTGGCATTTTGATTGGCTTTGCAGCAATCGTCATTGAGGTTTTCATTGCATTAAGTTTTGCTGCAGGAAGAAAAAACGCAATGGGCGTTGGTGCTACGGTTCAAATTGCCCTCGCAATCATCTTGGTTTTAGGCGTTAACTTTTCCAGTTTCTATAACTACGCCTTATTCGATTTTACCCGTTCCCACCTTTTTACCCTCCCCAAAGATCTTAAAGATAGGCTCCAAAACCTCAAAGAAGAAACCACCGTTGTTGTTTGCCAATTGCATAAAACCTATGGTAACTTTACCGACAAACCCGACAGGTATGATTACGCTGCAGAAAAACTTGTGGTGGGCAAGGTGAAGGATCTCGTAGATCAGCTCCGAGAATTTGGGCCCCGCTTTAAGGTGGTAGTTCTTGATGTCGAAGAAGAAAGCTACGAGCGAAAATTAAATCAACTTACCCAAAATGCACCAGATCTTAGAAAGGCGATTGAAACCGCCCCGGAAAACAGCATCTTCTTCTGGGCAAAAAAAGAACCCCTCGCTTCCTCTGCACCCATCGAAATACTGCAACGCATGAGCTTCAACGAATTTTACAGGCTCGATAAAACTTCTTCGCAACTTGCAAACGATGGGCGGGGAAATCTCGTCTTATTGCCCCAAGGCTCTGAAGGCTTGGGCGCTGCTGAACCTTTTGTTCGTAGAATCCTTAGCCTTGATGCCCCTAAGCCTAAAGTCGCAATTGCTGTTGTAGATGAATGGCTTACTTCGAAAGGCACGGATTCCTTTGGCCTTGTCGGTTTGCGCAAATCCCTTGAAAACCAAGGCTTTGATGTCAAAGATCTTATCCTGCGTAAACTCCGACAACGACCTTCCTCTTCCGTTGCTTACACCTTCGATGAAAGCAAATTGGATCGCCTTGATCAAAGGCTTCGTAATCTTAATTTGAATCTCGAAAGATTTGACAAAGGAATCGAATCATTGGGGAAAATGGTTAATCAGTGGAAATCTACTCCCATCCCTGAACTTGAAAAAGCTTACGCTGAACTTCTTCGGGGTGGGCGCTTGTCCGAAAATTCCCGCAAGGAACAGTTGGAATATTTTGAAAGCGAATTGCGCAACATTCAAGATGCCAAGGAGCGTTTCAAAAAGCAAAAAGAGGAAGCCCTCAAAGAACGAAATCTCCTTGATGTTGATTCCTTAATCGAACAACAACGCATGACCGATCTCGAGGCTAAAATGAATATCCTGCTCGCAGATTGCGATCTCCTGATCGTTCCAAGGCCTACCCTTCACGATGTCATTACCGATGATCGTAATCTCCCCTTTTGGTTGCATGGACTTGAAAAAGCGCAAGTCAATGCAATGCAGAACTTCATCAAGAAAGGCAAACCTGTGTTTGCGCTTCTTGGCCCTGTTTCTGAACCCTCCGATCAGGGCCCGGTTCCCCCAGGCTTTATTGCAAACGATGGTTTCGAAGAGATGCTCGGAAAACTTGGCTTTCGTTTCGGCAAACAAACTGTTCTGTTTGATGAAGAAGTCGAAGGCTTTGGCGAACAGATGGCGGGGCTGCTAACAGGCGGTACTGCTGTCAAAATTCCCCCTCTGTTATTAAATTGGAATGAAGGCGCAGGCAGGCCACCCATACTCAAACCCAATTACCCAGAAAACGCACACCCCATCCGCGAATCCATGCGGCTTACTGCCCGTAGCCAATCGCCTGACAAACCTTTAGAACTTCGCCTTAGGCATCCAAGGCCTGTTTATTTCGAATCTCCCAAAGGTATGAACCTCATTTATAATCCCGATTTGTTTCAGACTTCCCAAGATTCTTGGAACGAAAGCCAACCTTTCCCAGAAATGCAGGGTAATTCCGGTGAGCGCAAGGCACCTGCTTATAACCCGGATGATAAAGATCCCAATAAGGGCACTATCGATGCTAAGAGAAGAGGGCCTTTCCCAGTAGGCGCTGCCGCCGAAGTGCCTCTGCCCGAAGATTGGTTTGGAAAAGAAGAAAAACATCCTCTTTCCGTTAGGGTTGCTGTGGTTGGAGAAAGCTGGTTTCTTGTAGGGCCCGATCTTTCCCCCGTAAAGGAAAGGCTTGTCTTGGATGTTTGCAACTGGCTTCTGGGCCGGGATGATTTTCTACCAAGGCCCGGTACCCCCTGGAAATTTCCACGAGTGGAGCTATCTGCTCAAGCGCAGGATTTATGGTTGTGGGCGTGCCAACTGGGTTTACCCGCAATGTTTGCATACCTTGGCTTTGTTGTGCTAATTCTGCGCAGAATGCGCTAATTCGAATCATTGTAAACATAATTGAATTTGCCTTGGAGTGACTAGGAATGAATTGGAAAACAACGCTTGTTCTGGGATTTTTTGTGGGCGTTCTTGCCATGTTTTGGCTGGACCAAAAACCCACGCTTGAACAATCCCTTGATAAGACAGGCTTGGCCCCCTTGGAAAATATCCAAGCCTCTTATCTGCGGAAAATTGAAATCGTCAAAGGTAATCAGATTGTTAAATTGGAACGCTCTTCCGAAAACGAAGCTTGGAGCCTTCCCGGAAAATGGCCCACTCGTACTTCCGAGGTCAATAAGATCATCGATCTTCTTCTTGGTCTCCGCTCCCGCTTCACACCCCTCAAAGAAAAAGTACTTGATAATCCTGCAATTATAATCAAACTTGCTTTGCAAAAACCTAACTCTCAGGCCTTGGAAAATATCACGCTCGAATTCGAAGCCGATTTCCCCACCAATTCAGAAAACAAATTCTCTCTCCCCACTTTTCTGCGCATACCCGAAAAAAATCTTGTTCTCAGGCTCGGGCCAGGCCTTGTTGCATTGCTTGATCACCCCGCAGACTTTTTCCAGCAACGCAGACTATTCCAAGGCGAAAGGCTAGTTGCAACTTCTAAGGAAGGCTCTCTTTCCTCTTCCCAGAAAAATGAAAAACTTCTCGCTAAATCTGTCTCTGTTAATTTCGAATTGGAAGGAAAAAAAACTTCCCTCTCCCTCGTCAATAATTCAGATGATTGGCAACTTACCAGCCCTGTCGGAAAAGATAACCTTGATCCCAAGGCCCGTGATGCATTCCTTGGCGCTATCCCAGACCTCTGGGCCGAAAAATTCGTCTCCCAAGATCTTGCTAAGGCAGGTTTGGCCAAACCCGAAAGAACTTTGCTGGTTACCCGCAATGATGGCTCTACCATTACCCTGCAAATCGGAAATGTATCTTCCACTAAAACTAGTAAAAAAATTAAACCCCCTATGCCCGGTACTCCACCCGGAATGCCCCCCCAAGAAGAAACTATCATCCAAGAAATGCGCTTTGCTAAAATCCTTGATAATGATCAAATCTTTGAAATCAATGGCGATGGCCTTAAGAATATCTTTGTCACCGTTGATCAAATCCGCGATCCAATGCTCGCAAGAATCAATCCAACGGTTGCTATAAAATGCGAAATCCAGCAGGGTAAAAGTTCGCTCTCACTCGTAAAAAAAGAAGGCAGATGGAAAATTGAATCTCCTATACAAGCCGATGCAGATTCTGAAAAAGTTAATGAACTTCTTACTAAATTATCCGCCTTAGAGGCACGGGGGCCAGATCTATTCGATAACCCCAAACTGAAAGATTATGATTTGGAAAAACCCGAGAATAAAATTACTATTACTTTGGAAGAAGATACTAAACCCTTTGCGAAAGATAAACCTCTCGAAAAGAAAACTCGTTCGGTTACCTATCTTCTAGGTAAAAAAGATGCCAAGGCCAAGAAGGTTTTTATCGCAATGGATGGTTTTCCTAGGGTGAATTTTGTTGATGAAGTTGTTGCAACCCTTGCTGCCCGACCTGCAATGGCTTACCGCGGTAAAAGAATTCTTGATCTCGCAACTACGGATATTAATTCCCTAGCGATTAAAACAAAATCAGGTGAAGTTGCATTTAATAAAACTCCCGAAGGCAAGTGGACCTTAGTAAACCCTAAAGGGGTAGATATCGATGACCCTAAAGTTTCTCAGTTGACTACGGCCCTTTCTAATTTTGAAGTTACAGAATTCCTTGAAGAAAAACCTACCCCTGAAGATCTCGCTTCAAAGTACGGGTTGGATAAACCTTTAATCACTTTAGAAGTAGGATTGGTTGATACTAAAAAGCCAAGTAAAAAAATGTTGATTGGGAAAGCTCAAGATCCGAAAACATTAAAAGCTAAACCTGTGGAAGTTGACCCTGCTGATCCAAAAGCAGGAGAAGTAAAACCCGAAGTTCAGAAACCTGGTTTCTTCGCCAGGCTTGGTACTTCTGGCCCCGTATTTGTGGTTAATAGTGAGCTAGTTTCTTCCCTTGATAAAGATGCTTTAGCATATTTACCCCAAGATTTCTGGAAGATGTTGCCCGAAGAAATTTCTGCTTTGAAGGTTGTACGGGCTAAGGGTGAGTTTAAGTTAGAACGCAATGATACTGGTTGGAAAATCACTGAGCCTTTTTCTGCTCTACCCTTTACCGAAAAAATAGATTCCTTAGCAAAAGAAATCATCGCACCAAAAGCAGAATCTTTCGTTTCCCTCGATTCTAAAGATGATGCTAAATTTGGCTTTAATAAACCCTTTATCCAACTCTCTGTCTTCGATAAAGATAAAAAAGAAAAAACCTTACTTCTGGGTAACTCTCCTTCAGATCAACCTTTCTTAAGGTATGCCAAGCTTAAAGATAAATCCCCCATCGCACTTGTTAACGCAGATTTTATTAAAGCACTTGATATCGATGCACTTGATTTGCTCGATGGCTTAGTCTTAAGGCAAGATCCATCCAAAATAAAACTTTTTAAAATAAACTCTGGTAAGAATAAGTTCAGTATTTCTAGAAATAAAGACTCTTGGATGGTGAGTGAGGCCAATGCTGGTTCTTTCAAGGGCGATCCTGATGCGGTTGTTTCTCTCCAATCCCTTTGGTTCAATCTCCGTGCCGATAGCTTCGCTGCTTATGGCCCTAAGTCTGATCTTGCATCATTCGGTTTAGATAAACCCGAGATCAAAATTGAACTTGTAGTTTTAAATGATGAAGAAAAGGAAGTCACCCGGTTATTAGAAGTTGGTTCGGAAGTTAAAACCAAAGCTGGGGCTCGCTTTGCTAGGCTGGTAAACGATCCTGCAATATTTATTCTTCCCCCAACAACTATTACTATTTTGCAGCGCAGCTTTCTTGCTTATGTTCCTCGTGAATTAATCAAGTTGAAGGCTGATGAGGTTGATTCAGTTAATAGAACCGGAATTGCCGGCGAGCTTGAAATTACCAGGAAAAATGAGGTTTGGTCGCTCATTAAGCCTAATCCTGATATTGCAGATGTCCGGACTCTTAATGAGCTTGTAGGGATTATTTCAGAACTAAAAGCTGAGTCTATTGAAGCGTACCCTGCAACTGATTTGAAGCCATTTGGGCTTGATACGCCTTTTGCTATCGTCACTATGAAGCTAAAAGATCAAAGTAAAAAACTACTTTTAGGGAAAGAAGTTGAAGGTAAAAAAGGGTTTCGCTTTGCTAAGACTGAGGATGGCAAGGCTATTGGTATTCTTTCCGAAACAATTGTAAAAAAACTGATTGCCCCTCCGATCTTTTTCAAAGACCGTACCATCACTCGCTTCCCTGATGCAGATCAGCTTGTTCTTGAAAGAGGCCCACGCAAAGCAACCTTCGCCAAAGTAGAGGGCAACTGGAAATTGACCGAACCTTTTTCCGCAGATGCGGATCAACAGCAGTTGGATGATGCTTTAGATAGCCTAGCTAGGTTGCGAGCTGATGAATTGGTTTTGGAAAAACCCACACCTGATGATTTAATCCGCTTTGGCCTTGATAAGCCAGAAACTCGTTGGCAGATTAAAAACGCAGGCAAGTTGCTTCTTGAAATCAACCTTGGTAAGCGTGATGAGTCGGCCTCCCGTTGCTATGCCCAAATCGTAGGCAAAGACTTAGTTTTTCTTCTTGATGTGAAGCAAACCAACTGGCTGCAGGGTGAATTCCGTTCCCGTAACCTTTGGACTCCACCTCTCGATGCGGTTCAGATCGATTCCCTTAAAGTTACTTCACCCAATAATAATTACGAACTTTCTAAAAGAAATAATATTTGGCAATCGGTTACGAAACCTTCGGATCGCATCAATGATGTGATTGTGAATGATATGCTTTCCGCTTTGGCAGGTTTGAAATTAGAACGGTATGTGGTCGATAAAAACGCATCTCTTAATCTCTTTGGACTCGATCCCGTGGAAACCACGATTGAAATTGGGACTCCTATGGGTAAACGAATTCTTCTTGTCGGTAGGCAAGAAGGTGGCGCAAAAAGATACTACGCCCGGCTTGCTGATAACAAGTTTGCTGATGTTTTTCTTATCAGCGAAGCTGATTCGATGCGGATTATGAAGTTAGCAGCTTCCTTCATTAAATCAGAAAAGTAAGTTAAATCTTGGGAAGTTCAAACCCTTTGCGGGTTTCCCTTCCCACATACTTGTTCGCTTCTGCATCATCAAAGGTTTCGGTCTTCGGATCGAATTTTAGTTTCTTACCGGTGCGCCAAGCAATGTTCCCAGCGTGGCAAAGCACACTACTCTGATGCCCTTGCTCAATCTCCTGATTTAAATCCCCCCGCTTCCGCGACCTAACACAATCAAGAAAGTTTCGAATATGAAGCGGAAGTGGCGCTGGACTAGTACCTTGTTTAACAAGTTTGTTATCTTTATCGAAAGCTTTCCAGTCGGTGTTTGAGATAAGAACCCAGCCACCTTCGCTATAAATAGCAGCGCCTTCAGTAAGATCGTGAAGTTTGGGCCTAGACCAAATGCGCATTTCATAAACGAGAATCTGGCCTGGGTATTCGTAGGTGACTTGCATAGTGTCCGGCCATTCTTGAACATCGTTGAAGAAGAATTTCCCCCCTGCAGTGCTGATGGAAAGAGGGTACCCGGTAGTACCTAATGCATATCTGGCGTAATCGAGTCGATGTACGCCATCGTTACCAAGGTCGCCACAGCCATAATCAAAGAACCAGCGCCAAGAGCCGTGAAATCTGCGTTGGTTGAAAGGTCGTTTGGGAGCAGCGCCAAGCCATAAATCGTAATCGATACCTTTAGGTGTATCGGAATCAGGAAGCGCGGTAACTTCTTTTTGTCGATCGGTTTCCCAAGATCTGGCGAAGATAGGTTTGCCGATATTTCCTGCCCTGATGTATTCAACAGCGTCTTTAAGAAAAGCAGCGCTACGAGCTTGAGTACCCATTTGAACAATTCGGTTGTATTTTCGAGCAGCGGCAACCATAGTTTTGCCTTCGAGGATATTATGGCCATCCGGCTTTTCGACATAAACATCTTTGCCAGCGATGCAGCCGTGAATGCAGGGAAGGGCGTGCCAATGGTCTGGTGTTCCAATCACGAAGGCATCGATCGATTTATCGTTAAGAATATCTTGATAGTTGATGACAAGCTTGGGTTCTTTTTTTGTTTTTTCTTTGATCTCGGCGGCTTTGCGTGTTCGAACAGATTCATCGAGGTCGACAATATGAGAGATTTCTACATCGGGTTGTGCAGCAAAGTTAGCAAGGAGGGAACCGCCTTGGCCTCTGACGCCAATGCAAGCAACTCTGATTTTATCGCTAGGAGCTGAAATAGCTTTCGTTGATTGAGCGATGAAATATCCTGCGGATAAAGTTGCAGTTGTTTTTATGAAAGAGCGTCGATTTTGAGATTTCATGGGAAAAAGTCCTTAAAAGTGCATTGAATAGGAATGATTAAACCAAGCAGGTAAAATACAGTAAACACTTGAAAGGCTATAAGTTCAAGAAAAAAGTGAATGGCAATGCTTGTTTGTTTATAAAGGGAGAGCCTTAATTAGCACTGGCTTTGGCGAGAAGATCAAAAAAATCCTTGTCTGGAAAGCCCTTATCTGGATTCAATTTCGAAAAATAACTCCAAGATTTCATTACGGGTTCTAATTGTGAAAAATCTGCTTTAAAGTTGTGGATGTTAATTAAAGATTCAAAAGTAGCCAAATAATTTTTGTTATCACCAAGACTTTCTATATATGTGTAGATTTCTTTGATTTTATTTTTGGCCATTTGTTGATTGCTTTCCAACAAAACATCTCTGGCTAAAAAATATAACCAGTCTGGAACCAGGCCTTTTTCAGCTACCACTCGAAATGAAGGAAAATCCTCATCAATTTCATATTCATCACTTTTGTAATCAAATTCAAGTTTTGGGCCTGACCAAACAGCAAACGAGTCGATTCCTCTTTTTATGTCGAATGTGAGATTCGCCCCATAGCGAATACCACTCAGTTTCCATTTGGTGTTTTCAAATATAAAATCTTTTTCTAATGTTTTCCAAAAAGAATTTCTTTCTTTTTCACTCATTACCCATTCACAAGAAAGGTCATGCATTCCTTTGAAACCCCAGCGGTTGGGTTTGGCTTCTGATTGATTTAACATTTCAAACCTTAAAGGGGTACCTGTTAATTTTTTGTTGTCAGTGATTTTTGGAATCATCCAAGCAAGAAAAGCCTCCAGTTTGTTTTTTTCACTACCATTATCATTTAGTGGGGCCCGATACAATTTAATGATTTGATTTTGATCAAATTTGAAAATTTCAGATGGAAATTTATCTTTCCATATTTCTTTTAGATCATTATGGATGTTTTTGTTTTCGTTAAGAAGCTCTTCTTCAGTGAACCAAAAAGCAAAATGGCTGTTTTCAGAAGTTTCTGGTGTTTTGCTTCCTCTTGCAGCATATACCCATTGTTCATGACTGGGAATTTTGAAAACCAACCCTTCATAAGTATCTTTTTGATTTGTCTTTAAGTCGGAATATTGATTCTGTAGTACAAAACAAAATTTAACTGCATCTTCCGGAATAATCGCAACAGCAGGAAATATAGATGAATTACCTATGGAATCTTTTAAAGAACTGTAATTTCCATGTTTATCCTTTGCTAGAAAATCTTTTAATCCTTTTATTGCATCAGGACCCATTAAAGCTATAAGCTGACTTGTCGTAACTTTGAAATCACCGATGTGAAATCCTTTTAAAGGTGATCGGCTTTTAATTTCCGGATCTAAAAAAGTTTCCCCAGGAGGGCAATAAATAAATGTCATCTGGAATGGTATTCCATTCTTTCCTGTTAACTTTATATCGAAATTTTTGGATTCCTCTGCGCTTGTGTGAAATGCAAGAAATGTGGTAATCCCAATGCATGACCAGATAATTGATTTCATTTTAATTCCCCTTTTTATCTAAAACGGCCTTCCACTATTGCATCAAATGGATCCAGTCTACTTGCTTTCCATGCGGGCGCTATCGATCCACCTAAACAGCATAACATCGTTCCGCCAGCCACCAAGATCATATCTATCCAATGGATTTCAACTCGCATGATGGGTTTCCATTGGATCCATTCCCAAGTTACAGGCGGTTTCCAACCGAGAAACCATTGCATTCCCAAGCCAATAGTAACTCCCAATAAAGTAGCTAAAAAACCAATTGCAGTTGCCCGAAAAAACACAATTAAAAAAACACCAAAAGGTGAAACGCCCATAACTCTTAAAATGCCAATGGTTCCTCTTTTCCTATCGGTCGAATCTTGCAATACGCTGACAACCGTGATAATGCCAAAGAGGAATACCCCCATCGCGGTAATTAATACCAGAAGTTTAAGATTAGAGTCTTGTTCATGGATTTCACTTATTCGTGCAGATTCCGATTGAACAGCAAATCCTTTGGTTTTTAATGCTTCAACAGTTTGAGGTACATCATCTATGGTTTCAGAATAAATTCGCACTTTGTCGTAAACTGGATCTTCTGAAATAGCAACAAATAGGTTTATTTCGGGATCATAGTCTACCCATTTTTCTTCATAGCCATGTAAGTAAGCAAGCAAATCAGCAGGTACCACAATTTTTTTTGGTTTTGCCCACGGTAAAAGGATGCCACTGAAAAGCGACTTGATCGGATTTGTAGGAAATTGAAATAATTCTAATTGGTGAGTGAATGATTTAAATGCGGGGAAATCATCTGTGTCTGGATTTAACCAAGATACTTCAATTCTTTTTTCCGGGGTTAGATTTATTTTTTGCGTTTCCCCTGCAAAGATTGGAGAACGATAAGAAAAGCAAGGGGTTTCGTAATGAAACGCCAATGCAGGATTTTGAAAATAGCTTCTTAACCAAGTTCGTTTAGGCAAGGTCATGCCAATTAATTGGATTCCTGAACCGTTATCTTTGGGCGGGTTCCAGGGTATGCAGACATCATCAGCTTCGGTGTTTACAGAAATTTCAGATGGAGAAAAGTGAAAACGGTCCCGGCCTTTTTTCCAGCCAGTGGCACCTGTTAATGTGTAAAATCTCAATTTTTCGAAAGCTTCGGGTTTTAACCAGGGTCCGAATAATTCAAGATATTCCCTGGTTGCCTCGGTTAATAGAAATCCCCTTTCCTCCAATTGCTTTTTATCCGAAACCGTGAGATTTGAATTGTTTTCACAACATAGAAGATAGCCTGCATAACCGTCTCTGGCAGATGCCTTGATTGCAGCCCATTGGTATTCTGGTACCCTGAATCCTCTGATGTATTTTTCAAAACGATCCAATGCCGAGGCATGAACAAACCCCATTCTCGAATCATCTCCACCTGTGTTCACTAATCCTTGAACCTTAAGGGTCGTTTCAGCAGTTTCTTTTACTCCATTTCTTTCCCGAATCAAAATAACCCGAACTGTCTCTCCCAAAGTAACCCCTAAACTCTTTCCCAAGGCATGGCCAAGAATAATCCCCTCTTCGAAATTACCTTCCAAGCCTGCGCCCAATTGTTTTAATAGCGGATCGCCTGGCAGCGTAGAATAAAGGGTGATTCCTTCCGCCGGTTCTTTTGAATTTCCTTTTAGATTGCAAACCCGCTGGGTATCAGGGATTGCAAGATCAATTTTGGGTAGTTCATTTGCCAATTGTTTCAACGATTTTGGGGACAGTAACTCTCCTCGTTGAGCGGACCAGAAAATAATTTGCCTGCCAGTTGGGCTCTTGACCAGTTCCTTTTGTAATTCCGCAACATGCCCTCGTTTTAAACCTAATAAAAGCAAAATGGGAAGGCAAATGCCAGTTACAATGAGAATGTGCTGCCTGGTTGCAGGCCATAGTCTAACCAGATCAAGCCACCCTAATTGTAAGTAAAATAAAAAACGATTAATCATGATGGTAGTTCAAAATCTATGGTTTTAAGGGGTTGATGGGTTTGAGTGATTTCAACGACTTCGCCGGCAGCCATCCCTTTGACTGGGGCCATGCGTACAATCGTGGTGGCAAATGCATCAGCAAGTTGTTCATCATGAGTAATCATGATGGTAGCCCCGTGAGATTCATGTGAAGATTGCAAGTTTCGTAGTTGGTTTAAGGCTTCCCACGCGAGATCACGGTTCAGTGCCGAGGTCGGTTCGTCAACAAATACAAGTGTTGGTTTATGAGCAATAGCTCTAGCGAGGACAACGCGTTGATATTCTCCGCCAGAAAGTTTATTGATACGCGAGTTTTCCAGGCGGGTGAATTTACCTGATTTTATTTCTCCGTTCGTGGAAAGACCAAAAGAATAAATTAGTTCTTGAACCCTGGAATTGCAAAGTTTTTTGGAGAAGCCATTTAGATGCATGGGGGCTCTAATGTTTTCGCTGACGGTTAGGGAAGGTAGTAATTCGCCTGATTGCAAAGCAAAGCCAATATACTTTCGTCGCAAGTGTTCAATTTGGGAATGATTTCTATCAATCCAAAGTTTTTTCAAGTCGTGTTTTTCCATTTTTCCTTCACTATTTCTGGTCCAAATGCAGAAAGATTTAAGGGAATTTGGGTGGGATGGCGCACGGAGTAAACCAAGAACGGTGAGCAGGGTGGTTTTACCACAACCGGAGGGTCCGAGAAGAGCAATCACCCCTCTTCTGGGAACCACTAATTTTTGTGGGACCCGGACTAAAAACTCTTCGCCTCTTTCGGGGTCGGTAAGTCGTTGTTCCAAGCCTTCGATTTCAAGAACGGGTTCTTCGATAAGGGTGGAAATCATAGGGCCGTTTCTTGGTTAGGGAAGTTCCGTTAAGAACAATAAAGTAAATTCTTTCGAGGCGGATATTTGCGAAGGGGAAAACCATTGTTGATCATTGTCGAGAAGTGTTACGCACCTCTTTCTTGCAAAATCAATATTATCCAGCCAAATTTTAAAAGAATCGGAAGGCATGATTGCTATATCTTTAGGTGTCATTTTAAGGACATTGGTTTTCAACGGTAGATCAGTAATTAATTGGTCTAGTTTCACATCTGGACCAAAAGAGTCGCCAGCACCAGTTTCTGCAATCAGTTGTTTAAGATCATTGAGTACGGATGCGACATCTTGGCGATCCGCTTTTTTTACTTTGGTTTTAAATTGATTATAAAGGGTATCGAAGGTGCTTTTAAGTCGATTAAGTTCATCTTTAGAGACTAAGATCTTTTTCTGGGCTGTTTCACGACCATCTTTGTCTCTAGTAGAAGCGAGTCCAATAAAGGTTGTTGGACTTTTTCCTTTGTTGGCTTCAGCGCCGCGTATTCGGAATATCGCTGGAGTAAATACATTATTAGCTGTTTCATTTATTGGTTCTTGGTTTTTAGCAGCTAATACGATTTTAAATGCCGAAGTAAGATTCTCAGTCAAATTTGTTTTTATTTTTTCTGCAGACTGAAAATTTGGTTCTATGTAATTGAAATAGCCTTGGCTTCCTAAGTTTTTGCTTATTAACTCGTATTGATCTTTGCCAATTTTATAATGCAAAGTGTTTAGGCGTGCGAAAAGTAAATTAAGTTTGACAGCTCTGAAAATGCCCTGTGCTCCTCCGAGTTTGCTTATATCTCCTCCGATTGCTGCAAAAATTTTGCGAATATCTTCAGCCAAATTGTTTACGACTTCGTCGCTTTGCTTTGCAAATTCTTCTTCGGCTATAATTCTTAAATCTGGACCGGTAATATTTTCAAGGCCTTTAAGTATTTTAAGATTCCCCTCTCGGTCGCTAAGGCCAGCAAAATCGGTAGGACTGAATGGAAATGATTTCGGAAAACGGGTTTCATTTTTACCAATGATGACGCTGTGAAAAGTTTTTACAAGTAAATCATTTTTAGAATCCGAACCTCCTTGAGGTCTGGCTTTTTTAATTAAGTCGGCGATTGAAAGACCCGCTGAATTATAACCCTGAATTTCATTAGTAGCGACCCTTGGATTCCCAAAAAACAAATCTTTTCCTGACGAGCCTGGGTTTTCATATTCATCATCCCCTTCGCCTTTTTTATTTAAATGCGCGCTGCTGCACCCGATTAAAATGATATGCTTGATGGAAGATGGACTCCATTTCATATCTAAAGCTGTGTTTAAACCTGCGATTACATCCTCTGGCCAATCTCCGCTACTTTTGCAAAGTTTTATGTTGTTTAGGGATGATAAAACTTTATCGGGGTCGTTGGTAAAATCACAGGATACTCTACTGATAAAGTCTTTCCCTTCAACATCGTCCTGAAATTCGACCAATCCAAATCTAACGACTTTGGCAAGCTCTGGGTTTTTATTAAGTTCTTTTACGGTGCCGCTTATTATTTCTTTGGTAACTTGCAATGCGGAAGTTTTATTTCCTTTTGAATCAATGATATTTATAATTTCCAGACCCTGTGTTGCTTCAACCACAAAGACAACTTCCATTTTTAGATCTTGAAGTAAATTTGCACTTTTAATAAGCGCAGAGCCTTCCTCTTTACCATAAATACGGCCAGTGTAGACTGTTACTGGGTATTGGGTGTCTTCGCCTTGTTCTTTAGAAGGCGTTTCCGTAACCAGAGCTAATTCTTTGCTTAAGGTATCGCCTTGTTTTGTTATTTTTGTTTCCCCAGCAAGATCTAATGATTGACCCGTTTCTTTATTAATAATTTCGAATTTTGAACTTGGAATGGGTGCGAGAACAAATCTGGTGTTCCAATTTTCGTGAGTTGGAACAGGTTTTTTGGTTTTTGGATCCAAAGTAATGTTTTTTATCCAACCGATTGGATTGCCTTTGCCATCTCCAATAAATGTCCAGTCTGTTTTACTTGCTAAATTGGAAGGTGGCTTTAGTTTAAAAAACATGGAGTACGATAAAATTTGGTCTTTGATGGCTCCATTAGGTTCATCATATAGTGGAGTAATAACAACAGTGGTGACAATTTTCTGATAAACTTCTTTTCCTGGAACTTTGATTAATAGTTCCTTGCCGGCCCAGGCTGCTGATGCAAAAAGACAGAGACTCGCTGCTCCTACCAACAATTGCTTTATTTTCATGAGTATTCTCCTAGGTAAAGATGGTTATTTTTTGAGTGCCAAAACGCTTAAAACTGCAATGCGTGAATCAACTTCGATTACAATATCCTTGGTTGGTTGTTGTGCCTTTGCTTTTTCATAAAAGCCAACCGCTCGAGTAACATTTCCTGTTTTTTCTGATAGTTTTCCCAAAAGCATTGATGTTCTAGATGTTTTTGGGTTTCCTGAATTTAATATGGTTTTTTCCCAATCAGCATTTTTTGTCTCACCTAATTCTGCCCGATCTAATTCCAAACTTAACAATTCTTCGTTTAAAGAGGCAACTAAAGGGTGAAGAGCCAGACCCGCATATAAAATCTTTGAAGCATCTTTGAAATTATTTCCATTACGGTAAATTTCTGCCTGGGATAAAAAATAATCAGGGCCAGAAAGCCGATTGACTGCATCAGAAATTAAAATTGGAAGTTCAGGATATCGTTGAACAAAACCCGGGGAGCGCAATAAAAATGATTGCGAATGTTTTTGTGCTTTTAAGGCCAGAGCTACCCACTTTGATTTATCTATATTCTGGAGTGTTGCATACCCTTCACAGGCCCTGCCTAAGGCAAAAACCATCATTGGGTTTTCTTCGAAAGTAAGAATTTTTTCTACGGCATCTAAAGAAGGTGTTTGTGAAGCGAGCGCATATAGTAATGCCCGTTCCATTTCATTTGCTGATACTGCGGTTAATATTGCGAAAATTTTTGCTAAACTCAAAACTTCTGAAGCAGCATCTTGGGAGGGTGCCAAATCTAGATTTGCCTCCGGCGGCACCGCTGCATTTCCTTTTTCCACCATCGAAGCAAATTCACTTCCTTTAAAAGCATTTTCTGCATGAAGAAAAGCCGCTTTACTATTCCCCAAGGCAAGGGAAGTACTGGCCTGGGTTAATTTAGCCATTGCCATACGAAGCATCCGTTCTTGAATAGCCAGCCGATTGGCACTGGCATCGGGCCGCCTTAAAATTGCAGAGGATATTGCATTTCCGGAAAGTCTGACCCCTGGAACGGCACCAGGTAATCTGGCTTGAACATCGGCAGCAGCTTGCAAGGCGCGTTGGGATTCATCCCTGTAATCTTGAAGAACCACCGGTGCCAGCATCCCCTGTGCCAGATAACAGGCGAATAACGCCTCGGTTGCATCGAGTTTGGTGTCAAGATTGGCTTTATCGTCGGCCAATTGTTTTAATTGATTGGCTGCTTGAAGTGCTTGTTTATAAATTTGTTGGGATTGAGAAAGAGGTTGGTTTGGAATTACTGCGATTTTGTAGGCTTGCGCAAGGGCCAAATAAGCATCAGCAAGCGTGTTCTTAAAACCACCATTTGGGGAAATGGTTTTTTTAAATAATGCCTGCGATTTATCTAATAATTCCATGGCTTTTGCTGACTCAGAACCTGGTCCGTTTGGTTGAAAAATAATATCAGATGCCGCCGCCAGATTTAATCTTCCTAGAATCAAAGATGTTTCACTTGATTCTCTAACCAACAATCCTGCTTGGATTGATTTCTCGACATCATTAATTGCCTCTAAAGGAAGGACACCAATGCGCATTTGGATGTTAGCTTTTAATTCTGCCAGCTTGGGGTCTCTGTGATATTTCTGCCCTTCAGCAAGGATAGTGTTTGCATTAATTGGGCGCCCTGAAAGGATTTCTTCATTGGCTTTGTCCAGGAACCATTTTGAACTTTTGATTTTTAAAATACTTTCATCAAAATCTTTGTTAAATAAATATTTTGAATGTTCTGTTTGGGAGGAAGTTTTAGCCTCTTCCAAAAGTTTCAAGGCGCTGGTAAAGAAACTTTTAGCTTTTAGATGGTTTGCTTCCCCAAGGGGGTCTAATGCTGTTTCCATAATTCCAAAGGATTTGGCAACATTGCCCAAGGTGTAAAGTGCGATGCTATTTGGTGCAGTAGATTTAATATCCCTGGCGGCGTTTTCAGCTTCCTTTAATAATTCCAGATTTGGTTTGTTGGAGTCGGCCACGGCAAGTCTATAAGCAGAAAGAGAAATTAATGCATTTAAATGATCCATGATATCTGCACCGAGAGGAAGAATATCGGGGGAATCAATATCCACCAATTTCAATTCTTTTGATTTACCGTCCAGTCGTGGCTCATCAAAAAGAAGGTACCAATCACGCTGATCTTTACCTTCCGCCAATACACGGATGTTTAAAATGAGTTCACGGACATGAAGTGAATTTTCCCGGACCGTTTTAAAATCTCCGGTTTGAAATGCGGTGTTGGCGGTAGCCATTGCGTTGTTGGCATCCCGGTAAGTTTTTACCATGGCACGAAGTGTTTCCAGTCGAGATCTTTCACCCTGTCTGGCAGTTTCTTTCTTCTTTTCTGTTTCTTCCTTACGCACTAAATAGGTATCAAGTCTGGCTAATACTGCAGGGTTTTTTGCAAGTGGCAGCCATTTGTCTCGATCTTTTCCTAATTCTTTGAGAATAGTTTCGATTTCATTGTTGCCATCTTCAAAAAGGTCGATGGCTCCCGTGAATAGCATGGATTTTTTGGGATCAGAAGCAAATTCACCCAGAAGAATTTTCCAGGTGGCAACCCGCACTCTTTCTTCTAGAGTGGTTGGTAAATTGAGCGAGGAGTTTAACCCAGCATTTGCTTTTTTGATTTCTTCGGAAGCAAGTTCTTTTGAATTAATTACCTTTGGAAAGGCACAAAGCGTTATGCCAATCGCAAATATAAGTGTAACCCTAATCATTGGATAATTTAAGTTTTTAAGATACATAGTGTATGGCTTTCATAATAATTATTTGCCAAAAGTAATGGGTTGAGTTTTGATGGTTTCACATAACCATATTCTGCTGGTACCTTGAAAATGTTCTAATTCCATAAGAAGCAAAGTTCGTTGAGAATCGGTGGCACTTCTTTCAAGGAATGAGCCGACTAATGCATCTCTTCGGGCATCCTGAAGATTTCCTTGGATATGTTCTGATAGGGCTCGGAAATAGAAAAATGCAGTTTCCTTTGGATTTAACGAGATTGAATTGGTGAAGTATTCTGAAGCTTTCGAGTAATTTTTATTTTTTAACGAGATTTTTCCTTGGCGGTAATATTCCCAAGAGGAGTAAACAAATTGGTCTTTTGGATTTGTTTCACTTTTGGCAATAAATTCAGAAAGTTTGCTTAAGAATTTTATTTTTGCTGCGGGTGTTGCATTTTTTGCCAACAATAATTTGTAAGCTTGCAGGCAGTCTTTGATAGCTGTTTCATTGTTGCCTATGGAAGCATAAATTTCAGCACGGGCCATTAAAGGCTCTGGATTTTCGGGGTTTTCTTTGATGGTTTTTTCAATCAAGACGAAAGACTGTTGTAAGCTTTTCGGCCCTAATTTAATTAATGCGGGAAGATCAAGATTTGGGTCCTGCGCAAAAAGTTGTACTATATAAAAAACACTGACAGTAATCATAAATTCCTCTGGGAAGGATTTGAAAATACTTAAAATCTTTTTTACTTTAACAATTATTAATAGTAATTAAATCAAAAAAGTTGTCAAGTATAATTTGATGTTATCAAAAGAAGCTTAGGTTTTCAATTCCGATAAATCATCAATATCGGATTATTAGGAAAGAAATATATTTTTTTATTTTATAATAAAATTGTCCGTTTTTTCGATTTCATTCCGCTATATATCCAATCGATTTGTTCTGGTTGAGTCAGCAGTAGTTTGTTGGCTAGCCAAACGCATTGCTTGTATTGAATGCGATAAAGAGGATGACCAATAAAAGTAATTTGCCTTGTGGCCGAATGTAATACTTGTTTGTTGTGTTGTTTTAAAACAATTCTTTGATGGGGATGCCGGTGGTTAGCAGGTGTTGAGGTCTGCCATTGGGATCGTTTACTGTGGTTGAGGTATCAATGCCAAGGGATTTATAAAGTGAAGCGAAGACATCTTGAAAATGAACAGGTCGTGCAATAACTTTGCCTCCTTGATGATCGGTAGCGCCGATAACTTGACCGCCATTGAACCCGCCGCCCGCAAGAAGAGCAGGGGTAACTTCGGGCCAATGATGCCTGCCACCGCTTTTAGGATCGATGCGTGGGGTTCTGCCAAATTCTCCCCAAACTACAATAGCGACATCGTCAAGCATACCCCTATCTTTAAGATCGGTTATTAACGCAAAGATAGCATTATCAACAATAGGAAGAAGTTGTTTCATCCGGGGGAAATTGCCCTCGTGAGTATCGAAATCGCTGAAGGAAACACTAACGCAGCGAACGCCAGCTTCGATCATCCGCCTTGCGATAAGTAGCTTGTTTCCTGCATTACCATCATCGCTGGTATTGGATCGTTTTGGTTCATTCATAGGCAAGGTATATTTTGCGATACTGCCTTGAGATTCTCGCGAGATATCCATGGCATTAGCAAGCTTGCCTGAAAGAATGATATCAACTGCTTGTTGGGTAAATCGATCTAAGGCATCCATAGTGCCGGAGGAATCTAAATTTTTGCGAGCAGCATCGAAGGAAGCAAGGAGTTTAGTACGATCATTGACAAGGTCGGGGGTAAGCCCGTCGACGAGGTTAAGTTTTACGGAATGAGAATTTCCCCTGCGTGCGAGTTCGCCCTTCATACCTGCTTCAAGTTCTCGGGTGAAAAGGTGCGAGATATCGGGCCTAAAAGGGGTGTAGGTAGGGCCTAAGAAACCGGGTCGAGCGCTGTTACGAACTTGTGGCCTGCCTTGCATAATATCGACAAACGCA
>Ga0209284_10000850_pt1 | contig 49222 bp, 43 predicted proteins | sample FRY03_FD_187211 | JGI IMG/M metagenome (GOLD analysis project Ga0209284, IMG submission 187211) | Freshwater microbial communities from Lake Fryxell liftoff mats and glacier meltwater in Antarctica - FRY-03 (SPAdes) (version 2) | ecosystem: Environmental > Aquatic > Freshwater > Ice > Glacier...
ATTCGATGATATGGAGGGTGATCCATGGAACGCATAAAGGTTGCTGCTTTCGTGTTTGCCTGCTCCTTGGTGTTTGCTTTGGGCTGCGCCGTGGAACAGCAAAAATCTAAAGTAGATCGCGAGATGGAAGGCGATCCAGACAGGAAGCAAACCCCCGAGGAAAAAAAAGCCATTGAGTTTCTCAAAAGCAAGGGGGCGATAATACGGTGGCATGGTCCGCAAGCCGGCAAGGAGCGCTATTGGGTTGTCACCTTGCACCATGTGAAAGTTTCCGACGCCGACTTGGAGCACTTAAAACACATCAAGGACTTGAAAAAAGTTTCAATCGGCGACAATGCAACCGATCAAGGGATCGCCATGCTTGCCGAACTCGATGAATTAAAGGAGGTTGGTATAACGGGTGATTCGATTTCCGATCGCGGCATTGACAAACTCGCGGATCTCAAGACCCTCGAAACACTAAATCTAGGCGGCATGAAAATAACGGGCGAAGCGTTCGTGCGATTCGGCCGCCTAGAGAAACTTGGACAACTGTCGTTGCACAGCACCCCCATCTCCGATGACGGCCTCAAGGGCCTAGGAGGGTGCAATCGCCTAAAGACCCTCAGCCTCTACGGAACGAAGGTCACGGGGGAGGGCCTCAAGTCGTTGAAGGCGCTGAAAGCTCTTGAGCACCTCGTCCTGATTGGAGAGAACATTACCGATGAAGGGCTCAAGTCCCTGAAGGCGTTAGGGCGCCTTGGGCAGCTCGACCTTAGCGAGACCCAGGTTACGGATGCGGGAATGGCGGAGTTGGTTGACCTTCCGTCCTTGAAGTACCTTTCACTCAGGGGCACTGCGGTCGGTAATGAAGGCGTCAAGCTTCTTTCAGGCAACAAGACTTTGGGACGTCTAACCCTGGATAATACGAAAATTGATGACCGCGGCTTGGCGCATATTCAGGCTTTTGAGAACCTAGCGTTCCTTGATGTTGGCAATACGCATATTTCCGATGAAGGATTAAAGCATTTACGGAAGACCAAGTTAACGAGGCTGTATTTGGGGCCTAAGCACAAAATGACCGACAAAGGACTCGAATACCTCCAGGAGCTAAAAACCTTGAAATACTTGGGTTACCCACACTTGTCAACGAACTTCACGCCGGAGGAACTGCGAAGATTACAAGAGGCCTTGCCGGAATTGAAACTTCCCAGCGGGAAGAAATAGGATAACGCATTAAGAATACGAACGGAGGGGACCCATGGAACGCATAAAACTTGCTGCTTTCGTGTATGCCTGCCCTCTTCTCCTTGATGAGCCTCTTGTTGAGGATCCGCGGACGCCCGGCATTACCGAAGATGAGTTGGCGGCCTTTTTTGCAGCTGCGATCGCCGGTGCCCCAACAGCGCCCGGCGATATAAACAAACTTTTTTTCTTGAAGCAACTATAAGTTCTCTCTATTTTTAGTCCGGGGGGTTGATTACGATGGAAACGCTCTTGATTTGCTTCTTTTATTTTGCAACCCAAGAGGCGCTACACGCCCGATACTCCCATGTAAGCTTGCCGGCGCATGGCACGATTCACAAAAAAACATTGTATGGCTTTTTTGGAAAAAAAGGTGATGACTCCGGACTGGATGCGATCGCAATCGACAATCCTCCGAAGGTGCGCACGAAGGTTTATCAGGCCCATGTTGTTTGGGGAGACCTCGGAATTAATTTTCGCCATCACATCGCGTACGATAGCATTTGGATATCAACTAATATTGAGCCATACCGATTGAATTTGGCCGAGCTGGAGTTGTTTAATTCAAAGAATTGGAAAGCTTTTTTTGAGAAGTATCCCGATTCAACTCCGCACCAAATGTTTACGATGTCACTTTGGTGCAAGTACGGTAAAATTGCAGAAAATCAGATGGGGGGGAACTGGTCCCTGTACGGTTATCCGACGGATGTGTTGGGATTTGGAAATGCGCCCATATCGGAAACCAGTGTCAAATCGTACATATTGTCCAAGACAACCAAGCAGCTTGAAGTCTGGGACAGCCAATTCGTTTGGGATGCGAAAACGAAAGGCATAGAAGGCCGGTTTGGTTGGGAACCGAAAGGCTGGAGAACGAAGCCTTCAGCGCGATTCGAAAAGATCGGACAATGGATCGCCGATCTGGATAACAACGACTTCCAAAAGCGGGCCAAAGCCTCCGAAGAATTGGAAAAACTCGGAGACTTGGCTAAGCCGGCCTTGACGAAACTCTTGGCATCCAAGCCGCCCGTGGAAGTTCGGCGGTGCGCTCAGATGCTTCTCGACAACCGCAACTCGAAGTCCGAGGGGCTGTTGTGGGACGCTGACAACTACGAAAAAATCCCCTCTCTGTTTGCCGAGGACTTTTATTTCTTCTTGCGCAAGAACGACTATTACTTCGTCACCCAATCCGGCAAGCTGTATCACGCTCTGCCGCGCAAGGAGGGAGACAAGGCACGCATTATGAAGGAGCTATGGGGCGATGCGAAGCGCCCGATTGTTGCGGTGATCGAGGATGCGGATCGCGATAAGGTCTGGCTGTTTGCCAAGGACAAGAACGCCGGGGCCAAGCGCGACTTCTATTTCGAGATGAAGGAGATGATCAAAGCCGAGTCGTTCGATCCTGCGAAATTACGCCCCGTCAACATCGAAGGCCGGGCCAAGCTGCTGCTGGAGTACCTGCCGCTCATTTCTGCGGACAGCAAGAAGTGAAGTGGGAAGAATGATTGGTGGGCGAAATGAAGAATCGCATTGCGCTTGCCAGCGATCTTCTGTTCGATGACCGTCAAACGATTCTGGAGTTCGAAGATTTTGTAGACACCGTTACACTTGATTAGGGAATAATATCTGTCGAGTCTGTTCCTTGCACAGTGACTAACACCCAGCGAATGGAGGGCACTATGCTTAGCTTCTCGAAACTGTGGAAGGCGTTGAGGCTTTGCAAAAAGCTCTTCCCAAATGTCGCATCCGCGCCATCTTTACTGGGGCGGGAAATAGCAGGAGTACATCATGAGTTTTTTCGTTACGCTGAGCCTTTCGGTTTGCTTATTGACTCCAATGGAGCCCGATATGAATGAAAAGTTGGCCTTGCAATTGATTCAAGAATGGAAAACCTGGCACAACTTGGAACCCCATGATTTCGAGAAGGAAAAAGAGTTGGGGGCTTTGGCAAAAAAAGATAAAAGGGTCATGAAACTCCTTCTCAAGGAACTGGAAACCCGTGATGCGCCGAATATATTTTATGTTGAATATCTTGCTTGCCGGTTGGGCCTCATACAGGCCCAAGAGGCCATTCCCACTTTATCGCGCATTATTCAAGACAAGAGCCGAAGTGATTTTGATCGCTCCGGCGCCATTCGTGCCTTGGGTCTGATGGGTAAGCCGGCGCTTCCCGCCTTGGCCCAGGCCTTAAAATCCTCGGATGTTTTCGGGCGCAAATACGCCGCCGATGCCTTGACCATTATGGGCGACCTCGGTGGGAGGAAGCAAGTGCCGGAGGCAATTTCACTTCTGTTAGAGGCGATGAAGGACGAGGATGAAGAGGTTCGCAGTGCGGCCGTCGGTTGCTTTGGCTTTGAGGTCGCCTTCACCCCGGAATTCGCCGGCCCATATCTGCTCAAGGCTTTGCAACACAAAAATCCCTTCGTACGCGTCGGGGCGGCCGAGGCGTCGATTTGCTTGAAGGTAAACGGCGCGGAAGCGGAAAAGACAATACTTGAACTCTTGGGACATCCCAATGTTGAAGTATGCCTTCAAGCCCTGCGCGGCCTTGGGCATGAGGAGCGTTCCTATGGAAAAGCCGCCGTGCCGCCTTTGCGCATGGCCCTTAAAGATAAAGACAGCCGGGTTCGAGCGGGAGCAGCGCTTGCGCTCAGTTGCCAAGGGCCGGCGGCTGAACCAGCGTTGGGCGATTTGCTGAAGCTATTAAAGGAAGACAAGGATGAGAGCGTTCGTGCAAACGCAGTGACCGCTCTCGGGTGCATTGGTCCGGCGGCAAAGGAGGCAGTCCCCGCGTTAATCGATGCCCTCAAGAACGATAGCCTGATTCACTGGAGTGCGATCAACGCCCTAGGCGACATAGGCCCAAACGCTCGCGCCGCCATTCCACTCTTGGAGGGAATTCTGCGCGAATATCAAGAGATTGGCTCACCGGACGATGTTCGGCATGTAGCGTTGATGCTGGCAAAAATCCGTCGAAAATAACCGCGAAAACAGGTTCTTCCGAAACGGTGCCACCCGATTGCACAAGTTGGCGGACGGAGCCGAGGATGTCGGTCAGGTACCAATCGATCCCGTCGCTTATGCTTCCGGCTCCGATGGCATCGGCCCGGGCGATGAGCTGATCGATCCCGGGGCCGTACAGGTAGCGATTCGTCAATGCGCCGCTGCCATCGAAGTCGGCGTACGGGTTATCACCGTCGTAGGCTGGTCTGACGGAGGGCCAAGGTTTTCTGAAACCCCAAATACGCTGCGAAGCAACCCTTGGGTCTAAGGCTTTCTGGCTTAAGTTCATGGCATTCGGGTCAGGTCCCGAATTTTCATAACCGCTTTCAACCCAGTTCCCTTTGATTATAATGCTTGATTATTAAGCCAGATCATTAATACTGGTACTTTTTATCTGCTTTTCACTGGGGTTTCATACCTTTTCTAATCCTATCCACTGTTTTTTTATTACAATTACCTATTGATGCTTTTGTTTTTGTGAAAGGGTTTTTCTGTGAGCAATCCAACTTTGAATGACAACTGGCGTCGATCCCACCATTGCGGCGAAATTCGTGTTTCTCACGAAAATCTTGAGGTTACTCTTAACGGTTGGGTTAATGCCTATCGTGGCTATAAGGATCAAGTTTTTATTGATCTCCGCGACCGTTATGGCATCACCCAAGTTGTGTTTGAAGCAGATTCTTCCAATCTTTCAATGTTCAAATTGGCTGAGAAACTTGGCAGGGAATTTGTCATTGCGGTTAAAGGAAAAGTTCGGAAGCGCTTGCCCGGGAAAGAAAATCTAGGCCATGCTACCGGTCAAGTTGAGTTGTTTGCGATGGAATTGAAGATTCTCAATGAAAGCCCTACGCCACCTTTTGAAGTAACTGAATTTCCGGGCATTGAGCTTGCGGGCGAAGATGTTAGGTTGCAGTACAGGTACCTTGATCTTCGCAGGCCAAGCTTGCATGCAACTCTTTCTATGAGGCACCGGATGAATAAGGTGATTCGGGATCACCTTGATAATCTTTCGTTTTTGGAAATTGAGACTCCTTTATTGGGTCGTAGCAGCCCAGAAGGCGCACGCGATTATTTGGTGCCCAGCAGGGTTTGGCCAAACTCTTGGTATGCGTTGCCCCAGTCCCCTCAGATTTACAAGCAATTATTGATGATAGCGGGATACGATAAGTATTTTCAGATTGCGCGTTGCTTAAGGGATGAAGATTTGCGAGCAGATCGCCAGCCTGAATTTACGCAGTTGGATTTGGAGATGTCGTTTGTAAATCAGGAAGATGTGATGAAAGTGATCGAGGGCCTTGCAGTCGAGGTTTTTGAAAAGTGCATTGGTTTTAAGTTGGAAACTCCTTTCCTTAAGATTTCTTGTGCAGAGGCAATGAGAAGGTTTGGTAGTGATAAACCGGATCTTCGCTTTGATATGGAAATTGTCGAGCTTTCAGATATTGCTCCCCGTACGGAATTTCGAGTGTTTAAAGAAGCGATAGAGCAGGGGGGAAAGCTTCGTGCCATTTGCGCTAAGGGGGGGGCTGCCAAATTCTCTAATACCGATCTCAAGCCCGGTGGCAGAGTTTCTGAGTTTGCAATCCAGGCGGGTGGCAAGGGGGTTGCTTGGCTTAAGGCGGAAGGCGGAAAGTTTGTTTCTTCCATCGAAAAGTTTTTCCCTGCTGAGGTTCAAGCTGAACTTCGTACCCGACTTAATGTTGAAGATGGCGATTTGATTCTTATGGTGGCGGATAAAGAAGATATTGTTTGCAGTTCGCTCGGTGCGCTTCGTCTTCATGTTGCTCAGCAACTTGGCCTGCTTGATAACCTTAAGGGTGTGTTTAATGTTTGCTGGGTAGTTGATTTTCCCTCGTTTATTCATGATGCGGAAGAAAAACGCTGGGTTGCAAATCACCATCCTTTTACTTCCCCCAGAGTGGAAGACATTCATAAACTTGAAAGTGATCCCGCATCCGTCATTGCCCAGGCATACGATCTGGTGATCAACGGTTATGAATGCGGCGGTGGCAGTATTCGTATTCATGATCCCGAAGTTCAATCCCGCCTATTTAGCGTTCTTGGGATGAGCCTTGAACAAGCAAAGCATAGGTTTGGTTTCTTACTTGATGCCCTGCGTTTTGGTGCACCACCTCATGGCGGCGTTGCTTTAGGTTTGGATCGCTGGGCCATGATTCTTACTGGCACATCTAATATTCGTGATGTGATTGCGTTCCCAAAAAATCAAAAGGCCCGAGATTTGATGACCGGCGCTCCCTCGACTGTCGATGCCAAGCAACTTAAGGAATTAGGGCTTTAATTAATTCCTGAATTGCCGGCTTAGGATGTAAAATATCTGTGGGAGTTCCTTTACTGTGAAACGAATCTACTTTCTTTAGAATTTCAGGAATGATTTCATGAGTGGAAAAACTTGGGGCGGAAGGTTTTCTGCCGATACCGACAAGCGTGTTGAAGCTTATACGGAGTCCATCTCTTACGATCGCCGATTGTATATTCATGATATTCATGCAAGCAAAGCGCATGCGACCATGCTTTCCGAAGTCAAATTGATTTCTATGGAAGAGGCCCAGAGCATTCATCAGGCCCTAGATGAAATCAAAAATCAGATTGAATTGGATGAGTTTACTTATTCCACCAGCATGGAAGATATACATTCCCACATTGAATCTGCATTGATAAAAAAGCTTGGCGATGTGGGGCGGAAGTTGCACACTGCGCGAAGTCGAAATGATCAAGTTGTTACCGATGTGAAAATGTGGGTTCGGGAAGCTATAGCGCAATTGCAATCAAAAATCCGGACACTTCAGAAGGCTTTTCTTGAGTCTGCCAAAGAAAATAATGAGGTGGTTCTTCCAGGATACACTCATTTGCAACGCGCTCAACCCGTGTTGGCATCGCATTATTTTCTTGCTTATATTGAAAAATTGCAACGGGATTTCGATCGGTTGGTAGATTGTAGGAAAAGGGTAAATGTGCTGCCTCTTGGTGCTGCGGCCCTTGCTGGGACTTCTTTACCTATTGATCGCGATCGGGTTGCGCAACTTCTTGGGTTTGACAGCGTTGCTGCAAACAGCCTTGATGTTTCTTCTGATCGGGATTTTCTGGTTGAATTTCTTGGATGTCTAGTCCAGATTGCTTTGCATCTTGGGGGTTGGTCTGAAGAGTGGATATTGTGGTCTACTACCGAATTTAATTTTATCGATCTGCCCGACTCTTTTTGTACGGGTTCAAGCATCATGCCGCATAAGAAAAATCCAGATGTACTGGAATTGATGCGGGGTAAAACTGCTAGGGTCATTGCCTGCCTTACGCATTTGATGATCCTTGTCAAGGGTTTGCCATTGGCTTACAACCGAGATCTTCAAGAAGATAAAGTCGCTTTATTTGATGCATTCGATACAGTTTCTGCTTCGTTGGATTTGGCAGCACCTCTCGTTTTTGGAACTAAGTTCAGGCACGAAAGTATCAAGGCTCGACTTGAAGATGGGTTTCTTGATGCAACCACATTAATGGAATATTTGATACAACAAGACATTCCAATGCGAACCGCCCATGAGGCAGTTGGCAAACTGGTGCGTCTGTGTGAACAGAAACGGTGCAAGCTGGCTGATTTATCCAAAGAACAGTACGAAGAAGTCCGCACGGGCCTTTCCAGCGGGGTATACAACATCTTAGGAGTATCTCGTGCCTTGCGAGCGTTTCGGTCTTTTGGATCTACTGCGCCAGACCAGGTCGCTTCACAAATTAATTTGTGGATAGACCGCCTATCCTGATAAAATAGGCTTTGGCGATCCAGCAGGTTGTAACGCTGAGATTATTCCAAGGCTTTTTTTACCCGGGTGGATATTACATGGATCATTTTGCTTATCGCAGTCGTTCCCTTTATTGTGAAAATATTCCTGTTGCTCAACTTGCTGAGCGCTATGGAACTCCGCTTTATATCTACAGTAAAGCCACGATTCTTCATCACCTTCATCAAATTCAAGATGCTTTCAAAGAAGTTGAACCTTTGATTTGTTATTCCGTTAAGACCAATGGGAATGTTGCGCTTTGTAAACTTATGGCGGAGCATGGATCTGGATTTGATGTCACCAGTGGTGGGGAATTACACCGTGCATTACTTGCTGGTGGCAAGGGCGAAAAGATCGTTTTTGCAGGTGTAGGAAAGACCGATGTAGAGTTCCGTTTTGCACTAGATAACAATGTTTCACTTTTTAATGTTGAAAGTGAGCAGGAGTTACATGCTTTGGGTAATGTTGCAAAAGCAATGGGGAAAGTCGCATCTGTTGCATTAAGGGTGAATCCTGATCTGCCCCCCAAAACTCATGCGAAGACTGATACAAGTGTGAAGGGTGTTAAATTTGGATTGGATATCGAAACCGTATTTGATGTGGCTAAGGGGATTCTTGGGAACCCTGGAGTCAAGGTGGTTGGACTTCACATGCATTTGGGATCCCCGATTCTTTCTGCGGAGCCTTATCGCTTGGGGGTTGCCAAGGCTTTGAATTTGATAACCAAACTGCGAGAGCAGGGGCATCCAATAAATGTGATGAACATGGGTGGCGGTTTTGGAATTCATTATCGCAAGCAAGAAGCCCAGCCCGCAAAAGCCTTTGCAGAGGTTATTGTTCCTGCAGTGAAACAGGCAAATTGTAAATTAGTGTTGGAACCGGGTCGCTTTATCGTCGGGAATGCTGGGCTATTGCTCAGCAGAGTGATTTACACGAAAGAATCCGGTGGCAAGCATTTTGTTATTCAGGATGCTGCAATGAATGATCTGATTAGGCCCACTCTTTACGATTCGTTTCATCGAGTCTGGCCGGCTCAGCCTTCTGCCGAGTTCCCAAATCTTCCTGAAGATTATGAAGAAGATGTGCCCGGTGGCTTAAAAGTGGATGTGGTTGGGCCTGTTTGTGAATCGGGAGATTTTCTTGCCAAAGGCAGATCGCTTCCGCCAATGAAAAGAGGCGATTTAGTTGCAACTTTCAGCGCAGGGGCATATGGCATGTCGATGAGTTCGAATTACAACAGTCGTGTAAGGGCAGCAGAAGTATTGGTGGATGGCGAAACGAGCAAGCTGATACGCCGTCGTGAAACCTATCAAGATTTGGTTGGCCCTGAACTCGAAGCAATGGCTTTGCCCAATTAAAAACCGAAGTGCTTTGCCAGTTTTTTGAAAAGAGGGAGCGAGTTATGAATAAGGTAATATGTAGGTTTACATTAGGATTGATAATAGCCTGCATCAGCAATGAAAGCCCGTTTGTTTCTGCACAGGATGAAGCGCCTAAGCGCCCCGATAACCGCAAGGATGGATACCGACAATTCTTTAAACAGCCTCAAAATATTTTTGACCATTGGGAAGCTATCACTTTTGAAATCGAAGTAGGCAAGTACGATTTTGCAGCACGATACCTCCACGATCTTACAGAAAAAAAATACTCCGACGCTGAACTGGCTAGCTTAGTTGACAAAGTCACTCTGAATGCAATTTTTAAATTAAGGCTTATTAGTGTCTGGTCTAAAGATAAAATTTTAAATGATCAGGCCCGCAAAGAAGCAGATGATTTGATTCAAATGGCAGGCGCAGCTTCTCTTAAAAAGCTTCAAGACCCCGAACGAATTGCAAAGCTTATTCAGCAATTACAGGGGAATCCTGAAGAGCGATCTTTTGCATTCAAAGAACTTTATCGAAGCGGGGCTTATTCTGTCCCCTTTCTTATTGCAGATTTAGCGAAGCAAACTATCATTGAAAAAGCGTACATTCTTGATGCTTTAAAAAGGCTAGGGTCTGAGGTAGAAGCGCCCATGATTGCGGCACTTGAAGGAATGCCCGTATCTGCTCAAGTGGATTTGATCGATGTCTTGGTTGCCCGAGGTGCCATTCAGGCTGTTCCTGAGTTATGGTTTGTTTCTAGTGATCCTCGGAGGCCCGAAGGGCTAAAGAAAAAAGCCAAGCTCGCTATTTCTAAATTGGCAAACTTGGAGTTTGGAGCACTTCCGGAAGCTAAAAAAGAGCTTTTTTTGATTGCAGAGAATTACTATAAAGGGAAAGTCCATTTTCCCGATCCTGCCAGGGTTCAGATTTGGCGCTGGGAACGAGAGGGCATGATCGTGGTTTCAGGTTGGCCCGAACTTCCCACGGTTGATGTTAAACAAGCAAATGCCTATTACGCTGCACGATATAGCTCAATGGCTTTGATCTTAGATCCCACGGATAAAAACACTCAAGTTTTTCAGCTTCTTAATTCTCTTTCTGGGCATCTCGAAAAAACGGATATTAGGATTCCTTTGTTTCGTTCGAATCCTGATTTGCATATTCTGCTTAATACGGTTGATGCAGATCTTCTGCTTGCTGTTTTGGATCGCGCTTTAAGAGAGAAACAAACGGGAGTAGTGCTTGCAATAACCCGCGCATTGGGCGATATGGCAGAATTAAAAGCTGCAATGCCAAAAGGTAACAGGGTTTCCCCGCTTACTCAGGCTTTAAATTATGGGGATCGCAGGGTTGAAATGGCTGCTGCTTTGGCTCTTCTTAACATTCCCAATTCTCAAATATCCAAGGCCAGTGTAGAGGTCGTTGAAGTGCTGGCGCGGGCCCTTCGCGCTGATCCAATGGTGATGAATAAGCCGAGAGTCTTGGTCGCTGTTGGGAATGAAGATTGGCGTCATAAGGTTGTTGGCGTTATGCGGGATGCGGGGGCGGATCCAATTCTTGTCACCAATGGATTCGAAACTATTCGTAGGTTGGAAAAGGCCGCAGATATTGATGCTGTTTTTATTGAATCTACTTTGCCTGATCCGGGAATCCACTATTTATTGGCGAGCATCAAAGCGGAATCTTATGCCGCCCAAGTTCCAATTTTTATTGCTGCGGTGCCTGAAGGCAATCTCGCCAAGGATCTGGTTGATCGATATCGCAAGGCAAGTGGAAGGCTTCGGCAAATTGATGAGATCGTTGGATCTTATAAAAAAGATCGTGAAGCCATTGATATTAAGCAAAGAGATACTACCAATAAAATTAATGAGAGATTCGAGGACGAGTTAAAAAATGTTCGAAAGAAAGGTAAAGAGTTGGATATCGAAATCACTGAAAGAAATCAGGCTGAATCGATTGCTAGTGTTACAGAACTTTATGTGGGAGAGCTCAAGGATTTAAATTTCAAGTACAAGGGTATTCAAAAAACCTTGATCGATGAAATTGATTTGAAAAAGATCCTTGTAGCAGTTGGGAATGAATATGAAGTTGAAGTGGGAAAAAGAGTAGAGGCGCTTAAGAAACATTTTAGGAAGCAGGATAATATTCGGATTGTTTCTACGGGGCATTTTTCTGATAGCAAGGCAATCCAGCGGGATATTAAACTGGTTTTTGCAGAGATCGGGGCGCCTGCACTTTCAGAAGAAGAGCGGAAGAACTATGCCGAAGCTGCTGTATTTTGGCTCTCGAAAATTTCCAAGGGAGAATTGCCCGGGTATGATGCTAGGCCCGCTACTGCTGCTTTGCTTTCTGCACTGACGCCGGGGCGTCTGAGCGATAACGGTATGATTTATTTGGTTGAAGCTCTTGGTAATCTTTCACTTGGAAGAGTTCAGCCAGAACTTGCAGCGATTGTGATGGATGGGAAAAGAATGGCCCCAGTTAGAATTGCAGCGGTTCAAGCTTTGATTAAACATATTCAGCGTAACGGGACGCTTATGTCGCTTGAAGAAGTTACCCTTCTTGAGCGTTCTTGCTTGCAACCAGCAGGCGAACCTGAGTTGGTGCTCATTTTTTCAAGCCTTGTAGGGGCGTTAAAACCTGGCCCTGTAACCACTGGAAAAAGGCTATTAGCTTTTCCTGGCCCTATTCCTGGCTTTGCCCCTCCCATGCCCAAACCGAAAGATAATGAAAAACCCAAGCCACCTGCCAAGGTGGAGGAAAAGAATAATGATCAGTAAATTATTATGACACTTTTGCTACGATCGACTGAATTTCTGAAGCATAAGACTGGTAAGCATCCAGAGAGCCCCGAACGCTTGGCTGCAATTGAATCTATGCTTGAAAAATCAGGTCTTGGGTTGAAATGCGATTCAGTAATTTGGGATGCGTTGACTGAAAAAGAATTGATGAAACTTCACGCCCCGAAGCAGATTGAGCAAATAAGGCAGATAGCTGCGCATGGTGGTGGGAAGGCCGACCCTGATACGGTGGTTTGTCCGGATTCTTTTGCTGTCTCTTTGATTGCTGCGGGCGCCTGCGCCAAAGCTGTTGATCAAGTGCTGCAGGAAAAATATCCAAACGCCTTGTGTTTGGTACGCCCACCAGGGCATCATGCCAATGCCATTAAGAGCATGGGGTTTTGTTTGTTTAATAATGTGGCTTTGGCGGCTAAAAGAGCAATTGCAGTTCATAAATTAAATAAAGTTCTTATTCTTGATTGGGATGTGCATCATGGAAATGGTACCCAAGATATTTTTTATGAAGATCCCCAGGTTTTCTTTTTGAGCATTCACCGGTTTGGGAATGGTTTTTATCCTGGTACTGGTGCAGCTTCAGAAACCGGAACTTTAAAGGGAATGGGAACCAATCTTAATGTTCCGCTTGCTTATGGGATTTCAAGAAAAGAATATATTGCAGCATGGGAAAGAGGGATTGAAAAGGCTTTTGAATTTAAACCCGAATTGGTGATTTTAAGTGCAGGGTTTGATGCAGATCGTAGAGACCCTGTAGGAGATTTGGGGTTGGAACCCGAAGACTTTGGCACCATGACCAAGGTATTGCAATCGCTTGCAAATTCTAACTGCAAGGGAAAGATTGTTTCCTGCCTCGAGGGCGGTTATAGCTTGGAAGGTTTAAGCGAAGGTGTAAAAGAGCATCTGGCCGCACTATTAGCCAAGAATTAGTCTCACCCTTTATCAAGCCATCCTATTTTCATAGGTAAAAAAAGTCGAAGAATAGTTTGACTGTATACTATCGCAACGAAGAATAATACTCTATAAATATCATCATGAATAAAAACCTTGAAGAATTGTTTATTTTGATTTCTGGACGAAGCACCAGGCAGGGTACTTCCATGAATGAAAGTAAATTTAGCAAAGACTATATTGAGGAAACCGGTGTGGTTCAGATCTGCACCGAGGATATGGCCAGACTAGGTTTGGCGGTTGGTGATCTGGTCTGTATTAGATCGGAACAACGGTCTATCGAAATCCCCTGTGTTGCTGCCAAGGAAAAAGAACTCCCTTCCGGATTGCTGTTCATGGCTTATGGTGATTGGTCGAGTCGCTTGATGGGTTCAGACACACATGGTACAGGCATGCCTAATAGCAAAGGAACAGATGTTTATCTTTCCAAAGCGTGTTCCATTAAAAAAGATTGATCACCCTGAAGGGGCTTTAAGATGCAAAATGAATTAAAAGTAGTATCGAATGCGACTTGCACTTTTTGTGGTTGTGTTTGTGATGATATCGAATTAACTGTCGAAGGAAGTCACATAATCAAGGCGAAGAATGCGTGTGTTTTAGGGAAGGCGTGGTTTTTGAATCATCAGGCTGGAGAGGGCCCGGTTGCCCGCATTCGTGGAAAAGAATCCACGGTTGAAGAAGCGGTTGAAGAAGCGGCTCATATTTTAGTCGATGCAAAATTCCCAATCATTTATGGGCTTTCTGATACCACCTGCGAGGCCCAAAGAGTTGCTGTTGCTATCGCTGATTGGGTTGGGGCTTCTATTGATACCACGACTTCGGTTTGCCACGGACCCTCCGGAATGGCATTTCAAGGGGTGGGCGAAATCACATGCTCCTTGGGAGAAGTTCGTAATCGTGCAGACCTCGTGATTTTTTGGGGTTCTAATCCCGCAGAGTCGCATCCTAGGCATTGGGGTCGGTACTCCACAATGCCTAAGGGGCTGTTTGTTCCCAATGGTAGAAAAGATCGCACTGTGGTTTTGGTGGATGTGCGCAGGACAAAAAGTGCGCCCGCAGCGGATATCTTTCTGCAAATTAAGCCGCGAAAAGATTTTGAAGTGCTTTGGATGCTTAGGGCGTTGGTCAAGGGTTTAACTATTAATGAAGCCGATTTGATTGATACAGGGGTGACACTTGAGCAGTTACAAAACCTTGTAGATAAAATGAAAGCGTGCAAATTCGGGGTTCTCTTCTTTGGGATGGGGCTTTCGATGACACGAGGTAAGCACCTTAATGTTGAAGCAGCCTTGGCACTTGCACGCGATTTAAATGCTTTTACCAGATTTTATGCCAACCCCATGCGTGGGCATGGCAATGTTACTGGTGCAGATAATGTGGTTAGTTGGCAAACTGGTTATCCCTTTGGTGTCAACCTTGGAAGGGGCTACCCGCGTTTTAATCCTGGGGAATTCACCACTACCGATACCCTTGCCCGAAAAGAAGCCGATGCTGCTATGATTATTGCATCAGATCCCATGGGTAATTTCTCGCAGGCAGCTCGTGATCATTTGGGGTCTATTCCTTTTATTGCACTTGATACCAAGGAAACTTCCACCACCCGTGCCGCTGCGGTTGCTTTCACAACTGCAACCTATGGGATAAATGTTCCCGGAACAGTTTATCGCATGGATGATGTACCTATTCCGTTGCGTCCTGCATTTGAATCCCCCTATCCAAGTGATGAGAAAATATTGCGTGCCTTGGAAAAGAAGGTTCTTCATTTGTTGCATGAAAAACTCCAAGCTTCTAACTAGTTTTGATTTTAAATAATAGCTTACCAAGTAGGTGTATCAAGATGGCGATAACAAAAATTAAGGGCGGGAAAATTTACGACCCAACCAATGGTATTACTGGAGAAGTCCGAGATATATGGGTCAAAGATGGCAAAATTATCGCCCCCCCGATTGAAGCTGATTCTCTTCCTGAAAAAATTATCGACGCCACGGGTAGGATCATTATGCCGGGGGGCGTTGATATGCATTGTCATATTGCTGGCCCGAAAGTGAACCTTGCCAGAAAAATGCGCCCTGAAGATAAACGCTACGCACCCCATATTTCTAAAACAGCTTTTACCAGATCCGGCACCATTGGCAGTGTTCCGAGCACCTTTGCCACGGGATACCTTTATGCAGGCCTTGGATACACCACAGCTTTTGATGCGGCTGTTCCTCCGCTTAGTGCAAGGCATGCCCATGAAGAGCTTCAAGATACCCCTATTATTGATAAAGGGTTTTTCTTGTTGATGGGTAATAATCACTATGCCTTAGAGCAGATTGCTTGCAAAAATTATGAAAAACTTAATAGTTTCTCTGCATGGTTGCTCGAGTCTGCGAAAGGTTATGCGATTAAGTTGGTGAACCCTGGCGGCGTAGAAGTTTGGAAAAGTGGTGGCGCTAACATTAGTGAAATTGACCAGAATATCGGCCACTTTAATTGTACCCCAAGGCAAATCATTCAGGGTTTATCCCAGACTGCGATGGATATTGGCCTTCCTCATCCTGTTCATATCCATTGCAATAATCTTGGTATTCCAGGAAATTGGCGCACTACACTTGCCACCATGGAGGCTTTGGAAGGGCGTAAAGCACACCTTACCCATATCCAATTTCATAGTTATGGCGGTGAACCCGATGATCAAGGTAAGTTCTGTTCGAAGGTTCAAGAACTTGCTGATTTTGTAAACGCTCACCCCGAAGTTACCGTTGATGTTGGCCAAGTATTGTTTGGCGAAACCACATCCATGACAGGCGATGGTCCTTTAGGTTATTACCTCCACAAAGTCACAGGTAAAAAATGGACAAGTGCTGATACCGAAATGGAAGCGGGGTGCGGTATCGTCCCCATGGTCTATAAGGAAAAAAGCTTTGTCAACGCTTTGCAATGGGCCATTGGTTTAGAATGGTACCTTCTGGTTAAAGATCCATGGCAGATTGCAATGAGTACGGATCATCCCAATGGTGGTTCGTTTTTGGCATATCCGGAAATTATTCAATTGTTGATGGACCGAACCTACAGGCAAGAGATTTTAAAGAGGGTTCACCCTAGGGTTTTGGAGCGCAGTTGCTTAAAAGATCTGGATAGGGAGTACACGCTCAATGAAATTGCGATTATCACTCGTGCTGGGCCAGCGCGCATGCTGGGCCTAAAAAACAAAGGGCATCTTGGCATAGGTGCAGATGCCGACATCACTATTTATAACGAAAGCTCAAATATTCTTGCGATGTTTGAGCTTCCTTTCATGGTTTTGAAATACGGTAAAGTAGTTGTTGAGAAAAGCGAAATCAGGCTTCAGGTTCCTGGCAATACTTTGCATGTTTCGCCTTCTTTTGACCCGGGTGTGGTTGCAGACATCCGGAAATGGTTCGAATCTTTTTACACCATCCAGTTTGAAAATTATCCCGTCACAGATGAATATCTTTCTGGTGGTGGCACCATGGTTCCTTGCAACCAAAAGTAAAATTATAATTGGGATCATGATGAAACTTATACTTGCAATCATTCAGCCCTCAAGACTTGAAGCAGTTAAAGAAGCGCTAAATAAAGTTGAAGTTTTCCGACTTACCATTGTTGATGTGCAGGGGTTTGGTAGACAAAAAGGGCATACTGAAGTTTACAGGGGGCATGAACTTACCGTTCAGCTTTTGCGTAAAGTGCAATTGCAAATCGCAGTGAATGAAGATTTTGTCGAGCCTACGGTAAATGCCATCATGGAAGCTGGAAGAACCGGCCCAGAGGGGCGCATCGGGGATGGTAAAATATTTATTCTCCCGCTCGAGGATTGCCTGAGAATTCGCACAGGCGAACGAGGGCCAGAAGCAATTTAAGGATCTTCAAGCATGAAAATTAACAAGATTCGCAAGCTGACCAAACAGAAATGGCTAAACTTATTCGTTGCAGAATATACCCATGAAGAACATCAAGGAAAATGGGTTTATGCTTCCCGAAAGCTGAAGCAATATTCCAAGGAAGATGCTTCTGAAGCGGTGATCATCGTGCCTGTTTTAAAACAAAAAGGGAAACCCAACAGGTTGGTTGTAATCAAGGAATTTCGAGTGCCTTTGGGGTGCTATACCTATGGATTCCCCGCTGGGCTTATAGATTCTGGCGAAACCGTTGAATCTACGGTAAGGCGTGAAATGATCGAAGAAACTGGCTATGAAGTTTCCAAAATCAACAAAGTGACCAAACCCCTGCATTCTTCCATGGGCTTGACGGATGAAGCAATCACGATGGCTTATGTTGATGTGCGGGTTAGCCAAGGTGCCAAGCCTGAGCCGAGCGAAGATATCGAGGTGTTGTTGTTAGATTTTAATGCTGCTTGTAAAATGTGCGACAGCCATGATCTCCCAATTGATGCAAAAATGTGGGGTACACTTTATATGTTTCAGCGGTTAGGGGAAATCGAATAATGCCAGTAGAAAATAAAACAGTTTTGATTTTATGCGATGACCTTATCTTTGGAAGTAAGATCTCGGGTGAAGCCCGTGCCCTTGGTTTACAAACCAAGGCTTTAAAAACCGTGGATAAATTGATCGAGGCTTCCAATAAAGAAAAGTTTGCAGGTGCCCTGATAGACCTAGGAATTGCCTCTGCAGACTTAGAAAAGATAATTACGGAATTAAGGGCAAGCCAGAGTGTAAAGTTTCCCTGTTTAGGTTATGGCTCGCATGTGGATGTTGAATTACTAAAGAAAGCACGATCGTTGGGATACGATCCTGTGCTGCCTAGGAGTAAATTTGTTGTAGAATTAAATGCGATTCTTCTTTCTTACTGCAACAATAGTTGTTAGAACAAGTATTAAGTATTATCTTTAATATTGGTTTCATAACAATGGCACTCGAAAAAACCACTGCACCTTCCAATTTGCCCAAAGCTTCGCGCTTTGACTCTATTAACCAAGAGGCCTATTTGAACTTGTGGCGTACCTATGATCGGCTTCGTTCGATTGAAGATTCTGTCTTTTTACAGTTTGAACTTACCGCTCAGCAATACAACACCCTTCGCCTCTTGCGTGGCGAGCATCCTCAAAAATTGCATACCCTTGTTCTTGCTAAAAGGCTGGTTTCCAAGGCCCCGGATATTACCCGCCTCCTCGATCGCCTTGAAGAACGCAAACTCATATCCCGCGAACGACCTGATGATAATCGCCGGGTTGTCAAAGTTGGCATTACTCCACAAGGCTTCAAGTTGCTTCAAAAACTTGACCATGAAGTGCTCGAATGCAATAAAAAACAGCTGGGCCATCTTGATGAACAGCAACTTAACCATCTTGTAAGTTTGTTAAGACTTGCAAGATCGCCACACGAAGAAACAGATAGTTTCTGGCGCTAATGTTATGCAGAATGATCATGATTTTTGCTTCCATACAAATTGAAAAACTATTGTTGCCCCTGCTATGGCAGTTGGTATTGATCATCCTTGCCGCACGAATTGTTGGTGTTTTATTCCGTAAGATCGGGCAACCAGAGGTAGTTGGTGAGATTACCGCAGGGCTTTTGCTTGGCCCAAGTTTGTTTGGATGGGTTGCACCGGATACTTTCCAAATGATTTTCAGACCTACGCTTGAAGGGTTTCCCGAGGGAACACTCCATTGGGTTTTTGTTGGTATCAGTCAGATCGGCCTTATTCTTCTTTTGTTTCTTGTGGGGATGGAGTTTGAGTTTTCGCATTTATTGTCGTTGGGGGGTTCGACAGCGTTTATTTCTCTTGCAGGAATATTGCTGCCCTTTGGCCTTGGTCTTGGCTTATCTTTTCTTGTGTTTGATAAGGTAAATACTAAGCCTTTTACCCCTGAAAATTTCTGGAGTTTTGCTCTTTTTCTTGGAACAGCTATGTCTATTACTGCTTTGCCAATCCTTGGAAGAATGATGGTTGAATGGGGAGTTTCGCACACAAGGCTTGCCGTTGTTACGATTACTGCAGCGGCATTTGACGATGCGGCGGGCTGGATTTTGTTAGCGGGTGTGGCAGCCTTTGTAACCTCTGATTTTCATGTTTCAAGCACTATTTTGATGATCTTTAATACCTTGTTGTTTGGTGCTTTCATGATTTTTGTAGTGCGCCCCATAGCGATAAGATTGCTCAATCATTTTATTACTGATGGGGAAATTTCGGTGACAGGCCTTGCGGTGACTTTATCTTTGTTGTTTCTATCAGCGATAGGAACCAGTCTTATTGGGATATTTGGAATATTTGGGGCTTTTGTTTTTGGATCTGTGCTTTGCGATCAAGTCGTTTTTCGTAAAGCTGTCCAAGGGAAACTAAAAGATTTCGTTACTGCGTTTTTTCTTCCAATATTTTTTGCTTATACTGGGTTGAGAACTAATATCGGGTCGCTAGATACTCTGCAACTTTGGATGATTGCTGTGGGTGTAATTGGTGCATCGATTTTTGGAAAAGTGGCAGGTTGTGGGTTGGCTTCGTACTTCTCGGGGTTTTCATTGAAAGAATCTTCTTGCATTGGGATTTTGATGAATACCCGGGCCCTGATGGAATTGATCGTTATTAATTTAGGAAAAGATTATGGGATTATTCCAGATAGCGTTTTTTGTATGCTTGTGATGATGGCGCTGGTAACCACATTTATGACCACGCCGATTTTAAAAACTTTGGTTGTTGGTACAGAGTTTGAACCGATCTTAAAGCACTGATTTTTCCCGTGCGAATGCTTCTGCCTTTTGTTTTTCTCTTTCGCCTGTATTGATGATGCCTTCCTTATCTTCCACCTCATTATCATCCAGCACGCTATTATCAATGTGTACGCCACGAAAGTTCTTGCTTGCGTAATTGTCGCCCAGAACATCCACTACCGTTGGATGAATCTGCGGATTCTCAGGAGAACGAAAATAGCCATAAACATTAACCGCATCTTTTTGATATTCAGGGTATTCCATGAGCAAGGCATGAAGCATTTTAAGTCTATAATGAGGCACAGTAGAATAAAGGTGATGGGGTAGATGGTAATCCTGACCAATAGGGAAAACGCAAAAGTTAATGAATTGATTGACAAAAAAGACGCGTGTATTGGTAATCCAACCGCGGTCACCATTGCCATGCTGAACAACTTGCCGAAGTATCATGAAGAATGAAAAAGAAGTGAAAATGGGAACCAACCAAAGTACAAAGTAATAGATGGGTGCCCACGGATCCACAGTGAGATGCAAAACCGCAAGTGAAGTAAAAACCGTAGTGACATAACCAAGGCGCATAACGGTTGAAGTTTTGGCTGAAAAAACAGGATGGACTTTTGCCTGCTGGTAACAATCTTTGGGGATGATCATTAAAATCGTAGAGAATACAAAATAAATTGCGAGTGAGCTTATTGTAACTACCAAGGGGTTACCAACCCATGTAAGTAAACCGAGTATGGGTATCATTGAAAAAACATAGGCAATGCTGATTCCAATGGCAATTTTGTTTTTGCTGGTACTTTTTTTAACATAAGGATTAGAGTCGGTTCCGGTGGAATTATAAGCAGCACGGATTAGCATGAATTTGAAAACATTGGGCAACCAAAGTTGCTTCAGCAAAAAAACATAGAATTTTTTGGGTGATGCTGGAAAGCCCAACCAATGGCCGCTAGATAAAAGTTGGGAGACATCAGGGTCGCGTTCTGGGTCATTTACAAATTGATGATGGGCCATGTGTTGCAGTCTGTAAAAATGAGTAGAACTGTAGACGGGAAACATGCAAAAAACATCGGACGCAAATTCATTCCATCTTTTAGTTTTAAATAGGGAATGATGCGACCCCTCATGGCCTAGGCCTGTGAGTTGATGTTGGCCTGCTCCTATCAGAATTATTGCAAGTACTGAAACGGGGATGTTTAGCCAGAAGGGTATCCCCCAAGATTCCCGCTGATAGTAAAACATAAGAGTGCTTGAAATTATGGCGGTAAGATAAATATAAATCATCCCAATGTAATACAGATTTGTCCAATTGTCAGCTTGCCTGAGAACTTGCAATTGCTGTTTCAAGTAAGCATCGTTGAGGACTTTTTCGCCAGTGATTTTGTTAGACATAAATTTATCACCGTAAAAACCAACAGGAATTAACTAAAAGAAAGCTTATTATATGTTAGAAGACTTTTAGTTAAAAGGAAAGTTCCAAGGAAAGTTCGTCAAAAGCTAGTTTTTCAAGCTGCCTGAGACTTGGGCGAATGGGTGTTGTGGCCAAACATTTCGTGCTTTGGCGCCCCAGTATTAGATTCAATTTTGATTTGGACGGCTCGGGAATGCCCCTTATGGATTGCAAAATTCCTTTTGTACAAATCGACAAGTTCAGAATGACCTTTTAAGATAATAAGATTTTCTGCATTGTTTTGCTCTGCCTGATGCGTGAAGTTGAAGCTTCCCGTTGCAATTGTTCTTGAATCAAAAATCATGATTTTGTTATGGGCGATCGGGTGATGGCTATCAATAACTGGGTGGATTCCATGCTCGATTAAAAAGTGCAATTCGGTGTATTGTTCCCTTTCGTTGCTACCGTCTAGAATAATGTCGATTTTAACGGCGCGTTTTTTTGCATCCACAAGTGCTTGGGAAATCGGTTTTGAGGTAAACGAGTATGCCTGAACTAAGATTTCGTGTCTGGCTTTATGTATTTCGCTGATAAGAGCTTCAGCACAGCCTCCGGCAGGGGAGAAATGCACAGCAATGGCTTTTGGTGTGGTAAACAGGTGGGCAAGCTTTTTAATAATAAATAAAAAGGAAAAGGCACCACTAAAACCAGTTGCAATTAGTAACCATGTCATTATTGGTCCTCCTTGACCTGCAAAAACACGATTAAAGAATCTGTTGAAAGCCTATTTAGATTTTGCAGCAGAGGGCTTTGGTGATTCCTCGGAAGGAATCAGCTGAACACGCACGCGCTGCCCAATTCTAAGCAAGGGTTGGCCTGGATCTAATTCGACGATGCATTCAAGGGTTCGTACATCATTGAACTGCAAAGGTTCTAGAAGAATGGATCTGCGATGCGTGAACCAGTCGGAAATGCGTACCACTTTCCCGCGCCATGTGATTTCAGATGAACTGCAATCATCTTGAATAACAGCAACTTGGTTTAAGGCGATTTTTCCTGCAAATTCTTGTTCAACTTCCGCACGAATAATGCGCTTGGCACTGGGGCAAAACATGATTGCAGGAAACTTGGGGTTTGAACCAAGCGTTTCTCCAACGCTGGTGTTTATTCGAAGAATTGTGCCTTTAAAAGGCGCCTTTAATGAGCATTCTCCAAGAGCATATTCGGCCTTTTGCAATCGCGCTTTTCTCGCTGTTAGATCATTTATTGCAAGGTTTACAGGAAGGTGAGGGTCAAGGGCTTGAATACCCTTAAGTTTTATAGTTTCGCCCTCTACTGCAAATTCAAGGGCCTTAACGATTGCATTTGCAGCGTTTACATCATCATTGCTTGCAAGTTTATTGTTTGCTAATCGCTCAGCTTGATCTTTTTTAGCAATGGCTGCCGCCATTTCGCTGCGTTTGGCTTCTATTGCGGATTTTTGACCATTAATTTTAAGTTCGTGCTGGGTAAATAAAACCTTGGCTTGGTCGAGTTGGGATTGGCCTGCTTGGACATCGGCTTTGGCTTCTTCAAGTTGCGCCTTTTGCAAGGTGTCATCCATTCGGATCAGAATATCGCCTGCCTCGACTTCGGTGTTTTCTCTTGCAGGGATTGCAAGTACTTTGCCAGGTTGAATGGGGTAAAGGGGTGTAACGCCCCCGTCTACATCAACATAGGCGATACAAACAGCTCTTCGCTCAGCATCCTCGGTGATTTTAGCCTTGGAAGTGGGTTTTGCTTGTGCAGTGACCTGATCTTGGAAGCTATAGTTCAATTCAAAGTTGTCATTTTCTGGAGGTTGGTAATAGCCCCAGAAAATAAACCCACCTGAAATGAGGCTGAAAACAAACATGATCGAAAAAAGTTTTCTTCCCAAATGAGTCCAGGAAGTGACAGAAATTGGCTCAAATAATTTTTCCATTAAAGATTCCCCAACAAGGGTTTTATCCTTGTAAATATAAATATAAAACCAGAGGAGTTTGATTGAATGATTTTTACAATCCTCTTTTAGGGCATCTTGCCATAGGTTTTGTGAATACTTTTGCCACCATCGTCAATCATTTTGCCATCTTCAAGATAAAATATCCTGTCCGCATAAGGTATAACCCTAGCGTCATGGGCCACAATAAGCACAGTGCAACCGCGTTCATGCGCTGCAGACCTTAAAATATCAATAACTTGCTCTCCATGAGCCCAGTCTAAAGCACTGGTCGGTTCATCAGCAAAACAGAAATCCGGGTTTTTGATAAGAGCCCTGCCGATTGCAACTCTTTGTTTCTCGCCACCCGATAACTCGCCTGGGCGCAAATGGGCTTTTCTCAATAAACCTAAGATGTCTAAGATCTCATCGGCTTTTTTCCTAGCTTCCCTTGAACTGGCCCCATCGCCCCATTGGGCAACGATTTCTAGTTGCTGTCTGGCAGTTAAAGAGGAAAAGAGATTGTATCCTTGAAAAATAAAGCTGCAATGTTTAAGGCGAAAATGCTCTCTTTCGCGTTCATTAAGAGTCCACAGATCTTGGCCTAAAGCTAAAACTTTCCCAGCATCCGGTTTTAGCAAGCCAGACAAAATAGCTAAAAGGGTAGTTTTTCCACTTCCCGAGGGCCCCATCATCAGGGCAACTTCGCCTTGCTTAATGTCAATGGAAACATCATTTACTGCGGTCGTTCGCATCTCGCCTTCGCCAAAAGACTTAGTAAGCCCTTTGCCTACAATCGAAATAATCGGAACGCCGGAGCGAATCTTGATATTTGATTTTAAATTCGGAGATGTTGACATCCCTAAAAGCCTTTGTTAATTATCTGAGTAAAGCTGCGGGCTCTACATTTCTAAGGGACCTTAATGCAAACAATCCAGAAAACAGTGCCATAGTAAGCGTAACAATTGCAGCGATAGACTGCAACCAAATAGGCAGTTCGACCCTGCCTCCAAAATAATCTGCAACAGCTGCAAGTATGTGGACTGCGGGCAATGCTAAGCCAACCCCTAGGATTCCAACGAAAAGAGATTGCTGCATTACCATAAACTGCATGCGCCACCTTGGAATACCCATAGCCCTTAAAACAGCAAATTCTCTTAGGGAAGCCGCGGTTGCGGAGTATAAAGTCTGGCTTGTAACTACTGCCCCAACCAGTAAACCGAGTGCTGCAGCGTATCCTAAAGCTATACCTGCCTTAGTTTTAGTGAGCCAATGCATTCTGGAACGAAAAGAAAATTCAGGGCTGGTGAAGGCTGAGAAGTTTTGATTTTCCCGTAATCGATTTACCACGGTTGGTGCATCTTTAGGGTTGTGGCATTTTCCCAGAACATAAGTAATTTGGTCAGGAAAAACGCGCAACAAAGGTCTTGCGGTATTAATCGAACAGAATACATAGGGGCCAGCGAGGCTTTTTAACCCAGTGGTTAAGCCTACAATTCGAACGCGATTGCCCGCAACCTCGGCATGATCCCCGACCCCTTTAACTCCAAGCCGGCCAAGGTCGGATTCATCAATAACAATGGTGCCAGGTTCGCTGAGTTGCAAATAAAGATCTTTGGTAAGTTCTTTGACTTTACCCAAAGAATTTTCATCAAGTCTGCTTCCAATGACCATGCAAAGTTCGGTGCCACCATCGGGCTTCGACCAATAAGAAAAGCCCTGCAGATAAATTTCAACGCGTTCAATTTCGGGTTGGCTAGCCAGTCTTGCTAAACTGGCCTCTCGAATGGGCCTTCCAAGATCAACGCTTAGAACTTCGGGTGCCCCAAGCCAAATGTCTGCGGTGGTATGATCTACAGGAATTGAAGTTATGGAAAATAGTCCGAGCAATAGGCCGCACTGCAACGCAATCAGCAAGGCGCTAAAGCCAACGGCTAAGACACCCGGCAGGTATCGTTGCCTGTCGTACCATAATGTAGAAAGAGCATATGACATATTAGTAAGGTTAACGATTGTTAAAAGTTGTTGGAAGCTTAAAAGGGGTAAAGCGGGAAATAAGATAGAGGTCGGGCGTTAGAATGTAACGGTTAGGGGTTATCAAGGTCATATGCTGTATGGACTTACAGCGTAAACAGCACAGGTGTACAAGAGGACACTTAGAAGAAAGAATCTTTTAAGAAACTTTGGGTGCTTTCCAATAATCTAGGTCTGCAAGCGAAGGATCAATAAAAGTATGGTGCCACATTTGGGTGGCTAAAACGCCAACGAGTCCCATCTCAATAGAGACTCTTGAAAGTCCCCAAGAGGGCAGGTTTTTGAATTCTTTGCGCCATCGAATAACTTGTTTAACATCAAAATATCCCGTCTTTTTAAGGGATTCTTCACTTAATAGGTGGTCGATAAAGGGTGGAACATTATCTAAATGAAAGCTGTCAAAGGGGGCTCTAAACATGGCTTTCTTGCGCCATGCGATTGAGGAAGGAAGGTAACGATCGGAAAGATGGCGGAGCAAATACTTATCACCACCCAATCCACGAAACTTCCACTTTGGGTGAACTGTTGCCAAAAAGTTAAATACATTGACATCTAAAAATGGGTAGCGGGTTTCCACCGAGGAGTTCATAGCGACACGATCACCCTTGGCGTTTAGCAGAAGTCCCGAGAGGTGGGCCCTGCCACTTACATATAATTCCCGATTTAAAGGATGCCAGCTTTTCATTTTTTCAGAAGGCAGGTTTAAATCTTCGTAGGGTGAAACATCTTTGATAAGATCCATCATTTCGGGGCTGAACAATCGGAATTTAGCCATGCTAAAAAGGGTGTAAATATCGAGCCATCCGTTGGGGCCAGCCATTGCGCTTATGTGCCGGTTTTGCATGGCTTGATTAAAGCGTGGCCCTTTTGAGATCCAAGCAAAAAATCTTCGCATCAGGTTGCTAACTTTGAACCCCGGTACGCAATCTAAGTAGCTTGCAATTCGGTTGACCTTATGCCAAGGGTAGCCTGCCAGCCATTCATCCGAACCTTCACCGGTTAATGCCACTTTATATCCATGCTTGTGAACTTCCTTGGCAAGAAGCAAAAGTGCGGAGCAAGAGGTATCAACAACTGGGGCTTCAGCTGCACGAATTAGTTCTGGGTAGGTATTGAGAACTTCATCTGAACCAACATCGATGATAATAGGAGTAGTGCCAATGTGTTTAGCAACAATGGTGGCCTCGGGAGTTTCATCGAGTTTTGGAGATTTGATGCGGATTGTAAAAGAAGGAATCGGGGTACCTCTGATTTTGGAAGCCATTGCCACTACTAAGCTAGAATCAACCCCTCCGCTTAAATACGAAACCACAGGAACATCGGCGCGAAGGCGCTTTTCAACCGAAGCTAGCATTTCCCTGTCGAAATCATCCACAAGTGATTTTAAAGATGGGCCGGTTCTTTCCATTCCTCTTTGAGGAAACTCCATGCGCCAGTAGGTTTTATCTTCGATGCGGGATGCGTGTGATTGGCTACCCAGCCTAATATCTAAGAAATGCCCAGGCTCTAAAGCAGAGATACCCTTAAAGCAGCTTTGTGGGCCGGGAACACCAAAGAAGGTGAAAAGATGATTGATGCCCAATCGATCGGGCTCTGCTCGAATCATCCCTGATGCCAGTATAGCTTTGATTTCAGATCCAAACAGAAGCCATTCAGAACCATCGTATTGCACTTTGGCATAATAAAGTGGGCAAATACCAAACTGATCACGCGCAAGAATCACCCTTTTTTGTCTGGCATCCCAAACTGCAATTCCGAACTGCCCTTGAAGGTGGTCCAGCATTCCTTCTTGGTAATCTTCGTAAAGGTGAGGGATAAGTTCGGTGTCACAATGAGTAGAAAATTTGTGACCTTTTGATTCAAGCCGGGCTTTGATTGTTTGGTAGTCGAAGAATTCACCATTAAACACTGTTGCAATGGAACGATCTTCGTTGAAAATGGGTTGCTTGCCATCAGAAAGACCAACAATGCTGAGTCTGCGGTTGGCAAATGCAATGCCTGGGGCTTCCAAAAAGCCATCTTCATCGGGGCCCCGATGGATTATTGCCTGTGCCATTGCACGAATAATGTTTGGGGAAATAGTTCTTTGGCCTGCAAGATCAATTACGCCTGCGATTCCACACATGTTTTGTCTCTCCTACAATTTTGCCTAGGACACTTTATACAAGGATTTAAACTGGATTTTATTTTAACGAGTGGCATAAAGTTGTTTCACACGACGAGCCAGTAACCAGTTCACAAGTTTTGGGAAGAATTTGTCTAAGCGAAGCATCCACCGGGCGTCCCATCCCAATACTGTTTCTGTCTTATTCGATAGTATAGCGTTTAAAATTCCGGTTGCTGCAATTAGTGGAGTCATTCCTTTTTCGATACCAAGGTCTGCTCTGCCTGTTTTAAGTGCCAGATTTTCCCAAAAGGGTGTAATTGTTAGGCCGGGTAATACCAGCAAAACATCGATATCAAACCGTGCCATTTCCCCTCGCAGCGCCTCGGTAAGGCCGACAAGCGCATGCTTGCTTGCAGAATATTCTGTCCAAGAGGGCATTGCCCTTCTTCCTGTCATGGAGGCAACATTTACAATCGCAGGTTGGTTCCCCATTTCCAACAGCGGTACTGCTTGCCTGATCATTTCTGCTGGTGCAAAGAAGTTGATTTCCATTAGTTGACGCACTATTTCTTCGTTGCCATCAACAAAATGATTCCATGAACCGGTGCCCGCATTGTTCACCAAGATGTCGAGTTCATGAAAATGGTCTTTGATTTGTCTGAAGAGATTCTCTCTTTCTATTTGGCAAGTGATATCCGCGGGAAAAGCCTTGGCCTCGGCGCCTAAGGCTTTTATTTCGGATGCAAGGTTCTCGAGTTCTGTTTTAGATCGTGCAACAAGAGCTAACCTAGCACCAGCTTTAGCGCAAAGCTTTGCGAGTTCAGCGCCCATACCTCGGGAGGCCCCCGTAATAAGAATTCTTTTCCCTTTTAAATTGCGAGTCATAATAGTACCTTTACAGCTTACTTGAATGTCAAAATTAAATGACCTGATAATAATTAACCAAATGTAAGCAATTTTCCCAAGCTTATTCCGCCCATCAATCGCATACTTATCAATGAGGAAGATAGATTATTTATCCTAGTGCTTAGAACATGATAAAATCTTACAATTGTTAAAGGTGGAAATATCGGCAAAAGGATAGTTTTGTCATTAAGGGCAATGAGGTGTGCTTTGGATGTTGTAACAGGTGCGAGTGGATTATTGGGCAGCCATGTTGTGGAAAAGCTCGTAATCCAGGGCAGAAAAGTTCGGGCTTTGGTTCGGGCTAATAGCGATACCACTTTTCTGGAAAGCCTTGGCGTTGAAATTTTAAGAGGCAGTTTGGTCGATCAGGAATTTCTGAATCATGCTTTAAACGGTTGCAACACGCTTTACCATTGTGCGGCCAAAGTGGGGGAGTGGGGGCCATGGCGGGAATTTGTTGACAATATTATTAAACCGGTTGAAGCGTTGGTCGTGGCTTGCACCATTAACAAAGTGCAGAAAGTTGCTCATGTCAGTTCCATAACCGTGTATGGGCATCCTGAAGAAAATAGTTTTCCAATTGATGAGACCGCTCTAACAGGGCAGCATTTATGGCGGGCAGATAATTACATTAGGGCTAAATTGCAAACAGAAGCACTTTGGCAGAAGTATAAAGGTGGGGTTACAATTCTGCGGCCCACTTGGTTTTTTGGGCCCAGAGACCGAACGACTTTACCTAGAGTGCTTGCAGCTTTTCATATTAAAAGAATTGCCCAAGCGGGAGATGGTTTAAATATGTTGAATGTGCTTTATGCGGGCGATGTTGCAAATGGTGTTATCAAAGCGGGGCAATGTTCGAAATCTTCTGGCAAAATCTATAATATTAGCAATCCAGGGGACCTGACTCAGAAAGAATTTTTGGCATTGCTTTCGGATTCACTTGGCTACCCCAGAGTGCAGAGAATTTATTCGATCCGCATGGCTTACATTGCAGGATTCGTTTCGGAGTTTATTGGCAAAATAATTCTGCTTAAAAGGCCTCCTCACCTTACTCGCTATACCGTTGCCCTTGTCACTCGAAGCAATAAATTTGATATTTCCAATGCGATTAATGATCTTGGGTGGCGACCAACAACGCCTCTTTGTGATGCGGTTAAATTGACCCTTGAATGGTATTTTGGGTCTACAAAAAGACCTGGGCCACTCGCAAGGAGTATGACATGAATTTTTCGGACAGGCTTGCAGAAAAAATCATCCTTAAGAAAACCCCCTTATGTGTCGGCCTAGATCCCCGCTGGGAAAGCCTACCAAAAGCGATTCGCACTAAGTTCTCAGATGCTACCCCTGAAGCTGTCGCAGAAGCTTATCTTGAGTTTTGTTCTGCGGTGTTGGATATAGTTGCGCCGTTGGTACCCGTGGTGAAACCGCAAAGTGCTTTTTTTGAGAACTGTGGACCTAAAGGGATGGAAGTTCTGCGGAAGTTGTTGCAACAAGCAAGATCTCTTGGGCTGATTACTATCATGGATAGTAAGAGGGGCGATATTGCTAGTACTGCCACTGCTTATGCCGAAGCGGTATTTGGGGGTCAGGTTGGAAGTCATGAATATGCCAGCTGGCCTGCCGATTCTATGACGATCAATCCTTATCTAGGTTTTGATGCAGTCGAACCTTTTTTGAAAGCAGCTAGAAAAGTGAATGGGGGAATCTTCTTGCTGGTTCGTACCAGTAACCCAGGCGCAAAGTTGTTCCAAGATCTTGAATCTTCAGGCAAACCTCTTTACCATCATGTTGCAAAGTCTCTTGCCAAATGGAATGAAGGGCATATTGGGGAATGCGGTTTGGGCGATGCAGGAGCCGTTGTTGGGGCAACATTTCCGCAGGAAGCCGCGGCTTTGCGGGCAGAGTTTCCGCAAATGTGGTTTTTGGTTCCAGGGTTTGGGGCTCAGGGCGGTGGCCTTGATGAGGTTCGACCTTCGTTTCGTAACGACGGTTTGGGTGCAATTGTTAATAGTTCAAGAGGTGTTACTTTTCCTACTTCTCCCGATGATTTGGATTGGAAAAGTTCGATTCGCAAAGCTGCGTTACAATCTGCGCAGGCCTTGGGTTCGCTTTTGAAAATTTGATTACGACTGGATAAATTGCTCATGCGCAGTCCGGTTCATGCAGTTCTGATATTTATAATCTCGATGGGCTTTTTGACCCATATTTTGTTAGTTTCAATCCGGAAAACTCCTACGGTGCAGATTCTTGCTGTTGGCCCTTTTGGCCCTGTTGAAGGGGCTTTTATAACCTTTGTACATAATGACGACTTATTTCAAACGGATAAATTAGGCCGATGCGATATCTCGAACCCTTTGACGGGCAGTGATTTCGCAGTTGCCTGCGAGGGGTATTTCATTGTTCATGACCAGCTTAATAGAAATGGGAATACTGTTCGTCTTAAGAAATTAAAGCAAGGTGATGCCGCCAATTACCAATGGGTTCATCCTTTGGAGGGGGAACAAAATTGTGCAAGTTGCCATGGGCAAATAGCGCAAGAATGGAAGCAGGGTGGGCATTCTTCCAGCAGCACAAGCCCTCGATTTCTTGATATGTATTCCGAAAGAACCAAAGGGGGCGAGGTCATTAAGGGATGGAGTCTGTCGCGAGACCTTCCAGAGGGTAAGACTGTTTGTGCATCCTGTCATGCCCCAGGAGTGGGTGCGGGGGAACCAGGTTTGGAAGATATTTCTGAAGTCCGCGGGATAAATAAACTCGGGGTGCATTGTGATTTTTGTCACAAGGTAGAAGGGGTTAAGAAGGTAGGGGTTGGTTTGGCGCATGGCAGGGATTTGATGAGATTGTCGCGCCCAGAAAATGGGCAGGTGTTTTTCGGCCCAATGAAAGATGCGACTCGAGGTGATAACTCCTTTAGTCCAGTGTTCCAACAAAGCCTTTATTGTGCTTCTTGTCATGAGGGAACTCTTTTTGGAATGCATGTTTATTCGACTTTTTCAGAGTGGCAAAAAAGCCCTGCTGCTGCACTTGGGATGCAATGTCAGGCGTGCCATATGAAGCCCGATGGGCGTTTGGAAAACATTGCTCCGGGAAAAGGGGGAATTAATCGCAACCCCATGAAAATGGCCTCGCATCAGCTAATGCCTGGGGGTTTGCAGAAGATGTTGCAAAATTCGATTTTGCATGAAGAGGAAATTATTCCGGGTGAAACTGATTGCATGGTTCGAGTGGGTCTTAAGGCCGTCAATGTAGGGCATAGAGTCCCCACGGGGTACATCGACCGGCATATGATTTTGCAAGTAAGAGCGAAGTTTCAAGGTGAAGACTTGAAACCAATTGAGGGGCTTACCCTGCCAACTTGGGTTGATAATTCGCTTGCGGGAAATGCAGGGGTACTGTTTGGCAGACCCTTGTTGAATGCAGATAAGTTGGAAATTCAGGCTTTTTGGCAAGGTGGTACAGGGTTTGTAGATTCCAGATTAGAGCCAGAGGTGGCCAAAGTATGGGTTTGGAAGTTTCCTCGAAAAATCGAATGTGTGCAGATTAGCTTAATTTATCGGCCATTTTGGAAAGAGCAACAATTGATCAAGCAATGGGCCAATCAAGATGTTGTTGTGTTTGAAAAGACTTTGAACATTAAATAATGCGCAGGGTTTGATATTACCAATCATGGGGATTTGATGAAATCTTTCTGCTAAGTTCAAAAGTTTTAATGGTTTAGCTTGCGTAAAGACCCCTGTTTCCCCTAAACTGCAAGATCGTAAGAAAATTGTATTGTTAATAGGCACCAGGATGGATGGCAAAATTCTATGACTTATGATGCGACTAATCCGCTTATTGTCCAAGGTGACCGTTCTGTTTTATTAGAAGTTGATAATCCGAAGTATGCGCAAGCACGCGAAGCTCTTGCGCCCTTCGCTGAATTGGAAAAGAGCCCCGAACACATCCATACTTATCGGCTTTCGAATCTTGCGTTATGGAATGCCGCTGCTGCTGGTCTTACTGCCGCTGCAATGGTTGAGGTTTTAAAAACCTATTCTAAGTTTCCTCTGCCTGCCACCATAAGTTCAGATATTTTTGAAGTGGTTGGGCGTTATGGTCGTGTTTGCATCAGGCGGTCGGATCAGCTTGATCCTAAATCGAACAGCCATATGCTTTTGATGGTTTGCGAAGATGCTAATTTAATGGAAGAGCTTTCACGCCAGCCCAAGTTGAAGGAATATCTTAGCGAGCGGGTAAATAAAAAAAGCTACTTGGTAGGGCCTTCATACCGCGGTGTGTTAAAGCAGGCGTTGATAATGATTGGCTACCCTGCGGAAGATCTTGCAGGCTATACCGAGGGGGCAAATTTAGAGATAGGTTTAAGAAGTGTTTGCAAGTCGGGGGTTCCCTTTAATGTGCGTGATTATCAAAGTGAAGCTTGCGAAGTATTTCACGCGGGCGGTGATGTTCGCGGTGGTAGTGGTGTAATCGTGCTGCCTTGTGGTGCGGGGAAAACCATCGTAGGCATTGTTGCGATGAGTATGTTGAAAAAAAATACTTTGATTTTATCCACGGGGATTACAGCTGTAAAGCAATGGCATCGTGAAATCCTTGATAAAACCGATATCCCTGAGCATCTGATAGCCGAATATACAGGTGAATCAAAGGCGATAGCTCCGGTAACTATTGCGACTTATCAAATATTGACCTATCGGCCCGAGAAGTCGGATGAGTTTCCCCACTTCAAATTGTTTGATAGTCAGGATTGGGGCTTAATCATTTACGATGAAGTGCACCTGTTGCCCGCGCCTGTGTTTCGGGTAACCGCCCAGATTCAAGCAAGAAGAAGGCTTGGGCTTACCGCAACTCTTGTTCGGGAAGATGGCAGAGAGACCGATGTGTTCAGCCTAATTGGCCCTAAGAAATACGATGTGCCATGGCGTGAACTTGAAACTAAGGGTTGGATTGCAGAGGCATCTTGCACCGAGGTAAGGGTTGGGTTGATAGAGTCGGATCGCATGGATTATGCGGTTGCAGAATGGCGTAATAAATATAGGCTTGCAAGCGAAAACAGTGCTAAGGAAGATGTGATCGCAGCCTTGCTGAACAACTATACTGAAAAAAGAGTGCTGATTATTGGTCAGTACTTAAAGCAACTGCGTCAGTTACGAGATCGATTTGATATACCCTTGATTACTGGCCAGACCCCGAATTCAGAGCGGGAAGAATTGTATGCGAAATTTAGAATGGGTGAGATAAAGAAGTTGATTCTTTCCAAAGTGGGTAATTTTGCGCTCGATCTACCTGATGCCAATGTTTTAATCCAAGTCTCTGGTACTTTTGGTTCTAGGCAAGAAGAAGCACAGAGGCTGGGTAGAATTCTGCGGCCTAAACCAAGTGGTGAAATTGCTTATTTTTACACTTTGGTAACGCGGGACACTCGTGAACAAGATTTTGCGCATCACCGCCAAATGTTCCTTACCGAACAGGGCTATAGTTATAATGTAATGGATGGTGCCGCTTTGCTTAGTGAATTTGGTTGTTCAGTTTAAGAAAGGTAATGCAGAACTAAATGTTGATTGTATCCAATAAAATAAGCGCAGCTAGGATTCCCGTTAAGTTACATCGCAGGGTATGCTTGGTCCTTACGGAAGATCGATTGCTTGCTGAAGAAATCCTAGCCCGAAAAAAACTTGCATCCGACATATCGGGAAGATTAACCGATGAGGTTCTTCTAGTAAGAACAGGCAGGCTTGAAAGCGTTGTTGCAGAACTTCAGCGCATGGGCCACACACCTCAGGTATTACAGCGCTGAAAATGACAGAACCTATCCAAAAAACATGGCCTGAAATTGTTCGTCTTATTCTTGGGCGTTATGATGAAAAATTATTGCGCGAAGTAGTCCAACGATTTCTTCGCCCTAGAAATCAATGGCCGGTTGAAGAACTTATTGACCGTTGTGCGGAAGCATTCGATAACACGGTTTTGATAAATCGCAGATTAAAAGAACTTGATGAATCGGGCAAAACCCTCCTTGCTGCTTTGGCCCAATCCGGACAATGCAAATGGAAGCTTGGGCAGTTGATCGAGATTAGTATGTGCATGGGGCAGGCAGATGGTTTGTCTGTTGTATTTGATCTATTGAATCAAGGTTTTTTACTCCCTGATGTTGTCAACCTCGAGCAAAAAGACCGCCTTCCCAAGCCGTGCAAAAGCCCATACATCAAAAGTTTTGAACAGTGGATTGGTTTTCCAGGCCCTGAAGGATTGGCGATTTTCCTGCCCCCGCCCATCAGCCAAAGGTCGATAGCCTTCCCTTTGTCTTTGCCCCAAAAATACGAACCCCCTGAAGGTTCGGAGATACTTGAACCCGACCCACTTGCCCCCGTTCTTCAAGCAGATGGTATGGAATTCCCACTTCGAATGTCGGTACTTTTGCAGATGGTTCATAAAGATCCCTTGCGCAAAAATCAGCAGGGGGGGTTTTTCAAAAGGGACCTCGAAAATCTCCGTGCCAATTCTATGCTTTCTGCAGATCCTTACGATCGATTAATTGAAGTGCCTGACTTGGGTGTTCTTTTAACTGAAATAGGTTTGAAACTAGGAATTCTTATTCCCAAGGAAAGTGAACTTCAACCTGGAACTTTTCCCCCTTCTTGGGATGAGGGTTTAATTTCTGTTTTGACTGAAATTTGGGCCGCACTTCCTGCCATTGATTCTTGGAATCCCTGTACTGGACTTAATGATAATCCTGAAGATCGAAGCAACCCCTACAACTCGGCTTGTCTTGTAGCGGTGTTGGCGTTGGGCAATCTTCCTGCAAACCAGTGGGTGGATCCCGATATTCTTGAATCTTGGGTGATCGATCATCATCCTTATTGGAAAGACCGAGAGTCAATTAGGCCTTCTAGATTAAAAGGCTGGTTGGTGAAATTTCTTCTTGGTATAGCATTTCAAATTCGGATGATTCAAGCAACCAAGTTGCAGGGTGAAAAATATTTGGTCAGGCTAAGTCCGGTGGGGCGATCCATTCTTGGCTTGCAGAAAGAAAACGATCTGCAAGATGTGATTGCCAAAACTTTGCTGGTGCAGCCCAATCTTGAAATTCTTGCTTTTCGCCAAGGGTTGAATCCTGCACTTGCAAGAGATCTTACCAACCTCGCAACCTTGAAAAGCATTGGGCCTGCATGTCAGTTGTTGTTGGAGCCTGAATCGGTTTATTTTGCTTTGGAATCGGGCTTACGCTACGAAGATATTTGCGGTTTACTGGAAAGGTACGGCACGCGTGCCACGCCCCAAGCTGTATTGGATGCCATTAAAACTTGGTCCAACAAACATGAGCGAATAACGATTTATGCCTCTGCAACGCTGTTAGAATTTCCGACCGCACAAGATCTTGAGAACGCCCTTTCGCGGGGTTTGCCTGCATTAAAAATTTCGGATCGCTTTGCAGTAGCGACAAGCGAGGAAGGGATTGATTTCAGCCAGTACAGGCTAACTGCAACCAGAGATTATGGCTTAATGCCTGAGAAATGTGTTCAAGTTGAAAGTGATGGCGTGACTCTTGTGGTAGATATAAGCCGGTCTGATCTTTTGCTAGAAACAGAGTTACCCAGATTTGCAAATTTTGTTGAAGATGCATCATCCCAGCAAAGAAGAGTTTATCAGCTTAGCCCCGAGACGCTTAAAAAAGCGGATCAAATTGGCTATACTCCTACAGCCTTGGATGATTGGTTTCAGCAAAGGTTGGGGCACTCTCTGACCCCTGCGATCCAATTGATTCTTGGTGCCAAATCGGATGCGGTGCCTCCACGCTTCGAAACCATGTTGGTCGTGCATTTGGAAAATGAACTGATCACAGATGGAATCATGCAATGGCCCGAAACATCGAAATGGGTTCATTCCAGATTAGGGCCTTGTGCCTTAACTGTTACAAGTGAATCCTTGGAAAAACTAAGAAACGCACTGGCACAAGCAGGCCACAAACTAGTTGAATCCAGCCCTATTCAAGCGCAAAGTTAAACTGGTTATTTTTTTTGCTCAAGTGTTTTTGAAATAGCTGTAAGAGTTTCATTTATCATAAAGAAAACTATTACTAACTCACAGTAAATGCGGATAACCAATGGCCCTAATAGCATGGTAAGAAACCCAATAAGTATCCCCTGCGAATTAATGCTGACAAGCGAAATAATAAATAGACCCAATCCAATCACAATGCTGATTATGGTTCCAATCCAAAAAAAGACATTAACCAATTTGGGTGTGATCATCCTTTTAAAGGATAGGTAATCCCAAACATTGGGAGGCACCATTTCAAAGGGGATTTTAAACGATGGACTAGGCGCACTTACTTGTGGCTGATTACCCAAAATGGCGTTTTGCGACATGGCTTCCGGAGGTTTCTCTGCGGTCGTAAGAAATGCAAAGGCAGGGACTTCTCGCCAGCAGGTCTAAGCAGTCATTGTAGGAGTCCAAACTAAGGCATCTTTTGAAACCTTGCCTTCTTTTATCATGGTTTGCACAGTCAAGAGCGGGAAGGGGCCTTGACCTTTTCCTTGAATTACCACATGCCAATTTTGATCATTCATTTTTTCAACCTCTTGGAGCAAAAGCCTTGCGAATTTAAGTTTAAGCAGAAAATAGGTTATCAATGGAAAACTTGGGTAAGGATTTGGAAAGCCTTCTGCGAGTAAAATGCCCCTAAGGCAGGCCGGCAATCGGGCTATCTTTGCTTTTTTTCAGCACATAAAAGCAAGGCGCATTCTGATTTGAATTGGGAATGAAACTCACAAGTTCCCAGCCATTTTTGCCTTCTAATCCCAAGGCCCTTTGTAAAATTAGCATATCTTTACGAGTGGATATTGGGGAAGTACCAACAACCTTATACTTCCATTCTCCGGTATTGGTAGACAAGATTTAATTCCTTGAGGAAAAATATAAAAAGAATTAACCATTTTTACTTTATTTGAAAAAACTATGCAACTGAATTGAAATGGCTTGGTTGAAAAGGCTTTGGTTCGAAGGACAATTGGGAAACCATGGCTTCTGATATTTATGGTACTGTAGGGCTTTGTTTTTCATGGTTTTAAGGAAGATGGGAAATGGCTATGGCACGGAAATTTGACCCAAGCACGGGTGGTCAACAAAACTCAGGCATTTTTTCAGGGCTATTTAGGTCGCTCACCCATGAAAATATCAATAATGTAGACGGGTTTGTTGAAAATGCTGCTCAAAATATCCAGATGGTTAACATAACTCTTGGCATGCTGAACACCGATTTCGGCAAAGTTTTCGAAGATTTACTGCAGACTATTCAAACAAAAATATGCGAATTAACATCTTCTGATCGCACCTCGATTTTTCTTTTGGACAAAGCAAGGCAACAGCTTTGGCTTATGGTGGAGGGGGCAAATAATACCAAGGTTGAAATCAGGATTCCGTTTGATTCTTCCACGATTGCTGGAGAGGTTGCAACCTCGAAAAAAACCATTAATATTCCCTTCGATTTTTTTGATGACCCCAGATCTGGGTTTGCCAAAAAACATTTCCAACAAACAGGATATCGAACTTACTCGATGCTGGCTCTTCCTTTGTTAGATCGAAAAGGCGAACTGGTTGCAGTTGTTGAATTAATCAACAAAGTGAAAAATAACGATAAGAATGATCAACTTGAAACTCGAATAAACAAAATCGGTTTCACCCTTGCTGATGAAGCGATGTTTAGCAAATTTTCTGTTCTCATCGGGCATATTATTGAGTGTTCTAATTTGTTTTACCACTCGGCACAAAAACAGCGTGTTGCTGATGCACTTATGAAAGCAGTACTTTCGGTGGGGCAAAGTCTTGATCTCGAAGATACACTTAAAACAGTGATGGATCAGGCTAGCCACTTGCTCAATGCTGATAGAAACGCATTGTGGCTTATTGATCGGGAAAAATCTGAGCTTTGGACAAAAGTGTATAATGCAGGGGTTTCAACAGTTTTGCGCATCCCAATGGGAGTGGGTTATGCGGGGCATGTTGCGAAAACAGGGGAAATATTAAACATACCTTTGGATGTGTACGATCATCCAGATTCGGGCACTTCCAAACAAATGGATAAGAAGAATGGTTACCGCACTTGCAGTTTGCTTTGCATGCCCGTGTTTAATCCGAAAAAAGAATTGATCGGGGTTACACAGGTTGTCAATAAGTTGCAAAGAGGGGATTTCCCTCCTTATAATCCTGAAACTTGGCCTTTGGTTCCACCGCAATTTAAAAATAGCTTCACGAGTGACGATGTTGAATTCATGAAGGTCTTTAATACCCAAGCCGGTATAGCTCTTGAAAATGCACGCCTTTTTGAAAAAATCAAACACGAGCAATTGATCCAGAAAAGCATCCTCCGAAGTTTGTCTGATGGTGTGATATCAACCGATACCCATGGCTTGATCATTGCAGCTAACCAAAAAGCTTATGATATTCTTGGTGTTAATAAGGATGATGGCCAGCAATTAGAGGGTTGCTCGATTCATGAGAAAATTAATATCGATAACGCTAATTTCTCTAAATGGTTTAATGCAAGCTTGGAAGGCGCTGACGAAAAAACCAGGAACCAATATTATCCTGATCAAGTGTTGAATTCCTTTACAAACGAAAATCACAACTTAAATGTTTCCATCAACACCATGGTTGATGTGGATCAAAGCGATAAAGTGCAGGGTGCTTTGGTGATATTGGAAGATATAAGCCAAGAGAAACGGTTAAAAACCACCATGTATCGCTACATGACGCAGGAACTTGCAGAGCAATTACTTGCAGATGGTAGTGCGAAAATGGGCGGGGACCGCAAAGAAGTATCCGTGTTGTTTTCCGACATCCGGGGCTATACCTCTCTTTCAGAAGTGCTTTCTGCTGAAGAAGTGGTTTCTATGTTGAACGAGTATTTTGAAACCATGGTTGAATCGGTGTTGGATCACAAGGGCACGCTGGACAAATACATTGGCGATGCCATCATGGCGGTGTTTGGCACCCCTCTTGCTCTGCCCGATCATGCCTGGCTTGCAGTGCAGACTGCAATCGATATGAGATATCGCCTAAAAGAATTTAATGCTAAACGGGTTGAAAAGTTAAAGCCCAAGGATCAGAAGGAATTTGATCTGGTAAACATCAAGATTGGAATCGGTGTGAATTCCGATTCTGTAATTTCCGGAAATATTGGATGCACTAAACGAATGGAGTTCACTTCGATCGGTGATGGAGTAAACCTTGGTTCGCGCTTGGAAGGAACGAGCAAGATTTATGGCACTGATATCATAATAAGCGAGACTACTTATAAAAAGTGTGAAGGTCGGATTTGGACTAGGGAACTTGACCGAATTCAGGTCAAAGGTAAAAATCAACCAATCAGCATCTACGAGGTTTATGGGCGCAGTTCAGACCCTTTAACTGAGATTCACGAACAAATTATTGAACTTTATCATAAGGCTAGGGATTTTTATCATCAGATGAAATTTGGTAAGGCGATTGGTCTTTTTGGTGAGGTTCTCGAACTGGATAAACTAAACAAGGCTGCTAGTTTGCACTTGGTACGATGCCAGCACTTTCTTGCCAATCCACCTCCTGCAGAATGGGATGGAGTCTGGCGCTTTATAGAGAAATAGGAAGACTCGTAATGTGGAAATGTTTCTGGTTGCGTTTGCTTGTGATTGATTTACCATATATATAGAATCCAATAGTTTCGTAATTGGGAAGGCAGTAATCATGGGGAATGGCAAAATTGGCTTTGACCGGCGTCAATTTTTAAAGCGCACCGCAGTTTCAACTGCAGGTGTTTGTGCGTTTTTGCCCCAAGTAAAAGGAATTGAAAGCCCAAAAAATCCAAGTATCAAGAATTGCATCTTTCTTTTATTGACGGGTGGACCAAGCCAAATTGATACCTTTGATCCAAAACCAGATGCGCCTGCCGAAATTCGTGGCCCATTCAAAGCAATTTCTTCTAAGATTCCGGGCACTATTTTTTCTGAAACTCTACCACTTTTAGCTGCACGGGCAGATAAGTTTGCTGTGGTTCGTTCCTTGTTTCATGATGATGCTCCTATTCATGAAACAGGGTTGCAATTGATGCAGACTGGTAGGATTTCCACTGAACAAAACCGCTTCCCAAATTATGGATCGGTTTGCGCTTCTTTTTCTGCCCACTCAGATTCCCAAGTACCAAATTTCGTAGTGATGCCCTCTAAAATTGGATCCACCGGCGTGGCCATGTATCAAGGTCAAGAATCTGGATTACTTGGCGATAACTTTCAACCAGTAATTCTTAAATCGCAGGGTAACGATCTGAGGAATATTAGCGAAATCACCCATCCCAAGGGTGATTTAAATCTTGGTGCGATTCGTTCAACAATTGCAAATCTTAACTTTGATTCCCGCTATGGCAATACCAGATTTGGGCAGTCATGCCAAGCGGCCTTATCGCTTATTGAATCCGGTGTAAAATTTGTCACTGTTAATATGTTTGAAACCGTTTTTAATGAAGTGACTTGGGATTGCCATGCAGATGGTGGCGCCCTTGCGAGTAATTTGGACGATTATCGCAACAAAGTCTGCCCTATGTTTGATTTTGCATATTCTGCTCTTTTGGACGATCTTCAGGCTAAAGGTTTGCTTGATTCCACCCTCCTTGTTGCAGTAGGTGAATTTGGAAGAAGCCCTTACCTTAACATGCGGGGTGGCAGAGATCACCATAGTGGTGTTTGGAGTGGGTTGCTTGCAGGTGCCGGTTTGCCTGGCGGTGCTGTCGTTGGTTCTTCTGATTCCATGGGTAGTACGCCCAAAAATACACCAGTAAATCCTGCCATGTTTGCCGCAACCATCTACAAAGCGATGGGGATTGATCCAACGCAAAAAATAAATCTTGATAATGGAGTGTCAGTACCTTTAGCTGATTCCGCACCTATTTCCTCTTTGGTATGATTAGAAAAATAAATGATTAATTCTGAATGGATATACGCAGTAGATGAAAAGAACTTTTCTCCAAAAGTAGTGGAGATGTCTAAGGTTGTACCGGTGGTGGTAGATTTTTGGGCGCCTTGGTGCCAGCCTTGCAAATTGCTAAAGCCAATGCTTGAAAGCGCCATTCAAAATCTCAACGGGCAGGTGATGCTTGCGGAAATCAACACCGATGAGAACCCCAACCTTGCATCATCATTCAAGGTGGAAGGTATACCTGCAGTATTTGCTTTAAAAGATGGCCTTGTTGTCAATCGATTTCAAGGATTATTAACTGAAGAACAGCTTCAAGAGTTTCTAGCAACTCTTTTGCCAACCGATGTTGATAAGCACTTGAGCGAAGCGGTTGAATTAAAAAAAACAGATCCGGTTGCAGCCGAAGCAGCAGCAAGAGTTTTGTTTAAGGAAAACCCAAAGCATGAAAAGGTTAGATTAGCCCTTGCAAAAATGTTGGCGGGAAAAGGCGATGAGCAATCCGAAGTACCCAGCCTGCTCGAACCCTTTGGATCTGATGGCGATACAGGCAAAGAAGTTCAGAAAATCATGGCAGAAATAAAGATCTATCAAGTAACAAAACCACTTCCCAAGGAAGATGATATTCTTAAGCAAATCGAATTGAACCCTAAAGATGGCTTGCCCTATTACCAGCTTGGTTGCCTTAAGGCTGCTTCTGGAAATTATGAGGAAGCGCTGAAACTTTTGATTCAAGCAGGTGAAAACGATATGAACCTTGCCAAGAATCTGGTGCGCGAGGCTATGGTCAGTATCTTTCATCTGGTGGGTGTGGGTAGCCCGCTGGCTAACCAATATCGGTCAAAATTATCTAGCCTTCTCTACTAGGGGTTTTGTCCCCAAGGTACATATCGCTTTTCTTCAACCAATGTCTTATCGATAATGAAAGCCATCGATAAACCTGCAATAAACCCGCCTATGTGCGCTCCGTAAGCTACGCCACCACCTTCCCCAGCGCCCAACTCCAGGTAGCCACTAAATAACTGCATTGCAAACCATAATACTACCGCAACGATTGCGGGCACCGTGGTGATAAACCGTAAGATCAAAACCGTTACGCTATTTTTGGGAAAGAAATAAAGGTAAGAACCCATGACGCCCGAGATTGCACCTGAGGCACCCAAGCTGGGGGTTAAGAGGTTGGATTGAAGAAATACACAAGTTGCAACATGTGCCAAGGAGGCAAGGACTCCTGCGATAATGTAAAAAAGTAGATATCGAAGATGCCCGAGTCGGTCTTCAACATTGTCACCAAAAATCCATAGGAAAAGCATATTGCCTAGGATATGGCTTATGCTTCCATGCATGAACATCGAGGTGATAAGCGTGATGTAAACCGTAATGGGAGTTTGCTCTAGACCAGGTTGGAGGATCGCTTCGCCTGAACGGGTTTTGCCCAAAAAAGTGGGGCTGGATTGAATATCTTTTCCCGAAATGATTTCTGCGGGTATGGCCGAGAAAGTGTATACAAAGCGCTCGTTTTTCCCAAAGTTTTGAAACATCACAAAAACAAAAATATTTATTGCAATTAGAATGTAATTAATAAACGGGGTTCGGATCCGTTGGGAGTTGTCATCATATAGGGGCATTATCATTGAGGTTTCTCTAGAAAAACATTAAGCAAAAACAGATGGTACTACACGGCCTGCAACATCGGTAAGGCGTTCATCTTTACCCAAGTGCGGGTAGATAAGTTTTTCGTGATCCATGCCCAGAAGATGAAGCAAGGTGGCATGAAAATCATTGACGGATATTCTGGTATCGATGGCATTAAGCCCAAGTTCATCGGTGGCGCCAATAGTTTGTCCGCCTTTTACCCCGCCTCCCGCAAGCCACATCGTAAAGCCATGCGGGTTGTGATCACGGCCCCTGCCTCCTTGGGTATTAGGTAACCTGCCAAATTCACTTGCCCAGACAACCAGCGTGGAGTCAAGCAAACCTCTGGCTTTAAGGTCTTTTAGTAATGCAGCGATAGGCTGATCAACATGGCCACACATTTTTTCATGGTTGGAATTGATGTCATCATGTGCATCCCACTGGGTAACCAGCGGGCCGCCACCCGAGTAAAGTTGCACGAATCTAACACCTCTTTCCACCAACCTTCTGGCTAGAAGGCAGCGGGTGCCAAAGTCAGATGTTTTTTTGTCGTTCAATCCGTAATTAAGTTTGGTTCTTTCGCTTTCCTTGGAAAGATCAACAGCCTCGGGAGCATGGCTTTGCATGCGAAAAGCGAGTTCGTAGGAAGCAATGCGCGCAGCAAGATCGGTACGGGAAGGATCAAGATCTTTTTCATTCATTTGCTTGATGAAGTCTAGGGTGGCCCTTTGGCGCCCGGGAGTGATGTCTGCAGGTGGTTTAAGGTGTAAAAGGGGATTGGCACCGCGCCTTAACAAAGTGCCTTGATAAACAGCGGGAAGGTAAGCGTTTGACCAGCAAGGTGCACCTCCTTCGGGTGTACCCTCGGGTTGCAAAAGAACGCAATACGCAGGCAGATTTTCATTCGTACTACCCAAACCATACGATACCCATGATCCCAAACTTGGATGCCCCATCAAGGTTCTGCCCGAGTGCATTTCATACATTGCAGGCGCATGAACAGTGCTGGTGCACCAACAAGATCTTAAAAAACAAATGTCATCAACACACTCTGCCAAGTTAGGAAGCAAATCCGAAACTTCGATACCCGATTTGCCATGCTTTTGAAATTTTCGGGTCGAGCCAAGAAGGGGCGTATCGCCTTTGGTGAATTGGCTAACGGGCTTACCAAAACTAGGGGGAAGGGGTTGGCCATTAAGTCGGATTAGTTCTGGCTTGGGATCAAATAAATCAATTTGGCTCGGGCCACCAACCATGAACATGAAAATTACCGACTTGGCGGTGGCAGGAAAATGAGAAAGTCGTGGGGCAAGGGGGTTAAGATGACCTGCTCCAATTGAAGCAGCAAATCCTTCCTGGGAAAGAAGCCAAGAGAGAGCAAGGGAGCCACAAGGACCCATGGGGTGAGTTAGAAAATCTCGTCTATTGAAATTACTCATGGTTCAATCCTACCACAAAAGTAGCAGAAAAGCACGAATTGAACCTCTAGGATTTCTTCCTTTTTAAAGCTTCTTGCAAGGTAATCCCAAGATCGGCTGGGCTTTCAGCAACAAGAATACCAGCTTTTCGCAAGGCAGCCATTTTATCTTGTGCCGAACCCATGCCCCCGCTGATGATAGCTCCTGCATGTCCCATTCGTTTTCCGGGGGGGGCTGTTTGGCCCGCAATAAAGGCTGCAACTGGCTTGGTGATATACTTTTGAATGTAGGCTGCAGCTTCTTCTTCTGCCGTGCCCCCGATTTCGCCCATCATAAGAATGGCTTCAGTACCGGCATCGTCTTGGAACATTTTGAGTACATCAATTTGGTTGGTTCCAATGATAGGGTCGCCCCCAATGCCAACGCAAGTTGATTGCCCGAGGCCTAAATTCGTAAGCTGCCAAACCGCTTCATAGGTAAGGGTTCCACTACGCGAGATAACGCCAATGGTTCCTGGCTTGTGAATGTAACCGGGCATGATGCCGATTTTGCATTGCCCAGGAGTAATAAGGCCGGGGCAATTGGGCCCGATAAGGCGAATATTTGGCTTGGTTGCGAGGAATCGTTTCGCCCTCGACATATCTAATACTGGAATGCCTTCGGTAATTGCGACAATTACTTTAATGCCTGCATCCGCTGCTTCCATGATGGCATCAGCAGCGCCTAGAGGCGGAACGAATATCATAGTTGCGTTGGCGCCAGTCTTGGCAACAGCTTCGGCAACCGTATTGAAAATAGGAAAACCTTCTTTGGTTGTGCCACCTTTTCCTGGAACCACACCACCCACTACTTGGGTTCCATATTCCCTGCATTGAATTGCATGAAATGTTCCGGCTTTACCCAAACCTTGGCACAATACCTTGGTGTTTTTATCAATAAGAATGCTCATGAAAACAACTCCGCAGATTCTTTTGAACTTGGTGTATGATTATTTTGCAGCAGCTACAACTTTTTTCGCAGCGTCGGTCAATCCTTCTGCAGTAATGATCTTAAGACCACTTTCGGAAAGGATTTTTTTACCCTCGGCTACATTTGTTCCTTCCAACCTAACCACCAAAGGAACATGAAAACCGACTTCTTTATAAGCAGCAAGAATGGCATTGGCGATGGTGTCGCACTTCATGATGCCACCAAAAATATTGACCAGTACAGCCTTAACATTGGGATCAGAAAGCAAAATTCTAAAAGCTTCGGTTACCTGATCCTTATTGGCACCACCCCCAACATCCAAGAAGTTGGCAGGTTCGCCCCCATGATATTTGATGATATCCATGGTGCTCATAGCAAGGCCAGCACCATTAACTAGGCAACCAATGTTGCCACTCATTTGGACAAAACTGAGCCCGGATTTGGCGGCCCGTACTTCAGAAGGGTTTTCTTCAGAAAGGTCGCGTAGAAGTTCAATTTGAGGATGTCGGAAAAGGGCATTGTCATCAAAGGTGATTTTAGCATCCAATGCTAAAACTTCTCCCGTGGGAGTTACCACTAAAGGATTAATTTCCGCAAGGCTTGCATCCTTTGAAAGGAAGACCTTGGATAATGCCATCATAATAGATTCGGCTTGTGGAACCTGCTCGGGCGTAAAGCCGAGCTCAAAAGCCAGTTTGCGTGCTTGGTAGGGAAGAAGTCCGGTTTCAGGGGAAACAGCTATTTTTAAAAGTTTTTCGGGGTTTTTATGAGTGACTTCTTCGATGTCGACGCCACCATCGGCACAAGCCATCATGATAGGCATGCCTTCCGAGCGATCTAAAACCATGCCAAGATAGATTTCACGAGAAATATTAGCTGCACTTTGAACCAAAATTTTGGAGACTTTTTGCCCCTCAGGCCCTGTTTGCAGGGTAACCAGAGGATACTTAAACATGACCTCAGCAATGGGAATGATATCTTCGCGCTTGGTAATGAATTTAACCCCGCCGAAATCTTTGCCGCTATCTTTAAAGCGACCTTTGCCTCGGCCGCCTGCATGAACCTGGGCCTTTAGAACAACGGGATTGCCACCCAGATGGTCAAAAGCATTAACAGCTTCCTCTGGGGAATTTGCAATAATGCCTGCAGGGATTTTAGCCCCTTCCGCAGCGAGTAAATCTTTAGCTTGATATTCGTGAATTTTCATGGACCAACCCATCTACTCTTCAAGGAATAAGGTATGATGAAAGTTTATAACTTTACAGCATAAGCTGCTAAGTATTTATAGGATGAATAGATAAGGATACCAGCTTTTTCCATGATCATTCCCAGAGATTTTCTTTTTCTTGAGGATTCTGCCAATGGATGTTACCAGCCTTCTAGCTGATTTAGTTCGGTTACCAAGTATCAACCCGATGGGAAGGGTGCTGCCCGAGGAACTTATACTTGAAAGCCGTGTAACCCAATACATGGAAACTTTCTTTAAAAATATCGGTGCCCGAACCGAACGCACTAAAATTCAACCCGGTCGCGAAAATCTTGTAGCTTTTTTGGACCCCCCTGGTAACCCCTCCCAAACGATTCTCTTTGAAGCACATCAAGATACGGTTCCCATTGATGGAATGACCATCGATCCCTTTGGTGCCAAAATTGAAGCAGGAAAACTTTTTGGCAGGGGTGCTTGTGATGTCAAAGGAGGCATGGCATCGATGGCGACTGCCTTTGCCCGACTTTTTAAACAGAAAAAAGCAGGTATGCCCCAATTGGTCATGGCTTGTACCATTGATGAAGAACATGGTTTTCAGGGAATTCAAAGCATTGTCAATCAGCCTTGGTTAAAAGCAAAAGCCCCTCAATCCATTTGGGCCATTGTTGCAGAGCCCACGCGCCTTCATATTGTAAATGCCCATAAGGGGGCTGTTCGGTGGGATCTGCAGTGCAAAGGGGTTTCTTGCCATAGTTCCACCCCTGAAAAAGGGAAAAATGCTATCTATAATATGGCTAAACTCCTTATTCAGGTAGAACAATATGCAAAACATCTTGCTAGTTTGCCAGGGCACCCAAGGCTTGGAAACGCAACCTTAAGTTGTGGTACAATTCGCGGTGGTGCTAGCGTGAATACGGTGCCGGATTTCTGTGCGGTGCAGGTTGATCGAAGGTTGCTTCCCGGAGAAACCCCTGAAGGTGCGGTGTATCAATTTCGCGAATGGATGGGGCAAAAATGCAAAGACATCCTGTTTGAAGTAACAGATCCGTGGCTTGCTGCCCCCGCTTTAGGCGATGAATATTCATCTAAATTGGTAGAGGCTTTAGGGAAAAGTATTAAATCAAAAATAGGGACACTGCAAATCGATGCAGAACCTTATGGCACGGATGCAGCCAGTTTGTGTGAAGTATTTATTCCAGCAGTTGTTTTTGGGCCCGGTAGCATCGCCCAAGCGCATACCAAAGATGAATGGATAGAAATTGAACAACTAAAGATGGCGGAAGAAATTCTTTGCGATTTTGTGCTTTCCTTATCCTCTTGAAATTTAGCATAGTTTAAAATGTATCTGTTCGTGGCTTTAAATTATGTTATAAATCTTATCGTACGGTTTACTTTCCTCAAGGAGAATTAATAAGTGAGTATTATTAGGATCGGACTCGCAGAGACAAAGAATTTTTCACAAGGCTATGATGCGATTTTTGGGAAAAAGAAAGCTGCCCCCGTCGCAAAAGCCAAAGCACCTGCAGTAAAGGCGAAAGCCAAGGCAACGGTAAAGAAAAAAGGTGGAAAGAAGTAAAGCAGCTTTTTCTTACAGCGCAAAGTTAACAAAGGCTTGCTTGGTGATTCCAGCAAGCCTTCTTCATTTATGGGGCGCTATATCCTATCCCTGTTGTTTCTTCTGTGCGAAATTGATTCAATGGGGCTTTCCAAAATACAGCAGATTTTGTTGCAAGGGTCGGAATAGGCATGGTCAACTTTGATCCTTGCAAATCTGAAAAATGCGCCTTCCAGCCTTCAAAAGACAACGAAAAATCCTTGTTAGCATCCAAAGGAGACTTTGCTAAAAGCAAGTTGTCTCCGCTCCCATAAATATTCCTGCTGCCTTCAATTTGTATCGATTCTTTAAGTCGCTCCGGTGATATTTCGGGGTCTTCCAACTGAACAAATTCCTTCATCCCAATTTGAACTAACAGGCTATCACTGAGTTTTAACACAATTGGCATGACCGCTGGTTTCCCCTGTGTTATCTGGAATGGGATTCCTTCGCAAAATGCAGACATTTTATTCATCCGTGCTTGTAATCCTGCAATTCCTATTGTGCCGGTGCCTGATGTTTCCAATTTGATGATTGCACCTGAGATTGCAATGAAACTTTGGTTGATTTGCAATTCACAATTCCGTGTGGTCCGATTTCTGAATAGGTTGCATTCGCCACGCAACCTGCATTGATCGATCAAAATGGAATTGGGGGGCGTTGTTGGTTTTCCTAGCATGGAATCCATCATAAGGTTTGTATCCGCCCACAACCCAACAACTGTGGGAAGTTGAAGGGCATCGCTTTTTTCAAATGTGATACTGCAATTTTTCAGGTTAATAGAGCTGGTTTTTCCCAGTATTGCCAGAGATGGGGTTCGTAATCCCGTTAGAAAAGGCCTCGATACAATTTCCAAATCTTCAAGCCTTAAGGAGCTTTCATTGACCAGAAACATTGCAAATATTATTCCTTCGCGTGTATCTCCAGAAACTAGAACAGGCTTGCTGCCCGGGAAAGATTTGATGGTAATTTCGTCTGCGATTTTGTCAAGCCTCAATGGTTTTAAAATAAGGTCGCCTTCATGCCTGATAAGAATTGTTTCTCCACCTTTGCAAGTAGCGAGCGCTGCTTCAAGAGTTTTAAAAACAAACTTTAAAGTATCTTCGGTTTCATTAGCATCGACAATTCTAGATTTGGTGGATGTCTCGGGCTTGGTGTTTGCTATAGGGGGAAGGGGCTTCGAGATATAAGAGAAGTCGAGAAATTTTTCCGCACCGATGAGCCTGCCGGAAATGTTATCCGGGCTGCGAAGTTCAATAACGGTATC
>Ga0209284_10000852_pt1 | contig 49120 bp, 34 predicted proteins | sample FRY03_FD_187211 | JGI IMG/M metagenome (GOLD analysis project Ga0209284, IMG submission 187211) | Freshwater microbial communities from Lake Fryxell liftoff mats and glacier meltwater in Antarctica - FRY-03 (SPAdes) (version 2) | ecosystem: Environmental > Aquatic > Freshwater > Ice > Glacier...
GCCTTTGAAATTTTTCGAATTCCCACTGTTCTTTTCGCAATGTGCAATCGCTTTTATAATATCAATTCCTTTCGCATTATAATAAGCTCCGGTATGATCAGAAATTCCTACTACTTTAATTCCGTTGGCTTCAAAATGTTTTGCAGAAATAGAACCTACGTTTCCGAATCCTTGAACTACAGCGCGCATTTTCTTCGGATTTAATTTCATCTTTTTCAAAGCTTCTAAAGCAGCAGTGCAAACACCACGTCCTGTCGCTTCAACTCGGCCGTGTGAACCGCCCAATAATAACGGCTTTCCGGTAACAACTCCTGGAGTGAAACTGCCGTTGACTTTACTGTACTCGTCCATCAACCAAGCCATCTCACGACCACTTGTATTTACGTCCGGTGCAGGAATATCTTTATCAACTCCGAAAATATCGGCCATAGAAACGGTGTAGGCACGCGTTAAACGCTCCAATTCACCAACACTCATTGTTTTTGGATCACATGTGATTCCACCTTTTGCGCCTCCGTAAGGAATTTCTGCAATAGCACATTTGAAAGTCATCCAAGCAGCCAAAGCTTTTACTTCATGCTCGTCTACTTGTGGATGATATCGGATTCCACCTTTCGATGGTCCTAGTGCAGTAGAATGAATGACACGGTATCCGCCGAAAACTTTTACGCGGCCATTGTCCATTTTGATGGGAAGACTCACCTCAATAATTTTTGATGGTGATTTTACGATTTGGTAAACATCGTCTTCTAAATTCATGATTCCTGCAGCCTGATCCAAGCGCTTCATCATTGATTCAAAAGGGTTTGATGTGTCGTGAATAAGTAATGTACTGGCTGGTTTAGCCTTTGTCTTTCTCGAAATTTTGGTAAGAGCCATGTTTAACGTTTTGGCTGACGAAATTAGATAAAAAGCCAATAGCAAATGTGAAAAGGCTGCGATATATTTTTAAAGTTCAATCAATTTGTAATTGATTATCAATCCTTTGAGCCTTGAATATGCTTTAAAACGAAATGCTTCAAGTCCTTTGCACTTTTAATGGGTATTAAAGCAAACTCATTTTGCTGTTTTCGGTAACGATAAAAGCCCATGAAAAAGGTATTATTGGGCAGTTCTTCCTTTCTAAAATCAAATGAATATACCTGAGGCCGATGTAGCTTCAATTGATCAATTCCTTTCATGATCCGAGCAACGGTTCGGTATTTCAAACGCAGTTTTTCTTTTACTGTAAGATGTGTCCCGAAGTTTTTATAAACTTGATCCAGTTTTTTTACGGATTGAATCATGTATTCACCATAAATTTTTTCGTCTTCTTGATAATGTAGATACTTCGTATAGGCCTCGCCGTTAAGTCCGTATTTCGATTTTAAATAGTGAATAGCACCTTGCTCTCCAACAAAGGTGGCAAAGTTTTCATTGTAGTCAACAGAGCCGGGAAGGTAAAGTGTAGCATGCGTAAGTTCATGGATAATGAGTTCTGCCAATTGCCCCTCGCTGCGCCTTAACATATTGCTTAAGATGGGATCGTTGAACCAACCTAATGTGCTCCATGCTCCTGTGGGATGGTATTCTGTGTCGTAACCTAATCTTTTCAATTTTTCAATTTCCGGAAATCCTTTTTCTTCCACAAAAAATCCTTTGTAGGAAACTGCTCCTAAAAAGGGGAATTCCCACTCGTAGGCTTTCATAGCAAAAGGTGCGCATCCTGTTACTACCCACAATACAGGTTTCCCTTTCTGATCAAATATTTTGGTGTAATTTTTTGATGTGTTGAGTCCCAATGAATCTTTTGCGAAATTCCGAATGTCATTGACGATTTTTAGTTTTACTTTTAAACTATCCGGAAAATTTTTATCGGCCAATACTTTTTCGATAGGCTCAGCATGATAAAGTATATGGACTTGTCCTTTTAATTGCGCCCATCCGTAGCCGACTAATTTATGATTGTAAATCGCATAAATTAAAACTGCAACAAAAAGAATTTTGAAAAATAATTTTAATGCCTGTATTGCTTTTTTCATGGTGCCGGACGAAATAAAAATTTCATTTTCTTTTTCATTTTGTTCTGCTGTTGTTTGATTCTGCGGTATTGTTGCTCTGCTAAACTTTCTCTTTTCTGATCGCCGATCTGTTTCCAAAATCCACGTTGAAAATCCAATGCAGCTTCTAAATCAACCAATTTATCTGCTGCAGAAGGATCGTTTTGTGCATGCTCATTGTCGAGCCAAGAATGATTTAGTTGTAAAAATTCATCATTGCCTATTCCTGCTTTCGTCGATACATAACTGCCGCTAATTTTTGGATTCGAAAAAACATTTTGCTGACTTAAAAAAACATAAGCTTTCGGATCGCTTACAAAAGCTAAATTATTTTTCGTACAGTAATTTTGTAAGTCGCGTATCACTTGCAAATAAGCATTTAGCAAATCTTGTTGGTCGAGGGTGCAACCGGTATTGTATATTTCTTCAGGATGGTATTGTCCTAATAGTTGAATGTAGCGATCATAGGAATTTTTCACGGCAGCGTAAACTTCCGGATAATTTCTTCTGAATAAATCATAATGTGTAAATTTCAAATCATAGTTTAAAACACAAAGATCTTTTCTGAAGCCGTTTTTAATCCGTGCATAATTGTAATTGATGATATTGGTCCAGTCGGCAATAAGCACAACACTTCCTTTCTCGATGCTATGATCGAGATCATTCATGAAGGAAGTACTCACATCAAAATTTTTCAAATTAGTTTTCGGATAATTGACGCCGGTTTGCACGATTAATAAAATTGGAATCAACCACACAGCTTGCTTATGCCAAGTGCTCAATCTGGCCATGCCAAATGCGGCAAAACTTCCGAGTAAGAAGAAGGGAGTGCAGAGGTATGCATCGGTATCGGCAGTTTGATCGATGCGTAATTGGTAGATGAAGATGAATACAAAGTAGAAAGATAAACTTAACCATAAACGATGCTTTTTTGCAGAGAGGAGATAGATGATGCCCATCAAAATAAAGATTCCGATAATAAAAAATTGTTCGAAGCTGATGCGTGCAAAGTAGGGGAGGCGCATGCCTGCAATTCCTTTTACAACGGATTGTGTGTTCTTTATCCAAGCTCCTCCGCTGAGGTGATAGAAAAGTCTGTCGACAGTGTCCGGACTCCCAAAAGCAAAGAGCAATTCTGAAGAAGCACGGAAATACATCCACAAATAAAATACGAGTGTAAATGCGGCTGAAATAAGCGCAAATGTTTTCGCATCCTTACCAAATAGTTCTTTCCAGTTGCTTGTTGCTGTTATTTGTTTTTTTGAAGATGTGCTTTTAATCAATAACCATCCTTGCGGCCATAATAGTAACATCGCCGGAACAAACATGATCATGGTGAGGTGATGATTCGCTAAGCCGAGAGCGAATCCGATGGCTGCAATCCAAATTCCTTTTTTATTCTCTCCAATCTCTCGCAAACAGAGCCCATAAAACACCAAGCTGACACTTAAAACCTGCAAACTGTACACTTCCACCGAATGCGACCAATGCCAGAGTGTAGTTCCCGTTACCGGAGCAATGGCAGCACAAATGGCGATGATGTTTACTGTAGATGATTTTAATTCGGAATATGTATTTTTAAGCAGGATGGTACAGCTTAAAAACAGGAACGAACTTGCCAAAGCCATGCAAAAACTACTGAATAAGACGAGTGAAGTGATATGCGTTAAGCCAAAGATGGAAACAATGCTTGTGAATAATTTTGAGAGCACAACATAACTCGGGAATCCTGGCGCATGTGCAATGCCCATCAATTCATTCACCAAGGCAAACTCGGCGGCATCAGCAAATCCCAGAGCTGTAAAATTCGCATTCCATAGTGAAATGATAAATGTAACAACAAATACAATGATGACTCCTAAACCTGATTTTATTTTTGAATTCATGATTTTTTAGCAATAGACGAAAATAGGATTATTTTTTAAATTCCGAAACAAATATAGTCCTAGAGATATAAACATCCTATTTAGATAATATCGCAGCTTTCACGGCATGAATCATCATATTCGCGCCATTCACTTTTTGGAATTGATTCACACGGTAATTGGCCATTAAAAGTTCCTCCGTAATCGATTTCAGTTTGCTCACATCTGTAAAGGCATTAAATAGTATTTGCCCACTCGGAGCACATTTTTTACTCAAATCTTTCCAGAATTCTCGTGCCAAAAACTTAACAGGAATTTTATCATCAATAAAAATATCAATCAAAATCAAATCATACAACCAAGTTCTCTTCTTCACATAAGCAGCAGCATCGATACATTCAATCCGCAAATTCGAATCTTCTACAACATCAAATTCATTTTTTGCAATCGCAATAATCACCGGATCAATTTCTATCGCAACAATCTTCCCTTTGTATTTAAATTCATGTCTTAAAAGATGGATCGATGATCCGCCACCCATTCCCAAAATTAGAATCCGCTCCACATTAAGAAAAGAGATTTTTTGCAACGTTTTCTCCCACACCTTCTGCAAATTGCCATAGGAATAGCTCGTGTTTTTACTGTTCAACACCTTCTCTCCATCCACATAATTAATCTCCAATACCCCACTAAACTTTGATCTTATCTTTTGCATTTTCTGATTTGCTCCAGACGAATGTAGTGAATTAAATTCTTTTTTGAATTCCAAAAATAGTTGTTGCACTGTATGGTAGAAAATGAAACGTTTATTTTATTGGTTTTTTTCTCGCAAAGCCCGATAGCTATCCATCTCAAGTTTACTGCTAAATACGTAAAAGTTTGTTTTTTTTATTAGTAATTACTTTGGCTATAAATTTATTTATGCTGAAATTATTCTTAAAGCAGCATTTAGCAATTGAATTAATTCATTTTCTCCCGCTCTGCGAACTTTGCTCCTTTGCCCCTTTGCGGAAATTTTTTTTGTCCATTTGCGATAAATTTAATTTTGGACAAATTGAATACTTTAGTTTTATAAATTATCTTTGTAATAAAGCCTTCTCATTATGTCAACCGAAATTCGTCAATTAGAACCTACAGCACTTTGGAAAAATTTTTCCGATTTAAACGCCGTACCACGCCCATCGAAGAAAGAAGAAAGAGTCATACAATTCATTAAGGATTTTGGTACTCAACTCGGCCTCGAAACTTTTGAAGACGATATCCGCAACGTTATCATTCGCAAGCCCGCCACCAAAGGAATGGAAAACCGAAAAACCATCGTGCTGCAATCACATCTCGACATGGTGCACCAAAAAAATAACGATACCATTTTCGATTTCGATAAAGAAGGCATCAAAATGTTTATCGACTCCGATTGGGTGCGCGCCAAAGGAACCACGCTAGGCGCCGACAATGGCATCGGCGTAGCCACCATCATGGCGATTTTGGAAAGTACTGATATTGCACATCCCGCCATCGACGCCTTGTTTACCATCGACGAAGAAACCGGCATGACTGGAGCACTCGGCTTAAAAGGCGGAATTCTTAAAGGGGAAATCCTACTCAACCTCGACACTGAACAAGACGATGAAATTGATATCGGCTGCGCCGGCGGTATTGATGTCACGGCCACAAGAAAATACAAGGAAGTAAATACTCCTGAAGCGCATTTGGGTTATACCCTCACCGTTAGTGGTCTCAATGGTGGACATAGCGGTATGGATATCCACAAAGGTCTGGGCAACGCGAACAAAATCATGAATCGCATTTTGTATGTTTTAGCTGCAGAATTAGATTGTAAAGTTGCTTCCATCAACGGAGGAAGTCTGCGCAATGCGATTCCAAGAGAGAGTGTTGCACAAATTGCGATTCCAAAAGCAAACGAAGCAACTTTCACAAAAAGAATTGCTGTTTTAGGAGACGAAATCAAAACCGAATATAAAAGCATGGAGCCCGGACTTTCCATCTCATTAGCAAGTTCAAGTCTGCCCGGCAAAGTGATCGAATCAGAGTCGCAGCAAAAAATGTTGAATGCAATTTATACGGCACATAACGGCGTCTATCGCATGAGTGCTGACATTGCCGATCTCGTAGAAACATCCAACAATGTTGCTCGCGTACTCATTGAAAATGGTGAAGTCATGATTGCTTGCCTCACCCGTTCATCTGTCGAAAGTTCGAAAATAGATTTAGCGAATGCTTTGCGTGCTTGTTTCGAATTAGCGAATTGTGAAGTGAGCAATAGCGGAAATTATCCAGGCTGGACACCTAATGTGCATTCACCTATTTTAAATGTAATGGAAAATTTATACGAGAAAATATTTTCCGAAAAACCAAAAGTTGTAGCTTGCCACGCCGGACTAGAGTGCGGAATCTTAGGCGCCAACTATCCGGGTATGGACATGATTTCTTTCGGTCCCACCATCCTCGGTGCGCATTCTCCTGATGAAAGAGTGTCCATCTCCAGCGTTCAGAAATATTGGAAATTCGTAATCGAAATCTTAAAAAATATTCCTGAATCTAAATAGAACACAGATTCTGCACTTCGACAAGCTCCCTTCGTCCGATAGCTTTCGGACAGGCTCAAGGGAACAAGTGCAAGCGGATGAAGCTGATCATTGCGGATTTATAATTTTAAGCGCTAAGTATTACATCAAAAGATTTAAAACTTCGTGCCTTAGCAAAAAATAAATCTCCCTTAATAAGTGCTCTCAAAAACCCAATTCTGAATTCCTAGTTCTCCTGACTTTTCCGCTTAAAATTTATTAAATTATACGTGTATGATAATGTGCCCATTAGTTTTCTATTGAAAATAGAAAAAGAGTAATTGTTATGCATATAGGGACAGCTCATGACGAACCAGAGAAAGTTGACTTGATTTCTCTCGCTAATGATTACATAGAAAAAGTATACAAGCAACTCAATCTATTCGAAAGCAGCACTAATTGAATATCGAAAATGTTAAGCAAACAAAGTTTTTAGGAGTGCATTTTACGTTTCTATATGAATTACTATCAAAGCTAAATATCACTTTAGGTTTTGACAAAATAAAAAACAATCTGCTGACCTAATTTGGACAAGTCAGGAAAAGATTTAAAACTTCGTGCCTTAGCAAGAAATACATCTCCCTTAATAAGTGCTCTCAAAAACCCAATTCTGAATTCTGAATTCTGAATTCTGAATTCTGAATTAGTCCCGACTGTTAATCAAACTATCCACCTGCAACTTCGTCTGATTCATATTCATCTCCACACTCTCTACCTTATTTCCCAGCACATACACAAACTGCGTATCGCTATACTGAAATGAAAACAAAGAATCCGCAGAGCTTTTTTCAATGCCAATGAAAATCACATGTAGTGGATTTCCGGCAATTTCAATCAGATCTTCTTTGGTCATGCCAGGCTTTACATCATCCAGTTTTTGAGCTTGAACAAGAAATGGTACTGCAAGAAAGAGAGCAAATAAAAATATTTTTTTCATGATGGATTTTTGTTGTTTATGATTAGGATTACGGTTGTAAATGTTTATGAAATACGGATCACTGATTTTACACTTCGACAAGCTCAGTGCAAGCGGATTGAGTAGATAAATGCGGATTTTTTTTATATTCATTTCTTGTAGCTTGTAGCTTGTAGCTTGTAGCTTGAGGCTTGTAGCTTGTAGCTTGCGGCTTGTAGCTTAAAAACAATATTCATTCTCCTCAATCAACTTCTTGGCAATTCTTCTTCTCGCGGCCACCGTATTTACAGGCGCCATTTTGCTGAAACGTTTTATACCCATCAATAACATTCTTTGTTCATCACCTTCGCACATCGCATTGATTGCATTTCTGCCGTTGATGTTTAAACGATCTACCATGTCGTTGACATAGGTGCTCATCATGTCAATTTGCAATGCGCAGGCTTCGGCACCTTGCGTGGCAACCAATTTTTGTACACGTAATAAAATGGATTCTGCCATGTACGTATCAATGGCCATGTCGGCGATGCGCATGAGTAACTCTTGTTCTTTCGCAAGGGTCATCATGAATTTTTGTACAGCAGTTCCGGCCACCATCAAGATTGCTTTTTTCATGTTGCCGATGACTTTCGTTTCCTCATCAAAAAGTTTTTGATCGCCATTGCCGAATTCCGGAATGCCCATCAATTCTTTTTGCACGGCCATGGCCGGACCCATTAAATCCAATTCGCCTTTCATTGCACGTTTTAAAATCATGTCGACTGCTAAAAGTCGATTGATTTCATTGGTGCCTTCAAAAATTCTGTTGATGCGTGAATCGCGATAGGCACGGTCCATCGGGTAATCGGCAGAGTAGCCGTAGCCACCAAAAATTTGTACGCCTTCGTCGGCAACAAAATCCAAGACTTCGGATCCTGCCACTTTTAAAATCGCACACTCAACAGCATATTCCTCAGCAGCGCCGAGTAAAGAACTGGTGAAGCTTTTTCCTGCGGCCATCATTTCTTCTTCTTTGTTTTCGATGAGTCCGCTCACTCTGTAAATCGCCGATTCAAGCGCATAAATACGAATGGCCTGTTCTGCTAATTTATGTTTGATAGCGCCGAATTTTGCAATCGGCATTTTAAATTGTTCACGCGTGTTTGCATATTCTATCGATTGTGTTGCCACCTGTTTTGATCCGCCTAAAGCAGCAGCAGCTAATTTTGCTCTGCCGATGTTCAATATATTGAAGGCGATCAAATGTCCTTTTCCGATTTCTCCCAAAACATTTTCTACCGGTACTTTGCAGTCAGAGAAAAATACTTGACGTGTCGAGGAACCTTTGATTCCCATTTTATGTTCTTCTTCTCCCAAACTCATTCCTTCGTATCCCTTCTCCACAATGAATCCGGTGAATTTATCGCCGTCCACTTGTGCGAAAACAGTAAAAATATCTGCGAATCCCGCGTTGGTGATCCACATTTTTTGTCCGTTCAATACATAATGTTTTCCGTCTGGGGTGAGAATGGCTTTTGTCTTTGCAGCCAAAGCATCCGAACCCGATCCAGGTTCTGTTAAACAATAGGAGCCTTTCCATTCTCCTGTTGCTAACTTGGGCAGGTATTTCGCTTTTTGTTCAGCCGTTCCATAGTACAAAATAGGAAGTGTACCGATGCCGGTATGTGCTGCCATAGCCACTGAGAAGGAATGTCCTGCGCCCAATACTTCGGTCATCAACATGCCAGTTAAAAAATCTTTTCCGAATCCTCCATATTCTTCAGGGATAGAAACGCCTAACAAACCCAATGCTCCGGCTTTGTCGACCATAGAAGCCATCAAGCCTTCTTCCATCGCGTCGATGCGGTCGAGGTTGGGATAAATATTTTGTACTAAAAACTCATGCGCCATATCCGACATCATGCGATGTTCTTCGTTGAATTCTTCTGGAGTAAAAATTGAATTGGGATCGGTGCTGCGGATGATGAATTCTCCGCCTTTGAGTGAATTGGATTTTGTGCTTGTTGACATAGCTAAATTTGTATAGTTTTCTTACGTTTCTGCCATTAAATTGTTGCAGAAGAAATTTAATTATTTTTATGATTGGAATCTTACGAAGTTAATAAATTCAAGACTTTTTCAGATGCTAGGGTAGAAGCATTTTTATTTTTTTTCTTCACACATGCCTTTTCGTTATTTCAATGCTCGATTTCTTCTTCTCAATTTATTGTAATTTCGCAGGATGATGAAAACCATCATCGGTAGCGATTTAAATTTAGCCAAAACCCTTCTTTATGAAGGGAAACTTGTGGCTATTCCTACCGAAACGGTGTACGGACTTGCCGCAAATGCCCTGAATGCCGAGGCTGTTTTTGATATTTTTAAAGTCAAGGAACGTCCTGCTTTTGATCCGCTCATTGTTCATATTCCATCGCTTGAATGCATCGATAAATACGCGATGAATGTACCCGCTTTGGCCTATGAACTCGCCAAAACAATCTGGCCCGGACCACTGACTTTGGTACTCCCCAAAAAATCCATCATTCCGGATTTGGTAAGCTCGGGTTTGCCAACGGTAGGTCTCCGAATGCCTTCGCATCCTTTAACACTCGAGCTTTTGAATAGTCTTGAATTCCCATTGGCAGCACCCAGCGCGAATCCCTTTGGATATATAAGTCCTACTACAGCCAAACATGTCAACGATCAATTAGGAGGAAAAATTCCTTACATTCTGGATGGAGGTCCGTGTAGAGTAGGGTTGGAGTCTACCATCGTGGGATTTGAAGGTGACGAAATTTTAATTTATCGTCTTGGCGGACTCACGTTAGAGGCTATCCGAAAAATTGCACCGAACTGTAAGCTTGCTTTAAACACATCTTCCAACCCACAAGCGCCCGGCATGTTAAAAAGCCATTACGCGTCCCGACATCCGCTTTACATTGGCGAAATTACATCTCTAATTAAAAAATTCGCCGGCAAAAAAATCGGAATCATTTCTTTTAAAGATGATTTCTCTGCATCTTCAGATGTTCTGCAACAAGAAATTTTGTCAGCGACCGGGAACCTCGATGAAGCCGCAGTAAAATTATTTTCCGCCATGCGTTCACTGGATGCTTTTTCTCTGGATATCATCCTCAGCGAAACCTTTCCCGACACAGGTTTAGGCCGCGCCATCAACGATCGTTTGAAAAGAGCGAGCAGCTAAGTTTGATGCGACTTTACTAGTTTTATAAGTTTAATTAAAATGGTAATAGAAAGTAAAATTCAGGGATACTAGATTCTGGATTCTCGATTTTTCCTTCGTCAATTATAATTCAAAATTCAGAATTAGGAATTCAGAATTGGCTAGAGCGATGTTAAAGTCAACCTATTTCAGGCTAAGTCAGAGCGTCGAGCATCGAGCATCCATCATTCTATTCAACAACCATCTTAAAATAACTCGCTTCTCCATCATTCTTGCGAATACCCACTAAGTAAGAACCACTTTCCAAATGGTTCACCGGAATTCTTGCAACACGAGTAAAAGAATAGGCTTCTGTTAACATTTTTCTTCCGCTAATATCAAAGATAAAAGCACTGTAAGCGCCATCGTTTGCTAATTCAATAGTGATTTCATTTTTAGCAGGAACAGGGAATATTTTTACTTCGTCACTTCCAACAATGTCATTCAAACCAATCGTTGTAATTGTGTAACATGCCGATGTATCGTTGCACCCATTTTTAGTAACTGATAAAGCATAAGATCCGGGACTAGTAGCAGTAAATTGTTTTGCTGTTGCACCCGGTATAGGAGCAAAGTTGTTGTTGCAATCCAACCATTGATACGTAGATGAAACAGCATTCGCAACCAGAACAGGACCGTTTACATTGACGGTAGTATCGACCGCTGCTACATAAAAAATAGCAACACCTGAAGTAGCATTCAAACCACAATCGGCACTCACAACACAGCGATAGAATAAGTTATTTAATCCTGTACCTGCGGCAGTAAATGTTAAAGTTGGAGTGGTAGCTCCTGAATAAACGCCGCCATTTGTAATGTTGGTCCAAGTAATTCCGCCATTCGTGCCTTCTTGCCAAATGTAAGTGATGTTTTGCCCGGTAGCCGCTGTGAAAATGCTCGCATTTCCTCCCGGACAAGTACCCACATTTAAAGGTTGTGCTGTTATTATTGGGAAACTACATTCTCCATATTTAGCAATTAAAATATCATTTGCTCCTGCAGAGGGGAGGGTAGCTCCTAAATTGTTTGGGTCCACATTCAATGTTCCTGTTGTCCAATAACCCGTGACCAAGGCATCATTTGAACCTGGTGCAAAAGCAATGGCTCTCAAATAATCTGTGCCAGTTGACCCAATTTTTAGAGCGAATTTATAGTTGCCGCTTGTGGTGTAAGAAGCTAGAAATCCATCACGACCGCCATATGTTTTAACTTGTGCAATGGCTGAGCTCGGATTAAAATCGGCTGAATCAATGAAGGACCCCGCCACATAGACATCACCGTTAGTTCCGATCTCTATAAAGTTGGCATTGTCGGCTGCGGTTCCACCAATTCCTCCAGCCCAATTAAAAGTACCGGTATTGGAAAAAGATGTAATGAACACATCTGTGCTCCCCTTGGTTTGAATATTTAATGTATCTATTCCCGGATTAAAATCTACTACTGAGTTAAAGGTTCCTGTTGCATAAATAGTATTGGCATTGGTGGTAATTGAGAATATATTGTCAGCCAATGTTCCTCCGAAGGAAGTTGACCAATCATAATTTCCTATCGAAGAATAACGAGCAATAAAACAGTCAGTAGAACCATTGGTGCTAAGTGTCGTTCCGCCAATCGCATCTACAGTCATGGTAGTGCCAAAGTATCCCCCAACAAGTACATTGTTATTGGCATCTACGGCTAACGATTTAATATAGTCGCTGCTTGCACCACCCAAATTGAAGCCCCATAGGAAATTTCCTGCTGTATCGTATTTCGCTAAAAAGGGATCATAAGAAATTCCGGTTCCTCCATTGGCTACTGTAAAAATTCCGGTACCTGCATCTAAGTCTACACTCGGACTGTTAAACTCACCTGCAATATAAAAATTGCCGGAAGCATCTAAAGCAATTCCTTCGCAGTTTTCTGTATTTGTTGAGCCTAATGATCTGGACCAAATGTGATTTCCACTTGAATCATATTTAGCAAAAAATAAGTCGACTCCACCGGCAGTAGTAAAGCTACTTAATCCAACTCCAGGATCAAGATCGGCAGTTAAAGAAAAAGTTCCGGCAGCATATACATTTCCGGCTGCATCCACGTCAATAGAATATACGCGATCAGTTCCGGTACTGCCAAAGTTGATGGCCCAAATTAAGTTTCCGGAATTGGTGTATTTGGCTATGTAATTATCACTGCCACCGGTGGTGATCTTGTTTGTTACACCTGCACTCGGATCAAAATCGCAGGTGCCATCGAATCTTCCTGCTATATAAATATTGCCGATGGGATCAGTTTTTATAATGTCGCCATATTCATTTGCTGTTCCGGCTGCTTTACCTGCCCATTTGTAAACAGGTACCTGGGCATTTGCAAAAGTGCAACTAACTAAAATGCTTAATGCAAGTATTAATTTTTTCATGTCAACGTAGATTGTGGTTTGATACTACAAGTATAAGAATTTTTACTTTAATGGGTCAAGGTTTGAGAGAGCAGATGCGTTTTTTCATCACAGTTATTAAAGAGAAGTATCCCTGTTCCTTCGAAAGTTCAAATAAGGTAAAATTAAGGCTCCAGTAATCTATAATTTAGTCGAAAACGACAAGCATCAGATTTCTGAAATCTGTTTCTCAAAACTTAAAATCAAATTAATTTTTTATGATAATTAATGCTCTAACTTTGATTAAGAATTTTTATCAATAGAACACGGATTTAACAGTTTTATAGCGTAAAAGCGGATTTGTAAATCATCCCAACGACCACCGGTCAACGACTTTGCTCCTTAAACGAAGTCCGAGATCTATCAGTCGAAGGGAATGACTAACGAGTCATAAAACAATTCTTAATTCTGAATTCTGAATTCTTAATTAACTCACATTCTCTCAAAAACTCCCGCAGCACCCTGTCCTGTTCCTACACACATCGTTACCATGCCGTATTTTTTATTGCGCGATTCTAACTCGTTCATGATTTGTACGGTCAATTTTCCTCCGGTGCAGCCTAAAGGATGTCCCAATGCGATGGCGCCGCCGTTGACGTTGACGATCTCTTGATTGAGTCCGAGTGTGCGAATGATGGCAAGACTTTGTGAGGCAAATGCTTCATTTAATTCGATGAGATCCATATCGTCTTGCTTTAATCCGCATTGTTTTAAAACGGCCGGAATTGCTTTAATAGGACCTATGCCCATGATACGTGGTTCAACACCTGCAACAGCGTATCCTACAAAGCGCAAACGTGGTTGAACATTTAATTGCTTGAGCATTTTTTCAGAAACTACCAAAACAAATGCGGCACCGTCGCTGGTCTGCGAACTATTGCCTGCAGTGACCGATCCTTTGGCATCAAAAACAGGTTTTAGTTTTGCTAATTTTTCTACCGAAGTATCACTGCGAGCTCCTTCGTCGGTATCGGCAATGGAAGTTCTGTTTTGTTTTTTCTCTGATGCATCGAGATAAGTTTCTGTTATTTCAAAAGGTACAATCTGATCTTTAAATAAACCCGATTGAATGGCTTTTACCGCTTTCTGATGCGATTGAAATGAAAATATGTCTTGGTCTTCTCTACTCACTTTATAATCGTTGGCTACTGCTTCCGCCGTTAAGCCCATCCCCCAATAATAATCAGGATTTTCTTTTGCTGTTTCATAATTGGGAACGATGCGCCAGCCGCCGAATGGAATCGGACTCATACTTTCCGCACCTCCTGCAATAATGCAATCTGCCAATCCAGCTTTTATTTTCGCCGCCGCAATAGCAATCGTTTCTAAACCCGATGCACAATAGCGATTGACTGTCATGCCCGGAACCTTATCGGTGTTCAATCCCATCAAAGAAACCATGCGACCCATGTTTAAACCTTGCTCAGCTTCCGGTGTGGCGTTACCAACAATCACATCATCAATCCACTCTTTTTCAAGAGTAGGAACAGCATTTACCAAATGTTTTATGACGGAAACGGCAAGATCATCAGGACGCGTAAAACGAAACATTCCTCTCGGCGCTTTTCCTACTGCACTACGAAATCCAGTAATTATATAAGCTTCAGACATGGTATTGTTATTTGTAGCGAAGGTAAAAATTATAGCTGTGACAATAGAATAAATTAAATGCGATTGTCTAAAATTATTCACATCGTAATTTTTCGAAAAACAGTTTTTCGTTTACCCGAAGAAAAAAAACAAACCCAAAAAAAATCCCGCTTCGCAGCAGGATTTATTTTCTAATGTTTTACTTCAAGTTTATTTCGGCTTTTCAGTAGTATCCTTAGGAATGATATTCGCTTTTTGCGTAGAGTCTCCGGGAGCTACAACATTGCCGCCTTTCCCTGCCTTGGCAGCTTTTTTTGCAGCTTCTGCTTTTTTCGCTGCTTCTGCTTTTTTGGCTTCTTCAGCAGCAGTTTTTAAATCAATTCCATCTTTATAATTGGATACATTAATCAATGCGCCTTTTCGATTGAAAGTACGCCATTCACCATCGCGCTTGTTGATTTTATAAAAACCTTCTGAAGCAATTTCACCGTCTTCATAAAACTTGGTCCACTTACCATTTTTTTTATTTGTGATGTATTCGCCTTCTTGCTTTGCTTGACCAGAATAAAAATATCTTTTGTAAACACCTTCTTTAATACCGTTTTGGTACTCTATTTCTTCCATTACTTTTCCGTAAGGATAAAAACGGCGACTAATACCATGGCGACGGTCGTTGATGTATTCTATTTCATTCATTAAATCTCCTAATGAATTATAGGTGCGCCAAACACCTTGCTTCTGACCTAACTCATCGGTCTTGTTGCGGTGTTTCTCTCTTCCGGGAGCGTATTTTGGTTTGTCTTCTGATTGCGCAGCTACAAACAGAGGTAGCGTAAACAATATGATTAAGAGGGTACTCCAACGTTTCATAGTGGATAGTATTACTGTGGCTAAAGTAATTAAATTATTTAATTCCGAAGGGGTTTTCCGCTGGTCAATATGGATTGAATGCGTTCAAGGGTCTTTTTTTCTCCACATAATGATAGAAATGCCTCTCTTTCAAGGTCCAATAAGTACTGTTCGGATACCAATGTTGGAGCACTTAAATCGCCGCCGCATAAGACATATCCTAATTTCTGGGAGATGAGTTGATCATGCTTACTTATATAATGTCCTGAATACATGGTGTTTGAGCCAACCTCAATAATTCCCATTCCACTTTTTCCCAAAACGCGAATGTCTTTTCTTCTGATGGGCATGCTGTAACCGGATGCGCTCATTTCCAAAACTGAATTTTTTGCATCTGTTAATAACCTGTTTTTGTTCAGGCTGATGTTATCAAGGCCATGTCTTAAAATTCCCAAATCAAAGGCTTCGGCGGCAGAAGTGGAAACTTTGGCTTGACCGATGGTTAAGAATCTTTCTCTCAATGCATTAATTTCAATATCGCCTTCCGCGAAGCTGTCCGACAAGCGCAAAGCGAATTCTTTGCTTCCGCCACCTCCCGGGATGAGTCCCACACCAAATTCGACCATTCCGGTGTACAATTCGGCGTGCGCTTGCACTTTATCGGCATGTAATGTCATTTCGCAACCTCCTCCTAAACTTAATCCGAAGGGCGCAACCACTACCGGAATGGATGAATAACGAACGCGCATATTCATATTTTGAAATGCGCGAATTGCGAAATCTATTTCTTCCCATTCCTGTTCTACAGCCATCATAAATACCATGGCTAAATTGGCTCCCGCAGAAAAATTGGCGCCTTCGTTTCCAATAACAACACCTTTATAATTGGCCTCTGCAAGTTCAATGGCTTTATTCACACCTTGCACCACTTCTCCTCCAATGGTATTCATCTTGGTTCTGAATTCGCAGCAAATCACATCGTCGCCAATGTCAATGATACTGCAGCCGCTATTGCTCCAAACAGTATTTGTTTTACGAATAGGATGCAGTATGGTGTATGCCTCTTGGCCTGGAATTAATTCGTATTTTTTAGTGGGGATGTGATAGAAATATTTTTTACCGTTTTCGATTTTGTAAAAACTTTCCACGCCGTGTGCTAACATCTCGGAAACCCATGGCGCCGCTTTCATGTTCGTTTGTTCCATGGCGGATACGATGTTTTTCACTCCGAAAACATCCCAACTTTCAAAGGGTCCTAACTCCCAACCAAAACCTGCTTCCATCGCCGCATCGATTTTATATAGCTCATCGGCAATTTCTGGAATGCGCTCGGAAACATATCTGAACAATCCGAAAAATGATTGTCGATAAAATTCTCCCGCCTGATCTTTTCCTTGAATCAAAATTTTCATTCGTTCTCTTAAATCATCGATAGTTTTCGTGCTTTCGAGTGTAGCAAATTTTGTTTTTACTTGCGAACGATATTCCAGCGTTTTTAAATCGAGTGATAGAATTTCAGTTTTCCCCTCTGCATTTTTTGTTTTTTGGTAAAAGCCTTGTTTGGTTTTATCACCCAGCCAATTGTTTTGCATCATGCTGGCGATGTATCCCGGCAATTCAAAATATTCTTTGAGCGAATCATTTTTCAATCCTGCTTTTAAGCCGTTCGCTACATGCACGAGTGTATCCAGTCCCACTACATCGCAAGTTCTGAATGTTGCTGATTTAGGTCTTCCTAATATGGGTCCCGTGAGTTTGTCTACTTCTTCCACCGACAATCCCATCTGCTCCACCAAGTGAAACAAATATAAAATTCCGAAAACTCCAATGCGATTGGCAATGAAGGCTGGCGTGTCTTTACATACAACCGTTGTTTTTCCTAAAAATAAATCGCCGTAATTTTCTAAAAAGGAAAGGACTTCTGTTTTGGTTTCAGTGCCAGGAATAATTTCAAGCAAACGTAAATATCGTGGAGGATTAAAAAAGTGAACGCCACAGAAATGTTTTTTGAAATCATCGGAACGTCCATCTTCCATCATAAAAATTGGAATGCCTGAAGTGTTGGAAGTGATTAATGTTCCAGGATTCCTGAATTTTTCTACTTTTTCAAAAATGCTTTTTTTAATGTCTAATCGCTCAACAACTACTTCTAAAATCCAATCGCAGTCAGCAATCTCAGCTAAATTATCATCGAAGTTGCCTGTTGTAATTCTGGAAGCGTATGCTTTTTTATAGAGTGGCGAAGGACTCGATTTTATAGCCGATGCCAAAGCATTGTTGACGATTCTGTTTTTTACGGCAGGATGTTCCAACGTAGCTCCTTTGCTTGTTTCTTCAGGCAATAATTCATTGGGAGATATATCCAGCAAGAGTACCTTGACTCCAATATTTGCGAAATGGCAGGCAATTCTAGAGCCCATAATTCCGGACCCCAGTACTGCTACTTTTTTAATTTTATACATAGGAATAGAATAGATTTCGAAATTAATTATTATTGAATTTCAATTCCCAAATTGTTCGATCTTTTATCAACAAAAAGAGCATTTTCAAAAGCAAATAGTATCGATTTGAATGGTTTATAATAAAACTTTCTCTATTATATACCTGAATAAAAAGAGGCTGTCACTTACTTTTGAGACAGCCTCTTTTCACTCTTTTCTTTAATACCTAATCTTTAATAGGAGTCACCTGAATACGAGGTGTTGTATTCTTTTTGTCCTTTAGATGTGTCCCTAAAAATTTATCCATCGCTTCATAAAACTCAAAACGATTTTCTTCATTTCTGAATCCATGTCCTTCGTTTTCTTTTACCATGTATTGCACTTCCACATTGTTTTTCTTCAATGCAGCCACCATCTGATCGCTTTCGTCTTTATTCACTCGTGGATCTTTCGCGCCTTGTGCAATGAATAAAGGGCATTTAATCTGATCTACATGAAATACCGGCGAACTGTTATGCATCATTATTGAATCTTGTTCATTGTTGGGGTTTCCCACCATGGTGTACATCATTTCTAAATAGGGCTTCCAATAAGGAGGAATAGTTTTCATGAATGAGAATAAATTGGAAACTCCAACATAATCAATGGCGCAAGCATACATGTCAGGTGTAAAGGTGATCCCTGCAAGTGCTGCGTATCCTCCATAAGAAGCTCCATATATAGCCACTCTGTTTTTGTCGGCAATGCCTTGGTCTATTAACCAAAAAACACCATCTGTAATATCTCTCTGCATGTCACGTCCCCACTGTTTAAAAGAAGACTCCCAAAATTCTTTTCCATAGCCGGTACTTCCTCTAAAATTCATTTGTAAAACTGCATATCCACGGTTGGCAAGAAACTGCACTTCCGGATTCCATCCCCAGCTATCGCGTGCCCACGGTCCGCCATGTGGGTTAATGACTACAGGTAAATTTTTTGCTTCTTTTACATTGTTCGGAAGTGTAAGATATCCATTAATAATTTTTCCGTCTTTCGTGGTATATCTCACGGGCTGCATAAAGCACATGTCGTTTTCATTGATCCATGGACTTAATTCATGCAGTTTAGTTAACTTATCTGTAGTCTTGTCATAAAAATAATATGCGCCTAAACTGCGATCACTATAAGTTCTAACTAAGAATTTGTCTTCGTTTTTATTGTTGCTGGTGATGGCAACACGATAGCCTTTTAATTCTTCGGTCAATCGTTTGTACATCTTTTCCCATTCAGGATCTAATGCATGATACTCGTATTTATCTTTCTCAATGCCGACATAGGTTAGTACTTTTCTTTTTCTTGAATAACTCAAATCACTTACATCAACTTCATCATCTTCATAAAGTGTGCTTATTTCTTTTCCGTTGCTGATGTCGAGTAAAACAATGGCTTGTTTGTCACGGGAGATGTTAGAAGCAACATATAAATTTTTATTGTCGAATGTAAACATCAATGGACTCGCCGACTCTCTGAAGTCCGTAGTAAGGAGTGTTTTGAATTCTTCTTTTTCATTTTGTCGAACCATTAAACTAGTTTGAACACCATCGGTAGTGGTCGCTGCTCTAATTTCTCCATTATGATCAGTAACCCATGAAGAAATATTGCCGGGATTTTTTGCGACCATTTTCATGTCTCCGGTGGTGATGTTCATTCTGTAAACATCAAAAACTTCCGGATTTTCTTTGTTCATTTCAATTAAAACTTCATTTGGATAATCTTCCAATTGATCGGTAATGGACACACGAACATCTTTAAATGGCGTTAGATCTTTTTCTGTTTTGCCATCGGCAGATGCAAGGAAGAGATGGAAGTTTTCATCTCCACTAAAATCTCTTACATAAATAATGCTGTTGTTGTTTTTCCAGAAATATCCGCTGATATCTCGGTCGGTAACACTTGTGATTTTAACAGGTGTGGTTCCGTTAATGGGCACAACATGAATATTCATTCGGTTGTTCCAAGGCGCTAAATAGGAGAGCTTGTCTCCATCAGGGGAAATTTGAAAACGTGTTTTTTCAGCGTTTTTAAAAAAGTCTTTTACGGGATAAGTTTTAACTTGTGCAATCAAGGTTGTCGACATGATTATGAGTAAACTAAATCCAATTAGTTTTTTGAACATATTGTTGGTTTTTAGGTTTGCTAAAATAACGTTTTATGTCTCTTCGAAGTTTATTTTCCATATGAAATGTCGTAAAGTGCTGATGGAATGATGAATCGAGATAATGAAAGGGAATGTCCATTATTTTATTCATTATAGCTATTTTTGCAGCCTAAATCAATTTCATGAGTTTCGAAAAAATTATTTCAATCCCGGGTATGAGTGGTCTTTATAAGATGGTAGCTCAAATGAGAAATGGAGGATTTGTTGTTGAATCATTGGTAGATGGTCGCCGTCTACCTGTGTCTTCTATGCAGAGAATCACTATGTTAAAGGACATCGCTGTGTATACCGTCGATGAAGATATGCCTTTGTATGAGCTGTTTAAGAAGATGAAGGATCAGGATGCCGTAGCGTCTTCTGTGCCGCATAAAGCGGAGCCTGCAGTATTAAAAGCTACTTTGAAAAAAATACTTCCCGATTTTGACGAAGAACGCGTGCATACATCTGACATTCGTAAAATGTTTTCATGGTATGCCTTTGTAAAAGAAATTGTAGGCACAGAAGAATCAGATGCTGCTATGAAAGCTGAAATTGATGGTGAAATTGAAAGTCCTGAGCCGGTAACTGCCGAAGTGATAGTGGAAGAGCCTCTAAAGAAAAAAGCAGTTAAAAAGAAAAAGGAAGTTGTTGCTGATGAGTCGGCTACTGAACCAACACCGAAGAAGAAAGCTGCGAAAACTGCGAAAGCAAAAGAATAAATTTAATTTAATGTAGATGCGAGCCGGTCCCAAGTCGGCTCGCTTTATTTTACGCACCTTGTCATGTTGAATTCTTTTGAATTTGACAGATCTATTGCTCTTATGCTGACTATCTTCGTATAGCTTAAAATGTATAGATGTATGATCAATGAAAACCTCGTTTTACAAAGGGAATTTTTACCTGCTCAATTGGAACTTACGAATTGGCAATTAGTGGAATCTTATTTTGATGATTTACTGAATCGCAAAATTGAATCGGCATCTGATCTCAAAAAATGGTTGAAGGATCGAAGTGAACTAGAAGCTTTTTTGCAGGAAGAAATGGGATGGCGTTATATTAAAATGAGTTGTGATACAGCGAATGAAGAGTGTACCAATGCTTTTAATTTTTTTGTAGGCGAAATTCAGCCACGTATTGCTCCCTTGAGTCAAAAATTGGATTTGTTTCTTCTAAATTGTCCCTTGCTTCCGCAATTATCAGGTCGAGCTTATGAAATTCTGTTTCGTCAAATTCGTAAACGAGTAGATATTTTCAGAGAGGAAAATGTTCCATTGTTCGCCGAATTGCAAAAACGTGAACAGGAATATTCTTCTATTACAGGTGCCATGAGCATTGAACTGGACGGAAAGGAAATTACTTTGCAACAGGCCGGTACTTACCTCGAAAAAGAAGACCGAAAATTGCGCGAAGAAGTGTTTATGAAGATTTTTAATCGACGCAAAGAAGATGCAGGTCGATTGAATGAATTGATGAACGATTTAATTCAGCGGCGCGATATGATTGCTAAAAATGCCGATTTTTCTGACTTTAGAGATTTTATGTTCGCAAGTTTGGGGCGTTTCGATTACACAGCAAAAGATTGTTTTCAATTTCATGATTCTATCGAGAAATACCTTGTTCCAATGAATGATTTGATGAATGAAATGCATCGAAAAGAATTGAATGTGGAAGTCTTGAAACCTTGGGATATTTCGGCTGGAAAAAATGGTCATCAACCGCTGAAGCCTTTTAATTCTGCTGATGATGCCATGGAAAAAACGATTGCCTGCTTTTATGAAATTGATCCGTTTTTGGGAGCTTGCATGTTGGAGATGAAAAAGGCAGGTCGCATCGATCTCGATTCTCGAAAAGGTAAAGCTCCAGGTGGCTATAATTATCCGCTTTATGAAACCGGTTTGCCTTTCATTTTTATGAATTCTACAAATAGTCTGCGCGATTTAGTGACCATGGTGCATGAAGGCGGACATGCTGTTCAGTCGATTGTAGATAAGCCCTTAGAATTGGTTGATTTCAAAAATTTGCCGAGCGAAATTGCAGAGCTTGCTTCCATGTCGATGGAATTGATTTCGATGGAGCATTGGCAGCATTTTTTTAGCGATGAGAAGGAATTGAAAATGGCAAAGCGAAAGCATTTGGAAGATGTTTTAAAAGGGTTGCCTTGGATCGCTTGCGTGGATGCCTTTCAACATTGGATGTACACACATCCTGAGCATACAACGGAAGAAAGAACGGCCGCCTGGTTAGCCGTGAATAGTCGCTTTTCCGGTACTTCTGTGGATTGGTCAGGGCTACAGGAAACAAGATCCTTGATGTGGCAAAAGCAATTGCATATTTACGAAGTCCCCTTTTACTACATCGAGTATGGATTTGCTCAATTGGGAGCTATCGCGATGTGGCGGAATTATCGCTTAAACCCTTCAAAAACGATTCAACAGTACCTTGATGCATTGAAAATGGGCTATACAGCTTCCATTTCTGAAGTCTATGAAAAAGCCGGAGTGCAGTTTGATTTTTCGGAAGGGTATATTCGGGAATTGGTGGGTTTTGTAAGGCAAGAATGGGAAAAATTAGTAGAAAGCTAGGCTTGCAAAGAATAAATACTCTGATTACCTTCGAAGATCTGAAAATTGTCATGAAAAATGGTATTTGATTTCCATTGTTTAATCTATAGTTTTTGTAACTATTTAGACGATCAAACGAATAAGTATAATTAAAGATAAGAGAAAGAATGTTAGTTTTTGATGTACTTACCGTGGTTTTGATTGCTTGCAGTTTCTTGCTGCTGGTAGTCTCTATTTGGGTATGGAAAAATGGCAGAAAGAAAGTGAAGGAAGAAGATTCTTTCAGTACACTTTTCGAACATCAACCGGAAGCATGGTTGATCATGGATGGTATTACACTGAAAACCATCAAGGCGAATCAAAAAGCCATGAATATGTTTGGGATTTTTCGAGAGCAATATTTGAATCAGCTGACATTCCAAAAATTGTTTCAGGAAGATTTATCGGATGACGAAGCGATGTTGCTCGTGAATGCTGTTGACAACAATACTTTCATAAATAAAATGCTCGACTGTCGCAGCTTGCAAGGGCGAATTTTTAAAGTGAATGTGAGTATTTCTCGCGTGTACGAGGGGAATTTGTTTTGTCGATTTGCAGATCCACTTGAAACCGCGACTCCCATTTCGATGATCGAAGAATCTTATCAGCACGAACCGGAGGTGCTTTTTAAGCCGGAAGCTTACGTTTCAAAAGCCGCGGAGAAGGTCGTTGAAGCGAAGGGCATACATCTGCATACACAAAAGGCTCTAAGTACTCTTGATACCATCAATGAAGATGTTTTTAAATCAACGAGTGATGCGATTGCAATGATTGGTACCGATCAGGAGTTTCTCGAAGTGAACGAGGCTTTTGCACAATTGACAGGGTATGACATTAGCGAATTAAAAACAATTGCTTTCGATCAATTGATTCATCCGGTAGATTCTTCTTCGCATCATGAATGGTTTCGTTCGCTGTTAGATGGGAAATATCGCATCAATCGCACAGAAAGAAAAATATTGCGCAAGGACGGAAAACAAGCTTCTTTGGAATTTTTAGGAGCCGTGTTGCCTACACGTAAAGCAATTGTGATTTCTGCCCTCGATAATTCCGAAATGCGGCAGAAGCAACAAGTGCTTTTGCAAAATCGTGAGAATCTTTTAGCACTGGTAGAGAATACAGGCGAAGCAGTTCTCTCACTCGATGCATTGGGGCATATTACAGTGGTGAATAAGCATTATCGTAATTTATTTTTTACTGCTACCGGACTCGAACTGAACGAAGGAATCTTTTACGAAGAGCAACTTTTAAAGGAAAATAAAATTGCTTGGAAGGAAAATTTCAGAAAAGTTCTGCAAGGAAAAACAGTGAGTTATCGCGAAGAATTGAAAGACGATGTTGGCAATGTGCTGATGTATGAAATTCTCTTGTATCCGGTGAAGGATGATAGCGGATTGATTACAGGCGTTTCTTTTTCCGGACGTAACATCACCGAAAGAATCAAGCAGGAAGAAGCTCTCAAAGAAGCAAGAGATAAAGCAGAAAAAGCAACCAGTGCAAAATCGGAATTTTTAGCAGTGATGAGCCATGAAATTCGTACACCTTTGAACGGACTCATTGGCATGTCGGACCTCTTAAATACAACAAGTTTGGATGAGCAACAAAAAGAATTTGTAGATGTCATTCGACTCAGCGGAGAAACACTTTTACAACTCATAAGCGATATCCTAGATTTTTCGAAGATTGAAGCGAATAAAATGACGTTGGAATACGTCGCTTTTCGTGTGGAAGAAGTTATTAGCGAATCGCTAACAATTTTATCGGGCAGAGCGAAAGAAAAGAATCTGGAATTGAAAATGAAAGTGGAAGAGAATGTTCCTGAATTCATCATTGGTGATAAAGCACGTTTACGTCAAGTGGTCATGAATTTGGTTGGCAATGCTATTAAATTTACAGAGGAAGGAAGTGTCACCGTGGTTTTGAAAAATCAAAAAGAATCGCACGGCGAAGTGACCCTTGAGTTTGCAATAATAGATACAGGAATTGGTATTGAAAAAGAAGCGGCTAAGAAATTATTTACTGCCTTTACACAAGCAGATTCTTCCACCTATAGGAAGTACGGTGGGACCGGACTCGGACTCACGATCTGCAAAATGTTAGTGGATTTAATGGGAGGAAAAATTTGGGTGGAAAGTAAATTTGGGATGGGAAGTACCTTCTCATTTTCATTTTTGTCTCGCATTGCAGAAAAGAAACCTGCACCCTCTATTGAACAAGTCCATCTGAAGGAAAAGGACCGTATACAGAAAGCTGAATCACGTTCTGTTTTGGCGAAGCAATACCCTGTGTCTATTTTATTGGTAGAAGACAATGACATCAACCGTTTGCTCGCAGGAAAACTATTTGAACGATTAGGTTATGCCATCGATGCCGCTACAAATGGAAAAGAAGCTTATGAAGCGATTAGAGACGGTAAATATGATTTAGTGTTTATGGATGTGCAAATGCCGGAGTGGGATGGGTTGGAAGCATCACAGAGAATTCGTGCGGATTTACCAAGCACTAAACAACCCATCATTATAGCCATGACTGCCTTTGCGGGTGATGATGATAAAGAATTATGTTCGAATGCAGGTATGGATGATTATCTCTCAAAACCTATCAATATGGACGATATGGAGAAGATGATTGTTAAATGGGCTGCCGTGAATAAAAGTCAAACTTTTGAGGACAACATGAAAAGAAAAACTGAATTAAAAGAGAAAGAATCTTTATTGATAAATCAATCATCGATACAGCGTTTGATGGATATCGGCAAACAAACCGATCCGGGCTTTTTGCAGCAAGTACTCGATATGTTTATCAAACAAGCACCTGCCGATATCGAAAATATTCGAGAGGGATTTGAGCGTGGCGATTTTGCACTGATGTGGAAAACAGCCCATAAATTGAAAGGAACTTGCTTGAATATTGGAGCACAGCGTCTTTCTGAGACCTGCAAAGAGATCGAAAGAAAAGGACGAAATCTTGAAAATGCCGGACTTTTGGGATTATGTATGCGCCTCGATAATGAATATAAATCAACCTTGGAAGAGCTGAAGAATCTCTTTCATTATAATTAAATAACTGATTTACAATAATTAAATGACTCGGCGGATGCCATTTAGAATTATCAACATAAGAATATTTTTCCTTCAATTTCTCTTGTTTTAATTAATTCCCTGTGTATCTTTGCAGTCCAATTAAAATTTGATCATGATCATAGTTCCGATTAAAGAAAACGAAACAATCGATAAAGCGCTTAAGAAGTACAAGAAGAAGTTTGAGAAAACGGGCACTGTAAAACAATTGCGCGCGCGTCAAGCTTTTGAAAAGCCATCTATTACACGTCGTACTGAAATTAAGAAGGCTGTGTATAAGAATTTGATGCATTCGAATATCGAAGCATAATTCGATATCCTAACTATATTTGAAATCCGGTCTCCAAAAGAGGTCGGATTTTTTAATTTAATTTACTTTTAAGGATTTGATCTTGAATGGATTCCACTTTCTTAATCCTTGAGAAATTTTAATTTCCTGAAGATGTTTCTTTTAAATCCTTTCTGTTTTTGTTCCTGAAACTTATGCATTGGGTATTTACACTTTTTTTATGAGCATCGATGTGTCAATTGATATCCACATCTTTTAAAAAAATGCAACAATTTTGAATTACATTTGTTATAGTAATATACAGTTTTAGATGGATAGCGAATACGATATATTTATTTCTTATTTACAGCATGAGAAGAGGTATTCGCCCCATACGATTTTAGCTTATGATACTGATCTGAAACAGTATCTTACTTTTCTTCAACAACAATATCAAATCACAAATCCTTCGGAAGCAAGTCATTTTATTATACGTTCATGGGTGGTTTCGCTCATGGAAAATAAACTAGATCCACGTTCTGTCAATCGAAAAATTACTACTTTAAGAACTTTGTATCGATTCCTTGTGCGAGAAGGAAAGGTGTTAAAGAATCCGATGTTAAAAGTGCAAGCGCCCAAAACAAAAAAGGTACTTCCGGAATACATTGACGAGCAAAAAATGGAGCGTTTATTAGAGGAGAATCCCGCTGATTTAGGCGATTTCGAATCTTTCAGAAATTTCTTAATTCTCGATTTCTTTTACCGCACCGGCGTCCGTCTTTCTGAAATGATCGGTTTAAAAATAAGCGATGTCAATCTGTTTAGTTTAACAGTGACAGTTTTAGGAAAGAGAAATAAAGTACGACAAATTCCAATTACGAATTCTTTTAAGTCGGTGATTGAAAAATATCTTGCTTTGAGGTCCGTCTTTTTGTCAGAGCTAAATGCATCCTCCGTTTATTTTTTCTTGGGCAACACCGGAAACCAAATGTACGCAGGATTCGTTTATAGAGTAGTCAAGAGTAATATCAGTAAGGTTTCAACCGGAAATAAACGAAGTCCGCATGTTTTAAGACATAGCTTTGCAACAGCGATGTTGAATCACGGTGCTGATATCAATGCTATCAAAGAAATATTGGGGCATAGTAGTCTCGCAGCAACGCAAGTGTACACACATAATTCAATAGAAAAATTAAAGGAAGTTTATAAGCAAGCTTTCCCTAAGGCATAAACAATTTAAAATTAATCAATATGAAAGTAAAAATCCAATCCATCCATTTTGACGCTGATCAAAAGTTGTTGAAGTTCGTAGAAGAAAAAGTTGAGAAGTTGAGCCATCTTTATGATGCCATAATCGAAACTGAAGTGTTTTTACGTTTGGACAAAGACAATGAAAAAGGAAATAAAATAGCTGAAATAAAAATTTCCTCGCCGGGAAAAACACTTTTTGCAAGTGAGCAATGTAAGTCTTTCGAAGAGGCTACCGACAATGCTGTGGAGGCATTGCGCAAACAAATTACAAAGCATAAGGAAAAATTGAGAGGGGTTTAATGTCCATTTCCTTTGAAAAAACGGAGTCTGAAAATTCAGACTCCGTTTTTTTTGTTTTTTAATCTTCAGAATTTTTTGTTTTCAGTTTTTATGGTTTAATTAGCCTTTCCAAATAAAACCACGAATATGAAAAAGTACTTTACTATTTATTTATCTCTTTTGTTTTTAACCACACTCAGTACTCCTGTGCATGCACAAGTGGCGCAATTGGATAAATGCCCTAATTTAAGAGCATACCGGACTGATATTTCATCAATAAGTTTAGGTGCCAAAGGAGATTTTACTCCACCTACAACGGCTTCATTGTTTGATATTCAATTTACGCTGATGCTCGATTCCGTCGTTAGTGCATCCAGCGGTTTTGCAGCTTTAGCATGGACTGGCACCGAGTGGTGGGTAGCCAAGTGGAACAAGGATTCTTTGTTTACACTGTCACCAACAGGAACTGTTACAGCTTCTTTTAAAATTCCTGGCGTAGGTGCCCCAACTTCAGGAGTGAGAAGCATCACTTATGATGGTACTTTTTTGTATATGGCAGACAATACCACGATAATTAAAACGGTAAATCCGGCCACTAAAACTTTGGTGAGTACGATTGATGCCTCTGCTATTGGTTTTAATTCCAGATCTATCACCTATGATGCTTCTACAAATGGGGGTGCCGGTGGATTTTGGATTAGTAATTTTGGTACTGCCATTATAGAGATGGATATAACCGGAACAGTTTTAAATTCCATCCCTCTTGCCACGCATACTTATACCGGCATATACGGCTTAGCGCTTGATACTTTATCGCCAGGAGGACCTTTCTTATGGGCCTCTAATCAGGGTGCAGGAGGTACAGGTTCTTATTTAGCCCGATTGAATTTACCCGGAGGCGCACCCGGCTTTATCAACCATAATGTAAATTCTGACGTTGGCCTTCTAACGCCAACCATTGGAATTGCAGGTGGTGTGTTCATAACGGATTCTTATGTTCCGGGAAAATTTACGATTGCAGGAGTCATGCAAGACACTGCCAGTGATGTATTATTTGCATACGAATTGGATAGCACTTCGCAGCTTGCATATGATGCAGCCATTGATACGTTCAAATGGCTGCCCTCTTATACCATTCTTCCCGATCAGCAAGTAAGTGCATTTACTTTCCCCGCAAAAGTGTCAAATTTGGGGGCCGGCGTTATTCCTTCTGTGGTGTATAATGTGGACGTAAATTTACTTGGAAGCTCAGTATATACCGGAGCAGGTACCATTAGTAATGTACAGCCTGGTGTGAGCACATTGATTAGTCCGGTGGGAAGTTATTTACCTACAGCAATCGGGAATTATCTTGTTAGCGGAAGTTTAACAATGCTTGGTCAAACAGATCAAAATCCTTCCAATGATACCTCTTCATTTTCATTTGCAATTTCTGATACGGTGATGGCACGGGATAATGGAGTTATAAACGGAGCATTGGGTATTGGAAACTCAGTAACAGGTACGCTTGGTCAAATCTTTAATTTTACAACGAATGATCAAATCACTTCTGTTACTTTTAGATGCAATGGACCAACAGCAGGTGATACCACCAGAGTTAATATTTATTCTTTCACCGGAACAAGTCCAGGAACCGTTCTAGGAAGATCAGATTATTACATATTCACTGCTGCAGATACAAATGGGGTAGTGCTTACGCTAGAGGTAAAAAATTTGGCAGGTAATCCGATGGCTATAAACGTTGGAGTTTATTATGTTGGAATTGAAGAGCACATGGATAATGTATCCTTGGCTACCAGTACTTTTAACTGGCGACCGAATGTGACCTTTATTAGCTTTCCGGGACAAGCTTGGGCGCCTAACGAAAATTTCGGTTTCAAACGTATTTTTGCCATGCGCGTGAATACCGGAAACAGCGTAGTTTCTTTAGATGAGTTCAGTAGTTCTTCTAAAATCAACATCTTTCCAAATCCTGCAAACGATCGAATTTCTTTGACTTTTGAAGATGGATTTACCGCATATTCAGTCTTTGACCTTCAGGGAAAGCGAGTAGGAGGACAGGATTTCGGAAAAATTCAACTACAAACAGAAATATTTATAAACGATTTTAATTCGGGAATGTATTTTCTGATGATATCAGATGGCAATAAAAACCGTTATCAGAAAAAATTTGTTAAATTGTAAATATTTGATTTGCAAATAATATAGAATTTATTTAACAGTTTTAGAACTCGTGAAGATGGAATCTTAGATCCATCCAATTCCCCTTGGTCTTGATTTTTGGCTACAAGACTGAGTCCTATAAATAATAATTTTATTTTATTTCTTGTTTGAAATAAAGATTTCACTAAATTTGCAGTCCCTTTTTGGGGAATACGTTATAGTTCATTGAAAATCAAGCCGATGTAGCTCAGTTGGTCAGAGCTACTGATTTGTAATCAGTAGGTCGGGGGTTCGAATCCCTCCATCGGCTCAAGTTTAATCGCCTGCGAAGTCTCAAATGCTTCTTCCGGTGACAGCATGTTCCTGATTTCGGAACAAGAAATAGTTCGGGGAGATAGCCAAGCGGCCAACGGCAACAGACTGTAAATCTGTCCTCATACGAGTTCGAAGGTTCGAATCCTTCTCTCCCCACCAGATTGGTTCTTTGAATTCTTAAAATTCGTCTTCCGTCCAAAAAACGGAAACGCTCTAGAAAATTGAAATGGAGAAAATGAGGTCTTCGAAAATTTTAAAGAGAATTAGCATAAGCGGAAGTAGCTCATTTGGTAGAGCATCAGCCTTCCAAGCTGAGGGTAGCGAGTTCGAGCCTCGTCTTCCGCTCCAAAAAATGCTTGAAAAAGCAAAAGGGTGCATGAAGCAGGTTGAAGTTCAGACTTGAAAAAATGAAATAATATTGATTAGAGGCTTATTACTCAATATTTTTTATTACTTTCACGCCCCCAATAAGTAACAATTCCCGGCGGGTCGGAATGGCGAATAACAGAATAATACTGGAATTAGGCATTCGAAGAGAATAAAATATCATTCTTATCCCGCCAATGTAGCTCAGTCGGTAGAGCACATCCATGGTAAGGATGAGGTCACCAGTTCGATCCTGGTCATTGGCTCCAATAAAAATTAAAGAGTAAAATTTAAACAATAAAATAACAATACATAAAATGGCAAAAGAGAAATTTGATCGTTCCAAGCCTCACGTAAACATTGGGACAATTGGTCACGTTGACCACGGCAAGACCACTCTTACTGCTGCAATTACTAACGTACTTGCTCAGTCTGGTTTGGCAGAAAAGAGGGATTTCTCCTCTATCGATAACGCTCCTGAAGAGAAAGAGCGTGGAATCACCATTAACACTGCTCACGTAGAGTATCAGACGATTAATCGTCACTATGCTCACGTGGATTGTCCAGGTCACGCTGACTATGTGAAGAACATGGTTACGGGTGCTGCTCAAATGGACGGTGCTATTCTTGTGGTTGCTGCAACTGATGGTCCTATGCCTCAGACACGTGAGCATATCCTTCTTGCTCGTCAGGTAGGTGTTCCTCAAATCGTAGTATTTATGAATAAAGTGGATGCAGTAGATGATCCGGAACTTCTTGACTTGGTTGAGATGGAGATTCGCGAATTGCTTTCTTTCTATAAGTATGATGGAGAAAACACGCCAATAATTCGTGGTTCTGCATTAGGTGGATTAAACTTAGATGCTAACTGGGTACCAAAAATTAATGAATTGTTGGAAGCAGTGGATTCATTTATCCCGCTTCCTCCTCGTGAAATGGACAAGCCTTTCTTGATGCCTGTTGAGGACGTGTTCTCGATCACTGGTCGTGGAACAGTTGCTACAGGACGTATCGAGCGTGGTGTAATCAATTCTAACGATACTGTAGATATCATCGGTATGCAGTCTGAGAAACTTTCTTCTACCGTTACAGGTGTGGAAATGTTCCGTAAGATTCTTGACCGTGGTGAAGCAGGAGATAACGTAGGTTTATTATTACGTGGTATTGAGAAAAGCGATATCCGTCGTGGTATGGTAATCGCGAAGCCAGGTTCTGTAAAGCCTCACGCTAAATTCAAAGCTGAGATTTACGTATTGAAGAAAGAAGAAGGTGGTCGTCACACTCCATTCCATAACAAATACCGTCCACAGTTTTACTTCCGTACAACGGACGTAACAGGAGAAATTACTCTTCCTGAAGGACGCGAAATGGTTATGCCTGGCGATAACGTAACTATCACAGTTGAATTGATTCAACCGATCGCGATGGACAAAGGACTTCGTTTCGCAATTCGCGAAGGTGGTCGTACCGTTGGTGCTGGTCAGGTTACTGAAATCCTCGAGTAATCGTATACATTTTAAACAGGTGATCGTCCCGGCCAAAAGGTTGGGACGCACCTGTTTAATTGGAATAAGGATTTTAGGGCTGTTTTGGTGAGAATAAAGTTTTGTTTGGATCAAATCGAACAAGAAATTAATCCTCAAAAAATGGAGACCTGAAATTGATTCCGAAATAATTCCGGAAATGAATTTAGAAAAGAGTTCATTTCAAATGCCGGAGTGAATACGGGTGTAGCTCAATTGGTAGAGTAGTGGTCTCCAAAACCATTGGCTGGGAGTTCGAGTCTCTCCACCCGTGCGCAAATTGAAAGAGGAAGATGGAAATTTAATGAAAGATAATAGCAATCATTAAAATAATTCTGACTTAAAAAAATCTGAAAATAGTTCAGTTTAAAATATTGGCAGTTAAATAATATATCATGCAAAAGATTACAGCATACATCCAGGATTCCTACAATGAGCTCATGAATAAAGTTTCATGGCCAACATGGGCAGAATTGCAAAGTAGCGCAATAGTCGTGTTGATCGCCACATTGATTTTTGGCTTTATGATCTTTTTTATGGATATCATCTTCCAAGGATTATTGAATCTTGTTTATAACCTCTTTGCATAATTGAACATGACTGAGACGACAACCGGCAATAAAAAATGGTATGTCATCCGTGCCATTAGCGGAAAGGAAAAAAAGGTGAAACAATACATCGAGAGTGAAATCGCTCGCAATGGATTGGAAAACCATATTGCACAAGTATTAATTCCAATGGAAAAGTTTTACCAGATTAAAGATGGTAAGAAGATTTCAAAGGAGCGTGCCCATCTTCCGGGATATGTTTTGATTGAAGCTGAGTTATCAGGTGAAATTCCACATATTATACAAAATACAACAGGAGTGATCGGATTTCTTGGAGCTAAAGGAACGGCCCCAACACCATTGCGCCAAAGTGAAGTAAATCGTATTTTGGGTATCGTAGATGATTTAGTAGATAGTGAAGAAGTATTAAATATACCTTTCGTAGTCGGAGAAACAGTAAAAGTAACAGATGGTCCTTTTAATAGTTTCTCAGGGGTAATCGAAGAAGTGAATGAAGAGAAAAAGAAATTGAAAGTGATGGTGAAAATCTTCGGTCGTAAGACACCTCTTGAACTAAGTTACATGCAAGTAGAAAAAGAATCGTAAATCATTCATCGGATGCATCTGCCGGCAAGCTTCCACTCCCGGCTGAAGCGTCATCTCTCCACGGTGAAGGACTCGAATCATAAATAAACAAAAACAATGGCAAAAGAAATAGGCGCACTCATCAAATTACAGGTGAAAGGCGGCGCTGCCAACCCTGCTCCTCCAATCGGACCGGCTCTCGGTGCGAAAGGTGTGAACATTATGGAATTCTGCAAGCAGTTTAACGCACGTACGCAGGATAAAGCGGGTCAGGTATTGCCGGTAATCATCACCGTATACACAGATAAGTCTTTTGACTTTATCGTCAAAACGCCACCGGCATTCATTCAGTTGATGGACGTGGCTAAAATTCAAAAAGGTTCGGCAGAGTCGAACCGTAAAAAAGTTGGAACAGTAACCTGGGATCAGGTCCGTACTATTGCCGAAGGCAAAATGGTCGACATGAACTGCTTTACTATTGAATCTGCAATGAAAATGATTGCAGGATCAGCACGTAGCGCAGGTCTTAATGTTGAAGGAACCGCACCCTGGGAATCTAATTAAGACTGATTAAGGCGTCGGGAATCGCTAGCTGCTTCCCGTGATCCGATGCCGAAACATTAATAAAACAGAATCAGAAAATGGCTAAGTTAACCAAGAATCAAAAAGTAGCTTACGCGAAGGTAGATGCTGATAAAGCCTATACCCTGAACGATGCAACGAAAATGGTGAAAGAAGTTTCTTTCACGAAGTTCGATGCTTCTGTCGATTTGAGCGTACGACTTGGTGTCGATCCACGTAAAGCCAATCAAATGGTGCGTGGTATCGTTACCCTACCACACGGAACAGGTAAAACCGTTCGTGTGTTGGTGTTGTGTACTCCCGACAAAGAACAGGAAGCCCGCGACGCAGGCGCTGATCATGTGGGTCTTGATGACTATATTCAGAAAATCGAAGGCGGTTGGACGGATGTAGATATCGTGATCACCATGCCAGGTGTTATGGCGAAAGTGGGTAAATTAGGTAAAATTCTGGGCCCACGTAACCTCATGCCTAACCCTAAAACCGGTACCGTTACTAACGATGTCGGCAAAGCGGTAACAGATGTGAAAGGTGGTAAAATCGACTTTAAAGTAGACAAGACAGGTATCATCCATGCTTCCATTGGAAAAGTATCTTTCGACGCTGCTAAATTGTTGGAAAACGCTCAGGAATTATTGCAGACAATCGTAAAGCTTAAACCGTCTGCTGCTAAAGGCCAATACATGAAAAGTATCTCCTTGAGTAGTACGATGAGCCCCGGTATTCGCATCGAAGCGAAAAGTATCGCAGGGTAAACCAAATTAATACGAATTCGTCAAATGAATAGAGAAGAAAAGAATCAAATCATCGAGGAATTGGTGGGTACTTTGAGCCAGTTCAATAGTTTCTATATCACCGATATCGATACATTGAATTCAGAAAAGACCTCCAAATTGCGCCGTCAATGCTATAACAAGCAGGTGCAGTTGAAGGTGGCAAAAAATTCTTTGATTAAGAAAGCATTGGAGAAGATTGAAGGCGATTTCAGCCTGATGATCCCAACCTTGAAAGGATCATCAGCTATCATGGCCTGTGAGTCTGCAAGTTTGCCTGCTAAATTAATTAAGGATTTCCGCAAAGACAGTGGCAAAAATGCTACGAAACCCGCATTGAAGAGTGCTTATATCGACGGTGGTATTTACGTTGGAGATGATCAGTTGGATGCTTTGGCATCTCTGAAGTCGAAAAACGAACTTATCGGAGACGTTATCGCATTGCTTCAATCACCCGCAAAATCTGTTATCTCCGGGCTTAAAGCTCAGGGTGGCAAACTTGCCGGTATCCTCAAAACCCTGGAAGAGCGTGCCGCTTAAGCTGATCGCTTAACGGATATCACGTGGGTGTAAAACCTTCAACAAAATAAAATTATAACAAAAAACTAAAGTAAAAAAACAAATACAATGGCAGATTTGAAAGCATTCGCTGAACAATTAGTTAACCTGACTGTTAAAGAAGTTCAGGAACTTGCAACAATATTGAAAGATGAGTACGGTATCGAGCCGGCTGCAGCAGCAGTAACTATGGCAGCTCCGGCCGGTGGTGGCGCAGATGCAGTTGAAGAGAAGACTGCTTTCGACGTAATCCTTAAAAGTGCAGGTCCTAATAAACTTGCAGTCGTGAAACTTGTTAAAGATTTAACAGGTCTTGGATTGAAAGAAGCAAAAGATCTAGTTGACGGTGCTCCTAAGCCTGTGAAAGAAGGTGTTACTAAAGATGAGGCTAACGCTTTGAACCAACAGCTTACTGACGCTGGTGCAGAAGTTGAAGTTAAGTAATTAACTAATAGTCTTCTAGCAAACCTGCTCCACCCGTTCGGTGGAGCAGGTTTTTCCCATTTTCATTACCCCGGCAGTTTCGGGGTTACGAACGGTTGATAATTAACAATTTAAACTCCTTCGCCTTGACTACGAAAACAAGTCTCTCCTCCGAGAAGTCAGTATCCAACCGCATTAATTTCAGCAAGAGCAAACACAGGATCGAGTATCCTGATTTTCTCGAGATCCAGTTGAAGTCGTTCATGGACTTCTTCCAACTCGAAACCACTGCTGATAACAGGACCCAAGAAGGTCTCTATAAAGTTTTTAGTGAAAATTTCCCGATCACGGATTCAAGAAATAATTTCGTTCTTGAGTTCATCGATTATTTTATCGATCCACCCCGCTATGCGCTCGATGAGTGTATTGAGCGTGGATTGACCTACAGCGTTCCCCTCAAAGCAAAACTCAAATTGTATTGCACAGACCCGGAACATGAGGATTTTGAAACTATAGTTCAGGATGTGTACCTCGGTACTATTCCTTACATGACCCCGAAAGGAACTTTCGTGGTGAATGGCGCCGAGCGTGTAGTGGTTTCTCAATTGCACCGTTCACCAGGTGTGTTTTTCGGACAAAGCCGTCATGCCAATGGTACGAAGTTGTATTCTGCTCGCGTGATCCCGTTCAAAGGATCATGGATTGAGTTCGCAACAGATATCAATAGCGTGATGTATGCTTACATCGATCGTAAAAAGAAGTTTCCGGTAACTACGCTTTTGCGTGCTATCGGATATCAAACAGATAAAGATATCCTAGAATTATTTGGCCTCGCTGATGAAGTGAAGGTTAGTAAGGCAGGATTGAAAAAAGTAGTAGGTCGTAAACTTGCTGCTAGAGTATTGAAGAGCTGGCTCGAAGATTTCGTGGATGAGGACACCGGTGAAGTAGTATCGATCGAGCGCAACGAAGTTATTCTTGAGCGTGAAATCATTATTGATGATGAACACATCGATTTGATTGTGGATGCAGGTGTGAAATCGATCATCCTTCACAAGGAAGATGCGAACACGAATGATTATGCAATCATCTATAACACGCTTCAGAAAGATACTTCGAACTCTGAGAAGGAAGCGGTAGAGCATATCTATCGTCAGCTACGTAACGCCGAGCCACCCGATGAGGAAACTGCTCGTGGTATTATCGACAAATTGTTTTTCTCCGATAAGCGTTATGATTTAGGGGAAGTAGGTCGTTTCCGTCTGAACCGTAAATTGAATTTGACCACTCCTGTTGATACAAAAGTATTGACGAAAGAAGATATTATCGCGATCATTAAGTATTTGATTCAATTGATCAATGCGAAGACGATTGTGGATGATATCGATCACTTGAGTAATCGTCGTGTGCGTACCGTGGGTGAGCAATTGTACTCTCAGTTTGGAGTAGGATTGGCACGTATGGCGCGTACTATTCGTGAGCGTATGAACGTTCGTGATAATGAAGTGTTCACTCCTGCTGATTTGATCAACGCAAAGACTTTGTCGAGTGTGATCAACTCGTTCTTCGGAACGAATCAGTTGAGTCAGTTCATGGATCAAACGAATCCGCTTGCAGAGATTACGCACAAGCGTCGTCTCTCCGCACTCGGACCAGGTGGTCTTTCCCGTGAAAGAGCAGGTTTCGAGGTACGTGACGTTCACTATACGCACTACGGTCGTCTTTGTACGATTGAAACTCCTGAGGGTCCGAATATCGGTTTGATTTCTTCTCTCTGTGTGTTTGCGAAAATTAACCCGCTCGGATTTATTTCAACTCCTTACCGTCACGTAAATGATGGTAAAGTAGATATCGGTGGTAGCATTACCTACTTAACCGCTGAAGAAGAAGATACCAAAGTAATAGCGCAAGCGAATGCTCCGGTAGACGAAGACGGAAACTTTATGAAAGGTAAAGTGAAAGCTCGTTTCGAAGGTGACTTCCCAATCGTTGAACCAAAAGATTTAAGTTTAATTGACGTAGCACCCAATCAAATTGCATCGATTGCAGCATCATTGATTCCCTTCCTGGAGCATGATGATGCCAACCGTGCCTTGATGGGATCGAACATGCAGCGTCAGGCCGTTCCTTTGTTGCGCCCACAAGCGCCAATCGTGGGTACAGGTCTGGAAGGTGATGTTGTTCGTGATAGTCGTGTATTGATCAATGCTGAATATCCGGGTACTGTAGAGTATGTGGATGCCAACGAAATTCATGTGCGTAACGTACGTACTGATGAAGAGAAGATGGTCAGCTTTGAAGACGATGTTCGCATCTATAAATTAATAAAATTCCAAAAGACTAACCAAAATACTTGTATCAACTTGAAGCCAATCGTGAAGAAAGGCGATAAGGTGAAGAAGGATCAAGTATTGTGTCAGGGCTATGCTACCGAAGGCGGAGAATTGGCTTTGGGTCGTAACTTGAAAGTGGCTTTCATGCCATGGAAAGGATATAACTTCGAGGATGCGATTGTAATTTCTGAGCGTGTTGTGCGTGAAGATATTTTCACATCTATTCACGTAGATGAGTATAGTCTTGAAGTGCGTGATACCAAGCGCGGTTTAGAAGAGTTAACTGCGGATATCCCTAACGTTAGTGAAGAAGCTACTCGTGAATTGGATGAGCATGGTTTAATTCGTGTGGGTGCTGAAGTTGGCGAAGGTGACATCCTCATTGGTAAAATAACTCCGAAAGGCGAAACAGATCCATCTCCGGAAGAAAAATTATTGCGCGCAATCTTCGGTGATAAAGCCGGTGATGTGAAGGATGCTTCTTTGAAAGTGCCACCATCTGTAAAAGGTGTGGTCATCGATAAGAAATTATTCTCTCGTGCCATTAAAGATAAACGCAGCCGCGACGATGAAAAAAATATAGTAGCTCGTTTCGACGGAGAACAAGAAAAAGATATTGCTGAATTGAAAGTGAAATTGGTGGAGAAATTGTTCTTCTTAGTAAGCGGAAAAACATCACAAGGTGTTTTGAATTCTTACAAAGAAGTGGCGATTCCGAAAGGCTCTAAGTTCACTCAGAAAATGTTGGCTGATCTTGACTACAATAACATCAACCCAACCAAGTGGACTACCGATAAAGAGAAGAACGAACAGATTACTCGTTTGTTGACAAACTATATCGTGAAAGCGAATGAAGTGATTGCCTATTACAAGCGTAAGAAATTCCAGATTCAAATTGGGGATGAATTGCCAACAGGTATCATGCAATTGGCGAAAGTCTACATCGCGAAAAAGCGTAAGCTGAAAGTGGGTGATAAGATGGCAGGTCGTCACGGAAACAAGGGTATCGTTTCACGTATTGTGCGTGATGAAGATATGCCGTATCTGGAAGACGGAACTCCTGTAGATATCGTGTTGAATCCACTGGGTGTACCATCCAGGATGAACTTAGGACAGATCTATGAGACTGTTCTTGCATGGGCCGGAGAGAAATTGGGAGTGAAGTTCGCTACCCCAATTTTCGACGGAGCAACCTTGGATGAAATCGATCATTATGTAACGAAAGCAGGTCTTCCGAAATTTGGTTCTACTTACCTCTATGATGGTGGTACCGGAGATCGTTTCCATCAGCCGGCAACAGTAGGAATTATCTACATGTTGAAATTAGGTCACATGGTGGATGATAAGATGCATGCTCGTTCTATCGGACCATATTCTTTGATTACGCAACAACCATTGGGTGGTAAAGCTCAATTCGGAGGTCAGCGTTTCGGAGAGATGGAAGTATGGGCGATTGAAGCATTCGGTGCAGCGAATATTTTGCAGGAGTTGTTGACGGTTAAATCCGATGACGTATTGGGTCGTGCGAAAGCATACGAAGCCATCGTGAAAGGAGATAACATGCCACAACCCGGAATTCCGGAATCCTTCAACGTGTTATTGCACGAGTTACAAGGTCTTTGTCTGAAGGTAACTTTAGACTAAGAGCAGGGGATCCTCCCCGATATTAATCATCATTGATAAACGTTCACGTTATACCGATAAAGAAAACATGGCCGCCAAAAAAGACCAAAAGCTGAAAAGCAATTTTACAAAAATTACGATTTCACTCTCTAGTCCTGAGAACATCCTCGAGCAATCGAGCGGAGAAGTTCTTAAGCCGGAGACGATCAATTACCGTACTTACAAGCCGGAGCGCGACGGATTATTCTGTGAGCGTATCTTCGGTCCGGTAAAAGATTGGGAGTGTCATTGTGGAAAATATAAGCGCATACGATACAAAGGAATTGTTTGTGATCGTTGCGGTGTGGAAGTGACCGAGAAGAAGGTACGTCGCGAGAGAATGGGGCACATTACCCTTACTGTTCCTGTAGCGCATATCTGGTATTTCCGTTCCTTACCAAACAAGATCGGGTATTTGTTAGGCTTGCCTACCAAGAAACTTGATTTGATTATTTATTACGAACGTTATGTTGTTATCCAAGCCGGAGTAAAGGCAGAAGATGGTGTGAATTATTTGGATTTCCTTACGGAAGAAGAATACCTCGCTATGATGGAAACGCTTCCGAAAGATAATCACCATTTGGATGATAAGGATCCGAATAAATTCATCGCGAAGATGGGTGCGGATGCTTTGTTTGATTTACTTTCTCGTCTTGAATTGGATGAGTTGAGTTTCAAATTACGTCACCAAGCAAATACAGAAACCAGTCAACAACGTAAAAACGAAGCTTTGAAACGCCTACAGGTAGTGGAAGCTTTCCGTTTAGCGAATGGCCATATTGAAAATCATCCGGAGTGGATGATTGTAAAAGTGGTTCCGGTTATTCCACCTGAATTGCGCCCACTCGTTCCATTAGATGGTGGTCGTTTCGCGACTTCCGATTTGAATGATTTGTATCGTCGTGTTATCATCAGAAATAATCGATTGAAGCGATTGATCGAAATCAAAGCTCCTGAAGTAATCCTTCGTAATGAGAAAAGAATGTTGCAGGAAGCAGTAGATTCTTTATTCGACAATAGCCGTAAAGTAAACGCTGTGAAAACGGAAAGTAACCGTGCCTTGAAATCTCTTTCTGATTCATTGAAAGGTAAGCAAGGTCGTTTCCGTCAAAACTTATTAGGAAAACGTGTTGATTATTCAGCACGTTCCGTAATTGTCGTTGGACCGGAAATGAAATTGCATGAGTGTGGTTTGCCAAAAGATATGGCTGCCGAGTTATTCAAGCCGTTTATCATCCGTAAAATGATTGAGCGTGGTGTAGTGAAAACAGTGAAGAGCGCAAAAAAAATCGTTGACCGTAAGGATGCGATTGTATGGGACATCCTCGAGAATGTATTGAAAGGTCATCCTGTGATGTTAAACCGAGCTCCAACGCTTCACAGATTAGGTATTCAAGCTTTCCAACCGAAGTTGATCGAGGGAAAAGCGATTCAGTTACATCCTCTCGTTTGTACAGCCTTCAACGCTGACTTTGACGGTGACCAGATGGCGGTGCATTTGCCATTGGGACATGCCGCTATTTTAGAAGCGCAGTTGTTGATGTTGGCATCGCATAACATCTTGAATCCTGCCAATGGTGCGCCGGTAACTGTTCCTTCTCAGGACATGGTACTTGGACTTTATTACATCACCAAAGGAAAAAAATCTACACCTGAATTGAAAGTAAGAGGTGAAGGTTTAACTTTTTATTCTTCTGAAGAAGTTGTGATCGCCTACAACGAGGACCGTGTTGATTTACATGCATGGGTACGAGTGAAAGCGAATGTTCGTGAAGAAGATAAAATCGTTAATAGATTAATTGAAACAACTGTAGGTCGTATTCTCTTCAATGAGGTAGTACCTCCGCGTGCAGGATATATCAATGAATTATTAACTAAGAAATCTTTGCGTGATATCATTGGAAAAGTATTGAAGGAAACAGGTGTTGCTGAAACGGCACGCTTCCTTGATGATATTAAAGATCTTGGATTCCGCATGGCTTTCAGAGGTGGATTGTCTTTCAACTTGAATGATGTAATCATTCCGGTAGAGAAAGAAATTCTTGTTGGAAAAGCGAATGTAGAAGTAGAAGAGGTGATGAGTAATTACAATATGGGATTCATCACCAACAATGAGCGTTACAATCAAATCATCGATATCTGGTCACGTACGAACTCGAAGATTACCGATACCTTAATGAATCAAATGAAGAATGATAAGCAGGGGTTCAACTCAGTTTACATGATGCTTGATTCGGGTGCACGTGGATCGAAAGAGCAGATTCGTCAGTTAGGTGGTATGAGGGGATTGATGGCGAAGCCGCAAAAATCCGGTTCTACCGGTGGTGAGATCATCGAGAACCCGATTCTTTCAAACTTTAAAGAAGGTCTTTCCATCCTTGAGTATTTCATCTCTACTCACGGAGCACGTAAAGGTCTTGCCGATACTGCACTTAAGACGGCGGATGCGGGTTACTTGACGCGTCGTTTGGTGGACGTAGCGCAGGATGTGATTATTATTGATGCGGATTGCGGGACCTTACGTGGTTTAGCAATGACTGCTTTGAAGAATCAAGAAGATATTGTAGAGAGTTTGTACGATCGTATTTTAGGACGTGTTTGTGTACATGATGTAATTCATCCGCAAACAGGAAAACTATTGGTGGAGACAGGAGAAGAAATCACTGAAGAGATCGCTACGATTATTCAAGATTCACCCATCGAAATGGTGGAGATTCGTTCAGTGTTAACATGCGAATCGAAGAAAGGTGTTTGCGGACGTTGTTACGGTCGTAACCTCAGTACAGGTCGTATGGTGCAGAGAGGAGAAGCAGTAGGAGTAATTGCTGCGCAATCTATCGGTGAGCCTGGAACACAGCTTACACTTCGTACTTTCCACGTCGGTGGTGTGGCCGTAAAAGGTGCAACAGAAACATCGATCATTGCGAAGTTTGCGGGTATTGTAGAATTTGAAGAAGTAAGAACTATCCGTGTCGGAACTAAAGGTGATGATGTGGATTTGGTAATCGGTCGTTCAGGAGAAATCCGAATCATCGATGTAAATACTCGTGCCGTACTTAATTCCGGTATTATCCCTTACGGAGCTCATTTGCACGTGAAGGAAGGTGATAAAGTGGAAATTGGAAAGGTGCTTTGCGAATGGGATCCGTTTAACGCGGTGATCATTTCTGAGTTCAGTGGAAAAATTTCTTATGAGCACATCGAAGAAGGTGTGACTTACAAGGAAGATTCCGATGAGCAAACAGGATTTACCGAGAAGATCGTTATCGATAGTCGCGATAAAACAAAAATTCCGGTCATTAGGATCATGAACGGAAAAGAAATTGTGAAGTCGTACAATATTCCGGTAGGTGCACACATCGTGGTAAACGAAGGAGACAAAATTGAATTCGGTAAAATCCTTGTGAAGATCCCGCGTCAGTTGGGTCGTACAGGTGATATCACAGGAGGACTTCCGCGTGTAACGGAATTATTCGAAGCACGTAATCCTAGTAATCCTGCGGTAGTTTCTGAGATTGATGGAGTAGTAAGTTACGGTGGTGTGAAGCGTGGTAACCGTGAGGTGATCATTACTTCTCGCGACGGTGAAGTGAAGAAGTATCTGGTGCCATTGAGTAAGCATATCTTAGTGCAAGATGGCGACTTCACTCGTGCCGGATTCCCTCTTTCTGATGGTGCTACTACACCAAGCGATATCTTAGCTATCAAAGGACCTACAGCAGTACAAGAATACTTAGTGAATGAAATTCAAGAAGTATATCGTTTGCAAGGTGTGAAAATTAATGACAAGCATTTCGAAACCATCGTGCGTCAAATGATGCGTAAGGTGATCATCGAAGATCCGGGTGATACTCGTTTCTTAGAGAGAGAATCGGTGAACAAGCTTGTCTTTATGGAAGAAAACGATTCAGTAATTGATAAGAAAGTAGTGGTTGAGCCGGGCGAATCATCAAGATTCAAGCAAGGACAAATTGTTACTTTGCGTCAGTTACGTGATGAGAATTCTCAATTAAAGCGGAAGGATTTGAAATTGGTGGAGGCGCGTGATGCTACTCCTGCAACATCATCTCCATTGCTTCAAGGAATTACACAAGCTTCCTTACATACGAAGAGCTGGATTTCGGCTGCATCCTTCCAGGAAACTACGAAGGTGTTGAACGAAGCTGCTATTCGTGGCGCGGTAGATCATTTGAACGGATTGAAGGAAAACGTGATCGTAGGACATTTAATTCCTGCCGGTACCGGTCTTCGCGAATACGAGAAAATAATTGTTGGATCACAAGAAGAATACGATTTGTTGATGGCTTCCAAAAAAGAAGTTGTAGAGGCATAATCAAAATTCATAATACCAAAGAGGCTGTTCTTGTAAGAGGCAGCCTCTTTTTTTATGGTAGATTTTTTTGAGGTGGCTTGTTTCTCGTAAATTTCGATAGCCCTTAGGTTTTCGAGATAAAAAGGGGGGGCTTTTTTTTTGTAAATATTTAGATAATGGAACATAAAGCTTGCGGCTTGAAGCTTGTAGCTTGTAGCCTTCGCAAAATTCGTATCTTTACACTCATTAATTAAAATCTTTCAATCCGAGTCCAAAAAATTACCTCATGGAAAACAACAACCCGAACAATCCGAACCAATTAAATATTGAGCTGTCTGAAGAAACTGCAGAAGGCATTTATTCTAACTTAGCCATCATCACACATTCCAACGCGGAATTTGTGGTGGATTTTGTGAAGGTAATGCCGGGAGTTCCTAAGGCGAAGGTGAAATCGAGAATCGTTTTAACGCCTCAACATGCGAAACGTTTGTTGGGTGCTTTGGCCGATAACGTTCAGAAGTACGAAGCCGTTCATGGTACAATTAAACAAACAGAAAGCATTGGTATGCCGATGAATTTCGGTGGACCTACTGCTCAGGCTTAAGCTAACGGTATTGAATAGCCGAAGAATTATTTTTAATGGGCTATTTCATCATTCCATTTCCTGAATAAAAATATGGCAGCAAAAAAACCTTGGTATGAACAACTCTGGTGGTTGATTAAACTCTTGGTTTTTCTTGTTTCCTGTTGGTTCATTTATGTACACGTCCATACCGAGATGGATGAGTTAGAAACTTATCTTACTCAGTACAAGGAAACGATTTTAACGGCTTCTCCTTTCTTGCTTTTTTCGTTTCTAATTTTAGCATTGTCCAACTGGTCGTTGGAAGCATTGAAGTGGAGATGGATCATTCGAAAAATTGAAAACATTAGCTTTTTACAAAGTCTACGCGCATTTTTCAACGGCGTTACGGTTAGTTTTTTTACACCCAACCGCAGCGGTGAATTCGCGGGACGGATTCTTTATTTGTCTCCCGAAAATCGTGTGCGTGGTGCTCTGCTGACCTTCATCAGCAGCTCTTCGCAATTGTTGGTTACCTTGCAATTGGGATTGATTTCTTTAGTTTATTTTCTTCCCGAATTTGTGGAGATGGATACGCTACTTACAAATGCATTGCGTCTTTTGTTTGTGTTACTCGTATTGCTATTCACCTTTGCCTGGCTCAAACTTCCTCTCTTGGTAAGATGGGTGGATAAGCTCAATATTAAATCGGCTTGGAAAGAAAAAGTGCATGTATGGGAAAGCTGTACACCTCGCGATTTTTTTGTGCTTTGGTATTTTTCTTTGTTCAGATATATCTTTTTTACTACACAACAAATCATTGTATTCTATTTGTTGAACCCCTGGATTTCCATTCCTGAATTGTTCGGATTATCGGCCTTGTCATTTTTACTCATTACCATTATTCCAAGTATTGCATTGGGCGAATTGGGAGTGCGTGGAGGAGTGAATATTGCGGTGTTCGGATTTGCAGGATTGCTAAGTTCAGACGTGCTGCTGGCAACTTTTACTTTATGGTTTGTGAATTTGGTATTGCCAGCTTTGATGGGCGCCATCTCGGTTTTGTTTTTGAAATACAAGCGGACATTTAATCTTAGAGAAAAATGATTCTGCTCATTACACTTTTCTATGCACTCTTGTTGCTATGGTACCGTTCGCAATGGAATTCGGCGAGCAAGGAAAATTTTATTTTGATGGGAGATGATAAACTTCCAACAGTAGCAGTGATTGTTCCGCTAAGAAACGAAGCGAAAAACATTCTAACTTTTCTCGAGCAAATCGAAAAACAAAATTATCCCGAAAATAAATTACAATGGATTTTCATCGACGACCACAGTGACGATAATACGCTGAACCTATTAGAAAATTTCGGAGGAAAAAATTTGACTTTTTATACCTTACATCCATCAGGAGGAAAAGGAAAAAAAGCAGCGTTGAAAAAAGGAATTGAAATTTGTGAAGCAGAATGGATCATTACCAGCGATGCCGACTGTAAAATTACACGTGATTGGATTCGCACCTTAATTTCAAAAGGTCAGAATGAAAATGCAGATATGGTTTGCGGTACAGTGCATGTGAAATCAGATGCGAGTTTTCTGCAAAATTTCCAAGCAATGGAAACCGGAATATTGCAAATTTCAGGAGCGGGATCTTTACATGTTTCTTATCCTTTGCTGAATAGCGGAGCAAGTTTAGCATTCAAAAAATCGGCATGGGAAGAAGTGCAAGGCTATTCGAAGAACGAACATATTGCTTCGGGCGACGATACTTTTTTGATGTTGTCTATGCATAAAAATGCTTCTTTAAAAGTAATTCCGTGTGTGCAAAAAGATGCGATGGTAGAAACCGAAGCTGTGAATTCTTGGGATGCCATTTTGAAACAACGTTTACGCTGGAACGGAAAAATGAAACATTATCCGATAGGTTATATTCATTTAATTGGAGTAATTGTATTTGGAGCATCACTTTCTTTTACATATTTATTGATTTTATTTTTCTTGCAGATGCACTCTTTGCAATTTATTATTCTGATTTTTGGAATGCGTTTTTTGGCGGAATACATGCTCCTAAGAACATGGATGGATTTCACAGGGAAAAAGTTTTCATGGATGCAGATGTTATTGATGTCGGTCGTTTATCCCTTATTCACAGTGTTTTCAATGCTTTCACGCCCTTTTATGAGGAACTCCTGGAAGGGCAGAAACTGTGAATAAAATTCATGAGATTTTTCATTGTAATTATGAATAATGATTTACTTTGTACTAGAATCTTCCGCTATGAAAAATTTAATTTATATGCTCGTTTTGCTGTTTGCATTCACAACGGCCAACGCACAAAAGAAACAACCTGCTATTAAACCTTATTCTGCTGATGAATTTAAATTGGCGAAAAAAGATGCAGAAGGATATTACAAAGCTTACAATTATCAGCCTGCGTTAAAAATTTACGATCGCTTGGTTATTACTGAACCCGGCAATGCTGAATTCAATTATAAGTTGGGTATGTGTTATCTCAACACCAACATTGCAAAGCAAAAAGCAATTCCATTTTTAGAATTCGCCAGCAATGCGAATACAAAAGATAAACCGAAAGATGTTTTATTCGATTTAGGAAAAGCATATCATTACGCGGAAATGTATGATAAAGCCATTGAAACATTTGAAGCATTTCGTTTGGAGAAAGGTGGAAAAGTAGATGCCAAAATGAAATTCGAACAATGGGTAGAGTGGAGTCATGCAGCGAAAAAATTAGTGGTAACACCAGTAGCTATTCGCTTCGAGAGTTTAGGAAAATCGATCAATTCCACTCAAGCCGACTATCGTCCCATCATGGGCGCTGCGGATACGGTGATTTATTTTTCATCAAAAAGAAAAGGAACCATGGGCGGACTCATGGATGATTTTGGTGAATCACCCTCTGATGTTTATTATTTCACACAGACTGATTCTGCAATTGCAAAATCGAAAAATGCAGGCATTAATTTGAATACAGAATTTTACGAAGAAACTTTATTTCTGAATGCAGCCGGTGATCAAATGTTAATTTACAGAGAAGGTCCGGAAGCGAACGGCGATATTTATTTTGCAGAAGCAAAAGGAAAATCATGGGAGAAGCCGAATTTACTCGCTCCCGATTTCAAAACAAAAGTACTAGAGACCGGTGCATCGATGAGTCCGGATGGAATGACTTTGTATTTTTCTGCTGAAGCGGTAGATGGAAAAACAGGAAAGGATATTTACGTCTGCACACGATCATCAAGTACCAATTGGTCGAAGCCCGAAAAATTGCAAGGACCCATCAATACCGATGGCGACGAAGACAATCCTGTGATGTGGGTCGATGGAAAAACTTTATTCTTCAGCTCAACAGCGCATGGCAGCATGGGCGGACTCGATATTTTTAAATCGTATAGGGTGAATCCGAGCGAAGGCTTTGGCGCTCCCGAAAATTTAGGTTATCCCATCAACAGTGTGTACGACGATTATAATTTAGCATTATACTGCGACGGAAAAACCGGATTTCTATCGGCTGTGCGCGACAGTGGATTGGGAGATTATGATTTGTATAAAATCCATCTTGAAAAATCCATCGTTAATACACCTATGTGTTGGGTGAAAGGCAGAGGCATCACCAACATTGGCTCTGCAGCAAAAGGTGCCTTGGTATCAGTTACCGACTCCATATCCGGCGTTCAGTTGGTCGAAATGGAAGCCAACGAAGCAACAGGTCGCTTTGATCTTGCATTGCCTCCGGGCGATTATAAAGTACTCTTAAAACATCCGAAAGCAGGAAGGATAGTGTCCAACTTACATATTGAAGTCGGACAAGCGCGCGCCGATGTAGATTTAGTTTTCCCATAAAAACATTTTAACAAAAAATAATATGCTTACCTTACAACGTCCATTGGCTTTTTTTGATTTAGAAACAACGGGCGTCACCGTAGGATCGGATCGAATTGTAGAAATTTCCATTTTAAAAATGATGCCTGATGGCTCGCGCAGTATGTATACGCGCCGCGTCAATCCGGAGATGCACATTCCAGATGGTGCATCCAAAGTGCATGGCATTTACGACAAAGACATCGCCAACGAACCTAATTTCAAAACACTCGCGCTCGAGATCAGTCAGTTCATTGGCAATGCCGATTTAGCAGGATACAATTCCAATAAATTCGATGTGCCGTTATTGGTCGATGAATTTCTGCGCGTTGATTTTAACTTCGACATGAAAGGCCGACGCATGATTGATGTGCAAAATATTTTTCATAAGATGGAGCAACGTACTTTATCTGCCGCCTACAAATTTTACTGCAACAAAGAAATTGTGAATGCACACAGCGCCGAAGCCGACATCATCGCCACCTTTGAAGTTTTCATGGCACAACTAGAGCGCTACCCGCAACTCGACAAAGACATCGACGCTTTACATGCCTTCACCAGCATGAACAAAAACGTGGACTTAGCAGGACGCATCGTCTACAACGAAAAAAAAGAAGAGGTCTTCAACTTCGGCAAACACAAAGGCCGCACGGTAAAAGACGTCTTCGAAAAAGAACCCAGCTATTTCGACTGGATGCAAAAAGGCGATTTCCCAGCGGAGACGAAGCAGGTGTTGACGGCTTTGCGCTTGCGCGGGTTTGGAGCTAAATGATTTTTTTTCATACTCGATGCTGGAAAAGGATGCTAGATTCTAGATGCTGGATGCGAGAAGTCCCTCAAAGTACTAATTTTCGGGTCACATTCATTTTCTGGGGAGTAAGTTGTCTAGGCGAAGAGTTTTTCAAGTCTAAAGAGAAAGAATTTAACATCAGTAACTCCTCTGAGGTTGGCTCTAAATCCTTTTATTTTAGAGTTGAAGG